>Ga0224512_10000331_pt1 | contig 50756 bp, 50 predicted proteins | sample SF_May12_sed_USG_4_FD_169103 | JGI IMG/M metagenome (GOLD analysis project Ga0224512, IMG submission 169103) | Sediment microbial communities from San Francisco Bay, California, United States - SF_May12_sed_USGS_13 | ecosystem: Environmental > Aquatic > Marine > Sediment | place: USA...
CGCCGATCAAACAAGGCAAGGAGCCGTAAGATCAGAGACGCCCCGTCTCAGTTCTCGGCTTTGAGCCAGGACTCGGCATCGGCGAGATTTTCGAAATTCCTGATTTCGGCATCGGTGAAGGCGCTTGGCAGCCAGCCGAGCCACGTGATCCACATATTGGGGGTAACCACGGCAAGGCGTTTGAAGTCGTGCGCGTGGGCGCGCGTGAACTTGATGTCTTCCCACATGACATCCAGGGTATAGCCCGACATCTTGCTCAGGTTCAGCAACAGCTTGATCTTGGGCGCACGTTTGAGTTCGTTGTTCACCGCCGCTTCGAACTCCCGGAAATCCGCGAGCGAGAGCTCTGAGTAAATCGACGCCTTGAGCAGTTCTTCTTGTTCCTCGATGACGATCATGGCTTTGCCCGCTGCTTGAAATAATGTCTCGGGACAAGCATATACCTGTTGCGGGAATGGAGGAAACCTTCTTCTTTTGTTCCTGTCCTCAAAAAGGATTAACCTTGAGGCTATGACACACGTAGTTTCCCAGGGCAAAAAACCGGTAATCACCCGGACCGAGACCATCGCGCGCACGCGCCTGTTCCGGGTCGAGCAGGTGGGGCTGCGTTTTGCCAACGGATGCGAGGTGAACTACGAGCGCCTGCGTAGTTCCTCTCGAGGCGCCGTGCTGGTAGCACCCATGCTGGATGAATCCACGGTGCTGCTGATTCGTGAGTACGCCGCGGGCGTGGAGCGTTACGAGCTGGCGTTGCCCAAGGGACTCATCGAAGAGGGAGAATCCATGATCGAAGCCGCCAACCGCGAAATCCGGGAAGAAGTCGGCTACGGTTCGCGCAAGCTGACCCATCTTAAATCCGTCACCCTGGCGCCAGGTTACTTCAGCCATGCCACACACCTGGTTCTGGCCGAAGATCTTTTCCCCGAGCGGTTGCCGGGCGACGAGCCCGAGACTATCGAGGTGGTGCCGTGGTCGCTTAACCGGCTGACCGAACTCTGCGCGCGCGAGGAATGCACCGAGGCGCGCTCCATCGCTGCGCTGTTCCTGGTGCGCGAACAACTGGCCGGGAGGCGCTGACGCCCATGGTTGAATTCAACCCCCGTGAGCAGTTGGGAGCGGTTTGCGACATCGCCCGCGACGCTGGACGTGCCATCCTGGATGTCTACGAGCGCGCATTCACGGTGGAGGAAAAGGAAGACCGTTCGCCGATTACGGCGGCGGACCGTGCCGCGAATGAAATCATCTGCCAGAAGCTGGAGGCATTGACTCCCGGTGTGCCCGTCATGACCGAGGAATCGGCCAGGGTGGCGCACGAAAAACGCAAGGACTGGAAGCGTTTCTGGCTCGTCGACCCGCTGGACGGGACCAAGGAATTCATCAGCCGTAACGGCGAGTTCACCGTGAACATCGCCTTGATCGACGGCAACCGACCGGTGCTGGGTGTGGTGTATGTCCCGGTGACCGGGCTTACCTATTATGCCGCCACGGGTAAGGGTGCGTTCAAGCAGAGGGGCGAGTGCGAGGTGCAACCCATTCACGCGCGCCGCTTTGAAGGCGGCAAACCCATCGTGGTTGCCAGCCGCTCACATGCCGGCCCCGAAACCGAAGCATTCCTGAAAAATCTTGGTGAGCACGATGTCGTGAGCATGGGCAGTGCGTTGAAGTTTTGTCTTGTTGCCGAAGGCACGGCCGATGTCTACCCACGTCTCGGCCCCACCATGGAGTGGGACACGGCGGCGGCGCAGTGCGTGGTGGAGGTGGCGGGCGGTCGCGTGACCGATCTCAATCGTCAACCGATGACCTTTAACAAGCCCTCGCTGTTGAACCCCTCGTTCCTGGTATGCGGTGCCGGCGACTACGATTGGTACCGTCATCTCCCCACCTTGTGAAGTACGTGTTTGCCAACCACCGGTTCCAGCCCACTTTATCTCTGCCTTGATCAAGGCGGACACGCCAGTCGCGCCCTGGTGTTCGACCACCACGGCGTGCTGCAGGTCAGCGCACTGCGTGAGGTCGAGGTCCGCGAACCGCAACCGGACTGGGTGGAACAGGACCCTGAAGAAATTGTTGATTCGCTGCACGCGGTCATTGGAAAAGCCGTGGCTTTACTCGGCGCGCGCGCCAGCCGCATCGTCGGCGCTGGCCTGGCCACGCAGCGCGCGAGCCTAGTCTGCTGGGACCGGCGTACGGGCGCGGCCCTGTCGCCGGTCATCAGCTGGCAGGACCGGCGCGCGCAGGAATGGCTCAGTGGATTTACCGGACACGAGCGCGAGATTCACCAACGGACCGGACTCAGACTCTCGACACATTACGGCGCATCCAAGATGCGCTGGTGCCTCGCTCATCTTCCGGCCGTGTCCGCTGCGCAGCATGACGGTCGTTTGGTTATCGGGCCGCTCGCAAGTTTCCTGTTATTCCGCTTACTCGAGGGGAAACCATTGCTGGCCGATCCCGCCAACGCTGCGCGCACACTGTTGTGGAATTTTCGCACCTTGCACTGGGATCCGTGGCTGCTTTCGCTTTTCGATATTCCGGCAGAAACGCTTCCGTCTTGTGTACCCACGCGCCAAATGTTCGGCACGTTGCCGGCGAACGGGCTCCGTCTGCCACTGTCCATTGCCACCGGAGACCAGTCAGCGGCGCTCTTTGGCTTAGGCACGCCAACACCGGGGACAGTTTACGTCAACATCGGGACCGGCGCGTTTATTCAGCGCGCTTTTGCGCAACCACACGACGCTTCAGGTTTGCTGAGCAGCGTGGTTTATCGCGACGCGAACCAGGTCGTCTATGTGCTGGAAGGCACCGTGAATGGGGCCGGTGCGGCACTGAAATGGGCAGAACGGGAATATGGATTGAAAGATATCGAAGCGCAGCTACCCGCGTGGCTTGCACGCGATGGCGCCATCCCGCTGTTTCTCAATGGGGTGGCCGGTCTCGGCGCGCCATACTGGGTGGCCGATTTTCCCTCGCGTCTGATCGGAGACGGCGAATCTTGGCAGAAGGCCGTAGCGGTGGTCGAGTCCATCGCGTTTCTGTTGCAGGTCAACTTTGAAATCATCAAGGTTATCTCACCGCCACCCACGCGCCTGCTCGTCAGTGGTGGTCTGGCGCGGGTGGACGGCCTCTGCCGGCGGCTCGCGAATCTGAGTGCGCTGCCGGTTTATCGACCCGCGGAAATCGAAGCCACGGCGCGTGGCACGGCCTTTCTGTTGGCAGGATTCCCCAAAGACTGGCAAGAACACAAACTGGGAGATTTGTTTACGCCGGAACCAAACCCGGGATTGGAGCAACGTTACCGAAACTGGTGCACAGAAATGCAGCGCGCGCTTTCGGAGCGTTAATTGTTTTTTTCTTCCACCAGGACACGGTCCCGGGGACCAGGCGCCGGACTGTAGACGACGAACGCCACGGCCGGATCTGCTCCACGATTGATGTAGGCATGGACCACGCCCCGCGGAATGTGCATGATGTCCCCGGTTTTCACGGCAATTGAATGCTTGCCAAGCCAGATATCGCCCTCCCCACGCAGGAGAAAAACCGTGATGTCGCTGTCAGCGTGCAGATGCAGCGGCTCGCGATCGCGCACCTGTACCAACAGACTGGATGACCGTTCGCTGCGCACGATTGTCAAGGCCTTGATGTTTTCGCCAACCGGCGATTTGTTTTCATCCAGCAACTTTTCCAGATTCATCCTGTGATATTTCTCCGGAACTTTTTCATCCGGTCCGATCCACTCCGTTGCACCCGCCGGGAGCAGGTTAACGGCACTCATCAGCGTCGCAAAAATGATACTGGTTATGTTTTTCATGCGATGCCCTCAGGGACGTTCAAAGGTCAGGGAGGCCCAGGCGCTCTTCCAATCAAATCCGGAAAGGAAGGGTGCCGGGACCATGTGCACCGAAGTCACCAGCCACACACCCGGTCGTGGGATGATAAACTCGACGCGGCCGTTGACATCGGTCCGGCCCTTGAGCTTGGCGGTTGGCTCGGTTTTGCTGAATGCCACCACCAGCGCATCGGAGAGCGGCCGGTCCTGGTACAGCAGCCGCAAGCGCAGCGTGCGCGTGTGATACGGATTGGTCTCGGCGATCAGCTCAAGCGGGAATCCCAGGACGCGATCCCTGCCCGTGACCACCGTCCCCACCTTAATGAGCGACTTGGCGCACCGGAAATAGGTCTCTTCGATTTTCTTTCCAGGCTTGAAGCGTTGGCGGTGCAAGGCCAGGTTGCGCTCGAGCCCTTCTTTTTCCAGGTAACTCTCAAACTCTTCCGCCGTGTCGAAGCTGACCGATTCCGGTTTCGTGTGTAGCCCGATGGTGTAGATCCCGGCTGTGGACGGCATCACCGTGCCGGCGGGATCGTCACCCAGCACGCCTCGAATCGATTGTGTACCGGTCGAACCGGCAGCTATGTAGCGCTCATATTTCTGAGGGAAATAGGGCACGGAATCGCCTTTGAAATCCTGACCCACGAACAGGCGCAGGGGCGCCTTGGTGCCGGGTTGGAGTTGGAATGCCTGCGGTTCAATCCAAAAGTCATGCGCCCATCCAGCGGGCGAGGCAAGCAGGAACAGGAATACCAGGACGGCAGGCGTCTGCAGGAGATTTTCAGTAAACTGGCGCCGGCCTGGAGGCGGTATGGAACCTGAATGGGAGATAGTCATCGAAAGCCGTTACAGCATAACACAGTCGTTTCACAAAAAAATTCGCCGCACGAGTTAACTATCTCCATGAACATCCGTCAAATAGGCTTGTCATTGCTTTGTTTGGGCTTGTTCGTGCCCACGCCCGCCGCATCGCACGAAATCCGTCCCGCGATTGCGACTGTGACGTTTCCTTCTGAAGGAACGTACTCGGCAGAATTTTTGGTAAACATGGAAGCGGTGATCGCGGGCGTGAGCCCGCAGCACAAGGACACCCGCGAGTCTCCCCAGGCACAAACTTATAACCAACTGCGCGAGTTGCCACCATCGGAATTAGAGAGACGAATTCGCGAATTCCTGCCGAAGTATCTTGCTGGCATCGAGATCCGATTTGACGCTGCGCGCGTGCCGTCAGCTTTATGTTCACTGTCAGTGCCGGAAGTGGGCGATCCAGCACGTGTGCGCCTCGCGCTATTGCAATTGTGCGGCTCCCTTCCGCCAGGGGTCACCAGCTTGCGGATGGCCTATGCCGCGGAATTCGGCGAGCTCATTTTGCGCTTGCCGGCCGTGGGCGGAGGCGATCCCGTGGCGCTGTGGTTGAAGGATGGTGAATTGAGTGAATCCTATGTATTAGGTGTCGGTCTGGAGCGGAAAACGCGCATGGAGGTTGCCGCGCAATACACCGTGTTTGGCTTTACGCATATTTTACCCAAGGGTCTGGACCATATCCTGTTCGTGCTCGGGTTGTTTTTACTAAGTCTGCGCTGGAAACCCCTGCTGATCCAGGTGACATCTTTCACCATTGCACACACCATAACGCTGGGATTGAGTATTTTCGGTATCCTTTCGTTGTCACCCGCGATCGTGGAGCCGCTGATCGCGGCCTCGATCGCCTATGTCGCCATTGAAAACATCATGACCGCAGAGTTAAAGCCCTGGCGTCCCTTTGTGGTCTTCGGTTTCGGCCTGCTTCATGGACTGGGATTCGCCGGGGTGTTGAATGAAATAGGTCTGCCGCGCTCGGAGTTTGTCACGGCCTTGCTCAGTTTTAACATCGGTGTGGAGCTGGGGCAATTAGCTGTAATTACCCTGGCCTACCTGTTAATCGGCTTGTGGTGGAAGGAAAAGGACTGGTATCGCGCGCGCCTAGTTCTGCCCCTGTCGGCGTTGATCGCCGCGACAGGTGTCTACTGGACGATTGAACGGATCGTCAGTTGAGTTATATCAACCGGCACGTTGTTGGATGGGAGCTGGGGCGCTTTGCTTTAAATCGATAAATCGACGCGATGCTTCCGCGCGCCGCTCAATGCCTTTCCACGCGATGTTTTTCATGCGCCGGTCATGCCGTGTCCGGTAAACACATTCGCGCACCGACAAGAGACTGCCATCCAGCCTGGCATGGTGCAGTTTGAGAATGGCCTCGTGGGCGGCCTTTTCAGGTACCACGTACACATGGCCGTAACCGAGCGGCTGACCGCTGTCGGTATCGCGCATGATGATGGCGTTGATGGTCGTGCCGTAACCGGCGAACAGTCGCCGGAGGCCTTCCGCCGTCGCCGTGGCGGGTAAATTGCCCACAAATATGTTCATTTCCACCCCGCTACCAGGCTAGCGGCCTGTGTTATTCCACCATTCTGGTTAAGATGCGTCTATCTGGCAAGTCGGCGTTCCACCCCGGTCCGAAAAAGCCTTGTCTACCAAGGGTTTTGAGAGCATTGTCCACGCAGATTAAGAACAAGGCGAAGGCTTGGTCCGGCCATCGTTTTTCGAGATGAGGCCTTCAGGAAAGCAGCATCAGCTTTGCTGTATCCGCGCGTGGAACCGCCAGTGGCAAAGTTTTTTTCAGCAGGCGGACGACCTTGGCTGCGGTGGCGCGATATCCGGTAAGTTTACCGCCATAAATAGTAACGAGGCGTATCTCGTTGGGATTATCCGGATACAGGATGGTTTCGCGTGAGCGATGAAAGGCCGATGTTTGCCCCTGAGGCAGCACGCGCAAGCCGGCAAAACTGTCGACAAGCCGGCCGCGGCCATGCGGGAAGTAATGACTCAGTGTTTCCTGAAGATAGGTGATTTCTCCGGGAAGCGCCCGTACAGCTTTCGGGTCGCTGTGAAAATGTGTTTCCGTGGTTCCGACGAGGGTTTGATTCTTCCACGGCATTACGAACACGGCGCGGCCGTCTTGCGGGGCCTCAACATAGTACACCCCGCCTCGTGTCTCGCCTTCGAGAAGAATATGCGCACCCTGGATGAGGTCCACCGGCAGCCTCGGTAGCCGGGGTGTTATCCTATCGAGCACGGGATTGACCCAAGGTCCGGTGGCATTTACCAGTGTCCGTGTGTGGCACTTGCGGTCGTTGTGGCCCTCGAGATAATGCACCTCGAAACCACTCGTGTGCCGGTGAGCCGACTGGAAATTCGCCGGACAGCGAAGTTCCGCACCGAGCGACTGGGCCGATTGCATCACGGCCCGTGTCAGCCGCGCATCGTCGGTTTGGGCGTCCTCATACCGGAACACTACCCGCAGGCCGTGTGTGGCGAGCCCATCGAAATCCTGCCACCGCGTGCGTGACACGGATTCAAAGCGCGTCTCGCGGGACAGCCCGCCCAGTAACGCATAAAGCGACAATCCGGCGCGGATCATCCACGGAGGACGGCGGGTGGTGGCATAGACCGGTATATAGAAAGGCACGCGTTGCACCAGGGCGGGGGCGATACGCAGCAAAATTTCGCGTTCGCGCAGTGATTCACGCACCAATCCGAGATGTGCGCTCTCGAGATAACGCAAGCCCCCGTGGATCAACTTGCTGGACCGGCTGGAGGTTCCACTGCCGAGATTGTATTGTTCCATGAGAAGGACAGAATATCCCGCCGCCGCCGCGGCCTGGGCCACGCCTACCCCGTGGATGCCGCCGCCAATGACGCCGACATCATAATCCGCTCCGGCCATCAGGAAGATTCCGCGAGGTGGGAAAATTCCTGGATCATCTCGCCAATGGCAAAGGTCTCGACAAACGCGGCCCCGCGCGCCGCCAACGTCAAGGCCAATGGCGCGTCCGTCACTTCGAACACAGCCAGTTGCGCACCAATGATCCCAAGCTCGCCCTCTTCCGGAAGTCCATCCACGTCACAGAAAATATATTCCGGTCGCAAGTCAGTCACGGGTATCTGTTTATGCTCTTCCCAGCGATCAATAACGGCGCCGATTCTCGGCCAGCCTTGGGTTCGCGCTGCCCGGAGCGCCTCGAGTGAATAGGAAATCAGGACGCACTGGCTGCGAACGGGTTTGAGCGAGCGCCGTGCCAAGGTCAGCAGGGTATCGATCCCAAAGCGCTCGAGGCTCGCACGCTTGAGTTCGACAAAGGCGGTCACCTCCGGTTGGCGCACCAGCAAATGACCCAGCTCAGCCAGGCGAGTGATGTGCACGTCCTTGAACCGATCACCGAAGCGCTCGCGCTCGGCGACCGGTCGTCTCCAGAGTTCTTCATAGAAGTGATCGTGAACGTTGCCACCGACACCGCACAGGCGTTTCAGGTCGCGGTCGTGGAACAGCACTGGCACCCGGTCACGGGAAACCTGGACATCGACTTCGATAAAACGTGCCCCGGCAGCGATGGCCGCCTCAAGGCCGATCAGGGTATTTTCCGGGTAGTGTTGGGGATAGCCCCGATGCGCGATCAATTGCGGGATAACCATAAGCGCAACTTTAGCACTCTGGAATGACCGCGTACCGCGCCGACTGGCACGGCTGTCAGCCACCAGCGATATCAGTCGGTGGTGAAGTATGTGGATGGTCTAAGTTACGAGAGAGACTCAAGTTGAGGAGTGATTATGCAAAACCGATTCATCCCCGTTTGGACCGTGTTGATATTGGCTTTGTCCTTGTCCTTTGCCCATGCCGATGCTGGTATCAATCTCAAGGCCGGGACGCTTGGCGTCGGCATGGAACTGTCCAAGTCCTTCAGCGACCGGTTCAGCCTGGGCCTGGGATTCAATTCCTATGATTACAAAACCACCGACCGCGCTAGCGACATCGATTATGATTTCAATTTTGATCTTCAGTCCGTAGTTTTTCTGGCGAATTATCATCCTTTCAGTGGCACCTTCCATTTCACCGGTGGTGTGGTGTACAACAACAATGAATTGAACCTGACCGGTAAGCCCACCGGCACCAACTATATTATCAATGGCCAGTCCTATACCGCCGGGCAAGTGGGATCACTGACCGGCAAGCTTACATTCAACAGCACGGCACCTTATCTCGGCCTCGGTTGGGGTAATCGTCCGGGCGGAAGACTGGGTCTGTCGGCGGATATAGGCGTGCTGTATCAAGGGTCACCCAAGCTTTTCCTAAACGCCACGGGGGCCTTGAGTGATCCGGCGTTGGCATCCGATCTTGAACAGGAACGCCGCAGTGCGGAAGCGGATCTGGGCGATTTCGAGTGGTATCCGGTGCTATCACTTGGTATGTATTTCCGCTTCTGACAGGCGTCCCATCTGCACAAATACCCATCGGCACATGCCGGATTGTTTTTTTAATGCCCAGGCACCGCCTCTCGTGTTGCCTGATTTAGAATGGCCCCCATGGACAAGCATGGCAGGCCATCATGACAAAACTTCCAAGCGCACATGGCGCCAAGATTCGTCTCGGCATCAGTAGCTGCCTGCTGGGTCAGAAGGTACGCTTTGATGGGAATCACAAGCTCGACAGTTATCTGACCGACACGCTCGGGCTGTATTTCGATTGGGTGCCCGTTTGTCCCGAGGTCGCCATCGGCCTGGGCGTTCCACGACCGCCGATCCGGCTGGTGGGATCGGCCAGCACACCCCGCGCCGTCGGCGTGAAAGACGACTCCCTCGACGTGACAGATAAACTCGCCGCCTACGGAAAACAGCAAGCACGCCAGCTCGATGACCTGAGCGGTTATGTTTTCAAGAGCAAATCACCGAGCTGCGGAATGGAGCGCGTGAAAATTTATCAGCGCACCGGCATTCCCGCCAAGGGCGGTCGGGGAGTCTATGCTGAGGCGTTTCTCTCCGGTCAGCCTTCGCTACCGGCGGAGGAGGAGGGTCGACTCAGCAACCCGCGTTTGCGGGAAAATTTCATCGAGCGTGTGTTTGTCTACCGGCGTTGGCAGGAACTCATGACGCACGGTTTGACCGCCTCCCGGCTGGTGGAATTTCACACCCGCCACAAACTCGCTCTCATGGCCCATGATGTCGAGGCCTATCGTGCGCTCGGCCGGCTGGTGGCGCAGGCGGGCCGGCGGAATCTTAATGAAGCCGGGAGGGAATATCTCGCGAAATTGATGCAGGCGTTCCAGCGACTGGGAACGCCGGCGCGCCATGCTAACGTGCAAATGCATCTGATGGGTTACCTGAAACACCACTTGGATGCCGCAGACAAGGCCGAGCTGCTTGGGGTGATACATGCCTTCCGTTGCGGCGAGATCCCGATTGCCTCGCCGTTGACCTTGATCAAACATCATTTCCGCCGTCATCCGGATCCGTACATCATCGGTCAAACTTACCTCAATCCTGATCCGCGCGAACTGTTGTTGCGCGGCGGTCTCTGAGAAGCGCTCCCGTGTACCCGGAAGACCTGCGACGCGGCGCGATCTTGATGATCGCCTCCGGGCTCCTGTTTTCCACCATGGGAGCGCTGGTGAAATACCTCTCTTCCGCCGGATTGCCGAATGAAATGGTGGTGTTCTTCCGCAGTGCGATGGGTTTGCTCGCACTGCTGCCGTGGGTATTGCACCGCGGGCTCCACCAACTGAAAACAACACAGTGGCGCGGGCATCTTGGGCGTGGCTTGGCGGGGGTGGCGGCCATGTACTGTTATTTCTACGCCATTGCGTACCTGCCGCTGGCAGAGGCAGTGTTGCTAAATTATTCCACACCCTTGTTCATTCCTTTTATCGCGGCCTTGTGGCTGGGTGAACAGGTTTCCGCGCGACTGTGGGTGGCCATCGGGATCGGGTTTGTCGGCATCGTGCTGATACTGAAGCCGGGGCTCGCCCTGTTCACGCCGGTGTCCCTGATCGGACTGGCCTCGGGGTTGTTTGCGGCGCTGGCCATGGTCAGTATCCGGCGGTTGTCAAAGACGGAACCCACACTGCGCATTGTTTTCTATTTCAGTCTCGTGTGTACGGTCGTATCGGCGGCGCCGCTCGCCTGGCGCTGGCAAACTCCCGATCCCGCTCTATGGGTTTTGCTGATTGGCATGGGTGCACTGGCCAGTCTGGCGCAGCTTCTGTTGACGCGTGCCTATGCGCATGCCCCGGCCTCGCAGGTGGGCCCGTTCACCTACTCCACCGTGGTATTTGCCGCCGGTATCGGCTGGATTTTCTGGAGTGAAATCCAGGATTTCCTGTCCTTTGGCGGCACCGCCCTGGTCTGTCTGGCCGGTGTTCTGACGATTCGCTTTGCCGGCCAGCGGGTACTCTCCGAAGCGAAGCTGGTCGAGGAATAACGTTCACCCGGGTGGGTATCGGCCGTTCCTCCGGTTCGGATAACCGTCGGGCGCAAGAACCCGGAACCTGCTGCCGTCAAGTAAATAAGAGCGAAATATTTTCCATGGGCTTACCTTGTCAGTCTTCCTCCCTTGTCCCAAAATAAATAAATACGTCGAAGCCGCGGGTCGCGCCGCACCCTTAATTAACCAAGGAAAATGGAGATAACCATGGACAGCCTGGACCGAGCGATAGATCTGGTATCGCGGTGGAAAGACAACCGAAAGAAAGAGCGCGCCGAGGTGCTGGAGCGCCTCGAAGGCGTTATCAAGGATTGCCAGGCCGCCGCGAAGGTTTGGCAGGAGTATCACAACAATCCCGGGAAGCCGGGGGATCATTGGACGCTGGTCAGCTGGATGGGGCCGGAGCGCGCCAAGCAATTGCACGAAATCAATCTGCGCGCGAAAGCGAGCGTTGAGGAAGTGTGCCGGCTGGCCGGTCCGGCGGCAGGGCGTTTTGTGGTCCTGGATGATGATGTCACGGAAATGGCCTATCGCCAGCTCAAGCCAGGGGAATCCGGCATCGATGCCGCCAAAACGGCGTTGGAGAATCTGAAAGCGCGCGCGGATTACCTGCGTGGGTTGATCGAACGCACGCAACGCGGCAAGTCCCTGGCGTCGTCGAAAACAGCTTCCGTGAAAAAATTCAAGAAGAAGTCGGTGAACAAATCCGCGAAAAAGAAAGCCCCAAAAAAGAAATAAAAGAAATATTAATCCGGGAGTCTAATCACCGACGGGCCCGGCACGAGAATCCTGTTCCGGAAAAAACAAAGCGCCCCTACGGGGCGCTTTGGATTACGGCATAAATAGAAATTACTTGGCCGGAGCGGCAGGGGTAGCCGGTGTGGCTTCTTTCGCCGGTTTCGGAGCGGCCTTCTTGTTCATTTTCTTCTCTGGGCATTGCATTTCTTTGCCATTCACGGTGACGACATCGCCAGCCTTCTTGCCTTTGCAGGCCTTGGCGAGCGCCTTGTCCGCTTTCTTATCCATTTTGGCTTCGCTCTTGGCGGCCGGGGCCATGTGCTTCTCGGCGCTGGCGACATGCACCAGTCCGAACATCAAGGTGAAGGCGAGAGCAAACAGGGTGATCAGTGATTTTTTCATTCCAAAGGCTCCTTGAAGTAATTATTGAGTGAAGAGTCTGAAGGCTGGAAGCAAACATCATCGCCATCATTGCGGGACTATTAAGCAATCGCTGTGCCATGCTTTAAAGCATCTTAAACTTATAACTATCAACAAGTTATATATTTGAAACGCTCTGCGCTATGCTTGTGTTTTGTAGCAGGCTCCAAAATTTGTAGGAAACATTATTGGAGTAGAAATGCCATTTCGTTTTTTCAGGCTCGGCCGTCTCCAGCGCAAGGTGTTGCTGGTGGTTTCCGTCATCGTGATCGTGCCGATGCTCGTGGCCGGCTGGCTGGCCGCCGAATGGGTTTCGATCAGCTTCGAGAAGCGACTAGAGCAGTGGATCATCGACGCCGCCCGCGCCAACCAGAACTGGCTCCAAGCCTATCAAAATGACGCGGTCATCCTCGGCCGGGTGTTGGCGGATGACCCGGCCTACCTGAGCAATTTCGAGAGTTCACCCGAAGCCGCGGTGCCACCGGCGATCCAACGTATCTCGCAGGAACTGGGTATCAACCTGATCCAGGTCTATACCCCGGACAGAAAGTTGGTTTATAGCTCGTTACCGGTACAAGTGAATGCGCTGTGGGAACGCGGGCAGACGGCCGCCGTGCTTAAGGTCGTGACTCGGCAGCAGACCATGCTGGCCGCCGTGGGCATCACTCCCATCCCGCGGCGTGGCACCCCTCGCTACTACCTGGTGTTGGGCAGCTTGCTGGGGCAGGATTTCACGGATGAGTTGGCGCAGCTCACGGGCCTGAAGACACGACTTTATTACCGCGAGGGAAAAAAATACTACGATCTATTTTCCAGGCCCGGAAAGCCCGTTACGTTAAAACATCTCCCGGCGGCGGCGCTTAGCCGGCTGGAAAAAAACCGGAAACCCTATTACAGCCTGGAGGCGGAAAACGGCCAGTTCCGTGGACTGTACATGCCGATCGTGGATCCTACCGGACGTGTCGAGGCGATCATGTTCAGTGGGCTGGAACGCCGCGGGGTACAGGAGGTGCTCACCAACCGGATCGCGCTGTTCTTTTGGATTTCACTGTTGGGAGTGATCATCGGGGGTTTGACGGGCCTGTTGCTTTCGCGGCTGGTGGTGCGCCCGCTGGAATATTTGCGCAACGGGGTGATGCAGCTCGCCGGCCAGAACTTCAAGGCCAACGTGCCGATCACTTCGGACGACGAACTGGGTGATTTGGCCAAGGCGTTCAATGCCATGGCGACGCGATTGCGCGAGGCGCGTGATGAGCAGGTGCAACGGTTCCAGAAAGACAAGCTCTCCGCCATGGGCGAGCTGTCGGCGTCCCTGGCGCACGAAATCCGCAATCCCATCGGCATCATCAATGCCTCGGCGGCGTTGCTCGACAAACCGGATTATGCCCCGGAGAAGAAAGCCGAGCTGACGCGCATGATCCGCGAGGAAAGCCTGCGCGTGGCGAACCTGGTGCAGGATTTCTTGCAACTGTCACGTCACCGCCAGCCGAGCTTTGCCGTTATCGATCCCGCCCAACCGCTGGAGCGCGCGCTCGAACTGGCATTGGCGGGCAACGATTCATCCAAAGTATTCAAGGATTTTCAGCATTGGGACGCGAAAATCAAGGCCGACGCTGGTCTGCTGCAACAAGCCTGGGGAAATATTTTCACCAATGCCTTGCAGGCCTTGAACGGCAAGGAGACCGAATTCTGTCTGCGTTCCGGCGTGGAAGACGGACACGTATTCCTGTCGGTCGAGGACAACGGGCCGGGGGTGCCGGCTGAAATCATGCCGCGACTGTTTGAGCCGTTCTTCACCACCAAGGATCAGGGAACGGGCCTCGGCCTCACCCTCGCTTATACCCTGGTGCAGGCGAATGGTGGGCAGCTCGAGGCATTACCGCCGGAAGGCAAGGGTGCGCGGTTTATGATGCGGTTTCCTGTAAGTGAAGAAGGAGTAAATTAATGAAACGCACCGTGCTTGTCGTGGACGATGAACAGAACATGCAGACAGTCATGCGCATGGTGTTGGAAAACGCCGGCCATGAAGTGTTAATCGCCGACAGTGGTGAAAGCGCGCTGGTGCATGCGCAAAATCCGAATCTCGACGTCGTTCTCACCGATCTTCGAATGCCCGGCATGGGCGGAGAAGAATTCGTCATTCGTTGCCGCAAAGAGCGCCCGGACGTCCCGGTGATCATTGTCACGGCACACGGCACCATCCGCTCCGCCGTCAAGAGTATTCACGACGGTGCGGCCGATTACCTTACCAAGCCATTCGAGCCGGAACAGCTCGAGATCGTGGTGCACAACGCCATCAAGCTGCGCGATATCCTGCGAGAGAATACCCGGCTCAAGGCCGAAGTGAACGAATCGCGCGGGACAAAACGTCTCGTGGGCGAAGGGCGGGTAGCGCAGCAACTGCTCGAGGAAATCCGGCGCGTGGCGCCGTACAAGACCGGCGTGCTGATTACCGGTGAATCCGGGACCGGCAAGGAGCTGGTGGCGCGCACCATCCACGAACTCTCGCCGCGACGGGAACGCCCGTGGGTCGCGCTCAACTGTTCCGCGATTCCACGGGACCTTCTGGAGTCCGAGCTGTTCGGCTACATCAAGGGCGCCTTCACGGGCGCGACGCACAATCGCGCCGGCCGGCTGGAACAGGCGCAGGGCGGGACGCTGTTTCTGGATGAGATTGCCGACCTCGATGCCTCGCTGCAGTCGAAGTTGTTGCGTGTGTTACAAGAGCGTGAATTTTCGCCGGTGGGCTCGAACCAGGTTCGGGCCGTGGACGTGCGTTTTATAGCCGCGACCAATCGCGAGCTGAAAGCGCTGGTGCAGGAAGGAAAATTTCGCGAGGATCTGCTCTACCGTCTGGATGTTTACAGCATCGTCGCGCCACCGCTGCGCAGCCGGCGTGAGGACATCCCGCTTCTGGCCCAAACTTTCCTGCAGGAACTGGCCGCTGAGACCGATAAAAGAGTTACGGCCTTCACGCCGGCGGCGCTGGAGGCGTTGGCAGGCTACGCCTGGCCCGGTAATGTCCGCGAGTTACGCAACACGGTGGAGCGCTCGTTGCTGTCTTGCCAGGGAACAACGATCGATATAGGGGACTTGCCGGGGGCGATCGTGGCGCCGTCCGCCTCGGCCGCCGGCGAAAAATGCAAATTCGAAAAGAAAGGCAAGAAAAATCTGGACCACTGGCTGGAAGCGATGGAGCGCGACGCGATTCTCGAGGCGCTGGCGCAAACCCGGGGCGTGCAAACACATGCTGCGAAGAAACTGGGCATCTCGGAGCGCAGCCTGTGGCACCGTATCAAGAAACTTAACATACAAATTAACCGAGTCATCTACTGAGACTTTCATGGATTTCGGCGGTTGCCGGAATCATTCGATGGCTTCATGATGTCTCTTCATCACAGGAGATAATCGATGCTATCGCCCGCGGTTGTTGCCTGGCTGGAATTTTCCCTGTGTGCGGCGCTGATTGCCGTCGCCGGCACCCGGTTGTCGCGCTACGGCGATATCATCGCCGATAAAACCGGGCTGGGCGGTGCCTGGATCGGGCTAGCGCTCATGGCCACCGTCACCTCGCTGCCCGAGCTGGTCACTGGCGTGAGCGCGGTGGGGCTGGCCGATGCGCCGGACATCGCCGTCGGTAATGTTCTCGGCGCCTGCATCATCAATCTCACCATGATCGTCTTCCTCGATTTGCTGGCGCGCGAGGAGTCGATCTATTCGCGCGCCAGCCAGGGCCATATCCTGTCAGCCGGTTTTGGCATCATCATGGCCGGGTTCGTCGGCTTCAATGTTCTGTTTTCGCAGCATGGCGAAGCCATGTCGCTCTATTATGTCGGCGCCTACAGCCCGCTGCTGCTCCTGCTCTACGGTGTGGCGATGCGCACGCTATTTCGCTACGAACGCCGCCTGCGTGCCGAGGCGGTGGAGGAGCGTGTGGAGCGTTACCCCCACATCACCTTGCGCGACGCCCTGATCCGCTATGCACTCGCCGCCAGCGTCGTCGTGGCCGCCGGCCTGTGGCTGCCGTACGTGGGTAAGGACATCGCGCAGGCCATGGCCTGGCAGGAGACCTTCGTCGGCACGCTGTTTATCGCGCTGGCCACGACACTGCCGGAAATTGTGGTGACGATCTCGGCGCTGCGCATTGGCGCGCTCGATCTGGCGATCAGCAACCTGCTGGGAAGCAACCTGTTCAATCTTGTCATTATTGCGATTGACGATATCGTCTATATCAAGGGCCCATTACTGTCACACGTGTCCTCGCTGCACGCGGTATCAGCCCTGTCGGTCGTGATGATGAGCGGCGTGGCCGTGGTCGGGCTGTTCTATCGGCCGCGGGAGCGGTTGTTCCGCACGGTCGGCTGGACCAGCCTGTTGCTGCTTTCCCTGTACCTGCTGAATACCTTCTTCCTCTATCTCTACGGGGGCTGACCATGGGCGACGCAGATCTGCGGCTGCAACCCGGAGAACCCACCTGGCATTTGTTGCCGGCCGAGGAAATTGCCCAGCGCCTGCGCATTAACTTGGGCACTGGCCTGAGTGAGGTCGAAGCGCGTCGTCGCCTCGAGCAGTACGGTGCGAACGAAATTCGCGAAGGTCGCCGCCGCGGGCCGATCGCCATGTTCCTCGGGCAATTTACCGATTTCATGATCCTGGTGTTGATCGCTGCCGCGATCATCTCGGGCCTGATCGGCGACGTGGTCGACACGCTGGTGATCGTGGCCATCGTGACGCTGAATGCCGTGATCGGTTTCGTGCAGGAATACCGCGCCGAGCGTGCCATTGCCGCCCTCAAGCAGATGGCGGCGCTGCAGGCGCAGGTTCGGCGCAGCGGCCGGGCGATGCTGATCCCGGCTGCGGACCTCGTGCCCGGCGACGTGGTGGTGATCGAGGCCGGCAACGCGGTCCCGGCCGATCTGCGTCTGACCGAGGCAGTGCAGCTGCGTATCGAGGAGGCGGCGCTTACCGGCGAATCCCAGCCGGTGGAGAAGATCACGCGCGCCCTGCACGAGCCGGAATTGCCGCTCGGTGACCGACGCAACATGGCCTACAAGGGTACCCTCATCACCTACGGACGCGGCCACGGCGTGGTGGTGGCGACGGGTATGCATACCGAGCTGGGACGAATCGCGATGTTGTTGCGCGAGGAAGGTGAGGTCAAGACGCCGCTGCAGAAGCGGCTCACCCGCTTCGGGCGCTTGCTGGCAATCGCGGTGCTCGTCATCTGCGCCATTATGTTTGTCACCGGTCTGCTGCGCGGAGAACCGCTGGTGCTCATGCTGCTCACCGCTATCAGCCTCGCGGTGGCGGCCATTCCCGAAGCATTGCCGGCGGTGGTTACGGTATCGCTTGCGCTCGGGGCAAGGAAGATGGTTAGCAAAAATGCCCTGATTCGCAAACTACCCGCGGTCGAGACTCTTGGTTCGGTGACCTTCATCTGCTCGGACAAGACCGGCACGCTTACCGAAAACCGCATGCGCGCGGAAGAGTTTTGTGTTGCCGACCAGCCTGTGCGAAGCATCGACCCGGCCTCAGCATCATCGGAGCCGTGGCGCACGCTGTGGCAGGCCTTGGCGTTATCGAACGATGCTCGCGTAGGTGCCGACGGTGCCGTGATCGGGGATCCGACAGAAGTGGCACTGTTCGAGGCCGCGCGTGCGGCCGGTGTTGACAAGACTGTTCAGGAAGCGGCGCACCCGCGTGTGAGTGAGTTGCCTTTCGAATCCGAGCGCGCGCGCATGACCACGCTGCATCGGGAGGGGGAAGCCGTTATCGGATACACCAAGGGTGCTCCGGAGCGCGTGCTGCCGCTGTGTCATGACCGGGTGGGGGCGGGGGGGACGGAGGCGCTCGATCGCGGGGAGATGGAAATCATCGCTGAACGCATGGCGGCCGACGGTTTACGGGTGCTGGCGGTCGCGCTACGCCGCTGGCCGGCGTTACCCGATCCACTTGAGGTGGAAAATGTGGAAACCGGCCTGAGTCTGATCGGGCTGGTGGGACTGCTGGATCCGCCGCGTGGCGAGGCACGTGAGGCTGTCGGACTCTGTCGCAGTGCCGGCATCACGCCGGTGATGATCACCGGCGATCATCCTGCCACGGCGCGCGCTATTGCGCAGCGGCTCAACATAATCGGGGAGGATGCCGAGGTACTTACGGGACGGGAACTCGCGCGCATTGATATGGAAGATTTCGAGCAGCGCGTGGAACGGGTGCGCGTGTACGCACGCGTGGCGCCCGAGCAGAAGATTAAAATCGTCAAGGCACTGCAGGACAAGGGCGAGTTCGTGGCCATGACCGGAGACGGTGTGAATGATGCGCCGGCGCTGCGGCGCGCCGACATCGGCGTAGCCATGGGCATCACCGGGACTGATGTCGCCAAGGAGGCCGGTCACATGATCCTGCTGGACGACAACTTCGCGACCATCGTGAGCGCGGTGCGCGAAGGGCGGCGCATTTTCGACAACATCCGCAAATTCGTGCGTTTTGTCATGACCGGTAACTCCGGCGAAATCGGCACGCTATTCCTGGCGCCGTTCCTGGGTCTACCGATCCCGCTGCTGCCGATCCACATCCTGTGGGTGAATCTCGTGACCGACGGTCTGCCAGGACTGGCACTCGCCGTGGAGCCCGAGGAAAAAGGCATCATGCAGCGCCCACCGCGTGCGCCGCAAGAGAACCTGTTCGCGCACGGAATATGGCAGCATATCCTCTGGGTCGGAGGGTTGATTACGGCGCTGTGCCTTTTCACGCAGGCGTGGGCGATCCGTGTCGGTGATGCCCACTGGCAGACCATGGTGTTCACCGTACTGACATTGTCGCAGATGACGCATGTGTTGGCGATCCGTTCCGAGACCGAATCGATGTTTACGCGAGGTTTCACTACCAACATGCCGTTACTGGGTGCGGTGCTGCTGACTTTCGCGTTACAGCTTGCCACCATCTACGTCCCCATGCTCAACCCGATCTTCCGCACTCAACCACTGACGGCGGTCGAGCTGAGTATCTGCCTCATGCTGGCGGCGACGGTATTCGTCGCCGTCGAGATCGAGAAATGGATGGTGCGCCGCGGTTGGCTCTATAACGGAGCACTGCGTGGTCGGAGCGCTAGCATTTGAGTATAGGTTCATCATACGTAATTGTGATCGGATGGTTGATGCTGATGGGAACAATGCCAGAAATCCTTATGGCAGATACCGTTTCTGAAGACATGCTGCACCAGCACGTGCAGGCGCTGGCGGGCGAGATCGGCGAGCGCAATGTATTGCACCCACGCGCGTTGCGCGCGGCCGCCGATTACGTGCGGCGCAGCTGGGAAGCGCAGGGCTATCCTGTCATCACACACGAGTACGTGCTCGGGGGTGAGCGCTGGGCAAATCTGGAAGTCGTCCACCGAGGCCAGCGGGCGCCGAATGAAATCGTGCTCGTCGGTGCTCACTACGATTCGGTGTTCGGCAGTCCGGGAGCGAACGACAATGGCAGCGGGGTGGCGGCGTTGCTGGAACTCTCACGCGTATTTGCTAACCGCCAAATCGATCGCTCCGTGCATTTCGTCGCCTTCGTGAACGAAGAGCCACCGTTCTTCAAAACCGAAAATATGGGCAGCCAGCATTATGCCCGTGCGGCGCGCGCGAATAACGAGGACATCCGCGCCATGCTCGCACTGGAGACCATCGGCTACTATGATGATGCGCCTGGCAGCCAGCAATATCCCCCATTGTTCTCGCTGTTCTTTCCCGACCGCGGCGATTTCATCGGCCTGGTATCGAACTTCAGTTCGCGCCAGTTGCTGCGGCGGGCGGTCACGGCGTTTCGCGCCGCGAGCGACTTTCCGCTCGAATACGTATCTACGTTCGGCTGGGTCCCGGGAGTGGACTGGAGCGATCATGGCTCGTTCTGGAATGAGGGTTATCCGGCGATCATGGTCACCGACACCGCCTTATACCGTTATCCCTATTACCATTCGGCGCAGGATACACCCGACAAGCTGGACTATGTGCGCCTCGCACGCGTGTCCACGGCGCTCGTGGCCGTGGTCGAGGCGCTGGCGAAATCCGATCAAGCGCCATGAGGCAGGCACCCCGTTTTTCCCTCTGGTTACGTCTGCCGCGGGAAGCGCATGAGCGGTTTCAGTCCCTCATTGCCAAGTTAAGCGCGCGTCTCGGAACGCCCCTCTTCGAACCACACATCACGCTGCTCGGCGGTCTTAGCGGGAGCGAGGAAGCGTTGCGCCGGCAAACGCGCGCGCTCGCCGGCGCGACCGCGCCATTTGAAGTCAGATTGCTTGAAGTAGGGTGTCTCGATGAATATTACCGCTGCCTGTTCGTGAAGATCGCCCTGTCACGCGCATTGCAGGAGGTGCATGCCGTAGCCAGACGTTTTTTTGATCAAAGCTTGGACGCGGATTTCACCCCGCACCTCAGCCTCGTTTACGGAAATCTGGAGGAAAAGGAAAAAGAGAATATCCTGGATGACATTGGTAGGGATTTCTATGAGAACCTTCGCCTCGAAGAGCTCGGGCTTTATGACACCAGCGGCCCGGTCTGGCGTTGTGTCGAGCGCGGCCGGTTCGGCGCGGCCGGCGGTCAGGTGAGCGTGCGCACGCCCTGATCGCCGCCGAGGAGCAGGACGTCTGCCGGGCGACGGGCGAACAGGCCATTGGTGACTATGCCAGCGAGGCGGTCGAGTTTTTCTTCCAGTTCCACCGGGTTCAAAATGCTCAAGTTGTGCACGTCGAGAATGATGTTGCCATTGTCGGTCTTGAAATTCTCGCGTAGCACGGGTTGGCCTCCAAGCTCCACGATTTTTCGGGCCACCAGGCTGCGCGCCATGGGGATGACCTCGACCGGCAGCGGAAACTTGCCGAGCACGTCCACCAGCTTGGAATCGTCCGCGATGCAGACGAATTTCCGGCTCGCGGCCGCGACGATCTTCTCGCGCGTGAGCGCCCCACCGCCGCCCTTGACCAGGTGCAGATGTTTCGTGGCCTCGTCAGCGCCGTCCACGTACAGCGGCAGATCGCCGGTGGCGTTGAGATCGAGCACTGGAATGCCGGCCTTCTTCAGCCGTTCGGCCGTGGCATTGGAGCTGGCCACGGCACCGTCGAGCTTGCCCTTGGTCTTCGCCAGCGCGTCAATGAAATGATTGGCGGTGGAGCCGGTGCCGACACCGATCACCCAGCCGGATTCGATGTATTCCAGCGCCGCGAGCGCTGCCGCTTTTTTCTTTTCTTCCGGTGTCATGCTGTTCCCGTGATGTCTGACAGGAGCCAGAATACCTATTATTCGTGTGATAATGAAGTGTTCTTCATGTTAAATTATTGTTCCGGCGCAAAATAGAAATTATCTGAAGCCGCCTCTACAACTTTATGCCCCAGAAATATCTGAAGACCATTGTTAACGCGCGCGTGTACGACGTCGCGCACGAGACGCCGCTCGAGCTCGCTCCCATCCTGTCGCGCCGCACCGGTAACCATGTCTGGCTCAAGCGCGAAGACGAGCAGCCGGTGTTCTCCTTCAAATGCCGTGGGGCGTACAACAAAATGGCGGGTCTGCCCAAAGCAGAACTGAAAAAGGGCGTGGTCGCCGCCTCCGCCGGCAACCACGCCCAGGGTGTGGCCCTGGCAGCCGCGAAACTGGGCACCAAGGCGATCATTGTCATGCCGCGCACGACCCCCCGGATCAAAGTCGACGCCGTGCGCAGCTTGGGCGGCCAGGTGGTGCTCCACGGCGACAACTACGATGAGGCCTACGCACACGCGCATAATATCTCGACGCAGCGCAAACTGACTTTCGTACATCCGTATGATGACCCCGAAGTCATCGCGGGACAGGGCACCATCGGCATGGAAATCCTGAAACAGCACACAGGACCACTCGAAGCCGTGTTTGTCCCCGTGGGCGGCGGCGGGCTGATCGCCGGTATTGCGGTGTACATCAAGCAACTGCGATCCGAGGTGAAGATCATCGGCGTCGAACCGGAGGACGCCGATGCCATGGATCTCTCACTCAAGGCCGGCAAGCGCGTTATGCTCGATCATGTCGGTATTTTTGCTGACGGTGTGGCGGTGCGTCAGGTGGGCAAGGAGACGTTCAAACTGGCTCGGCAGTTCGTGGATGAAATGGTCGTGGTTTCAAATGATGAGATCTGCGCTGCCATCAAGGATATCTTTGAGGACCGGCGCATCATCCTCGAGCCGGCCGGCGCGCTCGCTTTTGCGGGGCTTAAGCGCTATGCCGAGCAGAAACGGCTCAAGAACAAGCATCTGATTGCCATTGCCTCCGGCGCCAACGTGAACTTCGACCGGTTGCGGCATGTGGCCGAGCGTGCCGAGATCGGCGAGCGGCGTGAGGCGCTGTTCGCCGTCACCATTCCCGAGCGCCCTGGCGCGCTCAAGAAATTCTGCACTATCCTCGGCGATCACAACATCACCGAATTCAATTATCGTTATGATGATCCGAAGAACGCTCACATCTTTGTCGGCGTGCAAGTGCCGCCCGACACGGCGGACGCTCGCCAGCTCATGGGCGCGCTGCGCAAGCACGGCTACGCCACGCTCGACATGACCGACAACGAAATGGCGAAGCTGCACATCCGCCATCTCGTCGGCGGCCGAGCGCCAAACGCGATCAATGAAATTCTCTATCGTTTTGAATTTCCCGAGCGACCCGGAGCGCTGATGAATTTCCTCGAGAAAATGGGCGGCCGCTGGAATATCAGCCTGTTTCACTACCGTTCCCACGGCGCCGACTTTGGCCGTGTTCTGGTGGGGATGCAGGTCCCGCCCCGGGACATGAAAGCGTTCCAGAAATTCCTCGACGCACTCGGTTACGAATATGCCGAGGAAACGCAGAATCCCGCGTACAAGCTGTTCTTAAGCTGAATTCCCGCTTCTGTTCGCCTTGCCCCAAGGCCCGGTGGATAGCTATCCATCAATCTCCTTATGTGCACCTCGCACCTTCTCGTGTCGGCTAGAATTAACTAAGAGGGAATCAATGGTCATGCATCGACCAACGTCTCTCTGAAAGATAAGGATTCTGGCCGAGTAAGGTGGATGCGCACTATGAATAATGCGCCGAATAATACGCCCGAGAAGCTCCGCTTCGATATCATCGCCGTCTGTGTGCTGCTGGCGGCGGTGGTATTCCTGCTGGATATTTCTGTCCCCCTCGGCATCGCCGTGGGCGTGCTTTATTTGTTGATCATCATCGTGAGTCTGCAGGCCGGAAATCCGCAGGTTACCCGATACATCGCAGTCGGCTGCTCGCTCTTGCTGTTCGCCGATATTTTCGTCAAATCGCCGGAGCTTGTACCGCTCTGGGTCGTGCTGCTGAATAGGGTGATGATCCTTGGCGTCATCTGGATTACCGCCATTCTCGGCATACGACTGGAAAAAGCGCAACGACAACTCAAGAAGCAGGAATCAGAATTACAGAAGGTAAATCAGGAACTGGAACAGGCGGCCCGCCATGACAGCCTCACCGGCGTGGCGAATCGGCGCCTGTTTGATAAGGACCTGGAAACGGAATGCGAGCGGGCAAGCCGTGGGGAAACCCCGTTATCACTGCTGATGATCGATGTTGATCATTTCAAGCTGTACAACGATATCAAGGGTCATCAGGCCGGTGATGTATGTCTCGTACGCGTGGCAAAGGCGATCGCGGACAAACTACGCCGCCCCGGCGATCTAGTGGCACGTTACGGGGGCGAGGAATTCGCTGTGATCTTGCCGGTCACGACACCGGATGGTGCCGTGGAACTGGCGGAGGAAATCCGTCAGGCTGTCGAGTCGCTCGGTATCCAGCATCCCGACCCGCAAGTCAATGGGCCGGTAACCATCAGTATCGGGGCCGCTTCGCTCTGGCCGGGCGCACAGCGGCTGGAGCCAACGGCAGTCATCAGCGCGGCCGATACGGCGCTGTATCGCGCCAAGCATGACGGCCGCAATTGCGTGCGCGTGGCAGAAACCCCGGTGTACCTGTCAAATTGAATTATGATTATTCATCGCAACTGCTGATTTAGTTTTTGACTACTTCAATTTTCAGAATCGTGACGTCCTTGACCGGTACGTTCTGGAATGGCCCGACCGTGCGGGTTGGTACCGATTCAATTTTCTTCACCACATCCATGCCTTTGGTGACCTTGCCGAATACCGCGTAACCCCAGCCGCGGTCGGTCTTATCGCGGTGGTCAAGGGCAGGGTTGTCAACTGTATTGATGAAAAACTGTGCTGTCGCGGAATGCGGATCGGGGGTGCGCGCCATGGCGAGGGTGCCGGCGAGATTCTTAAGTCCGTTGTCGGCCTCATTGCGGATGGTCACCCCCCGGGCCTTCTCGTCCATCCCCGGGCGGAAGCCGCCGCCCTGGATCATGAAACCGGGTATGACGCGATGGAAAATCGTACCTTGGTAAAACCCGCGCTCGACGTAGTTCATGAAGTTCCGCACCGTGCCCGGGGCGCGCTGTGCGTCCAGTTCGAGCTCGATCACGCCGAGACTGGTGGTCACGCGCACGCGCGGATTGTCCACCGGCCCCTTGGCGACGGCGGGCAGTCCAGCGGCGGTGAAGAGCAAGATCGCAACTAAGGCAGTCATTTTTTTCATCGGGATTTTTCCTCGGCAAGTTTCATGATCGTGTTCCATTCCTGCGTCGTGACCGGCATGACCGACAACCGGTTCCAGCGCTGCACCAGATGCATTTTTTTCAGTGTCGCCTGCATCTTAATGGCGGTGAGCGTGACCGGTTGCTTGAATTCGCGCTTGAAGCGCACGTCCACCATGTCCCACAAGGGCCGTTCCGGAGTGCTCCGGGGATCATAGTGATGGTTTTCCGGATCCCAGGCCGTGGGATCCGGATAGGCCGTGCGGGCGATTTCGATAATCCCGTAAACGCCGGGTACCTCGCAGCTGGAGTGATAAAAGAACGCGAGATCGCCTTTATTCATGGCGCGCAGGAAATTGCGCGCCTGGTAATTGCGCACCCCGTCCCAGTGCTCGGTCTGTTTCGGACAGGAGCGGAGATGATCAATGCTGAAACTGTCCGGTTCGGATTTCATCAGCCAGTAGTTCACCGGCGTTGTTGCCTCGCGCCGGTCAGGCGACCTTGATCGAGGACTCCACCACCGCTTCCGACACCCGCAGGCGCGTGATGGCGCGGCACCGTCCGGTCTGCTCGTTGAAGTCGAGCAGCACGGCGCAGAGGGTCCCGAGACCCTCCGCCACCTCGAAGCGCTCCGGGAGCTTGTGTACGAAACGCTTCAATGATTTCTGTGTGTCCATGCCAATGACCGAGTCATAACAGCCGGTCATGCCGACATCGGTGATATAGCCGGTGCCCTGGGGCAGCAGGCGCTCATCCGCCGTCGGGACATGCGTGTGCGTGCCCACCACCGCGCTCACACGCCCATCGAGATACCATCCCATGGCCATCTTTTCGCTGGTGACCTCGGCGTGCAGGTCCACAAAGACAATTTTTACGTCGTCGGGTTTTGCTGCGAGTGCCCGGTCGGCGGCCGCGAACGGGCAGGCCAGGTGCGGGTGCATATAGACATTGCCCATGAGATTGAGGACCCCGACCTTGGTGCCGGCCGCAGTCGTGGCCACGTGCCAGCCGGTGCCAGGGGTGCCGTCCGGATAATTGTGCGGGCGCAGCAGGCGCGGTTCGGTCAGGATATATTCGAGCGCCTCTTTCTTGTCCCAGGCGTGGTTGCCGTTGGACAACACGTCCACGCCCGCGGCGAACAGTTCATTGGCGGTTTTCCGGGTGATGCCGGCGCCGTCGGCGACGTTCTCGGCGTTGGCGATCACGAGATCGAGCTTCAAGCGTTGACGCAGACCGGGGAGTTGGTCAGCGATGGCGCGTCGTCCGGGGTGACCCACGACATCACCGATAAAAAGTAGATTCATGATGCGTACCTTCTTGTCTGGTTAAACAAATTCAATCGAATAAATAAACCGCCTGGTCCGTGATGACGCTGGCGAGTGAGATGTCCCAGGGATCGGCCGTCAGTCCGTTGACGCGCTGGAAATCATACGCGATTCCGAGCAAATGTGGCTTGCGCCAGTGATGGCGGTGACGGAGGAACTCCAGGCTGCGATCATAATAGCCGCCGCCCATGCCCAGGCGGTGGCCGTGGTCGTCGAAGCCGACCAGCGGCATGAGAATCAGGTCCAGTTCCTGGGCGCGCACCAGGTCGCGCGACGGCACCACCGGTTCCGGGATGCCGAAGCGGTTGGGGTGAAGTTTCGTGTCGGTTTCCATGCGGGCGAACCACAGGCGATCGTGCGACAAGCGCGAGAGTACCGGTAAATAACAGTCTTTCTGCATTAGGCGGATGTGCGCGAGGATAGGGTGCGTGTCGATCTCGCCGTCGTTAGGCAGATAGCAAGCGATGCGCCGGCTGGCGAGGAACAGCCGTGAACCGGTCACATTCGTCGCCAAGCGGCTGGCGGCCTCTTTCTGTTCTTCGGTGGACAGGGCGCGGCGGCGGGCGCGCAATTTCTGGCGCAGAGTGTTTTTATCCGTGGGCACTGAAATTACCAATGCGGAAAAATAAAGGCGCCCTCCGCAGATGCCGTGTTGCTCCGTAGCCTTGAACCGTGAGGTTCAAGTGGGTGCCTCAGCGAGGCTTTCAGGCTTCCCGCTCAAGGCGGGCATGCACACCAGCATCGCAATTCGGCTCCCGTTAAAAGCACTTATAGGTTCAGAGGATAACTGGAGCAATCACGCGCACCACAGGGGGCGCACTACAACTATATACCTATTGGCGGGTTTGTGCATCCCAGCGCAGGGCGGCGTCGATCTTAGTCTGGAGGAATTTTATTTTTTGCACCGTGTCCACGGCCATGCCACCGCGTTGACGCAGATCAAGGAGTTCATGCGCAATGTTGAGTGCTGCCATGATCGAAGTGCGCTCGGTGCCGATGACCTTGCCGGTGGCCTGGATCTCTCGCATCTTCCGGTCGAGATAACCGGCGGCGGAGACCAGCGCGGCGCGTTCGTCCTCGGGGCAGGACACCATGAAATCCTTTCCGAGTATCGTGACGGTCACTCCATCGCGTGTTTCCTTCACGTCAGCTGCGCTCCAGGGCCTTCAAGCGGTCGATCATGGTTTCAATGCGTGCGCGGGCGTGCCGCGTCTTTTCCATCAGGCGCGCGTGTTGTTCGCTGAGATTGTTCTGATCCGACTTGAGCGATTGGTTTTCATTTTTCAGGCGCCGACACGCCTCGATGAGCTCGTCGATGCGGCTCTCCAGAATTTTGAGATCTGTACTATCCACCTGCGAGTCATCGTTCGCCATGAATGTCACCCTACTTCGTTCGTCTGGACATAATATGCGCACTATAGGACCGTCGCTCGACCGGGTCAACGCTTCCGGTCGGTGCCGGACGGGTGTAGACTTTTATTCCCTCACTCGCCGACCGATGTCAGAGAGCATTTTACACCGTGGAAAATTCGACCACCCTACCTAACTATGATGTGACCACGCGCCTGCTGCACGAGGCCGGAGTTCCGACCGGGGCGGCCGAGGCGCACGGAATCATCACCGGCGTGCTGTGCGCCCCCGGTGGCGTGCGCGTAGCCTGGGAGGAGCTGGTGCTCGGCCGTGACGCGGGCCGGAATCGCGATCCGGAAGCTGCGCTTTCACAGCAGCTGGCGGCGCTGCACCGATCCACCTACGCGCACTTGAGCGGTGTTGACTGTGATTTTTCTCCGTTGCTCCCCGGCGATGAGCACAGCCTGGCCGAGCAGATCGAGGGTCTGTCCGACTGGTGCCGCGGCTATCTTCTGGGTCTGCACGCGGGCGGTGTGCCGGAGAGTCAAATCCTGGAGGGAGATGCCGGCGAAATCATTCGGGACATCACCCGTATTTCCGAGGCCGAATTGGACGCCTCGCTGGCCGATGAAGAAGAGGCGCGCGCCTTGGTGGAGATCGTGGAGTACTTGCGGGTGGGCGTGCAATTGGTGTTCGAGGAGCTGCAACCGCCCGCGGCGAAGCATTAGACGTCCATCATTCCTTCGGCTTCAACTGGGTTTCGATCTGCTTTAGGGTGGCGCGGTAAATTTTCTGCTGCGGGCCCCCGATTTCCACCGCACGTTGCGCCGCGCTGTGCGCCTCGGTCAAACGGTCCTGATCCGCCAATGCTTGTGCAAGGTTGTTATACGCCGCGCCGGCCGTTGGATGCTCTCTCGTTGCCTGCCGGAACGCCGCTTCCGCCCCACGCAGATCGCCCAGTGCGTAGCGGCTGTTGCCGAGCCCCATCCGAGCGGCCAGGCTCCTCGGCCAGCGATCGAGCGCCGTGGCATAGGCCACCGTGGTTTCCGGCCAGCGTGAAAGACGTTCGAGTGGTGCTACGGCCTGCACGTAGGGAATTTCCTCGGCGGTGAAAGGCAGGCGGTCAGGCGGCAGGACCACCATGGCCCAATATTTCGAGCGCCGCCAGGTGCGCTCGAACACCTTGAACGGGACTTCATGGCGTTTCTCTATTCCTGAACGCAGCACGAGGCGATCACCCTTCAAATCAAATCCGACCACCACGGCGTAATGCCATTTGGGATACCACGGCAGACTCAAGTTTTGCAGAATCACCACCGGATTACCGGAAGAGACTTCGGCCAGCAGCGACTCCAGCTGCGGCTGAATCACATAGGGAATGCGTCCGTGCCGCCGCGCGGCGCCGAGCAGTTCAAGCTGCAGGCTGCCCTGGCGTTCGGGAAGATAAATCTGCGGTGCCAGTTCCGCGGGTGAGACGTTCACACCGCTCCAGTTAAGCACCGTTGCCAGCGCCGCCGGCCCACATTGATATTCCTCCTGCGGGAAAAACGGGACCGCCGTCATCTCCACCGGTTGCGGAAACACCTCGGCAGTCGAAAGTATTCGATCCGTGTGCAGCGGCGTGCAGCCGGTTGCTATTACAAGGAAGAAAAGCAGTAAGGCGCACGCGAGCAGGGAACAGGCTCCACCGGCGAAACCAGTGGAGCGGACCGTGGTGAGTCGGGCGCGGGCGCCGAAAGGCAGCATCCCGTATTTAGTTACGCTGGAATCTGCCCACACTGAAGTGAATAGGGAAAAAGGCGCCGCTCGACGCAAGTCGAGCGGCTTTGAGTTAGCGAGATAGCCGATTCAAGCGTGAAGATCAGCGTTTCGGATGTTTGACAAACGGAAAGATATTGGTGAATCCCATGATATCGGTGATCAGCAACAAGACGAAAAGAAATACCAGCACGCCGAGTCCGTCACCGCCGGCTGGCAGTTGATCCATCTTGGTGGCCAGGGTCTGCACTTCTTCGTCCGTCAGGCTGTCGAGACGCGCCTGCACCTGGGAGGGATCCACACCTCGGGCCATGAGCTGGGCCTTCACATCATCGCGGTTCAGGGTGCTTACTATACGTTCACGGCTTTGTTGCACTTGAGCCGCGTTGACCACGGCTTCGGTCCCGACCATGGCGGCATTCGCGGCGGGGAAGTGCAGGCTGAGCGCCAGCATTCCCAACACGACCAGATGGCTGACGGGTTTGGTGAGGCGGCGAAGTTTATCCATTCCTGGTTCTCCTAAAGACGTGGGTGAGAGGTTAGAAGCATAAAATCATCCACACGGGATGTGGATAGGGCGGCATCCTGTTTGGTCCCGACCAGGAGACCGGCCGTCGGATTTCCCGCGTTCGACCGCCGGGATTATAGCAACCCTCCAGATTACCACCAGCACCCGGCGACATGCCGCTGGTTTTGGCATAATGCCTCCCATGGACATGAAGATTTTCCAAAAGCGCCGCGAAACGCTGATGAGCCACATGAGGGGTGGCGTGGCCATTCTGCCGACGGCGCCGCTGCGCTTGCGTAATCGCGACGTGCACTATCCGTACCGCCCCGACAGTGATTTTTATTACCTGACGCATTTCCCCGAACCCGACGCCGTGCTGGTGCTGGTACCGGGGCGCAGCCATGGAGAATTCATTTTATTCTGCCGAGAGCGCAACCCGGAGAAGGAAATCTGGGAAGGCCGGCGCGCGGGCCTTGAAGGGGCGCATGAAATCTATGGCGCCGACGACGCTTTCCCCATCGATGACATCGACGAGATACTGCCGGGCCTGCTGGAGAACCGTGACAAGGTATTCTACAGCATGGGGCGCTATCCGGATTTCGACGCTCACCTCATGAACTGGGTCAACGAGGTGCGCGGCAAGGCGCGTAACGGTGTGCACGCGCCCGGTGAGTTTGTCACCCTCGATCACATCCTGCACGAGATGCGTCTGTTCAAGGGTCCGGAGGAAATTCGACTGATGAAACGCGCCGCCAAAATATCCGCGCAGGCGCACCGGCGCGCGATGCAGAGCTGCCGGCCCGGCATGATGGAGTATGAAATTGAAGCTGAATTGCTTCACGAGTTCAGGAAAGGCGGCAGTCCTTTCCCGGCCTATCCGCCGATCGTCGGCGGCGGCGCCAATGGTTGCATCCTGCATTACACCGAGAACAGTGCTGAGCTCAAATCCGGTGATCTGCTGCTGATCGACGCCGGCGCCGAGATCGACGGTTACGCCGCCGACGTCACACGCACCTTCCCCGTCAGCGGCCGCTACAGCGGCGAGCAGCGCGCGGTATACGAATTGGTGTTGGCGGCGCAGAAGGCGGCAATCGAGGAGGTCAAGCCTGGCAATCACTGGAATGACCCGCACGAGAATGCGGTACGTGTGTTGACGCAGGGACTGAAGGACCTGGAGTTGCTAAACGGGGCGGTGGACGGGCATATCGAGAACGGCGACTACAAGCGCTTCTATATGCACCGCACCGGCCATTGGCTTGGCATGGATGTGCACGACGTGGGCGACTACAAGTTGGACGACACCTGGCGCCTGCTAGAGCCCGGCATGGTGCTGACCGTAGAACCCGGACTCTATATTGCGGAAGCCAAGGACATACCGGCGGGCTTTCGCAACATAGGAATTCGCATCGAGGATGACGTGTTGGTCACGCGCGAGGGCAATGAAGTGTTGTCGCGCGACGCCCCCAAGAGCGTCGATGACATTGAAGCATTGATGAAGCATTGATGAAGCATTGATAACCATGCGCACCGATTACGATATTCTTATCATCGGTGGCGGCCTGGTCGGCGCCAGCCTCGGTTGTGCCTTGCGCGAAAGTCAGTTGCGCCTCGGCGTGATCGAGGCGGTACCGCTCACGGCCTCCACCCAACCGAGCTACGATGACCGCACGCTGGCGCTGGCCTACGGCTCAAAAAAAATATTCGAGAGCATGGGCTGCTGGACGGATATTGCGCTGGAGGCCACGCCCATCGAGCGTATTCACATCTCCGACCGCGGCCACTTTGGCGTGACGCGGTTGTCGGCCACCGAGTTCGGAATGCCGGCGTTGGGTTATATCGTCCCCAACCGGGCGCTCGGTGTTGCCCTGATGAAAACGTTACAGATTTCGAATAATATCGAATGGTTGTGTCCCGCGGAAATGCAGGACATCAACATCACTCCCGGATCCGCGACCGTGACCATTCATCACCTAGAACAAACGCGGACGCTTACCGCGCGCCTCGTCATCGCCGCCGACGGCGCGCATTCCGCGGTGCGTGCGGCCATGAGGATCGAGTCCGAACGCATCGCTTACTGCCAGAGCGCCATCGTGACCACGGTCACGGCGGGCGCACCCCACGAAAATACCGCTTACGAACGTTTCACCGATACCGGACCGCTGGCTCTGTTGCCCCTGTCGGAGAATCGTTGCGCCGTGGTCTGGACCGCGAAAGAGGATGAGGCACCATCCCTTCTGAGCAGGAGCGATGCGGAATTCCTGGATCGATTGCAGTACCGTTTCGGCGACCGGCTCGGAACGTTCACGCTCCTTGGCAAGCGCGCGGCCTATCCGCTCGCGCTCACACGCGTGGCAGAGCATGTGCGTGAGCGTTTGGCGCTTATCGGCAATGCTGCGCACTCGGTGCACCCAGTGGCCGGGCAAGGCTTTAATCTCGGCCTGCGCGATGTGGCCACCATCGCAGAAATACTCACCGACTCCCTGCGTCGAGGTGAGGATATCGGAAGTCTTACGGCGCTGCGCCGTTATGCCGACTGGCGCGTGCGCGACAACCGGGTAACGGCGGGCTTCACCAACGGGCTTATCCGGATTTTTTCAAATAACGCCTTTCCGCTCACGCTGGCGCGCAATGCCGGGCTGGTCGCCGTGGATCTATTGCCGGGGGTCAAGCGTCGCTTCGTGCGTCTTACCAGCGGGCTGGCGGGGCGGCTGCCGCGTCTCGCGCGCGGCTTGCCATTGTGAATTAAGGGCAAGTTCAATGAAAATCAGTTACGACGTTGTGATTGTTGGCGGCGGCATGGTGGGCGCCAGCGTGGCTTGCGCGCTGGGAAATTCATCACTCAAGGTCGCGCTGCTCGATCGCGTACCGGTGCCAGCGCCACCCGAGAAGGATTATGATCTGCGCGTGAGCGCCATCACACTGGCCGCCCACACCCTGTTCGAAAACCTCGGCGCGTGGTCCGGCATGGCCCGGCGGCGGGTTTCTCCGGTGCGGGAGATGCGGGTGAGGAGCGGCGAAGGGAGCGGCGCGATTCACTTCAATGCCGCGGAGATCGGCGAGCCGGCGCTGGCCTGGATTATCGAGAACAGCGTCATTCAGGCGGCGCTGATCGAGCGGCTGCATCAATTCACCAATATCCATTCTCTCTGCCCAGTCGGAATTACAAATATCACGCTGGCGGACAACGGCGCCGTGGTGACGTTGAACGATGAGCGTACCTTGATGGCGAAGCTTCTCGTCGGTGCCGACGGCGCTGATTCCGGAGTGCGGCGTGCGGCCGGTATTGAGACCCAATCGCTCGATCTGCACCAGAAAGGCATTGTGGCCACGATCACGACCGAGAAACCGCACGAAGCGACGGCGCGCCAGCGCTTTCTTGCCACCGGGCCACTCGCGTTTCTGCCAATGGATGAACCGCAAACCTGCTCCATCGTCTGGTCGGCCGATACCGCGCGTGCTGATCAATTGTTTGCGCTTGACGATGCCGCTTTCATCCATGAGCTTCAGAACGCCATGGGAGAATCACTGGGCGCGATTCAGACCGTAAGCCCACGCGCTGCTTTCCCTTTGGCGTTGTCTCATGCCCGCGCCTACACCGCACCACACCTGGCCCTGGTTGGCGATGCCGCGCACACAGTGCATCCGCTCGCGGGGCAGGGCGTAAACCTGGGTTTCCTCGATGCCGCCACACTGGCCGAAGTACTGCTGGATGCGACTGTAAAACATAAAGATATCGGCGCGCATGAAGTGTTGCGACGTTATGAACGCTGGCGCAAGGGCAACAATCTCGCCATGATTTCCATCACAGGTGGATTTAAATATCTTTTTGGCAATGATCTGCCGGTGGTCAGCCAATTGCGGAATTGGGGGCTGGATCTCACCAATGCGGCGACGCCGGTGAAGAATTTTATTATGAGAAGGGCGAGTGGTTTGGAAGGGGATCTACCTAAGCTCGCGAAGCGAGTTTGGCATTAGATATTTTTTTGAGCAGCCTGCCACCGCGCAAACTTGTGAGCGGCTGGCTCCGGCTTGACTCGGAGGCCAGAAAGTACAACCATGGCATGGTTCCGGTTAATTAAATGCTGTTTTAGATGACGATGATTCTCACGAGTTAGCGTTTTAGAATTAATTGCCAAAATTGTGCGGTGTTGAGTTTCAAGGTATTCGGAAGAACTCAAACCGGAATTGAGTCAGGTGTCGAAGAAGACCATGCGAAAAATCGCTTGTTCCGTACTTTTCCTGGCAGCTTCCATAGTCGGTTATGCATCCGAAGCGGACCGGTCGTCTGCCTCTACATACTGGGATCTAACAACGAGCTATCAGATACCTAAGACAGAGGCAGATCGTCAGCGAGAATGCGCTCGTATCAGACGAGAAATGGCCCGACTAGAATCATTCACCCAAGCAGAAAATGTAACTACCCCACCCATGGATTCAATTAACGTACTGATCCGAGCTCGTGAGAACATGGCTCGTTTGGATAGCCGTGCGGCGGAAGTGAGTTGTCTTGCTGCCATTTCAAGCAACACAGCTTCGAAAAAAATCTCTTATGACGAGTGTTATTAATTTTGCAAGAAGTTCACATCACGGATATAAGAGCAGTGTTGTAATAGCCGTAAACCTGACTGTCGACAACTAACAACATCTTCCAACAGACAAGTTTCGTCTATCGCTGAAGTTGGTTGTGAATTTTTTCCTGTTCTTATCCCCGTTTTCGCGATCCGAGCATTGAGCAATACGGCGGCTTTTCTATCGTCCTTTACTATTGGCCGGACAAAAGAAATGCCCCCAGGGGTGTGCGGGGGCAAGAGCCACCCGCCATTAGCTTTTCAAGCTGCCGCAAACGGAACGATAATAACGGTATGAAAGACTACAAATACCTCGCTTCCCGTGATAAAGAACAACCTCAGGGAAATTCCCCGGAGATGAAAACCATGAAATATATCGCGCGGCCGGCGTGGCTGAATCAGTGGTGGCAGATCGGGATCATGTTATTGATGCCGTTTGTGTTGATTCTGGCCATTCTCAAAGGCAATCAGTATTTCTCGCCCGACAACCTGCGGGTGGTTTACGTGGTGTGTGCCGGGGTGTTTGTCTATTTGATCGCGGTGGTTATTTATCGCCGCTATTCCTGGGCCTACACGATCGATAGCGACACCATCGAGAGCCGCGAGGGTATTATCGCCCGCAAAGTGAAGTCCATCCGCATCCGGGACCTGCGCAACATAAACGTGAACCAGACACTGTTCCAGCGGATCGTGGGCCTTGGGGATGTGGAATTTTCCAGTGCTGGCGGCAGCGGGATTGAGGTGACTTTCCTTGGCGTGGACGACCCTCTGACGGTCAAGGCGCTGGCCCAACGCATGCAGGGCAAAAGCCCGGGCGACTGATTGCCCGTCCTGATCCGCGAAGGCGGCCGTGCCATCGTGGCCAGGTTAATTTTGAAGAACCACCAAGCGCTTCAGCGCGAGTAACCCCAACTGTCTTTCAGGTACACATCGAGCCCGGTGTATTCCTCTTTGCTGGCAAAGGCCAGTCCTTGCTCGGCGCCACTGGCCGACAGCAGCCGCTGGATGGCGGCATGGCCTTCCGGGGATACCAGTGCCGCGGCGATGCGCGCCTGGTCCGGTATGGAGATGCGCGGCCCGGCGGAGAAAGCTTGGTTTGGCAACACCTTCGACTTGTATAACACGCGCACGATATTCTCGTGATTGGGGAAGGACTTCAGGTTCGCCACCGGGACGATGGCGGCGGCGCATTTCTTCTCGAAGGCCACACCCTGGTAAGCACTGGTCCAGCCAATGCTGTTGATGATCAGTGGCTGGCGCATGGGGTTGTCGAATTGCGCGAGTACGCTGAGCGTGCCCAGATTGGGCGGGTTCATGCCGCAGACCTTTTGCCCGGCAAGCTGTTTGAGTTCCGTGACACGGCTGTTGTCTTTGCGCACCACGACCGCGAAGGCATGTTCGCCGACAACTTTGACCAGTGTGCTGTGCCGTAAATGCGAAATACGCCAACCGTTCAAGTGTGGACCGTCGAAAACAAGATCGTAACTGCCGCGCTGCATCTCCGTCTGATAGGTAAGCCAGTTCTGGGGATGGCGATAGACGATTTTCTTTCCCGTGATGCGTGAAAGGTATGCGGCGATCGGTTGGTAGGTGCGCTCGCCTTCCTCTTCCGTTTCGCGCGGCGGCGCGCTGAACACCAGCAAGTCGTCGGCACCGGCCGGCAGACCACGCGCCACCCCCTCAAGCGATGGGCGGGTGTGAGCTGCTTCCGGCGGGGAGAAGGAGGTCTTGCGTGCGCCGGGTGCGGGGTCCGCGGCTTTGGCGCCCGCCGTCAGCAACAGGGAGCCGAGCGATAATGCCAGCGTGATATTTTTGATTCTTTTGCTGAAACCGTACACATGACCTCCTTGTCAGGTAGAGTGAATAAATTACAAGAGAATTTGGTGCTCAGTAGTAGCCCCATTCGTTGCGCAAGTACTCGGCCAAGCCACTGTATTCTTGGTTGTTGGCCAGGGAAAAACTGTCACCAACCTTGTACGCCGCGCGCAATTTTTCTGTGGGCCCGCTGGCGTCTGCGGATGCCAACGCTTGAGCGATTTTCGCCTGGTCCTCCGGCGACACCCGCGGCCCGGCGGAGAATGCCTGGTTCGGCATCGCCGGTGTCTTGAAGACGATGCGCGTCAGGCCAGTGTTGTCATATTTTTTCAGGTTGAGGACCGGCAGAATGCCGCCAACACACTTCCCGGCGACCACGCCAGCGTAAATCTTATCCCAGCCCTTGGTATTGATGATCACCGGCTGGCGAGAAGGATTGTCAAACTGGCCAAGCAGCACAAGCGTACCCAGATTGGGTGGCGCGTGGGTACAGAAGGTGCGGCCGGCCATCTGTCGAACGTTCTGGAACGGCTTGCTGTCTTTTTTGACAATGACCGCAAATTCATGCCGCTCGGGGATCTTGACCAGGATATTGTGGCTCAGCTTTTCCATGCGGTAGCTATTGAAGTGCGGACCGTCGAAAATGATGTCGTAGCCGCCCTGAAGCATTTCCGTGCGGTATACACCCCAGGTTCCCGGGTACTTGTAGCGGACTTTTCTGCCGATAACCTGGCTAAGGTAAGCCGCCACGGGCTGGTAGGTTTCCTTGGCCACTTCTGATGTTTCGCGCGGCGGTGCAGTGAATACCAGGGCATCTTGTTCTTCCACGATCTGTTCCGGGATCGTGTTTTTGGCCGGCATGGGTGTCGAAGGAGTGAAGACGACTTTCTTGATGGCGGCCGCGATGGCTTGCATCGGCGGCGTACTCTGGTTTCCGGAGGAATCCGCCGCCAGCGACGAGGCAAACGTCATGGAAAGGACAAAAAGGGATACAACCAGCGTGGACTTGGCGATCATGACAACTCTCCTTGTTGCACCTACTCCCCAACCGCTTGACCGCTTGTTGTTTGACGCGAGACATTACGGAAGTGGCGGAGCGCACCCTCGCCGATGGGAATTCTCCCGTGTTCTCTCTAGGAGAAAGAGCCTAGCCAGGGTTTTTTACCGATTCCAGTGACTATTTTTGCCATTCTCGCGGGACCGATGAACGGCAGGTTTCATTGTGTCAGCGGTTGTGTGGCGGCCATCCGGGCGTATCGTTGATTGACGAGAGAGAAGAAAAACCCTGCCCCACCGGTTCCACGGCGGGGCAGGGGGCAAGTCGTCAAGTGAAGGTGATAAATAACGCCGAAGTCCAGACCTTGGCGTCGTCCACCTGGCGGGCCAGGAAATACACCGGACGATGTCCGTGCGGGCCATTGTGTGGGTCGATGTTGAGGGTGCCGGTGACTTCGCGCGGAGCCGCGGCATCGGACATGCGTTCGAATCCGAGGAACATGTCCACGCCCGGCAGGTCCTTTTTGAGGCGCGCCGCCTCCAGCAATTCAGCTCCGGTAGTTTCCCATTCAAACGTCGGGCAGTGCACGAACGGGTTGCCTTTGAGGGGGTCGCCAACCTTCACGTAACCGTCAATGGTGCCTTCGACCCTGATCTTTGCGGTCTTCAGGTGCGAGACGTCGATTTCAATAGCGTCCACGTCGCCGTAGGTGTCGCTATTGAAGCCGATCGTGGTCGCGGATTCGCGCCAGCAGGTCTCCTCGATATGTTCGAAGCCAAGGCCGACAAAGTCGTTGATCACAGCGTTGGTGATCGTGATTTTGCCTTTCCATGCTGCCCAGCGGTAGCGGTCCTTGACGCGCGCCCCGCCCCAGCGGAAGCGGATTTTGCGCTCCGAAAGTCCCAGTTCCGTTTGCAACTCGCGACGCCAGATTTCGCCGGTATGATCGTAGGCCACGATTTCGTCCCAGCCGGCATCGCCAAGGAAGCGGTATTCGAGCGTAGCCGCACCCTTGTGCTCGTACTCATCTCCCATGATGTGCTTGCCGCTGCGCAGCAGGCCATACGTGCGTTCGCCGGTGGAGGCAAAGGTATGGCGCGCGCGCAGGGCCTGGGCGATGGCTTTACGTGTTAGTGCCGGGGCGATCACGCCGGCGATGCCGCCCTTGGTGCCGAACACCGCTGTGCCGGGCACGCCGCCGCCGCAGCGGCCACGGTGCTCGTCACCGGCCATCGTGGCGCCGATCTTGTAGCCGCGTTCCATGGCCTCCTGGTACAACCACCCGAAGTGCCCCCAGCTCGATCCGATCTCGATCAGCCGTTCGAGTTTGGGATAGTGCCAGTCAAGAATGCAGCGCCGTCCGCCGACATGGGGAATCAAGAGGTGACCTTCCGGGTCTTTGGCGTAAGCCATCCACAGATCTTCCAGCGGCCAGGCTCCGGGTTCGACCTGACTGCCCTTGGTGTCCTCGTTCCAGTCCACCGAGCGCACGTGCTCCCCTGTCTTGAGGAACGGGAACTCGGGTTCGCTGTCATGCAGGAAAATCACATTGTGGTCGCCGCCAGCGCACGAAGAGCCGCACCACTCAGTGCCGGGATAGGAGACGAACGTACCGTCTTTCGTGATCTCCCGAATCAGTTCGACCGTCTTCTTCCATCGTTCTGTCGTGATGTTGAAGTCATTGTGGGCGAAGGCGAGTACGTCCAGGCCAGTCACGTCGCGACCGTAAGTCAGGTTATAAACACTCGAGTTGGTACCGATGGTGTCATCGGAATGCACATGCAGGTCGCAGTAATAGAGGCGTGGTGCCTCGAATGCCTTGTCCACGGTGGCGTAGAAGGTTTGTGGCTTTACCCAGGGATGCATGGGTAGGCGTGCGGAGACGGCGAGTTCCCCGGGTTTGTCGGTTGGCACGTCTTCCAGCAGCCGTACCGCCCAGCCCTTATCAGTCAGTGTGGTCTTCTTTTCGTACACCGGTTTGCCATCGAGGGTGGCGGTGATCTCAACGTGTTCGGGGCGATCCCAGCAGGTGTTGCCCCATTCGTCCTCGGCGCGGATGCGCAGCGGCAGTTTCTCGCCGAGCTTCACGATGCGCGAACCGGCCCACTGAAGCTGTGCTGGTACGCCCGGCACGATCTGGATCACCAGATCCGGATTGACCGCCGCGAAACGCGAGGTACCGAGTGGATCGACATAACAGCGGATCTTGAAGTTCTGCTCGACGAAGGTTTGCACGCGCGTGCCGGGGCCGCCGAACCGCCGGTCACCGAGTCGAATGACGATGTGGTCGCCGGCCTTGAGATAACCGTCGAAGGTGTCGACGATCACGGCTTTCTGGAACGGGCGTTCATGACCCTTCTGGTCGAAACGCACCTTCAGGTATTGCACGGTTGCTGGGCTCTGTCCGGGAATGGTGGGGGAGGCATGGTATTCGGCCGAGACGTAATTGGCCTCCGAGGGCTCGGTGGTCTGAAACAGCGCCCAGTCCGAGTAGAACCGGAACGTTGCCTTGAACCACGAGCCGTCGGCCATGCCGGAGGCACCGAGTTCATAGTCGATCACGATCTCCTGCCAGGAGCCGGCTACGATGCTCTCAACGTTGCAACTGACCTTGCCGAGAAACGGCATGTCCTTGGTAGCGGAATAAAGTCCCTTGGGGGCTTGGTAATCGCCCAGCGCTTTCTGAATATCGGATTCGGGGATCTTTTTCATGAAATTCAACTTCTCCGTATAGTGGAAATGAGGAAGCTTCTAAATGCCGCGAGCGCGCGGCTCGTGGGGGTAAGGCTTATCGATCGTCCAAGATCAAAACACGGCGCGAAGACCCGGCAGCGCCGCCAGTCGATCCCGCAAGACGCCGAGCAGCGCCCCGCCCAGCATTACTTTGATGCTGCTGACACGCCATGCCAACAGGGCTACAACCGTGAACGCAAAGAGGACAATGGCGAAAGTGTCCGGCACCGCGTGCGGGGCCATCTGTGCGAGCGAAACCGTGAGCATGCCGATCACCGCCGGCCCGATGCCCTTCAGCGCCGCTTTCATCCATTGCAATTGGCGCATGCGATCGAACGCCGGAAGAATCGACAGCATCAAAACGAATGATGGCAGGAAGATCGCCACCGCGCCGACAATGCCGCCAGCGAAGCCAGCGAGTTTGTAGCCGACGTACGCCGCCACCATCAGTATCGGCCCCGGTGTGAATTGCCCCAGCGCCAGACCGTCGACAAATTCGCGCGGTGTGAGCCAGTGGAACTGGTTCACGACTTGCTCTTGCACGAAGGCAATCATCGTCAACCCGCCGCCGAAGGAGAAGGCGCCGACCTTGAAGAAGAAGATGCCGATATCGAGCAGCCCGGCGGACGCGGCATCGGTTCCGATTATTGTTACCGGCGTGGCAAGCAGAGGCCAGGCCGCAAGATACCAATACAACCAAACAGCCATGAGCAGCACGAGGATCAATGCCCCGCGTTGGCGCGAGTGAAATAGAAAAATACCGAGACCGCCCGCCAACGCGAGCACCACGACAAGACCAAATGGGCCCATGGCCACGGCGGCTGCCGCGGCCAGCGCGATCAGGATCTGGGCAAGGCCAGTGATGGTATTTCGACCCAGACGATAAACGGCGACCGAAAAGATTCCCAGCACCACCGGACCCAAGCCATACAGCGCGCCGCGCATCAGAGGTGTGCCGCCAACGGTGGCGTAGGCAACAGTCAGGGCCATCATGATGAAGAACGCTGGCAGGATGAAACACAGCCCGGCCAACAAACCGCCCCACCAACCGCCACGAGCATAGCCCAGAAATATGCCGAGTTGGGTGGCGCCCGCCCCCGGAAGCAGGTTCACCAGCGACAGCCCTTCCATGAAGCGTTCCTTGCTGAGCCACTGCCTTTTTTCCTGAAGCTCCGCCTGCATAATCCCCATGATGGCGGGCCCACCGTAGGCCATGGTGCCGATTTTGAGCAAGCCGGTCGTGATGTCTTTCCAGTTCAGTCTCAAAGAAGCTGGCGTGCTATCGGTCATGGCGATCGACCCCTATCGGTATGTTTGTCGCGCTGAAGTATGCCATCTCTCCACCACCTTCGCGCATCTTAAAACGGCCACGGTGCGCTCGCGTTCCACACCGGCAACCCGAGCACGGCGTACCACGGCGCCATGATCAGGATGCCGTAGGCGATCGCGATTAAAATACAAACCCATCCTGCTTTGGCGTAGTCTTCGGTGCTGAAGGTCTCAGAACCGTAGGCAATGACCGCCGCCGTAATCTGTGTCGGCAGCAGGTAGGCATAAGTATCGGTGTCGCATACGAGCAGTGTCAGTGCCACGTCATTCAAACCAAGCTTGGGCGCTAGCGCGAAGACGATTGGCGCCAGCATGGCGATCGCCGCGACGTTCGATAGCATGCCGATGCGGATCACATGGGTGGCGAGCATGAGGATCAGCAGCACCATCCACCAAGACTGTCCAGTGACCCAGCCATGGGCCATATCGGCGAGGAAAGCTGCCAGCCCCGATTTGCCCATGGCGGCCGTCATGGTGATGGCGCCGCCTAGCAGCAGGAATGTGCCCCAGATCGTGCGGTCCTGGACCTCTTTCCACTTGAACGGGAATAGCCCCGGTGTGAACAGCACCAGCATGCCAATCAAGCCGATGATGCCGAGCTGGAACTTGTGCAGCTGGTAGATCGGGCTGCCCTTGCCCATCGCGAACAACAGGGCGATGATGGCGAACACCAGCAGCAGCGTCCACTCGCCACGACTCATGGGGCCGAGATCCTTGTGCATCTTCTGGATCTTGGCGTGACCTCCGGCAATCTCGATGCCTTTGGTCCTGAAGTGATAGCGTACCCACCATTGGGTCAGCACGAACATGCCGAGGTAGGGGAACTGCAACAGCGCCCAATCGAGGTAACCAATGGTTTTGCCTGCCTTACTGAAGATATCGACCATGATCAGGTTGGGAAGGTGGGCGGTCATGATGAACACGCCGCAGATCATGGTGCCGTAGACCAGCGACTGGATGACAATGGCCTTCTTGGCTTCGTTCTCCTCATCGGAGTCACCGAGCAGGTTGGTCACACCCTTGACAATCGGTAGCAGCGTCGCGGCACGGGCGTTGGCCGCCGGGATGAAAAAGGCGAGCAGGATATTGACGCCGAAAAACCCCCAAATGACGCGACCGACGTTGGAGGCCTTGACCTTGTCGAGAATACCGAGCGCGATACGCCGGTCCAGTTTCAGCAACTGCATGATCGCGCCGACCATGAAGGCGAAAAGACAGAGCCAAACGACGTGGCCGGTGAAGCCGGAAAAGACCGTGCCCATGGGAGGTTTGCCTTTGTCCCACGGGATCGCGTGCGTCAGGATCAACAGCGTGGGTACGGAAATGCCGGTGATACCGACCGGCAGCGCCTCCGACACCCACATGATGCTTGCCCAAACCACTATGGCGAGCACCGCCATGCCCTCGGCAGTAAGCCCTTCTGGGCGCGGAAAAACCCACATAATTAATGCGAACATCACCCACCCCAGGACGAACCCAATTAAAACGCGGGTTGGGTTACGACCGGTATGTTCGATGTTACTGGCGAGATAACCCAGTAGCCCACCGTTTGTTTGTGTTGCTGAAGTGGCCATGGTTGCTCCTGTAGTGTTGTGATAAACGGGTGAGGTTGGTCATGGTTTCTGTAACCTTAGCGATATCGCCATGTCAAAAAGGAAACGCTAAGTTTTATTGACCTGCACTGCACCCATCCCATAAACAGCAAAGTAAAGCGCTATAACGATATCCTGTCGGATTGCAGCGTCTGTCGCTTGGCCGACACTTTCAATTTAACCCTTCGAATCACATGCTTTATCCACCGGTTTTGCTGATTCCTTGTTTTTTCTCTGGCGAAATCTTCTTCTAGGCCATGCCGTTGCGAGGCCTCCAAACTCCTTGGTCACCCGAGAACACTCTTTAGGTAAATATGATCCTGCGGCCGCACAATGAGTTGCCCGGCATTGTGCAGATTCGTCCACATTAGGAATCAAAAAATACTCGAACAGTTGAAGAAAAAGGTGCTGTATCATCGTCTTCCCGCGGACTTGGCGCGGGAGGGGCATCCGATTTCACCTTACATTACCTAACGAGGATTTATCGATGCGCGCATTGCTAGGTGCCTTGTTGGTCGTCAGCGCTTATGTAGTTATTTATTATCGGCTCTTGGTGAAACATTTTTATGAGAAACACCTGGGAGTCCGGGAAAGCACCTTTGGGGCGCTCTTCAGCTTTCCGCCTTACCGTGTGTTGCCTGAAGCGGGAAAGAAATATGCGCGCCGTTACTGGGTCGCCACGGCGTTTATGGTCAGTTGTGTCGTGGCGCTAACATGGCTGACAGATTTTTCCGCCTGGCGCAACCTGGATGCCGGTTTCTAAACGGGCGGGGACACATATTATTAATGACGCAGGAAGCATGAGGGATGACAATTGGATTGGGCGATGGTGTTTTTCCCTTATGATGGTTATTCTGTTTCGTGAGCCGTTGGCGGTAGGAGGCTAAATGACGCCAGAAAATATAACCCCCCATGATTCGAGATCGAATCCAATTCCCAATTTTTTGGCTCGTTTGCTTTCCAGCGAGCGAAGTGCGTTGCTCGCGATGGCTACGCGCAAGGAGTTCCGTCGCGGAGAGATGTTATTCAAGGCTGGCAGTCATGATGGCGTGGTACATATCCTGGATCGCGGCCGGGTCAAGGTTTACCACTTGAGCCCGACGGGGAAGGAATTCCTGCTCTGGTTCTGTTTTCCTGGCGAGATATTTGGTCTCGCCGAGGCCTGTCACGGTGGTGAGCGACAAGCCTATGCCCAAGCTTGCGAGTCTACCCAAGTGTTTACCATCCCGCAGGTCGATTTTAAGCGTTTTCTCGAAAGTCATCCGGAATCAGTGCAGTTGGTCAACGATATTCTGGCATGCCGACTGAGGAATCTGGGTCATATCGTTCAGAGTCTTGTGGCAAGTGATGTCAGCGAAAGGGTGGTCCAGCTGATCACGCGGCTGGCGGCGAGCCACGGACGCAAGACACCGGACGGAGATGTAACTCTCGATTTGCGACTGACCCACCAGGAAATGGCGGACATGATTGGCACCACACGCCAAAGTGTGACGACAGCGCTGAGTGCGCTGCGCCGTAGCGGGGCTCTCGAATTCGACCGACTCCACCGTATTCGCATCCACGGGATGTCGGTCTGACTCAGGGCATCGTACGCAGGGGGACGCACAACACCGACGAGCAGCAGTTTTTTGCTATTGGAAGGTAGTGCAAGAAGACTTTCCGCGCCTTAACTTACAGACTTGAATTGGCGTCATGGTCAACATCGACGCTCTGATTTAGGGAAACAACCGTCGCCTAAACGACACGGAGGTTCCTGATTGACCCCCCCACTTCCGCTGTCACAACTGTTTTGGATTTTTTTCCGTATCGCCTGCACCAGCTTCGGCGGTTACATGGCTATGATCTCCGTGGTGCAGAATGTGGTCGTCGAGCGCAAAAAGCTCATGACGCATGCGGATATGCTCGATGGTATATCGCTTGCCTCGATTCTTCCCGGGCCAGTCGCGGTCAATCTTGTGGCATATGTCGGTTACCGACTGCGCCGCGGACCCGGAGCGTTCGTGTGCGTGATCGCCGCGGTGCTGCCGTCGTTTGTGTTCATCATGATCCTATCCATCGCCTATTTCCGTTACGGCCAGATGCCGGCGGTGTCAAAGCTGTTTATGGGTTTCATTCCCGCGGTGACCGCCATTATCGTGGCTGCGGCGTGGAATATGGGCCGCAAGGCGGTGCCGGGTGTGCGAGAAGGGGTACTGATGGTAGCGGCTGGCGCGGCGTTATACGGTATCGGTGGAGTGTGGAGCACACTGCTCATCATTCTGTTTGCGGGCGTGGCCGGCTGGATGTGGTTTCGCGGTGATGTTCAGGGCGAGCCGGCGAAGCCTGCCAGGGCGGCCGACAAACCGGTCAAGCCACGTCTTAATGCGAACCTGCTGCTCTCGACCTCGGCACAGGCGGGCAATCTGGTGCCACTGATGGCGTTCGAGCCAAACCTCATCGCCCAGCTGTTTCTGACCTTCGCCAGCATGAGCCTGATGCTGTTCGGGGGCGCTTATGTGTTTATCCCGCTCATGCAGGAAATCGTAGTCGATGGGCATGGTTGGGTGAGCCAGCAGGAATTCATTGATGCCGTGGCGTTGGGCCAGATCACGCCCGGTCCCATCCTGGTGAGCGCGGCGTTCATCGGGTTGAAGGTCGCCGGCTTCGCCGGTGCAGCGGTTGCTACCATCGGCATCTATCTGCCCTCGGCACTGCTCATCATCGGCAGTACCCACGGACTTCAGAAGGTTCGCCATTCGGTCATCATCAAGGCGGCGCTGCGCGGCATCCGCCCGGCTGTGGTCGGGATGATCTTCGTCGCAGCAGTGATTATTGGCCAGACCGCCGTCCCGGTTTGGATATCGGTGGTGATCTTTGTGGGCGCGTTGTACACACTGTTTCGCTTCAGGGTCGAGGCGGTGTGGATCATTCCGCCGGCGGGTGTGCTGGCGGTTTTGTTTTACTGAGTACCCGGGGAAACGATACAGGAGCATTCACTCATGTCAATCTTTATGATCGGAACTCAGCGTTCAGGTTCTAATTTGCTGCGTCTGATGCTGAACCAACTGCCCCGCATCACCGCCCCACACCCGCCGCATATCCTGCCACGTCTGATGCCGCTGCTGGTGAACTATCGGGATCTGGAGCGACGCGAAAAACTTCGCGCAGCTGGTGGATGATGTCTGCCGGCTGGTAGAGCTCAATCCGGTACGATGGGAGGGTGTAACGCTCAACCGTCTCGACATCCAGTTGCGCTGCCATCGTCACACGCTCATGGCCGTGTACGAAGCCATGTACGACGTGATGGCCGAAGCCTGGGAGGTGCGCAGCTGGTGCTGCAGGAGCCTCGCCAACATCCTGTACCTGGCGCCCATTGAGGAACACTTCACCAGTCCGCGCTACATTTATCTGTACCGCGACGGGCGCGACGTGGCCTGCTCGTTCCGCAGCGCGGTAGCGGGAGAGAAACACTTCTATCATATTGCGAAGGAATGGGACGCGACCCAACAACAGGCACTGGGCATGCGCGAACGCATCGGCCCCGGCCGCTTCGTCAGCATCAGTTACGAGTCGCTGATCCGTGAACCGGAATTGACCATGCGTCTGCTATGCAAGTTCTTAGGCGTGCGCTACCACCCATCAATGCTGGAGTATTACAAATCTGATGAAGCCAGGCGCGCGGCCGAATCGAGCGACCTGTGGGGCAACGTCGCCAAGCCGATCATGGCCGATAACACCCGCAAGTTCTTGCGCGAGGTCGGCGAATCCGATATCCGCCTCTTTGAGTCGGTGGCGGGCGATGTGCTGGAGGCCTTAGGCTACGATTGCCTGTACGCCCCACCAGGCGAAAAAACGATTTACAGTCAGGAAGAGATCCGCCAATTTGAAGCGGAGAACCTGCGTCTCAAGGAAGCAGTGCGACAACGCACGCGCGGTGATGACCTTCAGCGCCGTGACCGTCAGGTCAGTCTGATTCAGGAGATCCGTAACCGCGGCCAGATGTCTCCGACGTCCCTGCGCGCCATTGCCTGATTGACCGCAACGGCTGGATCGCTCAGTTTAAGCTGACCCACAAAAAAGGACCGACTGGCGAAAGTGCGCCAGCCGGTCCGACTACCGGGAAAACAACCGCCTAACCCGCGCGTCCCTTATTTCTTCTCGCCCTTTGTCGCCTTCTCGATCGCTTCGACTTGCTTATCAAGAGACTTCAAGTGCTTATTGACCGCGTCGAAGTTGTACCACTGCTCATCAGCGGCCGGAAGGTTCGTCTGAGCACCGTAGACCCGCCAGGATTCATCCCAGTTCGCGGGATTCTTGAACCCCAAAGCACGCAGTTGCAGATAGGTCAGCGTGGACCGTGTTCCGGTCTGGCAGTAGCCCACCGTACGCTTGTTTTTGTCCAGGCCGGCGAATGCCTTGGCCGCGACGTCTGGATCAAGATAAGCGATGTTGACCATTTTATCGGTCTTGGGATCCTTCACCTCCGGCAGGGTATCGAGGTGCGAGATGTTGGCGGTGGTGTGCGGCACATGGCCACCGCGCACCGAGCGAATGTCCTCGCCCTTGTGCTCCTTCGCGGTACGCGAATCCACTAGCTGCACACCCTTCACTTGCCCTTTCGCAATTTTTACAACCTCATCCATCGGAGCGAGCCGGCTGGCCACGACTTTGGCCTTGAACGTGGTGGCATCCTTCTTCACCGGCGTGGTGTCGAGCTTCCCGCCTGCCTTGCGCCAGGCATCGAGACCGCCGTTCAGGACATGCACCTTGCCGTCATGGCCGAGGTATTCCATTATCCAGAACCCGACCGTGGCATCGGTAAAATCCTTCATATCGTCATGATAGAAAACGACATGGGTGTTGTTGCCGATGCCCACCTTGCCCAATATCTCCTCGTATTTCTTCGTGCTCAGGAGCCGCGACGTGGGATCGCGCAGTGCTTTGCCGCATTTCTTGCCCAGACTGATGGCCCCGGGAATATGGCCCTTGAGATAATCTTCCAGATCCTGGCAATCCACCACCACCCAATCGGGCTTGGTGATGTTTTTCATCACGTCTTCCGGAGTGACGAGCAACTGCGGATTCGCCCACTGCGCCGCGCTCGCAGTCGCGGCCCACAGCACGAGTCCTGCCACTCCGGCAGTCATTCCCAACCAACTAAAACGTTTGGCACACATAGTTCCAGCCTCCTCGGACGAACTGCTGTTGTTGGTCACCCTGCCATTCGTCACGAACACTGACAAGGTGAAGTTATCTGCACTGGCTGATGCCCTCACCGCATGGCACCATGAAATCTTAATGCTCGCAGCTTGCGCAGGTTAAAATATATAAGTCAATATAAACGTACCGGCAGTATCGATGAATATGATGTAAATTCATCATTCTGAGTCTCCAAAAAAACGTGCAAGATCATCGACTAAGAAGGCATAGCCACGGTGGAAGCATCCATGCATGTCTCTGTGATTATCCCGAACCGTAACGGCGGCGCAACCCTGGCGCGCTGCCTGACGGCTGCGCTCGCCTCGCGCCATCCCCGGTTCGAAGTCACTGTTGTTGATGACAATTCGCAGGACGATTCGCTCGAGGTCATTCGGCGATTCCCCTGCCGATTGATCCGGTTGCCGCGGCACAGCGGTGCCGCCGCCGCCCGCAATGCCGGGGCGCGCCACGCACGCGGCGAGATTTTGTTCTTTATCGATGCCGATTGCCTGCTGCCGCCCGATGCGCTCACCCGGGTGTGCGAGAATCTGGACATGTTCGGTCCGAAAACCGCGCTGGGCGGGACTTACACCCCGATCCCGGGGGATGCCTTGTTTTTCAGCCGATTTCAGTCGGTGTTCATTCATTACGGCGAAACCAAGCACGCCGGCGATCCTGACTATCTCGCGACCCATGCGCTCGCGTTGCGTGCGGAAACGTTTCACCGCTGCCACGGCTTTGATGAGAACGTCCGCCCGATCCTGGAAGATGTCGAGTTTAGCCACCGCCTGCGCCGCGCCGGGATTCTGCTGGTGCTCGATCCAGCGCTGCAGGTACGGCATATTTTTAACTATTCATTCCGTCGTTCGTTGAAAAACGCATTCACCAAGTCGCGCTACTGGACCCGCTACTCGCTGGCGAATCACGATTTGCTGGCGGACTCCGGGACCGCTTCACACGAACTCAAGATCAACGTCACCGCCTACCTGGTATGTACCCTGCTGCTGCTCGCCGGTTTGCTGACGGGGCAATACGCCTTGCTTGGCAGCATCGCCGTGGTGCAGGTAGCCAACCTGTGGTTTAACCGGGGGCTGCTGGCGGACTTTCGCGCCGCCGGCGGCCGTGGCTTTGCGGTTGCGGCATCGGCCTACTATGCGCTCGTCTATCCCATCGCCGTGGGTTTCGGCGCTCTGGTGGGCGCCGCCGGACTCGGGATGAGGCTCGCGCCGGTGCGGCGCGTCGCACCGCGATGAGATTCACCCCTTATCGCCATCTGCCCGCCGTCCTGTGGAAGCGCCGGCCGATCCAGCTCACGTTCTTTGTCACGCGGCGGTGCAACGCGCGCTGTCCGTTCTGCTTTTACCTCAACGGCGATGGCCGCGACTGGCACCGGGGCCAGGAACTGACGCTCGAGGAAATCCGCAGGATCTCCCATTCGTTTGGAAGCTTGCTGTGGCTCGCCTTCTCGGGGGGAGAACCTTACGTGCGCCGCGATTTGGCGGAAATTGCGCGCGTGTTCTATGAGCAGAACCGGCCGGCGATGATGCTGCTGCCCACCAACGGCCTGACACCGGAACTGATCCGCGACCGTACCGAGGAGATCCTGGCGCGCTGCCCGCACAGCACCGTCGTCGTCAAGCTGTCGCTCGACGGACTGAACGGGGATCACGACGCGCTGCGCGGCACACCGGGCGGGTTCGAGCGCGTAATGCGAAGCCACCGCTTGCTCGCGCCACTCCTCGATCGCTATTCCAACTTCGAGCTGGGTATCAATACCGTACTGGTGTCGGACAACCAGGACAAGATGGATCAGGTCATCGACTTTGTCCGCGACCTGCCTGGCATCCGGACGCATACGATCTCGCTCGTGCGCGGCAACGTGGCCGAGCCGCGCTACACGGAGGTCGATGCTGCGAGTTATCAGCGCGCGATCGAGCGGCTGAAGCGGGAGTTGAAGGAGCCGGGGGCGGCACGCTATCGTTTCCGCGGTGGGCGACTCAAGGCCGCGCAGGATATCCTGCAGCGACAGCTGATTCATCGCACCCGGGCGCAACAGCGCCGTCAGATCCCTTGCTACGCGGGGCGGCTAAATCTGGTGCTCACCGAGAACGGTGAGGTGTACCCGTGCGAAATCCGCTCGGAAACGCTTGGCAATGTGCGTGAATGTGATTACGACGTGAATCGCCTGCTGCGCGGCGCGGCGTCGCGGTCGGTGCTTGATTCCATCCGCCGCGGCGAGTGCCACTGCACGCATGAGTGTTACTTCATTACCAACATCCTGTTCAATCCGCGCCTGTACCCGGCGTTGGTGCGCGAATATCTGGAACTGGGGCGTTCACCCCGGGCGTGGGCCGGTGGCGCCGCGCGACCGGCGGAACAGCCGACGACTGGCCCACAGCCAGAACAGACTCTTGATCCCCTGTAGGGCCACGCGCAGGTCGCGCAGACTCCGCAGCGCCAGTACCCGTCGCCACAAGAACGCCGGGCGCGAATAGAAGCGCCGGAAAGCAGTCTGGCGCAGGCTGTGAATCTGCTCGCGCGTCAGGGTGTGGGGCACGAAGGCCGCACCCTGATAAGTGTAATCGGAAAGATTCGCGGACACGGTGCCGTAGCGCCCGCGGTGCTCGTAAAGATCGGTCCCGGGAAACGGCGTCAGGCTGTGAAAATTGGCGAGATCCGGATTAAGTTCTAGCGCGAACTCGATGGTCTTGAGCCCGTCTTCATA
>Ga0224512_10000332_pt1 | contig 50720 bp, 47 predicted proteins | sample SF_May12_sed_USG_4_FD_169103 | JGI IMG/M metagenome (GOLD analysis project Ga0224512, IMG submission 169103) | Sediment microbial communities from San Francisco Bay, California, United States - SF_May12_sed_USGS_13 | ecosystem: Environmental > Aquatic > Marine > Sediment | place: USA...
AACAGGGCGCCGCCCATGACCCGCTCGGCCATGGCACCCCACGACTGGTAGACCGTGTCCTCGGCCGCCTTCGCCCGCGGTTCGTCGGCCCCCATGGCGAACAGCAGGTTGATCGAGCGCTCGACATCGCCCGGCTCGCGGTCGATGCCGGCACAGAGATGGTCGAGGTGCTGGTTGAGGTCTCCGAAGTTCTCGGGGGAAATGTAGGCGGCGTTCCAGCCGTTGGCCCAGCGAGCGGCCATCGGCAGGGTCCGGTTGCGGCCGACACCACCGATCCAGATCGGCAGCGAACCGTAGACCGGGGGCGGAAGGCAGGAAGCGTCCGAGACCCGGAAGTGTTCTCCGGCGAACGAGATCCGGGCCGGGCCGTCGCCCTGGTTGCGGCTCGGGTCCGACTCCTCGCCCCCGGCGTTCATGAGCCCGGCGATCAGCTCGACCGCTTCCTCCAGCATGTCGAGGCGGATGCCGTCCCGGGGAAAGTCGTAGCCGTAGGCTTCAGCCTCCCACTTGTGCCAGCCGGCACCGAGGCCGAGTTCGAAGCGGCCGCCCGACAGGTGGTCGATGGTGATCGCCGCCTTGGCCAGCAGACCCGGATTGCGGTAGCCGACGTAGAACACGAGACAGCCGAGACGGGCATTGGACGTGTCGCAGGCCAGTCCGGCCAGTGTCGCCACCGCCTCGAAATGATCGTGGATACCGCCTTCGTTTGGGGCCTCGTAGATGTGATCCCAAGCGGAGATCCAGTCGAAACCGTTGTCGTCCAGCCAGCGCCAGAGCGCTCGCATCTCGTCCATCGGGTACGCCTGCTGGCCGACGTGGGCTCCGAGAGAAACAGTCACGCCCCGAACGTAGCCCAAGCCCGCCGGTCGGCGACAACCTGACCGCGGTGAAAGACGGGCGGTGGAACACCGGTGGTGGATAGGGTGCATGCAATGGTGAAACCGTCGGCACGCAGCAATGTCGCCCCGTTCTACGTGATGGAGGTCATGCGGGCGGCCGAGCAGCGGGAGCGGGCGGGCCACGAGGTGCTGCATCTCGAGGTCGGCCAGCCCTCCACGGGCGCACCCGCCGGCGCAGTGGCGGCCGTTTCGGAGATCATGCAGGTCGACAATCTGGGCTACACCGGAGCCGCCGGCATGCCCCGGCTCCGGGATCGAATCGGCCGGTGGTACCGCGACCGCCACCAGATCGACGTCGCCACCGAACGCATCGTCGTGACGACCGGCGCGTCGGGAAGCTGTGTCCTCACGTTTCTGGCGGCTTTCGACCACGGACAGCGTGTCGGCGTTCTGGAGCCCGGCTACCCGTGCTACCGCAACGACCTGCAGGCTTTGGGCGCCGACGTGGTGGCGATCCAGGTCGGTCACGACACCGGCTTTCGGCCGACCATCACACAGCTCGACGCCGCACTCCCGCTCGACGGTCTCGTGATCGCATCGCCGAGCAACCCGACCGGCACGGTTCTGCCGCCGGCGGAGCTGCGGGCGGTGGTGAACTGGGCCACCGATCACCAGGTGACCCTCATCGTCGACGAGATCTATCACGGCATCACCTACGACGTGGAGTGCCCCTCCGCGCTGCAGTACGGCGATGACCTGATCGTGTTCAACAGCTTCTCCAAGTACTTTTCCATGACCGGGTGGCGACTGGGCTGGGTGGTGGCCCCGCCGGCCATGGCGGCCGCCATCGAGCGCCTGTCACAGAGCCTGACCATCGCCCCGCCGACGGTGAGCCAGGTGGCCGGTCTCGCCGCCTTCGACTGCACCGATGAACTCGACGCCAACGTCGACCGCTACCGCCGGAACCGGACGGTCATGCTGGAGGGCCTGGGCCGGGCCGGGTTGTCCCGGTACGCCCCGGCCGACGGGGCCTTCTACGTGTGGGCCGACGTCTCGAGACTGGTCGGTCACGTCGGGGGATCGTCCCAGGACCTGGCCGGCGTCTGGCTCGACGAGCTGGGCGTCGCCGCAACGCCCGGTATCGATTTCGACCGGCAACGGGGACACGACTTCATTCGCTTCTCCTACGCAACGGCGACCGACGCCATCACCGAGGCAATGGATCGCATCGGGGCCTGGGTCGAGCAGATCGGGCCCTGAGCGCCATGGCACCGGGATCTCCTCAACCGATCAGGGTGCCGTCCACTGCGAGCCTCCTGCGGCGGGGTCTGACCGGTCGCTGCCCGGCCTGCGGTGCCGGCGGGCAACACCGGTGGCTAGTGAGAATTCGGCCGTTCTGCGGGCGATGCGGACTCCGGTTCGAACGGATCGAGGGCCACTTCATCGGGGCCGTCGGGATGAACACCATCATGAGCCTGGCAATGCTGTTCGTGACGCTGGTGGTCAGCCTCGTGGTGACCTTTCCCGAGTTCCCCGTGGTGAAGCTCGTGCTCATCAACGTGGCCGTGGCGACTCTGGCGCCCATTCTGTTCTACCCTCTCAGCCGAATGCTGTGGACCGCCATCGACATCGCCATGCGTCCCCTGGAGCCCGACGAGGTCGATTGGACCGTGGTGTACGAACACGCTCGCGGTCACGGTCCCATCATCGAGAAGCCACCGACCGATCCCGGCGATTGACTCGCTAGCCGATGACCGCAGCAAACGGGAGACGAAAGACAGGCATGGACCACTTCGACCTCATCATCATCGGGAGCGGCTCGGGCAATGCGATCCCGCCCGAACTCGCCGATGCCTGGCGGATCGCCATCATCGAGCGCGGTACCTTCGGCGGCACCTGCCTCAACGTCGGCTGCATACCGTCCAAGATGTTGGTCCTCCCCGCCGACCGGGCCGAATACGCCAGGCACTCACCGCGGCTGGGCGTCCACACCGAATTCCACGGCGTCGACTGGCCTGCCATCCGGGATCGGGTCTTCGGCCGTATCGATCCGATCACCGAGGGCGGGCGACAGTACCGGCGCGACGGGCACCCGAACATCACACTGATCGAGGGCACGGCTCGATTCACCGGTGAGCGCACCCTCAGGGTGAACGGCAGAACGCTGACCGCCGACCGTGTCCTGGTGGCCGCTGGCGCACGGCCGTCGATTCCCCCGATAGCGGGACTGTCCGACGTGCCGTTTCACACATCGGACACCATCATGCGTATCGACGAGCTGCCCACCCGGCTCGGCATCATCGGCGGCGGGTACATCGCCGTCGAGCTGGGCCACGTCTTCTCGGCCTACGGGTCCAAGGTCACGATCTTCAATCGCTCGGATCGGCTGCTCCGTTCTCACGATCGTGACGTCAGCGATCGGTTCACGGAGCTGTTCGCCGACCGGGTCGACCTCCGGCTCGGCGAACTACCGCAACTGGTCAGGACCAACGGAGCACAGATCGAGCTGGTGCTCGACGGCGGCGCCGACGGGGGGCAGCGGGTCGAGACCTTCGACCAGCTTCTCGTCGCCACCGGCCGAAGCCCCAACAGCGAGGACCTTCACCCGATCGCAGCCGGGATCTCCGTTCATCCCGACGGCCGGATCGAGGTCGACGACACGATGGCCACCTCGGCGCCGGGGGTCTGGGCCATCGGCGACGTAGCCAACCCCCATCAACTCAAGCACCTGGCCAACCGGGAAGCCGAGATCGCATTCTGGAACATGGCCCACCCGGACGATCCGCGCCGAGGCGACACCACCGCGTTGCCCCACGCGGTGTTCAGCGACCCCCAGGTCGGTTCGGTCGGCTACACCGAGGCGGAGGCCCAGGCCCACGGGTGCGACTACGTGGTCGGGCGCCGTGACTACGGTGGCACCGCCTACGGTTGGGCGCTCGAGGATGAGTCGTCGTTCGCCAAAGTGATCATCGACATGGACACCAAGCGCATCCTCGGCGCCCACATTCTCGGACCGCAGGCGGCAACGCTCATCCAGCTCGTCGCCCAGGCCATGACGTTCGGGCAGCGAGCTGATGAGCTGGCCACGATCCCGTACTATGTTCATCCGGCTCTCACCGAGGTCGTCGAGAACGCGTTACTCGACGGCCTGGACAGAATCCCGTCGTAGGTTGCCCGTCCTACCGGGGTGGGTGACGTCGCTCTCACCGAGTGCAGATTTTTCGGGGTACAACGGAAGCTATGAGGTGTTCACATGCCGTCTGATTTCGATGCGCTGACCGATCTGCTCGACCTGGTCCCCATCGGCTGTCTGGTGCTCGACGACGGTGTGATCGTGGCCAGCAACGAGCAGGCGCTGGCCACGATGGCCATCCCGCGGGACCGCCTCATGGGCGTGCCGTTGGCCGAACTCCTGGTGCCCGAGTTCGAGGAGGCGTACCTCGAGATGCTTGGGGCCCTCGGGGCCGAGCCGGCGTCGTTGGCGGTGCGGCTGGCTGCGGGCCTGGCGCCGATCGAGCTGTCGGCCCGTTCGTTGCCGAGCGGTCAGATGATCGTTGCCGTGCGGTCCATGGCGACCGAACACCACTACTCGGCTCAGTCCGGTGGTGCGTTGACCCACGATCTGGTGACCGGTCTGCCCGACCACTTCCACGTACTCAGCCAGCTTCATCAGCGGCTGTCGGCACCGAAGCGCCTGCCGATGGCCATCATGTGTCTCTGGGTCGACGACCTGAGCCAGCTGAAGGAGCTCCATGGACATCGGGCCGTGGAACGGATCATCAAGGAGGTCTCGGGGCGAATCCAGAACAAGCTACGGGCCCCGGACATGATCGGTCGTTTCGAGGAGGCGGGGTTCCTCGTCCTGATGACGACGGACTCCCAGGCCGAGCAGCTGACCGAGGTCGCCGAGCGGCTTCGCGACGAGGTGGCGTTCCCGATCGAGATCGACGGCAAGCTGCTGTCGTTCACCGCCAGCGTTGTGGTGGCTTCGATCGCCCATCACCGACCGTCGATCGAGCGAATACTCGCTCTACTCGAGGCGGCCGCCAACCGGGCGGTGGTGAGCGGCGGCAACCGTACCGACGTCCTCGCCATCTGATCGGCTGGGAGCACCGCAACTCGCCCGAGCTTGTCGCCGGATGTATTGTCGGTGGTGGATGAGTTACGACGAGGGTCTTTCCGAACTGGGGGAGGGGTTGCACGCCTATCTGCAGCCGGACGGCGGTTGGGGCTGGAGCAACGCCGGATTGGTTCTCGGCGAGGAACAATCGTTGCTCGTCGACACCCTTTTCGACCTGAAGCTGACAGCCACCATGCTGGAGCGGATGGCGTCGGTGACCGGGTCCCGGCCGATTCGGATCCTGGTCAACACCCACGCCAACGGCGACCACTGCTATGGCAACCAGCTGGTCGAGGGCGCCGAGGTGATCGCCTCGGAGGCTTCAGCCGCTGAGATGGAGGAGCTGCCCCCGGCGGCGCTGGCGGCGCTCATGGCCGGGGACTTCGGCGAGACGACGAACGCCTACCTTTCCGATGCGTTCGGCCCGTTCGACTTCAACGGGATCGAACCTCCCCGGCCCACCCGGACCTTCACCTCGTCGCTGTCGGTCGAGGTCGACGGTCGACTGGTCGAGCTGATCGAGGTCGGACCGGCTCACACCGCCGGCGATGTCCTCGTACATGTTCCAGACGCCAAGGCGATCTTCACCGGCGACATCCTGTTCATCGGGGGAACACCGCTCATTTGGAACGGCCCGGTCGAGAACTGGATCAGGGCCTGTGAGCTGATCATCGAGCTCGACTGTGAGGTGATCGTACCGGGGCATGGACCGCTCACCGATCACGCCGGCGTGACCGCCGTCGCCGACTACCTCCGCTATGTGCGATCAGAGGCGGTGGCACGGCACGAGGCGGGTCTCTCGGTGTTCGACGCCGCTCGCGACATCGAGCTGGGGCCCTACGAGGACTGGCTCGACTGGGAACGCATTGTCATCAACGTCGATTCGATCTACCGGGAACTCGAACCCGATCGGAAACCGACCCACATCCTGGACCTGTTCCGACTGATGGCGGAGCTGAAGCTGCACAAATAGGGTGCCCGTCGGAGGGCCGCATTGCCCTGTTCGGTTATCGGTCGAGCAGCGGGGCGTAGGCGTCGAGCGCAGCGAGGACTTCGTCGGGTGGACCCTGCGGCAACTCCAGCAGGGCCCGTTGAGCGCCCTGCTCGGCCAGGGCGTCAAGAGCCTCGGCGTCGGGGCGGGCTCGGAACACCCCCAGGTGGACCGACTTCGGGTCCCGGCCCCTCTCCTCGCAGGCCTCCTCGATCAGATCCAGCCCTGTGAAGTTCGAGGCCCCGATCGGCATCCAGCCGTCGCAGAACTCGGCGATGTCGGCCGCTGTCTTCGGACCGACCGACCCGCCGAGAATGATCGGCGGGTGCGGATCCTGAACAGGTTTCGGCCAAGACCAGCTGGGGGACAACGAAACGTGCTCGCCGTCGTACGATGCCTCCTCGGCGGTCCACAGCTCCTTCATCGCCAGCACACACTCCCGGATCCGGTCCCGACGCTCGGAGAACACGAGTCCATGGTCCTCGAATTCCTCGATGTTCCACCCGTAGCCGATGCCGAAGATGAAACGCCCGCCGGAGATCATGTCGAGCGACGCAACCTCTTTGGCCGTCCAGATCGGATCACGCTGGGCCAGCAGGCAGATGCCGGTACCGACCTTGAGGGAGTTGGTCGTGGCCGCCACAGCCGAAAGGGCGACGAATTGATCGTGGGTCCGCCAGTAGTACTCCGGGAGGGGAGGGGCATCCTTGCGTCCACCCCACGGCGTTGTCCGCGATGTCGGTATGTGGGAGTGCTCCGGAAACCAGAGCGATTCAAATCCGCGCTCCTCGACAGCCCGGCCGAGCTCGACGGGCTGCATGGTCTGGTCGGTGGGGAAGATGAAGACGCCGATGTCCACGGACGGATGCTCCTTGCTGGTCGATGCCTGATCGACCTTAGCTCGACTCGGTGCGCCGCACCGCCTTGGCCACACCGGGATTGCCACCCAGGGCGATCGTGAGCGGAGTCGGTAGTTCGTGGGCCAGCACATCCCACATGCGGTCGAGCAGCTCGGCCTGCATCAACAGCTCCCTGGTCACCGCCAGCGAGGCCTGACGGCGAATCGAGTCGGCCACCGAGCGGATCCCGACCAGTGTCGCGGCGACGCCGAGATCCAACGGGGCGGTCCCCGCGGCACGAGCGGCTCGAACCCGGGATTCGGCGTCGGCCGACAGCAGGAACACCAGGCCGTCGACGACGACTTCATAGTCCGAGCGGGGACCTCGGGGGTTGCGGATCAGCAGCGTCTGTGTGGCGCTGCGGCCGGCTTGACGGGCCAGACGGGCCATCTGGGCTTGCATACCCGCCACCCATGCTTGTCGCCGTCGTGCCCCACTGCCGGGAGCCGACGCCGGGCGCTGGGCTCGGACGAAGACGTTGGCCGCCGGCGAGGGCGGGATGACCTTCCGGTCGTACTCCTCCCGACGTTTCGAGTCGGACAGCACCCGCCACGCCTCGTTGATCCGGGCCATCGCCAGGGGTACGGCGTCGGTGGCGACGTCGGGGTGGCGTTCCCAGGCCAGGCGACGATAGGCCTTGCGGAGTTCGGCCAGAGAGCAGTCCGGAGCCACTCCTAAGATCTCGTAGTATGTGGGAGGACGGCCCTGGGCCATACCCCATTGTGTCAAGATCGACGGCGAAAGCGAGTAGGGATTTGTCGGCGAACAGCAGGTCTCCGGAACAGGATCGGTTCATTCTGCACATCACGTCCAGCGACAAGTGGCGGACGCAGCGGCCGGCGGGTGACCGGGGGAGTGGTGGATTTCGTGACCCGTCCCTCGACACCGAGGGTTTCATCCACTGCTCCACCGTCGACCAATTCCTGATCCCGGCCAACGAACGGTTCGTCGGCCGGAACGATCTGGTCCTGCTGGTCATCGACACCGACCGTCTCGAACGCGAGCCGATCTACGAGGACTGCTACGAATCGGGAACCCGGTTCCCCCATGTCTACGGACCGATCCCGATGGAGGCCGTCATCGACGTCGTCGACCTCCCGCCTGATGACGACGGTCGGTTCTCGGAGCCGGTCACGCTTCGGTCGGACTTGGCGGTCCTTGCCGCCACCGACCACCGGGTGACGAGCCGGCCTGATCAGCGTCGAAGAATGGGATAGCCGTCGAGCTCGGTGAGGAGGTCGGACTCCGGCCGTTCCGGCACGGCGTGGCCGAGATCCCGGCTACGAACCTCGCCGATCCAGGTGGCGTGCTGGTATTCGTGGTTGATGATCGCCGTCAGCATGGTTTCGGCGATGGAGCGAAGTTGCGTCGGCGCACCGACGTCGCCTCGGTCGATGACATCGACCCGATGGCGGATCCGATCGGCGACAGCGGCCCGGAAGTCGGCGATGTCGGCGACCGACGGGAGGTCGCCCCGCTGCCGTTCCTCCGTGGCCGAGTCCATCAGTGCGTCGATCGACGGATCCAGTGAGGGTTCGGCTGCCGTGAGGTTGCGCATCATGTAGTGGGCGACGGCGGCCTGATGGCCGAGATGCCAGCCGATGGCGCTGGAGTCGGGCACCGGGCGCCACCGAACCTCGTCGGCGGTGAGATCGCGCCACAGTCGTTCGGTGTAGGCCAGGGCGCGGTCGTACTCGACGAGGAGTTCGGCCAGCGATGCTCGTTCGGTCATGATTCGTTCGTGTTCGGGTGGACCGGGCGGCGTTCCCGGAGCAGGATCTCCTGCGCGACGGTGGCCAGCTGGGAGCCGTCGGGGGCGAACAGATTGCCGACCGTCATACCACGGGCGCCGATGAGGCCGTGGCAGTCCCAGTGGTAGAGGTGCCAGTGATCGGCCCGGAACGGACGGTGGAACCAGATGGCGTGATCGAGGCTGGCACCCATGAACCGTTCGGTGTGGTCCTCGGGCGGAACCTGCAGGGGGTGGATGCTGCGGGCGGCCGAGAACTGGAACGTGTCGGAGGTGAAGGCCAGGCCGCAGTAGTGGATGCGGGGATCGTCGGGCAGCTTGTCGATGATGCGGGCCCAGCCGATGGACTGGCCCGAACCGGCATAGCTCGGCAGCTGGCGGCGAGCCATGATCCAGGGCCACTCCCAGATACCGGTTGGGAGGCTCTCGGCGTCGGGCACGAGCGGCATCCGGGCGGTCTGGACCTCAGCTTCGTCCTCCTCCACCTGGAATGATGTCGACAGGTGGAGGATCGCTCCGCCGCTTTGCCGGGCCACGACGGCCCTGGTACAGAAACTGCGTCCGTCGCGGAGTCGATCGACTTCGAACCGCACCGGTTCGCGGCTGTCGCCCGGTCGTATGAAGTAGGCGTGCAACGAGTGGGGGCGATAACGCTCCTCGACGGTTTGCAGGGCGGCCCAAAGGGCCTGAGCGACCACCTGACCACCGTAGATACGGTCGCCCCAGGGGTAGCGGGGACTCTGACCGATCCAGGTGTCGGGTCCGTGGGCCTCGAGGTTGAGAACACCGACGAAATCGACGGGGGAGTGGCTGACGGCCGGTGCCTCGGAGGTCTCAGCCACGAGGATCCCCGGCCGTGGTGTCGAACATCGCCTTCAGCCGGTCGTAGTCGGCGTTGATGTTCCGTTCGACCATCCTTCGGGCCGGACCCTCGAACAGTCTCATCAGTGCCTTGGGCTCCCCACGAATGATGGCCGACAGGGTGGTGCCGCCGTCGGTGCGGGGGACGACCTCACGGGTGATGTCGAGCGGCAACGTGCTCTTGGTCGTCTTGATACGAACCTTGCGGTCGGGTTCGTACTCGACCACCTCGAAGGACGAAACGATCGGGCGGCCCAGGAAGCGGGCGACCTGATCGTAGGTCGAACCCACTCGCAAGGGCGGTTCGCTGGTCCAGGTGCAGCTCTCCATGCCCTTCTGCCAGGACGGGTTGTTGGTCCAGTCGGCCCAGTAGGCGAACACCTCTTCAGGGGACTGGTCGACGTCTCGTTGGACCTTGACCTCGATCACGTCGACCTCCCTACGGCTACACCCATCATCGACGCTCAGCGGCCGAGAAGTCGACTCAACCAGGATCCCGACGTGGTGCCCTTGGCGTCGTCGACCTCACAGGTGCACCGCTGCTCTTCAGGTACGTGGGCGAGCACCTGGTCGACATGGCGGCCGCAGCCGGCCCATCCAGGTCGACCGCATCGTTGACACGTGACTTCTCTACACATACGGCTCGAATGCTAGCCGACGGCGGACGTGGTGGAGACATGCCGTGTTCGAGGACGAGCTTGCGGTCCGCTCGGGACGTTGGGCCCTGGCGGACCGAGTCGTCGACGCTGAACTTGATTCCAAGGACACGGAGGCCGCAGGATGGACGAACCAATCGAAGCCACATCCCGCAAGCACCATTCCGACGTCCGTCGTGTTCGTCTTCGTTCCCGGGAGGGGAGGGCGGTCATCGCAGCGGCGGTTCTCGGACGCCTGGCCGACAAGATCGGGGCCCGCGTCCCGATCGTGGCCGGCAATCTCATTCTCGCCGCCGGCACCTGGTGGCTGAGCCTCGTCGGGGTCGGCTCCAAGTTTCTACCTGACATACTCCCGGGGATGATCGTCCTCGCACTCGGGTTGGCCACCCTTGGCGCTCCACTGACCTCCGCAACCCTCAGCGCAGTCAGTGAACAAGACCAGGGGATCGCCTCCGGTGTCAACAACACCGTCGGGCAGCTCGCCGGTCTCCTCATGATCGTCGTGCTCCCGGCGATCGCCGGACTCTCCGGAAAGACATTCGACGGTCCGGACTTCGCCGGCGGTTACCAGCTGGCGATGCAGGCCTGCACGCTGCTCTGCTTCGTTGCCGCAGGCATCGCTGTGCCCACCATGCGCTCCGGCCAGGCCCCGGCGACCCCGACGGTTTGAACGGTCGAGTTCGCCTGTGGTCAGACCTCCTTGATGAGGTCTCCGTATGGCAGCCGGATCCTCTGTGAGTAGAGGCCCTCCGGTCGTCGGGTTCCCGCCCCGATGACCATCGTGACCTCGGCTTGCTCGGGGAGGCCCAGCAACCGGCGGATACGGAGCTTGTCGAGTCCGCCGATCGGGCATGAGTCGTAGCCGTGGGCGGTCAACGAGAGCATGAGGGTCATGGCCACAAGGGAGGACTGGGTATGGGCCCAGACCCGATGATCACCGGTGTTCACCGGGCTTCTCACGGTCGGTGCCCTGCGGCCCCTGAACCAGAACAAGACCCGACGCATCAAGTTGTCGAAGCCGAGCGCGTCGGTGTGGCGGACCCGAGGCGTGATCTTGTGGTAGTAGTCATCGAGCGGTTCGGGAAGTGAGATCCTCCCGCCCTGGGTCATCAGGTCCCACACCTTGTCCAGGTTGGTCTTCCACTGGTCTCTCCTGGCCATCACCACGACAAGCTCACCTGCCGTGGTTGCTGCCGGCTGACCGAGGCACGCCTCCGCCAATCTCTGTCGTGTCGTGGAATCGCGGACCCAGTACAGCTCGTAGGGCTGGAGGTTGGAAGAACTCGGTGCCAGCGTCGCGTCTCGGAGGCAGTCCCTCATCACCTCTTCTGGGATTGGTTCACCGTCGAATACTCGAATGGCCCGGCGACTGATCAATGTCTGTTTGAAGCCCGGAAGGGCTGTGTCGCGAAACGTCTCGTCCGGCACTCCTCGTCGCCGGCGTAGAGGGTGGTCATCGCATCGGTCATTTCCAGCAGCGGATTACCTGATGTCGCCATCGGCGGCCTCCTTCTTTCGGGCGTGCTCAGCTCCCTGTCAACAGCCGCGGCCGGGGCGGTGGAGAGGCCACGGGTCAATGGAACAGCGTCAGTCTCTTCTGAATTATCGATGCGCGGCCACAGGCGATGGTAGGGCCCGAGGTCCCCGGACTCAGATCGCTCCCGTGCCCAGACCCCACATGAACCCCAGATGGCGACTGCGGCATCGATCGGGGAGTTCGGGCTCACCGTCGACGTTTCGGTCGTCTCAGAAGGATGGGTCCGCCTCGCCTTCCTCGACGGCCCACACCGCTTGAATCGACCCGGGAGGAGGCGACGCGTCAACGGTTTGGTCCGACTGGGCCACCTCAAGCGTTTCGCTGCTGACCCATTTCAGGTACGCGGCCTCGGCCACCGGGAGCGTCGGGAACAGGAGGTCGTGGCCGATGAGGTCGATGACGCCGGCCCGCTGGAGCGGCTGGTAGAGCTCCCGCTTGATCCTCACCAACCCCAGCCTGATGCCCTGGGCCTTCAAGTCGCCGTGGATTTGCGTGAGGCCGTCCGAGGCGGTGATGTCGATTTCGGTGACGGCTTCGACGTTGAGCAACAGCCAACACAGTCTCGTGTCGGGGTAGGCCCGTTGTTCCTCATCGACGATTCGCTGGACCTTACGGCGAAGATCTCCGATGTTGGCGAAGAACAGCGGGGCATCGTACCGGTAGATGACCAGCCCCGGCAAGGTTTCGGAATCCGGGTAGTCGGCCACGTTGTGCATACCGGGAATACCCGGAACCCGACCCAGAACGGCTGACCTGGGTCGTGCCAGTCGTTGACCCATCTCCAGCAGTGACAGAGCGACCGCCACGCCGACCCCGGCCAGGATTCCGTAGACCATGGTGCCACCAAAGGTGACGAGTGCGAGAAGGAACTCCCGGCGACGAAACCGGAACAGGCGAACGAACTTCTCGATGTCGATCAGCTTCGTGGCGGCGTAGACCACGACCGCGCCCAGAGCGGCCTGAGGAAGCATGGTTGTGATCTGTCCGGCAACCAGCAGCACAATCAGCACACAGGCCGAGGCCACCAGCGAGTAGACCTGCGTGTGGGCAACGCTGGCGACGGCCAGGGCGGTTCGAGAGCCTGATGACGAAACCGGAAACCCGCCAAAGGCCCCCACCGCGACATGCACGACGCCCAACGCGGTCAACTCTCCCTGGGGCTCGATCTCGCTGTCCGAGGGCCGTTCGCCGGGCAGGGGAGGGGCGGGAAAGCCTCGGGCGAAAAGCATGTTGTCGCTGTAGGCCATGATGGCAACCCCGAGTCCGGCCACGATCAGTTGTTGAAACTCGTTCCACGAAACCTGGGGCAGCCGAGGCGCGAGCAAGCCGCTCGGGACCTCACCGACCACCTCGACCCCGAAGCCGTCGAGCCCGAGGATCACGTGAGCCAGGATGGCACCGACAACGCCGATCAATGCCGCCGGCCAGGCCGGTCGAACGCGATGAATGAGCAGGATGGCGGCCAAGGTCGCCACACCGACCAGAAGGGTCGCAAGATGGGTGCCGGTGACAACGTCCATGAAGCTGGCCACCTGGTCGACGATCGATTCGCCGTCAACCTCGGTTCGGGTGAGCTTCCCGAGTTGACCGGCGATCATCAACGCCGCGGCACCGGCCAGGTAACCGACCAGAAGTGGCTGGGACAGCAGGTCGGCTATGACCCCCAAACGGAACGCTCGTCCGACAAAGCACCAGGCCCCGACGATCAGGCTGAGTGCGGCCGACAGCTCGATGATCCGGGCCGGATCACCGCCCGCCAGTCCGGCCACCGAGAGTCCGGCCATCAGGGCGATGGTCGACTCGGGGCCCACTGACAACACTCGGGAGCCGCCGACCACGGCGTAGACGAGCATGGCCACGAGTGATGTCCAGAGGCCCGTTACCGGGGGGACACCGACGATGGCGGAGTAGGCCATGACCTGAGGCACGAGGTAGGCGGCCACGGCAACCCCGGCGGTGACATCGCGTCCCAACCACGCCCGCTCGTACCGCTCGGTGAGAAAGGTCAGCCCTGGTGTTGCCGCCCGAAAGACCTTGATGAACCACTGGTTCTGCTCGGGTACCAGGTGATAGTCGATGGCCGGTCGACGACGAGGCTCATCGCCCGGTTCCCGGGTGTCACGAGACCTTTGCCGTTCGTTCGCCGTTTCGTCGAGTTCGCTTGATGTCATGTCCCCACCCGTCGCCGCCCCCAACTTCAACGGTTGTCATCACGGTAGTGACCATTGGCGAATCGTTCCAGCTCGAGCCTGACCCGTGTCCGATTTCGTCGAATGCAGTGAGCCAGCGCATCCCGGATCAGGTTTCCCCACCTTGATGAGACAATGCGGGTGCCCCGGAATCGCATCGGAGTTGGCGACTGTCGCCGAGCCAGCGAGCGACCGAACCGGTTCCGGCGCCGATTTCCAGGACATGGGCTCTCGTCAGATCGGTGGCGCTGGTGAGGCGTCGCTTGGTGGCGGGGTCGTACACCTCGGTCAGCAGGCTCAATCGCTCGAATTCGAGGTCATCATCTGCTGTTGCCGAAATGACGATGGCCAACTCGCCGCAACGGCTGGCTGGTTGGTAGCCACGCTCAGTGAAAACGGCAGGGGCGGCGCCGGTGATCATGAGCGCAGCACTGGTGCCGGCATCGGGCGGCCAGTTTGCCGCAAGGCGAGGCCAGGGCAGCGTGTTGGCCTGGGACTTTCGAAGAAGATCCGACGTTCGGCCCTGGTGGCGGCGATGTGGGCGTGGGAGTGAAGAAGATGGAGGCATCCAGCCTCCCGAGTACGACGTGGTGGACGAGGTGGCTGTGTTGACGGGTAGAGCGAAGGTGGTCTGGTTCGGGATCGGGCTGGTGTTGGTAGGGCTGGTCCTCGTCTACAACGTCGGTCTCGCGTCGTTGGCCCATTCTCCCGTTCTTCGCGAGCACAACTTGACCGATCCGTTGACGACCGAGGTGTCGTCTCGTGCGGTGGTCACCAGCGACGTCGAGTTGCTGCGTTGGAACACCATGCCCGAGTTCGTCTCGCCCGATGATGTCCGGGTTGAGGGTGTTGCCGCGGGGTCCGGCACGCTCTTCATGGGCATCGCTCCCGCTGATGCGGTTGCGGGGTACCTCGACGGCATCGTCCACGATGAGATCACCGAGTGGGACTCCATGCAGGACGAGATCGTGGAGGTCGTGTACACCAGAAACGAGGGCGCCACCGATCCTGCCGCTCCGGGAACCGAGGGTTTCTGGGTGGCGTCGGTGAGTGGCAGTGGCGTACAGGCCCTCGACTGGACGATTCAGAGTGGGAAGTGGGCTCTGGTGATCATGAACGCAGACGGCTCGTCCGGGGTCTCGGCCGATGTCCGGTTTGGGGTTGCGACGCTCTCGGTCCTCTTCCCCATCGGCTTGGCCTCGTTGGTCGTTGGGCTCGTGGCTCTGATCAGCGGCGGCCGGATGGTCACGTCCCTGCCCTCTCGGCCGGATGAGACTCAGCGCTGGACGTTGCGGGGCCGCTCCGTTCTGCCGACCAGTGTTGAAGGACGCGTCGCAGTCCTCTGCTCGGTGTTGGTCTTCGTGCCGTTCGTGAGCGGGACGGTGTTCGGCGCCCCCATCTTCTTGTTCCTCGGGGCTCGCAAGGGTGATCGGGGGTCTGCTGTTGGTGCTGCCCTTGGTCGCGTCGATCATCGTGATCGCGCTCGTCCCCATCGTTGCCTGGAATACCCTTGGTGGGTAGATGCCAGCGAACGTGAACCTGTCCGGGTACCGGCGTTCTCTCTGGCTACACCACGCGATAATCGCGGCCGAGCGACGGAGGACGGTTGCCGCAGAAGATGTGCTGGCGACGAAAGGCGACCTCACGACCGCACAGTACGAAGCGACCTGCCGGCGGACCTTGCTGTTCAACGCAGCGATGCGACGGGCCGGAGTGGTTGGAGCCGGCAACGGCAGCTGTGCCAAGATTCCCTTGGCCCATTGATCCAAGCGAAGACTGCACAGCCATGATCCAGGTCCACGATGGTCGTCCCAGTCCACTGGGGGCGTCGGTCGAGCCCGACGGTGTCAACTTCAGTGTCTTTTCCAGAAGCGCCGAGGCCGTGCAATTGGCCCTCTACGACGGCGTAGGCGACCCCGAGCCCCGCCAACTGATCAGCCTCGATCCCAGCCGGCATCGGACCTATCACTACTGGCACGTCTTCGTCCCCGGGTTGGGACCGGGCCAGCTCTATGCCTTCCGAGCCCACGGCTCCTTCGATCCGGCCCGGGGGCACCGTTTCGATCCCACCAAGACCCTGCTCGACCCCTATGGGCGGGCGGTCGCCGTTCCCAGCGAGTATCGTCGGGCCGAGGCCGTTCGGTCCGGGCCGAACGATCAATTCGCCTTCAAGAGCGTGGTGGCCGACCCGAGCTCCTACGACTGGGAGGGCGACGGGCCGCTCCGACGCCCGTTCACCCAGACCGTGATCTATGAGATGCACGTCCGAGGTTTCACCGCCAACGCCAACAGCGGGATCGATCCGGCCAAGCGGGGAACCTACGCCGGCGTGATCGAGAAGATCCCCTACCTGCAAGAACTCGGGTTCACCGCAGTCGAGTTGATGCCGGTGTTTCAGTTCGACGCCCAGGACGCCCCCGCTGGCCTCACCAACTACTGGGGGTACGCCCCGGTGTCGTTCTTCGCCCCCCATAGCGGCTATGCCTCCGTCGACGATCCGCTGCGAGTCCTGGACGAGTTCCGGGACATGGTCAAGGCCCTCCACCGCGCTGGCATCGAGGTGATCCTGGACGTGGTCTACAACCACACGGCCGAAGCCGGCGAAGCGGGACCGACGATCAGCTTCCGGGGGCTCGAGAACCCGACCTACTACATCCTCGACGACGGCTGCCGGTACGCCAACTACTCGGGCACGGGCAACACGCTCAACGCCAACCGTCCCGTGGTTCGCCGCATGATCCTCGACAGCCTGCACTACTGGGTCGAGCACATGCACGTGGACGGGTTTCGGTTCGACCTCGCCTCCGTCCTGTCCCGCGACGAGGAGGGGCGACCGCTGCCGAACCCGCCGATCCTGTGGGACATCGAATCCGACCCGGTGCTGGCCGGCACCAAGCTCATCGCCGAAGCGTGGGACGCCGCAGGTCTGTATCAGGTCGGGAACTTCGTCGGCGACAGCTGGAAGGAATGGAACGGTCGGTTCCGCGATGACGTCCGGGCCTTCGTCCGGGGCGAACCGGGAAAGGTCAGGGCCCTGGCCGACCGCCTGCTGGGCAGCCCCGACATGTACTCGAAGCAGCCCAGGGAGCCGGAACGCAGTATCAACTTCGTGACCAGCCACGACGGGTTCACCCTCAACGACCTTGTCTCCTACGACCACAAGCACAACGAGGCCAACCTCGAAGGCAATCGGGACGGCATGAACGACAACGTGAGCTGGAACTGCGGTGTGGAAGGTCCGACCGACGACCCGGCGATCGAGTACCTGCGTGATCGTCAGATCAGGAATCTGCTCGCCATCACCATCCTGTCGCTCGGCGCTCCGATGCTGTTGATGGGTGACGAGGTTCGGCGCACCCAGGGTGGAGACAACAACGCCTACTGTCAGGACAACGAGATCAGCTGGTTCGACTGGGACGCCGTCGAATCACACGCCGACCTCATCCGTTTCGTTCGCCTGCTGATTTCGGTCCGCTCGCTGCGGGAGTCGGTGGCGACCGACCAACACCTCACCCTGGCTGAACTGCTCGAGCGGGCCCAGGTTCGCCTTCACGGCATCACGCCCGGGTCACCGGACCTTTCGTACCATTCCCGAAGCCTTGCCCTCTCGGCGTCGAATCTCTCCGGGGACCCATTGATGTACTTCGCCCTCAGCGCCTACTGGGAGCCGCTCCGATTCCAGCTTCCCGACGCTCCGGAATGGGCCGAATCGGGCTGGTGCCGCGTGGTGGACACATCGCTGTCGCCCCCCGACGACATCGTGTTGCCAACCGAGGCTCCTCCGGTCAAGGCCTCCCACTATGACGTGCGACCACGATCGATCGTGGTCCTGTTCGCCACGAGTGGGCCACGGAGCGCATCGTGATGCTCAGGCCTGGCCGTAGGCGCTGGGGAACCGGGCGAGGAAGGCAATGGCCAGGCGCAGCTCGCGGCTGTCGACGCACTCGCCGATCTTGTGGGTGTTCTGTTCGATCCCGGCCCCGAATCCGAACATCGCGGGGTGCTTGTAGCCGTCGTGGGAGACCCAGTTCTTCCCGGCCGGCACGTCGATCGTGTCGTCATCGTCGGGGATGGGGAAGCCGACGCCGTCGGTGGAGAAGATCCATCGGTCGACCCGGGCCTCGGCCCGCAATCCGCCGTCGCCGGTCGAGCGTTCCGTGACCTGGGGGGCCACCACCGACTCATAGACTCGAACTGCGGTTTCGATGGCAGGGTGGTCCGCCGGCGTGGCCCATCCCATGTAGATCTGTTCGTTGCCCAGCACGTAGCCGTTCCAGGTCGGCTCGGTGTAGACCGGCACCGACACGTCGACGGTGAGCCCGGCGTCACGAGCGGCCTGGACCGAATCGAGCGACTCGATGTCGCCCAGGGCCCGGGCCGGCTGCTCACCGACCGTGAGCCTCCGGTCGAAACGGAACCTGAACCGGTCGGGCACGGCACAATCGCTGGGCGTGTCGAGCTGGGACCAGGAAGCGGTTCGGGTCCCCCGACCCAGGAAGGGATCGTCGAGGAATCCGTCACCCGTGTCGTGTCGGCGGGCGGCCTCGGCGAGGATGGCGGCTCCGTGTTCAAGGGGATTGAGACCCTCCCACGGCATCGAGCCGTGGCAGGAACGGCCGGTCACCGTCACCTCGATCTGCATCCGACCCCGCTGACCCCGGTAGATCCCGAGCGCTCCCTTGTTGGCGTCGCCGGTGCCCTCGGTGAGGATGACCACGTCGGGAATCCGGGCGGGACCGGCACCGGGAAGCACCTCCCTCACCACATACATCGGGCCGCCGCCGTCATTGTCCTCTTCACACACCGTGCCGTAGGCCCGAATGATCACCCCCCGCAGTGCTCCCTCCGGCGCCAGCTCCAGGGCGATCTTGGTGGCTACGATCTGGGAGACAACCCCGCTCAGCTGGTCGGCTGATCCCCGACCGAAGACCAAATGGTCCCATTGATCGTCGGGCGGGAGGTGTCCCAGCTCGCTGCGCAAGAACTCGCGGTCGACAGCCTCGGGGTCGACGAGGCCGTCGTAGGCATCGATGCCGCCCAGCTTGTCCCGCCACGCCGACCGTAACGCGTTGACGGTGTCGGTGTGGCCGTCGAAGTAGATGACTATCTTGTCGTCGGGGTGGATGCCGTCCTCGGGATCGGTCACGGACCAGACGAGGTTCCCGTAGTCGTCGAACCTGACGTCGTCGGGGAATCGCACCGCTCCCACATCGACGATGGTCTGCTTCAGGAACTCCAGCCGGGGCCGCTCGTGATTGCTCAGGCCGCACGCGGGGTCACCGCCCTTGTCGGTCGGTCGGTCCGCGTAGTCGGCCGGCAGGCGAATCGACTCTTTCAGGATGGCCACGGCAAGGTCAAGGTACCGTTCGCTCAGGTCGGCGATCCGGGCATCAAGATCGTCACGGTCGGTCATTTGGGTCTCCTCGTCTCGCTCCGGTGGTTTGCCTGGGCCCCGCCGTTCACGCCAGTGCCGCCATTGCCTCGGCCAGGTTCGGGACCTTGGCGCCGGCCAGCAGTGCCATCACCACGTACATCTTCCAGTTGGCCTGCCGGGCCACATTGACCGTGTGGTGCTCCATGACGCCCGTACTGACCTCGGCGCCGATGTCGGCCGGCAGGCAGTGCATGTACAGGGCGTCCCCATCTCTGGTCAGGCCCATGCGACGTTCATCGCAGATCCAATCGGTGAACTGGGCGTTTCGCTCCAGGGCCCGAGCTTCGATGGCGGCCAACTCGGCGGTGTCGCCCCGGGCATTGGCGTCGACCCGTTCCACCATCAGATCGTAGGCTCCCCAGCTTTTGGGGTAGACGACGTCGGCGTCGATGAACGCGTCGTCCATGGACTCCACAACCCGGAACGATCCGCCGCCGCCGGCATTGGCTTCGGCCGCGACCATGGTCTCGGTGGTCAGGCGATAGCCGGGAGGGTGAGCCAGCGTCACATTGGCCCCGAACCGGGTCAGCAGCGTGATGAGGCCCTGGGGAACCGACAACGGCTTGGCGTAGGACGGCGAGTAGGCCCAACTGACTGTGATGTTCCGTTCCGACAGATCACCGAGATTGTCCTCCAGCCACAACAGATCCGCCATGGTCTGGGTTGGATGGTCGACGTCGCACTGGAGGTTGACGACCGGGACCTTGCGGCTGTCGCCGGTGGCGGCCAGATACCGGTCGATGCCGGTCTTGACATCGCGGATGAACGTGTTGCCCTCACCCAGGATCAGGTCGTGGCGGATCCCCATGGCGTGGGCGTTCATGCCCAGCATGGCTCCGGTCTCCACGGCGGTTTCCCCGTGCGAGATCTGGGTTGACGAACCGTCGACGATCACCGGCTGCATCCCGAGCCGGGCCGCCGCCCCGGCCCAGGCGCTCTTGGTCCTCGTCGATTGGTCGAAGAACACCGCCCAGGCCAGCTCAAAGGGGAGCAGCGAGGTCCGGATTCGTCGACGGTCGAAGTCGGCCAGGGTTCGGGCCAGGCGCCCCAAGGAAGTCAGCTGGGCTGTAGACCAGTCTTCGGTGCTGAGCATGCTGTGCCCGAAGATGAGGTCCAGGTCGGCCTGGTCCAGGTCGATGGTGGCCGGGGAGTCTGTCACGGGTTCCTCCTGATATGGGTGCCCGCCCGGCCGTCGACGGCATCGACCAGGTGCTCCGGCCGGCAGATGATGGCCTCGCCGTCGATTGCAGCCAGGTAGCCGGTGGCCGCCTCGATCTTGGGTCCCATGCTGCCTGCCGGGAAATGACCGTCGGTCGCAAGGGACCGGGCCTCGGCCCAGGTGAGTTCCGGCAGCGGTTGTGGGATCTCGGCGTAGAAGTCTCGATACACGTAGTCGACGCTGGTGGTGATGATGAGCAGTGGGGACCCGAGGTGGACGGCCAGCAGCATGCTGACGATGTCCTTGTCGATCACGGCTTCGTGACCGATGATCTGCCCGTCGGCGGCTTTGCTGACCGGTATGCCCCCGCCACCACAGCAGACGACGGTGATGCCGAGCCGACACAGGTGTTCGATGACGGGCAGTTGCACAATCTCGAGTGGCCGGGGGGAGGGGACAACCCGCCGGACGCCTCGCTTCGGATCCTCCATCAACTGCCAACCGTGCTTTCCGGCCAGTGCCTCGGCTTCGGCCGGGTGGTAGAAGCGACCGATGGGTTTGCTGGGGGAGTGGAACGCCGGGTCGTCGGGGTCCACCTCGACCTCGGTCACGATGGTGACCACATGGGATTGGTCACCTCGATGACGCAGCTCGGCCCGAAGGGCGCTCTCGATCATGTAGCCCATGGCCCCCTGGGTGTCGGCCACCAGCGAGTCCAAGGGTACCTCGGGCAGGGTGTCCCCGGCCAGCTCCGACCGGAGTTGCATGAACCCGACCTGGGGGCCGTTGCCGTGGGTCAGAATCAGATGGTCACCCCGTTGGATCAAGTCAGCGATGGGTTTGACCGCCTCCCGGGTCACCGCGAACTGGTTGGCCACGGTTGGGGGGAGTTGGGGGTTCAGCAGGGAATGGCCGCCGATGGCGAGAACCGACGGTGCCGGGGCTCCACTCCATTCGTTGTCCATCACGTCGCCTCCAAGCCGCGGTGCTGCACCAGGAATAGCACGTTTGAGCACCGGCCAGCTCATTGAGCCGATTCGCCGCCCATCGCGACACGTCACGGTCGGCGAACCGCGCGGAAACGGTCGTCGCCGACGCGCCCGACGATACGTGCGCCCTCAACGATCGGCCTGCCGTTCGCGCGTGGGTCCGTAGGGTGCGGTCCCGAGCATTCTGCTCGGTCAAGGAGCCGTCTGAAGGGGGCCCAGCGCCCGGTGCTTGAGTGGCGACCCCGTCGCGACATTGAACGTCGCCGCCTGCTCAAGAGGGGGGACGAGATCGTCCACCTCCGGCGGAGGACGGCTTCGTCGCAGAGATCTGGGCGTCGACTCCGCTCGCGACGGCACGTCCGGCTCGACCGCATTCACTCGTAAGTGCGCGTCGGAGCGCCTTATTCCGATACCGCGAGCGGCCCGCCGCTTACCGGAGCCGGATCGCTCGCTCGGGCGGAGTGATGTGTGACGACCCTTGCTCCGCAACGGAGCGGTCCCGGGTGTCTGGGCGGCATGTTGCGTTCGCGACGTCCCGCCTTGCGCCGTTGGGGCCTTCGGCCCTGTTCGACATTCACCAGCCCGACCAACATCGTAAGGAAGGCGCCCACCACAATCAGGAGGCAGTGATGGGTCTGTGGTCAGACACCACCAGCGGCAGCCCAGATGCCGAGCCGGACGTAAATACTCGATTCGAGCAACGGAGAAAGAAACATGGAGACGACTGGGTTCAACTGGCATGAGCTGATGTCTCGCGATCCAGACAAGTCGGAGCAGTTCTACCGGGCGGTCACCGGCGTCGATATTCAGGCGATCGATGACCCTGACCGTGACTACAGGCTGCTGATCGTCGACAGGAGGCCCGTGGCTGGGATCACCGGACCCGCTCCCGGTCGAGCTGACTGGCCGTCAGGCGGCCCCGAGGGCCATTGGGTGTGCTACTTCCAATCCGACGATGTCGATCGGGCTGCCGCTCAGACCAAAGAGCACGGAGGTGAGGTTCTCGTGCCACCTCTAGACATCCCAGGGACAGGCCGAGCAGCGGTGCTTCGAGACCCCGACGGCGCAACGTTCGGCGTGTTCGCGTCCGCAACGTGAGTCCAGCGCGACTCGTACTCGGCTGCTAGGAACAGGGAGGTTGGGGTTGGCCCGGTTGCGGATGAAGAAGATCAGAGCGCCGTGACGGTCCCGGGGATCAGGTAGCGGCCGAGCAGCTGGTCGACGGCAGCGTCGACCGAGCTCGGTCCGTCCCAGATCATTGCCTCGGCATAGAAGAAGCAGTCACCGTCGACCAGGAGGCGGAGGTCGGTCTTCCCACGCCCAGGACCTGGTCACGGTGGCGCTCCTTACTCACCTCTGGCACGGCGCCGGCCCCGGCGGTGCGCTCAACGGCGTTGCGGTGGGCGGCCAGGGCCTTCAGGATGGCCTCAAACTGGTCGTCTTCGAAGGCGGAGCACACCCCGTCCGGCCGTTGGCGCAGGGGAGGGTAGGGGAGACCCGCTTGCGGTCCGGGAGAGGGAGCCGGACCGGTGTCGTGCTGGGAGCGCGAACGAATCCGGCCTGTTCTTTGGCCGTGCTGCGCTGCTCGGCCGCCTGGTGTTGTTGGCGTTGACGGCGGAGTTCGAGCTCGACCAGACGGTGCAGGTCGGGTCCGTTCCTTGTCGATGATCCGGTTGGTCTCGGCGATGTAGGTCTCCCGGTGCGGGCGATGTGGACGGCGTTGGCGTGTCGCCAGTCGTCGATCCGTGGACGCCGCAAACCCGCGACACCTGTTGTCCGATCTCATCAAAGGTGGCGAATCGACGCTTTCCTGGCCAGGGGTTCGCCACGTTAGTGAGACGATCGCGGCTCTAAGAATCTCATTAGAGTTGGCGAAGTCGGACACAACATCCAGAAAGAGGGGAGTGACGGGTTTGCCCGCTGTGGGCAGGAGGGATTCGCCGAGAGGGCTTTTGCCGGTGTAGACTGTTGGTATGACGCGAACATCTACAACCATTCGGGTGAGCATCGAGCAACGAGAGCGTTTGCGCCGGCTGGCCGAAGAACGCGAAGCGTCGATGGCGGAAACCCTTGATGACGCCTTGGAGGCGCTTCGGCGCGAGCATTTCTACAAAGGCATGGCCAATGCAGAGGAGGCGCTCCGCTCCGATCCGGCACGTTGGGCCGAGTACATCTCCGAACGGGACGCATGGCTCAACCCTGACCTCACCGGCAGGTGAACTTCGGCGACATCGTCACGGTCGACTTCGGCGTGCCAGTAGGTTCAGAGCCGGGTTTCGTCCGGCCCGGGATCGTGGTGACCGCTGACGCTTTCCTTCGATTTCGACCGACAACCGTGTTCGTCGTGCCGCTCACTTCAACCCGACGAGTGTTTCCCAGTCATGTTGAGATCGACCCTGACGCAACGAACGGCCTGCAAACGACTAGCTGGGCTCTCGTGGAGCAACTCCGCGCCGTGGCCGTCGAACGCTGCAACGCTCGTGAGGGGAACGTCGGTCCGACGATCACCCACCAGATCCTTGACGTCATTGCCATGATCACGGGGATGCCCTAGCACAGAACATCGTCATCAGACGGGAATGGCGGTATCCCACGCTGGGGGCGATCGCCGCCGGTCCCCGGGGACCTCCATCTCTGGTTGGTTGGGTGTGTGGGGTTTGGTCAGTTTGCTTTCGAGTTCGCCGGCGAGCCCCTCTTGGCCGGTGTGTTAGGAGGGGCTGGCGTGGTCGGTGTCGGGGGCGGTGAACCAGCTGAGGTTCCAGGTTGTGCCGGGGCGAGTGCATTGACGGTGGTTCTGGCCATAGCGGCTGCGGGGAGGGAGCGGGCCGCCACTGGGGGAGGAGGTAGAGCAGGATCGGACCGTGAGCGGCGGCGGCCAGTGATGGCAGAACAAGGGGGGCGAGGGTGCTGACGAGGTCGAAGGTGTCGAGATGCGCGGCGAGCCAAGCGGCGAGCTGACCAAGGTCAGGGAAGGCGACCGAGACTTCGCCCGTCTTGTTGGGTGTGTCCTCGATGCGGCCAAGGCTAGCTCGAGGATCTTGTTGACGCCCATTGCACGAAGCCGGCGGTGGAGTGGTAGTCACGGGCGACGAGCGTGATCTCGGTCGGCTGGCCGCCCCGTACCCGAACGTTCAGATCTCACCGATCTGAACGTGTGGCCTCGCCGGCTGGAACGATCCGTCACGTGTCTGAGATTTTCGCCAACCACCGCGAGATCGGACAAGTGACGGGCGGGGTTGAGGTGCCGGCCTCCAGGGTTTGCTGCATAATGACGCTTATGTCTGAAACAAGACGGTAAATCCAGCCGTTGGAGCGGATTCGTCGATCAAGGTCGCTGGTTGAGGTGCCAGGAACCACTCGAACCGTGAGAATCGCTCTTGTTGGGCCAGCGGCAGCGGATGAAACGTCGCTCCGACGATCGTCTGGCGACCCAAACCTTTGCCGCCGCCTTGCCGGGGTTGTCGATTCGAAGGTTGTCGCTCGAGTTGATCATGGCGGCAACCGTCTCCGGGGTCACCTGTCAGTTGGTTCGACCGCCTCATTGAACACGAACATCTGTTCGGTACGTTGTTCTGCTGGACGGTCAGCACGATTCGTCGCTCGTGGTCGCGAAGGCGCCATTCCGTTACGACCCGGCGTTCCGGGAGCTGGTTGACGTCGGCAGGACGAGACACGAACAGCAACAGCAGTTCCGGATCGGCTTCGGTCCTCATGGGCTCACCGAGCACGGAGGACGCCACCCACTCCCCCAGCGTCTGGACAACCGTCCGCAACACCACGCGGACTTCGGTGAATTCGTCGGCGCGACGCTCCACCGTCGTCAGTTCGAATCTCGAACCACCTGACGGCCCGGGAAGATTCCGACACGTTCCCGGGGCGCCTGCTCCGAACCCTGCGGTCGATCGGTCGATGGATCTGGGAGTTCCTGCCCTGATCGGTCTGACCGCCACACGGCGCCGGCGAGCAGAACCGCCCAGAGCACAAGGCCAAGATCGTGCGTGGGTCCTCCGACGATGCCGTCGGGAAACACCGGCGACAGGAGCCGGTAGAAGGGTGCGGAGGTTTCGGCGAAGTCGACGACAAGGGTGCGCCGTCCGGTGCTCGACTCGACGGCCAGCCACAACCAGTTGGCGGTTCCAATCAGCGCAACCGAACCCGTGACCAGGAGTCGTCGCCGGCTCAACGACGCCCATCGAGCGATGAACAGGGCGGCGATCGGCAGGACCACGACGAGCTGACGACCCGGGACCCACCAGCCGTGCATGGTCAGGGCGACAAAGGTTGCCGTGAGCCAACCGACGCCGACCACGGCGGCACCCAACCACAGCGGAGCGCGATCCGGTCGCGAGGATCGCCGCCTCGCCCGCAGGGCGCCGACGACGGCCGGCGCCAGCAGGAACCAGATCGGCGACCACACGCCGATCCCGAACCGCCGGTCGACGAGAAGCCCGATGAGGCGACGGTTACGGCCGAGGACGTTCACCTCGGTGCCGACCACGGAGAACTCCCCCGTCGACTCGAAGTGATCGCCGCTTGCGTACACCGTCCAGCCTCCGTAGATCACCTGGTGGGCCCTCAGATAGATCACGCCGGCCGCGGCGGCCACGCCGAGAATCCCGACGATCAGTTTGGGATGTCGGCGACTCCGGCCGAGCAGCGCCAACCCAAGGACCGCCGCAACCGGCACGTATTTGACCGCCAGCCACGGAAGGCCGATGATCGCAGCCAGCGCGATCACCGTCGTTGACAGCGGCCGTTGATCACCGTCACCGGTCAAGGCGGTTACGGCCACGACGACCAGCAGGGCGGCCGGGACCTCCGGATACACCTGCGTGCCGTAGGCGGCCAGCGGGATCCCGGCAAAGCAGCCGGTGACCGCGACCAGTGCGGCGACGCGATCGACGGCGAACCGACGATTGGCGGTCCAAGCCGTCAGCGCCGCGGTCAGCCCGGCCACCACGGCCAGAGCACCCTTTGCTCCGACCCAACCCCCGATCGCCATCGGAGCCGCGAGGAGGACCGGCAGAAGCGGATCATGGGGGCTGACCCGCCGACCCGACTCGTCGAGCGCCCGGGTCTGGGTGTCCACCGTGATCTCGTGATACGGCAGGTAGGACCGTGCCTCCAACTGATTGCCGATGTCGAGATCGCCGTCGGCGACCAGCGACGACGCCGACAGAAGGTACTGCGGTTCGTCGGCCGTCGTTCGGGCCCCGTAGGTGGCCCGGGCCCCGATCGCCGGCAGGGCGATCAGCGTCACGATCGCACCGATTGCAGCCAACCAGCGCCCCGGAATCGGTGCCGTCACGTCAGTCCTCGACCACGAAGTGCTCGAACCGCCGCCGGTGCCCGAGCCACACGTCGTCGCGCCACTGCACATCCTCATCGAGGCAGTCGACGGCGCTCAGGGCCATGTCGATCACATGATGGAGGTTGTCGGCGACGGCGAGGCCCTGACGACCCAACACGGTGACGCCGGGAACGGCTTCCGATCCGGGGCGGATTGTCCTGCTGCCGGGGTGCTCGCCCGGCTCGGCGTCGTCGAGGGTCAGGACCGGGTACACGGACCGGAGGCGGCGAACCGCCGTCTCGACGGTCCGAACCGTCGGCAGTCCGAGCCGGGCGAGGCCGTCGAGCGCGAGGCCGACCAGTCCGTCGTCAGCACCCGACCAGATCTCGTCGCCGAACGAGCACGGAATCTCGAAGCACAGCACGCTCCGATCGGCCGGATCGGGTCCGTTGCGGTAGTTCTTGGGTTCGGAGAACCGGGAGAAGGCAATCCCCGGTGTCGGCACGTAGTGGGCGTCGAACGGTGTATAGCGTGACTGGTCGATGCCCACGTAGACGAGCACCATCCCTCGCATGGGTGGTGTCGGCACGGGTTCCAGGCCCAGCGGGTTCCGAAGTGTGTCGGCCGGGGCGGTCCACAGCACCCGTCCCGCGGTCACGGCCTCCCCGCCGGAGAGGGTTGCCGTCGGACGATGCGCGTCGCCGGCCAGTGACACGACCGAGCAGCCGGTGCGGAGGCGGGCACCGTGTTCGGTGGCCGCCTCGGCCAGGCGCTCGGTGATCTGGCCGTAGCCGTGCCGGGGATACAGGAAGGTGGCCCCCCGGTTGCGGGTTGTCGACGCGACGCGGGCCAGGATCCGGGTCGGTGTGCGCTGGGAGATCCGCTTGCGGGCCAGTTCGGCACTGAGCCGCTCCGGAGGCAGACCCCAGAGTTTGGTCGCCATCGGCCCGTGGAACTCGGTCAGCGTTGATGACCCCAGCCCGGCTCGAACGAACTCGGCGTAGGAATCGTCGGTGGCTCGACGAAACGGTCCGATGAGGGCGTCGGTCGCCGCGCCGATGACGAACGCAGGCGGCAAGTTGCGGGCCATGTCGCCCGGCCGGAGTGGAAACCGGACCCAGCGATCCCGCAGCCTCAGGCGACCGTTGCGCTCCCGGGCCTGGAGATCCGATCCCAGCAGACCGTTCAGCAGCTCGAGAACGCCAGGCGGGGCCGAAGGATGAAGACGGTGGCTTCCGAGATCGACACGCTGACCGGCCACCGTGAACGAGGCAGCCATACCTCCGAGCGACGGAGCCGCTTCCACCAGTTCGACCGACAGCCCCCGCCGGGCCGCGGCCAGGGCCGCGGTCAGGCCGCACGGACCGCCGCCGACGACGAGCACATCGACCTGACGGCGGATCGTGTCACCTCGATGGCCGTCGTCGAGGCGCAGCGTGGTCACCGGTCGGCGGGAATCGGGATCTGGGGGTGTCCGGGCATCATCTCCACCCGGCCCCGGGCACCAACGGCCACCGGGTCGACGTGGGATCGGTTCGAAACCACCGTGGTTCCGTCGGCCAGCATGATCGAGCAACTCCAGGTGACCCCCCGGAACTCGATGGCGGAAATCACGGCATCACCGTCGGGATCAGGAACGAACCTCACGTCGTCGGGTCGAACCATGGCCACATCGGCCTCGACGCCGTCGGATTCGACCGCAACCGGACCAAGTGCTGTAACCGGCCCCGCTCCCCCATCGCTGATCGGCAGGAACGACGCCTCACCCAGGTAGGCGGCGACGAACCGGTTGGCCGGCTCGTGGAACACGTTCGGGGGTGGGCCCGTCTGTTCGATCCGGCCCGCTCGCATCACCGCCAGCTGGTCACCGACGGCGAGAGCCTCGTCTTGATCGTGGGTGACGAAAACCGCGGGCGTTCCGGTCGCCCGCAACGCCCCGATCACGTCGCGACGCAACTGGGTCCGGAGATTCGGATCGAGGCTGGCGAACGGCTCGTCGAACAGCATCAACGCCGGACGGGGGGCCAGGGCTCGGGCCAGCGCCACCCGCTGACGCTCGCCGCCCGACAACTCGTGGGGATACCGATCGTGGAAGCCGGCCAACTCGACGACCTCCAGTGCCTCCGACGCGCGTTGTCTGGCAGCCTTCCGGCCGACGTCGCGGATACCGAACATCACGTTGTCGATCACCGACAGATGGGGAAACAGCGTGTGCTCCTGGAACACGAGACCGATCCCACGTTTCTCCGGTGGTACCCGATGCCTCGAGTCGTCGACCAGCACGCCGTTGATCCGGATCGATCCCTCGTCGAGATGGGCAAGACCGGCGATCGAGCGAAGCAGGGTCGACTTTCCGCAGCCGCTTGGCCCCACCAGAGCCAGGATGTCTGGATTCGTCAGCTCGAGTGAGATCCGGTCGATCGCCGTCGTCGAGTCGTAGCGTTTGACCGCACCGTCGACCACGAGAGCCGGTGCTCCGTTTGTCGCACCACTCATAGCAGACCCTCCCCGGCGGGCGCCGTGGCCCGTTCGGCGGCCGCGGCCGCATCGGATCGGGCATTGAGGCTGAGCGACAGGACCGCCACCGGAATGAGGGCGAACACCACGATCGTCAGCGCCGGCAGGGCCGCCTGCTCGAAGCGTGACTCCGAGGCCAGGTTGAACGTCCAGACCGACAGGGTGTCGAAGCCGAACGGGCGTAGCAGCAGAACAATCGGGAGCTCCTTCAGCGCATCGATGGTCACCAGGACGAGCGCGGTGGCCAGACTGGTCCGGGAAAGAGGGAAGTGTATGCGGGCCATGATGCTCGACGGTCGATGGCCGAGCGTCCGGGCCGAGGCCGTCATGTCGACCGACACCTGATCCAAACCGGCCTCGGCGGCGTTCAACGCCGGGGCCATGAATCGGACGGAGTAGGCGTAGACCAGGCCGAGGAACGATCCGGTGGCGGCGACGCCCGGCAGCCCCAGCCCGATCCGCTCCAGGGCGTCGTCGAGCGCGACGAGAGCGAGCAGTACGCCGATGGCGACGACCGGGCCGGGCACGGCGTAGCCGACGGCGGTGAGGCGGGCGGCCAGGCCGGTCGAACGTCGGTGGCCGAAGCGGGAGGCGTTGGTGACCACCATGGCCACGACGGCACAGATCACCGCGCAGATCGTGGCCAGCAGGAGTGAGTGGTAGAGGAAGTCACCGAAGCGCTCGGTCACCGGGGTGCCGTTGTCGGACCTGGCCCGTTCGACTGCCCACACGACCAGCTGGATCGACGGCAGGAGGAACGAGAGCGCGAACACGACGGTGCAGAGTCCGGTCGCCACGCCGGCCCTCATGCCCGACAGCGGGCGGGGCACGATGCCCGAGGCCCGTCCGGCCGCCTCGCCGAACCGGGCCCGACCCCGAAGCAACCGCTCGATGCCGATGACCGCCAGGGCGAAGGCCAGGACCAGGGTGGCGATTTCACTGGCCGCATCGCGATCGAAGGTGCCCCGCCAGATCCGGAACACGCCGACGGACACGGTGTCCACATCGAAGTACTGGACGGTGGCGAAGTCGGTGAGGGTCTCCATCATCACGACGGCGACACCGGCTGCGATTGCCGGGCGAAGCTGCGGCAGCACCACTCGACGGGCGGCCTCGAGCGGACCCGCCCCCAGGGTTCGGGCGGCCTCGAAGGCGGCCCCGGCCTGATCCCGCAGTGCGGCTCGGGCCAGGAGAAACACATACGGGTACAGCACCAGGCTGAACACGGCGATTGCGCCGCCCATCGATCGCACGTCGGGGAACCAGGCGTCGGCCCCGAACTGGGCACGCCACCATCCCTGGAGGGGCCCGGTGAAACCGATCACCGAAAGCGTCACGAAGCCGAGCACGTAGCTGGGCATGGCCAGCGGCGAAATCAGCAGCCAGCCGAAGAGCCGCGATCCGGGGAAGCGGTAGGCCGAGGTCAGCCAGGCGAAGCCGACCCCCAGGACGAGAGTTCCGATCGAAACCCCGGCCAGCAGCACGACCGTCTGGACCAGCTCGCCCGGCAACCGGGTCTCCCACTGTTGCCGCCAGACGTCGCCCCGTGGCGAAAGGATGCTGGTGGCGAGGAAGGCGACCGGTGCAACCACGAGCAGAGCGGCCAGCCAGGCCGCTCCGGGCCAGGCCAGCACGGCCAGCCGGTCACCGAGGTCGAGTTCGACCCGACGTCGGTTCTGCTCCGAGGAGCCGGCCGGATCGGGCGGTCCGTCACAGTCCGGGCGATCGTCGACGATGACACTCGTCATCGCTTACCGGTACCCGGCCTCGTCCATCAGCCTGACGGCGTCGGCATTGAGGCCGCCGAAGACCGAAGCGGGCAGTTCGTCGCGGGCGAAGTCGGTTCCGAACTCGGACGCGATCAGCGGCTCCGGTTCGACCGACGGGTTGGCCGGATACTCGTGATTGCCGTTCACGAAGGCGCTCTGGCCGTCGGTGGCCAACCACTCGAGCAGCTGGACGGCGAGCTCGGGATCATCGGCGTAGCGGGTCACCCCGCCGCCGGAGATGTTGACGTGAACGCCGAATCCGTCCTGGTCGGCCCAGGCGAGTTTCACCGGGAAGTCAGGGTCGTCTTCCAGAAGCCGGGCCAGGTAGTAGTGGTTCGTGATCCCGACGTCGCACAGTCCATCGGCGATCGACTCGAGGATCAGGATGTCGTTGTTGAGGATCTCCGCGTTGTCGGCCCAGCCCGACACGATACGCAACGCCTCCTCCTCGCCGTGATGGGCGATCAGGCTGGCCACCAGCGACTGGGTGTAGACGTTCGACGAATCGCGAAGACAGACCCGGCCCGCCCACTCAGGCTCCGCAAGATCGGCATAGGTCGTCGGCATCGCCCCCGCCGAGACCCGGTCGGGGTGGTAGACGAGCGTTCGGGCCCGAACGGTGAGCCCGAACCAGTTGCCATCCGGGTCGCGAAGGCTCTCGGGAATCGCCGCCTCGAGTTCCGGGGAATCGATCGGCGCGAAAATCCCCTGCTCGGTGGCGATGGCGAGGTTGCCGGCATCGACCGTGAGGTAGATGTCAGCCTGGGTCTCCTCACCCTCGGCGGCGATCCGCTCCCGTAATTCGGCATCGCTGCCGGGCAGGAACTCGACCGAGATTCCCGTTTCCTCGCCGAACTGGACGAACGCCGTCTCCAGATCGTAGTGACGCCCCGTGTAGATGCGAACGACATCCTCCTCGCCTCCGCCCGAACACGATGCGGTGATCGCGGCAAGGGCGACGAGAAGCGCTAGGGAGCCGAGAAGCCGGCCTGCTCCGGTTGTGGGCACAACGGAGACGATATCGTGTCAGGAGAGGTTGTAACACCCTGTAAAGCATGTTTAACCTCTGTGGTTGTGCAGCGGGCTTTTTCCCCACGAAACCGGAATCCCCACCCTCTGATTCAGAGCCGGTTGGTCCGAGGCTGGGCCCGCTCCCGTTCAACCCCCATTCTGGTCGCGCTGTCGGTGAGCGTCGTTGCCGTCGCCGGATTCCTGCTCGTTCGGGCCGTCGACGGCGACGCCCTGCTCGGGGCCACGAGCCGGGCTGTGGCCGATCCCGGTGGCCTGATGATCATCATCGCCGCGCTCGTCGCCGCATTCTCCATGCGGGCCGTCGCCTGGTGCCGGTTGCTCGATCGGCTGTCGTTCGGCCACGCGCTGGCGGCCATTCATCTGGCGCTGGCCGGCAACCACGTGCTTCCCTTCCGTCTCGGTGAGCCGCTTCGGGTCTCCTCGGTCGCGCGGCGGACCGACATCGGAGTGGCGGAGGCCACCGCCACCACCCTGGTGCTGCGATCGGCCGACGTTCTCAGCCTGCTGGTTCTGGGTGCGATCACGTTGCCGTCGCTTCTCGCCGGCGTGCTGCGTCCGACCGGTGTCCTGGTTGTGGGCGCCGTCGCCGCCATCGGTTTGCTCGGGGTGGGGTTTCTCGTCCGCCTCAAGTCCCGATGCGGTGGCCGACCGACCGTCGTCCGCATCCCCGATCTGGCCACTCTCTCACTGGTCTTCCTGGCGTGGGCCGCCGAGGCGATCGTCGTCTGGCGCGTCGCCCGGTGGTTCGAGATCGACCTCGGGCCGCAGGGAGCGATCGCCGTGCTGGCGGCCGCCGTATCCGTCCAGATCGTCGCCGTCACCCCGGGTGGCATCGGGACCTACGAAGCAGCGGCGACAGCAGCGCTGGTGACTCTCGGGGTCCCCGCCTCGACGGCGCTGGCCGTGGCGATGGCCGTACACGCCGTCAAGACCGTCTACAGCCTCGTCGCCGGAGCGGTCGCCGCGGTCTGGCCCGAGCCGTCCGTTCTCGGCCGGCTCCGAATGGTCCGGCCTCGGGTCCGTCGCCCGGGCCAAGTTCCGGAACCCGGTCCGATCGTCATGTTTCTCCCTGCTCACAACGAGGAACCAACGGTGGGCGCCGTGGTGGCTCGGGCCCCGGCACGTTTGGGAGACCACCCGGTCGAGGTGGTGGTGGTCGACGACGGAAGTTCCGATGGCACGGCTGCGGCCGCACGCACCGCCGGCGCCACCGTGATCACGCTTTCGACCAACCGGGGGCTCGGTGCCGCGGTCCGCACCGGCATCGAGCACTGTCGCCGGGTCGGTGCGGTGGCAGGGGTGTTCTGCGACGCCGACGGGGAATACGATCCGGCCGAGCTGGGGACTGTCGTCGGCCCGATCCTCGCCGGCGAGGCACATTACGTCGTCGGCAGCCGGTTCGACGGTGACATCGGCCGGATGTTTCCCCACCGCCGGCTCGGCAACCGTCTGCTGACCCGCTGGGTCCGGTTCATAACCGGTGCTCCCGTGACCGACGGTCAGTCGGGCTACCGGGCGCTGTCGGCCGACGCTCTTGGCGCCGTCGAGATAGCCCACGACTACAACTATGCCCAGGTGCTCACGATCGATCTGCTGGCCAAGGGCTTCGACTACCACGAGGTCGGCATCACCTACTCGTTCCGCCGGTCAGGACGGTCCTTCGTCCGCCTCGGCCCCTATCTCCGACAGGTCGTGCCAACGGTCTGGCGCCAACTCAACCCGGGTCGAGACCCGATTGCTTCTCAGGAGGAGCTCCCATCATGGACAACCGACGCTGGATCCGTGGGCTCGGTGCCGCTCTCGTCGCCTGCCTGCTGATTACGGGCTGTGGCGGCGACGACGGCGCCACGGTCCGAAACCTCGCCGACGAGGAAGCAAGTGCATCGGACGGGTCGGCGTCGAGCGCCGGCTCGGGCTCGACCGCCGAGACCGACGGCGGGGCGAGTTCGAGCGCCAGCTCCAGCGCGCCGGCCGAGGGTTCGACCGAATCCGAGGCAGCCGCCGGTGAAGCGGTCGACGCCGAGGGCGGCTACACCTACGCATCCGACGTGACGGCCCACCGGCAGGTCACGCTCGACGTGTGTGGGATCAAGGAGCATCTCGATGCCGACACGCCGAACTTCGAGGCCGCCGCCGAGCTCTATTCCGACGGTGAGTACTCGATCAACGACGACGGCAGCGTCCGCACGCTCGCCGGCTTCGCCACCGCCGACGATCGCCTGCACGGGCTCGACGACTACTACGGAACCGCCACGCCTCTCGACGACTGGATGACCGAGGCGCTCGGCGCGACCGGTCGGTTCGCCGGTGCTTCCGATGATGTGCGGGCGCAGGCGGTCGAGAAGGGTGCGCAGAACCAGATCCTGGTGGCCTGGGCGATCCACGAGCTCAACAGCGCGCTGGAGAAGGTCGGGGCTGGTGACATCGACCCGGCCGAGGGTGCACCCCACAACTGGGACGAGGCGTGGGCGTTCTACCACGGGGCCGCCCCGGATTGCGCCCCCTTTGCCACGGCCAACAGCCGGGCCGAGAACTTCGGAACCGTTTCCGATGACGGCGTGGCCCAGGCCAATGCGGCCATCACCGAGGCGATGAACGACGGCCGCGACGCGCTGATCGCCGGCGACGCCCGGGCCGCCTCGGATGCGGCCGACGAGGTCATCCGAAACCTCGTCATCACCTACAGCCAGGCTGCGATCCGGTATGCCACGCTTGTCGGCCAGGATGTCGAGAACGACGACCTCGATGCGGCTGCGGAACATCGGGTCGAGGGACTGGCGTTCTTCGGGGTGGTCGAGGCCCTGGTTGCGGATCGGGGAGCCGACGTGGAAGCCGTCAACGCCGTATTCGATCTCGACGCCGAACCGGGCTCGAACGGCGGACCGGACGAGATCCGGGTTGCGCTCCAGCCGGCCTGGGAGGCGCTCGGGATCTCCGACGACGACATCGGAACCCTGCAGTAGCCCAACGGGTACGAGCCCCCGTTTGCGTCGAGGCGCGGAGTCCGACCGTCTCAGCCGAGGTTCCGAAGAGTCTCCTCAACTGCCCCTGCGGTCCGGAGGAGCCGACCGTCCGACATCGCGGGTGCCATCAGCATGAACCCGACGGCGGGCGCCGTGGCCCGCTGCTCGGGTCCGCACATCGGGAGGCTGATGGCGCAGGCATCGAGGAAGTTGCCGACCGACGTGTTGCGCAGCGCTTTCAGGTTGGTCGTGCCGTAGTAGCGATCGTCCGGATCGGACGGGTCGCCATCGGGTGGGAAGCTGGCGATCGGCGGCGGCGGAATGGCGACTGTTGGTGCGATGAGGGCGTCGAAGCCCTCGGCCACGTCGGCAAACCGATCGATGAGGCGACGACGATGATTCACGACCTCGATGTAGTAGACGGCCGAGGCCCGACCACCGCCTTCGATCCTGCGTCGGACGCGCTGGTCATACTGATCACCGCGCTCGACTATCAGACGCCGATGCCACTCCAACGCCTCGGCCGGCGCCAGTCCACCGTCGCGATTGATGTGGCCGAGCTCGTTCAATTCGGGGAAGGTGGTCTCGGCGATCGAGACACCGGCCTTCGACAGGGTCGATACCGCGACCTCGAAGCGGGCGGCGACGGTCTCATCGAGATCCTCCATGAGAAAGTCGGTCACCACGCCGAGTCGGATCGCCGATGGCGTCGGGCCCTCGCCCGGCGATGCGGCAACTGTGGTCCCGACCGTGTTTCCAGCCAGGACCGAGTCGACGATTCCCACGCAGTCGACGGAGTTGGCCAGCGGACCGACCGAGTCCAGCGACGGTGCCAGCGGCACGATCCCGTCGAGCGGAACTCGGCGGGCGGTCGGCTTGTACCCGACGATGTTGCAGAACGCCGCCGGAATGCGGCACGAACCGCCGGTGTCGGTACCGAGGGCGGCAGCGACCATCCCGTCGGCGACTGCGACGGCCGAGCCCGACGACGAACCACCGGGGATCCGCCGGGTCGAGCGGTCCCACGGACTGGCCGGCGTTCCGTGGTGCGGATTCAGTCCGAGGCCTGAGAACGCAAACTCGGTCATGTTGGTTCGGCCGATGACGACGAAGCCCGCCGCTCGAAGGCGAGCAACGGCCGGGGAGTCGCTGGATGCCGGAGCTTCCGCGGCCAGGGCGGTCGATCCTGCGGTCGTCACCTCGCCGGCTACATCGGCCAGGTCCTTGACGGCGATGGGAATCCCGCCGAACACCGGCGCCCATCCCCCGGCTGCTCGCAACGAGTCCCAGGCATCGGCCTCGGCACGGGCTCGCTCGGCGGCTACCGCGATGAACGCTCTGCTCCCCTCCCCCGCCGGGTCTTCGATTGCCTCGAGCGCATCCTCGATCAACGCCCGGGAGGTTGTGACGCCGGTGGCGAGCTGTTCGCCGAGATGACGGATGGGCTGATTCAACATGATTGGTGCCCCGTGAGGTCTGATAGGCGGATCTCCGAGCAGCGAACCCGGCAAGTGTAGGGTCGATTGCCATCGTCGACCAGGGCGGGATCCACGAAAGTGTCACTGCCGAGGCTCATACTAGGAGCATGTCGAGAATCGTCTCGTCACCACCTCGAAGCGTTCGTGGAGCGCCCAACGTCGTTGCCATCAACGACGATGCCGCGCTGTACCTTGCCTTGGCCGATGCCATACACGGAGCAGCCGTCGGGATGTCGCCTGCTGCCCAGACATTGCTCCGCCGTGGATTGAAGGAACGGTTCGGTTCGCTCTTCGAGTCGAGGGGCGATCAGGCCGTCGACGAGTTGCTTCGGTTGGCCACAGAACCCCGAGCGGCCTGACCCGGTGTCGATCGCGGCGGAGGAGGTGAGCTGGTGACAGCGGCTCCGGTGGTGATCCGGTCGCGCTCAACGCCGTTCTTCTCCGTGGCGTGCGCCATCCTCGTCGTGTACTTCGTGATCAAGGCACTGGTGCTCGACGCCGGTCCCGCCGTTTTCTCGATGGTCCTCGGGGCTGTCATGGCCGTCGCCGGCCTGTGGTGGCTGTGGCGAGCCGGGCAGCGGGCCGTCGTCCTCGACGGTGATCAACTGATCATCCGCAGGGGTCGGCGGTCGAGGGTCTACTCACGGGCGGAGATCGTCTCGATCGACTTGTCGTCGCTCGATCACCAGATCGTGTTCACCGACGGTTCCGGTATCCGGCTGCCTCTCGAGGGCCGAGCGCTGATCGAAGCCGGTTTCCTGCTCACGCCACCCCGCCGTTATCGGGCGGTGTGACAGCGGGCGCCGCCCCGACCTCCACCGGTCGCGACGGGTCGCTGATCCACTCCGACCACGACCCGGCGTAGAGTCTGCCGTCGCCAAGTCCGGCGATTCGAGCGGCGAGCAGGTTGTGGCAGGCGGTGACGCCCGATCCACAGCTGGCGAGCCACTCCCGCCGGCCGTCCAAGCCGAGAGCGGTCAGCTCGCGCCGAAGTTGATCCGGGGTTCGGAAGATACCGCCCTCGTCGATGTTGTCGGTCCATGGCCTCGACCGCCCTCCGGGAATGTGTCCGGCGACCGGGTCGACCGGATTCGGTTCACCTCGGAATCGTTCGGCGCTGCGGGCGTCGAGCAGCGCGGAGCCGCCGCCGACGTGCTCGCTGATCTCCTCGACCTCGATCACGCGCTGCCGAGGCCAATCGTCCACGCTCGGGTCGCCGATCGTCGCCGGGTCCGAGGTGGGACGTTCAAAGAACGTACCGGTGCCGGCTTCGATCGGGCCGGTCCACGTGGCGAGCCCGCCGTCGAGCACGGCGACCGGATGACCGATGGCGTCGAGCATCCACCACAGCCGCGCGGCCGTGGCCCCCGAGCTGTCGTCGTAGCAGATCGTCGGTCGGCGTCCGAGCCCGAGTGCGCTGATGGTCCGGCGGAACCGGTCGACGGGTGGGAGCGGATGCCTGCCCCGCGGTCCCGGCGGGTCGGACAGGTCGGCATCGAGATCGACGAAGACCGCCCCCGGCAGGTGACCTTCATCGAAGGAATCGAACTTGGGACCCGTCGGGATCGACCATCGCACGTCGGCGATCTCGACCGAGGTGATGTTGGCCGCCAGCCAGTCGGCATCGACAAGAGGTCCGGGAAGGCGCATTCCTGCTCTCTGTCTCCTGAGGTTCGCCGGGTTGGGACGGGCTCAGCCCAGACTGAAGGTCATCGTGGCCGATCTCCCGCCTCGCTCCGGCCGTTGATACAGGTGTAGGTGCTGGCCTTCGGCGCTGAAGATGATCGTGATCGTGTTCACACCGTACCGGGCGCTGGTCTGGTCGAGCACCACGTTGCCGCCCTGCAGCGGTAGCTCACCGCCGACCTCGTAGACCAACGTCCCGGTGACGCCGGTGGTGAGTGCCACCTCGGAGATCTCGTTGTGCCAGGGACCCTCAAAGCCCTCCGCCACCAGTACGCCCCCGTTGTCGCAGACGTAGGCGTCGCGCAGGACGAAACTCTTGCGAACGTCAACCGTGCAAACCGCCGGGAGACGCACCGTGCCCGACGGCGATTGGGTCGCCGAATCTCCGGAATCGGTTCGCGAGAGGGTCGGTGGAGTCGACGATTGGTCGCCGTCACCGGAAGTCGATTGACCGGTCCCGTTGGAGTCGCCATCGGATCCGGCGCCGTCACCCGATGCGCCGGTCGCCTGATCAGCGGCCGAACCGCCGTCACTACCGGCTGACGAACCCTCGCTCCCACCCAATTGGGCTCCGTCGTCGCCCGCTCCGGTGGAATCGGATCCCGCGCCGACATCCAGCCCGTCGGCGGTTTCGGCGTCCGTTGAGCCGGATGCGCCGGCGGCCGAGTCGTCGCTGACGGACGGACCGGCCAGTTGCCCGGTTTCGAGCGAGTCGGCGACCCCGGCCAGCGTCTCGGTGTCGTCACCGCCACCGAGGCTGCGAGCAAGGAGCACGATCGGAATCAGGGCGGCCAAGGCGACGGCGATCAGCATCGCCCACGGCATCCGCAGCTCGTCGGATTGCGCCTGCTCCCGGATGGGCACCTGGCGGTGCAGGTCGCGATGAACCCGGGGGTACTGGGTCTGAATGAACTTGACCAGCTCACCTTTGCCCCCCATCGGGTCACCCGTCGGATATCGGATCTGGGTGACCGGCGGGGCCTGGAGTTCGTTGACCGCGTCCTCGACGAGCAGGCAAACCCGGTCCCGAGCAAGCCGGGCCTCGAGAAACCCGGCGGCGTGCAGAATCCGCTGGATACGGTGATCGGTGCTCTCGATCGAGAGCGGATCGTTGTCGGTGACGACGAGAACCGCCATGTCGAACTTGGTCATCGCGACCTCGACCGGCATCGAATCGAACGTGTGGACGGTGCAGCCGTCGCTCTCCAGAGACCGTGCCAACTGCACGATTTCCTTGTTCGCTCCGGTTGGACCCATCAGGATCCTGGGCTGACTTCCGCTAACGTTCGCCATGGCCACGACACCATGTTAGTGACGTCCGCCGCGCTCCTTCTACCACCTGCCACCAGAAACAGGAGATCGTCGAGTTTGATCTTTGTTGTCGCATTGTGGATTCTCGGTTTCGTTCTGGCGATCGCCTTCATCACCGACGGCATCGTCTATCTGACCGGATCCAACCGGATCCAACGTCGTATGGACCACCTCGAACTCGGTCGCGAACTCTACCGCGGAGTTGGCGTGGTCGAAATCATCGGCGGACTGGGTCTGGTTTTCTCGGCGCTGAGCAGCCCTCTGTCGGGCTGGCCCTCGCTGTTCAAAAGCTCGACGTTGGTCTGGTTGGGTATTCCGAGTGTGCTGGCGCTCGTTGCGGTCAAGGTCGTGGTCATCCTGATCCATCGTGACGCCAACGATCCGGCCCACGAGTACAGCTCGGCCATCACGCTCATCGTCCTGTCGATCGGATATCTCATCGCCTTCATCGCCCGGCAGGTGGTGGCGGCCTAAGATCGGGTTGGCTCGACTGGCCGCCCGGGCGGCCGACGACCGGCGGTCGACACTGATGGAGGAGGCGGACCGATGCTCAAGCAGCTGGCATTGATCCTGGCCATCATCATCGTTGCGCTCCTGGCCATCGTCGCCGCTCTGACCATCGTCAATCGTGGCCCCGAGAACGAGGAGGGCGAGGCGAACCCTCCCGAGGTGTCCGGGTCCCGCACGACCATCATGGTCTCGGTCGGCGCCGACGGCAGCCAGGTGGAGGTCGGCTGCCGCCTTCCGGTCGAAGGCCAGAGTCCGTTCCTCGTCACGTTCGAGAATCGAACCGGCGAGATCGATGACTACCAGGCCCGGGTTCTGGTGCGCCTGGAGGAGGGCGGCCGGTCCACGGTGGTGGCCGGCGCTCCCGAACTACGACCGGGTGAACGCCGCAGCGTGGTGCCCGAGCCCTGGCTCGAGCCGGAAGGGATTATCGGCTGCGAGGTTCTGGCGCTCCAGGGATCGGACCAGGTCATCATCCTCGAAGACCCATAACACGTCCGGTACGCTGATCGGCCTATGGATTGGTTCGTCGACAATTGGCCGACACTGCTCATCGGCCTCGGAATCTTCATCGTCCTGTCAGGTTTGGTCCGCCGGGTGGCAAAGCTGGCATTTCTCGGCATTGCGCTCGGTGCCGTCGGCCTGGTTCTCTGGCCAATGGTGAGTTCCTCCCTCTGAGCCGAGGGTCGATTGAGAACTCGTCCCGACCGTCGGTTCGACGTCCGCAGGCCCGGTCCTCCGGCATCCCAAGCAGCCGAATCCGGTTCTAGGGCAGCGACGGCGTCAGGAGCAGGACGACCGGCAGTGTGAACAGCGCGGTGACGGTGGCGAACGCCACCGTCGATGTGACCGCTTCGGGTTCGAGGTCGTGCTCGAGGGCCACCACCATGCAGAACACAGCCGGAGGCATCGCGGACTGGACCGCCGACACGGCCGCGAGATCGCCGGTCAGGCCGATCGCCAGTGCGGTGAACGAGGCGGCAGCAGGCGCCACGACCAGCTTCGCAAAGGTCGAGACCGCGATCGGGAACCGGACCCTGAAGCGACGGCTCGAATACAGCTGCAAGCCCAGCGTGAACAACATCGTCGGGATCAATGCACCCGACAGCAGGCCGATGGATCGGGTCAGGATCGGCGGAGGCAGCAGGCTGAGACTGTTCGCCGCCAGAGCGACCAGGCTGGCCACGGTCATCGGAGCAAGCAGAGCCCTGATCACCGCCGAGGTGACGGATCCCCGACGGCCGTGGGCGAGTCCGACACCGAGCATCATGCCGGTGGCATTGATGGCCAACATGAACACTCCCGCGGCCGGGAGAACGTCGTCGCCGAAGGCGAAGACCGAAATGGCGAGTCCGGCGTTGCCGACGTTACCGTAGGCCGACGTCATCGCGCCGGCCGCAACCATCGAACCATCGGCGCCGGACCCCCGCAGCACGATCCAGGTGAATGTCGCCGCCGCGGCCATCCCGGCCAGACCGGCGGCGCTCAGTTGCAGGATCACCCGGCGTTCGAGGTCGGCGTCGGCCAGCACGTCGAACATGAACGCCGGTCCGAGCACCCAGTAGGCGAGCCGGGACAGCGAGCGCACGTCGACGCCGAGGCGCGGACCCGCCAGCGCACCGAGCGCCACGATCAGAACAACCGGTCCGAGCACGTCGAACAGTACCGAGGCAACCGACATCGCCGACCACCTTAGGATCGAAGGAGCCGGAGTGGATTACCGGAGCCTGGCGTCGACGCCGGTTGTCCGGGGGTGCCGAAGATTTGCCGGCTGTGAGTGATTTCGGGGTTGAGGCGACATTGCCGGGGACCTAGGGTGGGGGCCTACAAGCGGGTCATGCGGGTTGAGAGGAGCCACTGTGCAGAGTAGATCAATCGATGTTGGCTTTGTGCCCCAGGCCGAGACTCTGTTGGCCCGAGCCGAGAAATTCCGGACAACCACCCTCGAGTCGGGTGCGTTCGCCTGGGAATTCAGGGATCGGGGCCCGAACGTCACGGCCCTCCGCGAGGCGGCCCGGCTGGGAATGACCGGCATCGAGGTCGATCGTGAACTCGGCGGCCTCGGGTTCGGATTTCGGGAGAAGGTCCGGGTGGCGGAGATTCTGAGCCGCTCGTCGATCGGTTTTGCCTTCAGCCTCGTCAACACCCAGAACGTCGCTGCGCGCCTGGCCTCCACCGGCGGCGACCGTCACCGCGACGCCTACCTGCCCGATCTCCTGGCCGGTCGGCGGTTCGGGGCGACCGCCCTGACCGAGCCGGAAGCCGGGAGCGATTTCGCTGCCATCACCACCAGCGCAGTACGAACCGGTGGCGGTTGGGTGTTGAACGGTCGCAAGGCGTGGATCACCAACGCCGTCATCGCCGATGTCTTCCTGTGCTACGTGCAGACCGATCCGGACCGGGGCCGTGACGGTATCGCCTGTTTCGTCGTCGACGGTCGGCGCGACGGTTTCGACGCCACCGACGGCTACCAACTGGTATCCGGTTCCACCGTCGGGGCGGGCGGCTTCTCCCTCGACGGCTACGAGGCCACCGAGGACGACATGATCGTCGAACCCGGCGCCGGCTTCCGCCAGGCCCTGCTCGGCGTCAACGGTGCCCGGGTCTATGTGGCTGCGATCGCCTGCGCTGCGGTTCGGGCCGCGCTCGGTCAAGCTGTCGAGTACGGATCGACGAGGGAGAGCTTCGGGCAGCCGATTCTGGCCCACCAGGGTCTCGCCTGGAGTCTCGCTGCGGTCGCGAACCGATTGGAGGCCGCCGAGGCGCTCACGGCCCGGGCCGTCGATCGTCACGAGGAGTCGCAGGCCGCGCTCGACGGCGGGGCTGACGACGATGACGCCGTTCGGCTTGACGCACTGGCCGCTGCGCATGCCAAGAAGTTCGCCACCGAAATGATCGAGCCGGCGATCGAAACATGCATGCAGGCGATGGGTGCCGAGGGCTTGCGAGCCCACCATGCGGCCGGTCGGCTGCTGTCGGAGAGCCGGATTCTGGGCTATGTCGACGGCACGACCGAGATGCAGACGGAGCGTATCGGTCGATCCCTCCTCGACTTCTACGGCTCTGATTCCGCTGGTGCGGTGTCGGTCGCCGTTCGCTCCGCATCGGGCGTGTCGGCGGCCGGATCCTCGGTGATCGATCTGTCGGAGTCCGAACCGGAGGTTGCGGATCACGAGTCGGCATCCGCCGGCGCCGCCGTCGGCCCTGAACCCGTCGGCGCTGAACTCGACGGCACCGAACTCGACGGCTCCGAACTCGAGCCGGCCGATGAAGCCGAACACGTGCAGACACACGGGTTCGTGCCAACCTCAGGGTGGTCGCCCGACCCGTTCAGGCGTTCGTATGAGGACGCCGGGTTGTTCGCCGATCCCGTGGGTGCCGACGGCTCGGATCGCGACCTGCTCGCCGACCGTGAACCCGTCGATCAGGATGCGATCGCGGCCGGCTCCGGGCCCGTCCCCGACTCGACGTTGGCCGATGCCACCCAAACGATGGAGTTCCAACCGACCGGTGACATCGCCGTCGCAGGCGGCCCGTCCGAACCTCCGCTCCGGTCGGATCCTCCGATGCCGCCGACCGAGCCGCCTCCGCCTCCGCCTCCGCCTCCGCCTCCGCCTCCGGATGTGGCCGACATCGAGTTGCCGTCATCACCACCGATGCCGCCGCCTCCCATCGATGAACCGGCAGGAATCGGCTCTCCCCTGCCACCGCCTCCCATCGATGAACCGGCAGGAATCGGCTCTCCCCTGCCGCCGCCTCCTCCCACCGGCCCTCCACTGTCGACTGATCCACCCGGGCTGCTGGAGCCGCCGATGCCTCCGGGTCCTGCGCTGTTCGACGCGGCCGAGCCGCATGTCGCTCCGTCCATGCCGCCGCTTCCCCCGCCCGAATTCCAGCAGGCCGCCGATCCGAACCCGACCCCTCCCCGACTGCCGGGTGACGAGCATCGCGTGGATGCGACCGAGGCCGATCAGCCGTCCATGCCACCCCTGCCTCCAGACTCGATGAGGACGGCCGACTGATCCTTCCCCAGCACTCGCGGGGCACGATTCAGCGGGGAAATTGCCCGTCCGGACCATTTGGGGGTGATTGCCCGGTCGCCTTGACGGCCGGCCCACGAAATGCCGGACCCCGTCCCTCACCGCGGACGGGTTCCCGCCCGCCCGAGGGCTCGAGTCGGCCCGGGTGAAACAACCCAGAGGGAACCAACGTGTCCGACGACTACGGACTCGATCGTCTCCAATCACGCCCACCATCATTATTTCGATTTGAACGAGTTGTTATGCTGGCGTCATGATCCGCAGGCACAACGTACTTTCGGCGTCGACATCGGAAGGGTCGGCGACGCAAGCAGACGTTCCGTCCGAGCGTGCCACGCCTCAACCCACCGTTTTGAGCACGGTGTGGGAGGGACCAACCGCCGACGACCGGGCCGACGTCGCCGACGCCGATCCACAGGTGAGCGACCTCGACGGAGACGGCGAACGGTCGCGACTCCACCGATGGCTGTTGGAAGCGGTGACCCACCCCCGGGCGCTGGTCATCACCGCCGTTGTCGCTGTGGTTTGCGGCGGCGTGGTGGTCCTCGGTGAGTTCGGCGAACCTCCGTCCGCTCCACCTTCGGTTGTGACTCAGAACCCGGCCGACTCGACGCAAGGCAGCCTCAGCAGCCGGGCCGTCGCAACCGACGAGCCCGCCGATCTCGAATCCGTTGTCCGCGAGGCGGTCTCGGCCGACGAACGGCTTCGTGTCACCGCCCAGTCGATCGGCACCGAAGCGGGGAGCTGGATGCTGGAAGCCCAACCCGTCGATGACACCGGACAGGTTTTCACCGTACGGTTCACCGTCAACGGCGTCGTCGTCGAGGAAGTCGATCGACCCCCCTATCGACTTCTCCTGAATACCGAAACCCTGGCGCTGCTCCCCGGTGGGGTCGGCGACGGGCGGCCGCTCATCGTGACCGCATCGGCCGCCTGGCCGGTCGCCAGTGAGATGGCCAGTCCGGCGACCCTGGTCCTCCCCAACTGATCGCCGGCCGACGGCGGACTCGGTGATCGAGCCGCCGCTGCCGCACGTAGGGAATCGCAGGCCCTCCGGCGAGACTGTCGGGGTGGGCACACCCCTGGCGCCAGCGCATACGTCGACCTCGCCGGCCGGGTGGTACCCGGATCCCTGGCAGCAGAGTGTTTGGCGCTGGTGGGACGGCACTCGCTGGACCGCCCACCTGGGGCACGCCACAGACCACCGTCCGAAGCTCGGCGGTTGGCTGAGCTGGCCCGTTGCGGTCTTCGGAATCGCCACCGTCCTCTCACTGGTCGGCCTCCTCGTGGTCCAGACCGAGGCCGCCCTGCTCGGCATGGCGCTCGGGTTGGTGCCGCTGGCGGTCGTCCTGCCGGCTTTGGCCTGGCTCGATCGGGTCGAACCGGAACCGTTTCGATCCCGCCTTCACGCCGTTCTGTGGGGTGCGACCGTCGCCGGGTTCGTGTCAGGTGTCGTCAATTCGGTGGTGGCCTTCGGCTTCGGTGAGGCATGGGCGGCGGTGGCGTCGGCGCCGCTGATCGAGGAGTTCACCAAGGGCCTCGGTGTCTACTGGGCCCTCCGCCGGCGGGAAATCGACGGCGTCAGCGACGGCATCGTCTATGCCGGCTGGGTGGCCCTCGGTTTCGCCGTCGTGGAGGACTTCCTCTATTTCACCACCGCCGTGGAGACCGGCATGTGGCGTGAGGTGTTCATCATCCGAGCCCTGCTGACCCCGTTCGCCCATCCCCTGTTCACGGCGTGGATCGGCATGGCCATCGGTTTGGCGGTCGTCCACCAGCAGTCGGTGCCGGTCAACGCCATGTGGGGCTACGGTCTCGCCGTTGCCAGCCACGCGGCGTGGAACGGCACGCTGACCTATGCCGGTGACACCGGCGACGAGTTGGTGCTCCTGGTGGCCGCCGCCGGCTTCTTTGCCCTGTTCGTGGCGGCCGCCGTGACCGTGGCCCGGATCCGCCGGAACGATCAGCGACGATTCGCCGAACTGGTGCCCTTCCTGGCTCAGCGATACGGCATGTCGAGCCATGAGGTGGCGGTGTTCAAAAACTGGAAATCGGTCCTGACGGCCAGACGGAGCCTGCCCCGCAGCCGTCGCCGCGGTTTCGACGAGATCCACTCCGCACTGGCCCGCCTGGCGCTCTTTCACCGTCGAAGCGGACCATCCGACCCGGCGACCGAGCAGATCCTCGCCGAACAGCTCCGAAAAGCGCGGGACACCAAGCAACGTTTGGCCCCCAACACAGGCTGAGGGGACCCACTGGCGGTTCCTCACCGTCGATTCGCCCTTCGTTCGAGCCCACTCCGCAAACGAGTGGCGACAAAGTAGTCAGGAACACCCGGGCTGCGGCCGATAGGTCCACCATGGGCCTAGGACCAGAAGCACTGACGAAACTGCAGCCGCCGGCCAAACTCCGCGACCTTGGAATCTCGCCCGGGTTGGCCGAAGACCTGTTCTGCCGGCGCGTGCTCGCCGAGCGGACGACCACGGTCGGCAAGGCGTCGCACGCGCTCGGCATCTCCCATGCCGTGGCCAACGAGATCGCCACATCGCTCCGGGAAAAGGCACTGCTCGAATACCAGGGTCTCGACGGTCGCGACTATCGCATCACCCTGACCGAGCTCGGGTTCCGCACCACGGCCGAGCGCATGAAGACCGCTCAGCATGTGGCCAGCATGCCGATCCCGATCGAGGACTACCAGGCCATCGTCAAGCTCCAGCAGAGCGACGTCCACCTCGATCGTGTTCTGGTCAAGAAGGCGTTCGCGGACATGGTGGTCGAGGACAACATCCTCGATCAGTTGGGCCCGGCGTTCGTCAGCGGCGGGGCCATCTTCATCTACGGCCCTCCCGGTACCGGCAAGACCAGCCTGGCCGAGCGGATGTGCCGCTTCTACAACGACCTCGTGCTGATCCCGAAGTTCACGGCCGTCGACGGTCAGCTCATCTCCGTCTTCGACCCGGCCATTCACCGGGCGGTGCCCGAACAGCCCGCCGGCCTCGATCCCCGGTATGTGCTGTGTGAGCGGCCGCTGATCATGGTCGGTGGCGAGCTGAACCTGGAGATGATGGATCTCCGCTACGACCCGATCTCGGGGCTCAGCTCCGCTCCGATTCAGATGTTGGCCAACAACGGCATCCTCGTCGTCGACGACTTCGGCCGCCAGACCACCTCGCCCGAGGAGATCCTCAATCGGTGGATCATCCCGCTGTCACGGGGCGTTGACTTCCTCAAACCGAACTCCGGAACCAAGTTCACGGTGCCCTTCGAGCTGAAGCTGGTGGTCTCGACCAACCTCGAACCCAACGCACTCGGCGACGACGCCTTCCTGCGCCGTCTTCGACACAAGGTCTTTGTCGGCCCGTGCACCGACACCGCCTTCAACTGGATCCTGGTTCGGGCCGCCGATCGCCACGAAATCAAGGTCAACGCCGACTCGGCCAAGTATCTCAACATCGTGACGAGGGAGCATCTGGGTGAGCTTCGACCCTATGTCGCCATCGACTTCTGCGAGCTGGCGGTCAGTATCTGCAGCTACGACGGTCTCCCGATGGTCCTCGACCGCCCGTTGATCGACCGGGTCGCCGACCTCTGCTTCGTGAAGGACCCGGACGACCCGTCCATCTGGCATCGCGACCCCGACGACGGAGAACACGAACGGCCGGCCGACAACGAAGCCAACGGGGTCGGTTCCCTCAACGACGAGATGGCGCCGTTCACAGCCATGGGTGACCACCTCACCTCGTCGTCACCCTGACCTTGGCGGCCGCTACTCGAAGTCGAGTGTCTCGCTGACCAGCGCCGCTATGGCGCTCCGTTCGCTCCGACTGAGGGTCACGTGAGCGAAGAGCCGGTGGCCGCGTAGGCTGGCCACCACCGAGGCGATGCCGTCGTGACGGCCGACGCGGAGATTGTCGCGCTGAGCGACGTCGTGGGTCAGGACGACCCGGCTGCCGGCACCGAGCCGGCTCAGCGCCGTCAACAGCACGCTGCGCTCGAGATTCTGAGCCTCGTCGATGATCACGAACACGTCGGTCAGAGTTCGACCCCGAATGTAGGTCAGTGGAAGGACCTCGACCAGCTCCTGCCGGTCGACCTCCTCCCGCACGTGTTCATTGGCGATGGCGCCGAGCGCGTCGCCCACGGCGTCGGTCCACGGCCGCATCTTCTCGTCCTCGGTGCCGGGGAGGAAGCCGAGATCCTGGCCTCCCACCGCGTACAGGGGCCGGAAGATCATCACCTTCCGATGCGACTTGCGTTCGAGGACCGATTCGAGGCCTGCCGCGAGCGCGAGAACCGACTTTCCGGTTCCGGCCGGGCCGCCGATGCTGAGAATCCCGACGCCCTCGTCGGCCAGGAGGTTGAGGGCGAGCCGCTGTTCGGCGTTGCGTCCGCGGACGCCGAACAACGAGCGGTCGGCCGCGAGCCGCACCTTGCCGTCGCCGGCCGCCACTCCCAGAGCCGATTGATTCGGGCTCTCGAGAATCACACCGGTGTTCGCCGGTAGGTCGGCGGCTTCGGCGATGTCGCTGACACCCAGCTCGTACAGTTCGTCGATCTGGTCGGCCCGTACCGCCAGCTCGACGACACCTCGCCATTCGAGATCGGCACCGGTGTGGTGGCGGAACTCGACCGCAGGCATGCCGAGCACGCCGGCCCGGAGCCGCATCGGCAGATCCTGGGTGACGAGGACGACGTCCTCGCCGTCGGCCTGCAGGTTGAGCGCCACCATCAGGATCCGATGGTCGTTGCTCCCGTCGTCGCGCATCGCTTCGGGCACGAGCCCGTCGGATCGATGGTTGAGTTCGACTCGAACCGTACCACCCTCGTCGTTGATGATCGACGGGAGGGACAGCCCACCGTTGTCCTCCCGAACGGCTTCCAGCCGCCGGAGCACGGAGCGGGCGGCCCAACCGAGTTCGGGGTGGTGCCGTTTGGCTTCCAGTTCGGTCAACACGATGATCGGAAGGACCACATCGTTGTTGCCGAACGAGTCGAGAGAGATCGGTGCACTCAGCAGGACCGACGTGTCCAGGACGTAGGTCGTGCGCTCGTCAATACGTCGTTCTTCGATACACGAACCCTATTTCGGATCAGGGGGCAACGCCAGTCATTCCCCTCAAATTTCGGTGCCGACGGTGTGTGCCCCCAGACAGTGCCGGAACGGGCTCGTGCCGGCACCGACGGCCGTTGCCTGCGGGCCGATCGGAGACGCCGCTCAGGTGTAGAGCAACGATGCGGAGGGCGTCTGTTCGACCGGCTCACCCTCGACCGAATAAGCGAAGTTCAGCACGGTGCGGCGACAGCCGTTGTGGATCGGCTGGACCCGGTGCTTGAGCCGATCCGAACGCAACACGTAGGCGTCGCCCACCGCGTGCGACCTGGTCTGCGCGTCGTGTGCGTTCTCGACCGGACAGAACTCGAGGCGACCGCAGCCGTCGGGGCAGTCCGGTGACTCGATGAACATCACCAGCGCAACGGGGTAGTCGTCGGTGTGGAAGCCGTGGGTGTCCCCGGCCTCGTGCAACATGTTGAGTACGTGGCGTTCTACCGGATCGCCCGCAGCCTCCAGACTGCGACCCACCACGCTCGAGATACCGGCGATCAGCTGCGGATCGTGGTACAGATCGACGATCGCCGGCGACCGCTCGGCGATGGCCAGGCCACTCACCGTGGTCATGTGGCGGGGAGTGTTGTCCATGCACTCCATCACGAAGTCCTTGCGGTTGGACAGAGGCAGGACGGCGGCGATCTCCTCTCGGAGGACGGCCACGGTTTCCTCGGGGAGCAGACCTGGAAGGGGCACGTAGCCGCATCGGTCGAAATGGGTGACAACGTCGCTCAGCCCGTGACGTCCGAAAGCGCCGTGGTCGAGGTCGATTCCTTCGGTCTTCGGGTTTTCACGCGTCTGCATCAGCAGTCAGATTAGCGAGTTCACAGGCGCGACCATTACCCGGGATCGTGTTGAACCACCGTGAGGGTTGTCTCAGCCCTGATCGTCTCGGACCGACGAACGGCTTCTGACCCGCTGCGGTCGAGTCAGCGGTAGGGCAGCGCCCTGAGGCGCAGCCTCATCGGACCGGGAACGTCGATCATGGCCTCGTTGCCCGATACGAAACGCACGCGATGTTCCGGACCGAACAATCCGGTCACCACCTCGTCCGTGTAGGGGTCGTCGACATCGATCTCCAACTCGATCCTCGGCAGCGCCCAGGCATTCGGTCCCCCGGCCTGTGCCAGCTCTCCTCGGGCCGAACGGACCTGTTTGACGGGGAACGGGATGTCGGCCCGATTGACGAGGGTCGCATCCACGTCGTCGGCGTTGGAGTAGATCTCCAGCCGCCACCGGGTCTGCTGGCGGGGACTGAGGAGCGGAACCCGACGGCGCCGTCCCGTGAGGTTCCACTGGATGGCCACGAGCGGCAGCACCAGGAACAACAGCCCGAGAAGTTGCACGAAGGTGTCACGCATGAGCCGACTCGTCAGTCCCGGGCGCAATGGACGGGCCGGGACTCCTCGGCGTCGATTCACAGCTCAATGGCCCACGAACCTTCCTGGTGGAACAGCAGTTCAGAATCCGGTCGGGCCATCAACCATTCCGCGAAGTAGTCGAGCGTGTCGGCCGCCTGCCCTCGGCCGTGGATGCTCCAGCCGATCTGTCCGTTGGTCAGCACGACGACGATCCGTTCTTTGCCCGCAGCCGCCG
>Ga0224512_10000333_pt1 | contig 50714 bp, 46 predicted proteins | sample SF_May12_sed_USG_4_FD_169103 | JGI IMG/M metagenome (GOLD analysis project Ga0224512, IMG submission 169103) | Sediment microbial communities from San Francisco Bay, California, United States - SF_May12_sed_USGS_13 | ecosystem: Environmental > Aquatic > Marine > Sediment | place: USA...
CACGCCCCCGATGTCCTTCAGGCGATGAAGGACAACCTCGAACGCCTCGAGCAGCTCGGCATTGAGGCAATCGACGACTGACGGGGCCGTCGTCGAGCGGCAGGCGACGATCCCAGCCGGGTCGATCCGGTGCAGCGGAGCGCACCGACCGCATCGTTTCTGTAGCCATCAAGACTCGGCCAGGCTCGTCCACTACCGCCGGCTCAGGGCGCACAGAACAACCTCACGACAACGCTCGACTGTACGAGCCGAACCGGCAATCGGCGCTAGCTCTACCGTTATCTGGACCGCTGTTCTTGGGCTAGTGCCGCACCATACGACACCGAGCGCACTAGGAGCTTGGTCAGTGCAGCCGCCTCGACCTCCGTAGCCATGACATGTGCGCTCCCTCAGGGGACACTTGGAGACCTCGCATGCATTGCGCTGGCTTCGCCCGCCTAACATCTGCCGGCCAAAGGGACGGGCAGTTCGGTCACATGGCACAATGGAACCATGGCGGTGAGTCGTGCGGAGAGGCGAAACAACCGGAGGCGCCGGGCAATAGCGGTGTTCGGCGAGGACCGAGCGCCACTTGCTCTCGATCTCTTGGAACTCACCGAGCTCGCATGGCACGACTGCTACGGGGAGGTCACCCCATCCGAGGATATGATCGAGGATATGCTTCTCATCAGTGAGGGAAGCATCGAGCGACTCATCCAAGCAGCGCTACTTGGCGTCACAGATTGGCGGGATCTCAAAGTCGAGGCTGAGGAGTTTCGCAACCGCCGATAGCTGTTTCAGCCAGCCCCCCATCTGCCGGAACTGTGCCGCCCGTCACCAATGTGACCTCGCCAAGGTGACATCAGACCAGACTACGAAGCTGCAAAACACCCGAGCGCGTACGTATCGATATCGCACGGATAGCTCGCTACTCAACTGCAGTCCGGGCAAAGGCCAACCGATCCAACATAGGTGAAGACCAATGTCGAGGTTATGTTCCTGGTGATCGTCGGTGTGGTATCGACCGTCTACGCCTTCTACCTCGAAATGCGGCGTCGGGTCGAGAATGACCGATTTATCCAATGGCTGAAATCCGAGAGGCGTGTCGACTGGGACGCGTTGACTCGCTCAGACCGGGTCCTAACCATCAGGGCAATTGAGATTCTACGGCGCGGCGCTTTGGCGAACGACGCCGAGTTCCATGCCCGTTATCAGCTGACCAGGCACGGGACCCGGTTCGTCGTTGCGATGAGCGTTGCCTGCAGCGGTATCGCACTACTGGGCCTTGGCACCGTCTTCTTCGGCTGGAACTGGTAGCACCGTGGCGCTTTTGCCTCTGAAATCGTCGAGGCTATTCGGGATACCTCGAGCCGGGGGTTCGCACCGGCTTGTGGGAGTCCGCGATGTATGAGAGGGGTTGATGTGGCAGCGGTGGTGTTTCGATCTCGATGGGATCTCCCGGTCGGATCTCCCCACCAGCCAGTACGACGCCCATGACACCCGCGATCCGGACATCATTGCCTTCACTGTCTCGGAAGCGCAGGAGGGCCATCAAACCGTCTTGGAACTCCTCGATCTGAGCACAAGGATTCCGCAAGCCCGTCAGTTCGATAACCGCATCGGCTCCTAGCCGCAGAACCGTGCCGGTTGGCAGAGCAAGCAGGTCGGTCCCCCGAGTTGTGACATTCTCACCGAGCTGACCAGGTTCAACAACGTGTCCTTGCTCCGCAAGAGAGGCAAAGAGCTCCTGCTGGATGAGATGCACTTGACGTAGGTTTGGCTGCGTGGAATCCCTCCGTACCAGATACCGGTGCTTTACAAGCTGTCCAGAGTGAACGTCGCCAGCGACTCCAACACCAGCGACCAACCTGATCGACGGACGGTTCGGCTTGCTAAAGCTGTGCTTTGCACTTGAACTGACGGCAACGATGGACGATGTCACGATCGACGCCAGATTATCTGCGCAGCGGGCCGGTTGTTGGCAGCGGGCCACAATAATCTGACACGGACAACACCATGCCGGAACCCTAGACGCAGCGGCACGCTCCGACGAACCGCCCATACCCGGTCATTCCGCGCCACCTTTCAGGAGACGTTTCCCGCCTCGCAGGCCGGTGAGCATACTTGACAGGGCCACCCGGATCGTTATAGTTAACTGAGAGGTTAACTATTGTGACTGAGATGGACGAACAGGACCGGGTCTTCGAGGCCCTCGCCAACGAACACCGGCGAGTGATCATCGGTGCATTGAGTCTGCAGCCTCAGTCCATAAGTCAGTTGGCCGCAATGCGAGGCCTTTCCTTGCCCGCCATCCATAAGCATGTAGCGGTTCTCGAGAACGCGGACATGGTCATCCGAAAGAAGATCGGACGAACCAACTTTCTCGCACTCAACCGGGCACCCCTGCGTGGGCTTCAGGAATGGCTCGGGCAGTTCAACCCGTACTGGGGGAACGAGGGAGAGACCCTGGAGAACTATGCCCGACATCTGGGCACCCAACACCCCAAGAAGGAGGGGAACCAATGAAGAAGTTCGTATTCCTGTACTACGGATACGCAGAACCGACCCAGGAGACCATGGACGCCTGGATGGCCTGGTTCGGGACGGTCGGCGAGCACCTGGTCGACAGCGGTAACCCTTTCGGACCAGGCCGGGAAGTCACTACTGGTACGACTAACGAGCTGACCGCAGAGGCCAGCCCCATCACCGGCTACTCGATCGTCAATGCCGACAGCATGGACGATGCCGAGAAGCTCCTGGCGGGCTGCCCGATCATTGACAGCGTCCGCATCTACGAAGCGACGTCGATGTAGACGCCGATCCATGGGGGAGGCCCACCGATATGGTGGGCTCTCTCTCCTTTGACCCGGGTCGTCGTGGGAGATGATCGCTCGTATTGCTACCGGCGCACATCCATCTGCAGGTACTCAGAGACCCGCAGGAAATCGGGTGGAGCCTTTGTGGTCGCGGACAACAGCTACCACGCGACTTCTTTCGAGATCAATCTCGGGTACGCCAACTCGATCTCGACGCCGACGATCTCGAGCGCGGCCACCCCGGCAGCCAAGACGTTCTGAACCCAATCTGAGGCGCCGATCCATACATCACGATGAAGGCCGCCGTCGACGGGTGGCGGATTCGCTGGAGTCCCCAGGCCTACGAGGCACCCCCGGCTCGGGATCTACTCCGGATGCGGCGCCGACGGAACACGGATACCAGAACCAGACCCACGAAAAGCAGGGTGGAGGTTTGCGGAATCCAATTGATCAAGGTGTCTGAGGCAGAATGGCTGGCGGAGTCGATGCGGGCGAAGTTGGCAAGGGAGACGATGATGATCACCGCAGCCAGTGCCATCTCGAGCCCTCTCAGACGACGGCAGGCAGGTTGGGCCGTGCTTTCTTCTGACATCGGGCCCGGCCTTCTTTGGCGAGGTCGGACACGCAGCCTAACTCGCGCAGGACCAACGAATCAGCCAACCAATCCCCATTCGTCGGCAAAGCCAGGATGCCGAAACCAATGGCGGCTACGAGCGCGTGAATGCCGAGAAACCGACCCCAACCCGAGCTCCTGTTCATCGGCGTCGGGTGTTCCCATGCCACGGTCTCCCAACCGGTTCGCGCTCTGACTCTTGACATTGGTGAGCTCACGACCTAGAAACGGCTCGTCAGTCAAAAGGAAGGACCCCACCGAGCCGCGACGATTCCGACGACATGCATTCATCCAGAACAGGTGGAGGGATCAGGCCCTGTGAAACCTTGGCAACCATCCCGGACGTGGGAACGGTGCCAATTCCTGCCCGTTGGACATATCTGCGGGAGAGATGAGGACGATGACGACCCTGTTGTTACCGCCTCTCCACAACTGGATGCAGGCGGTTTCCTCGTTACGGGAACCCTGCATGCGGTGTGGCCCAAGACAAATGGAGAGGAAGCCATGACCTACCAATACGAGACCCTGCAGGTGCACGCCGGCCAGCAACCGGCCCCCGGGACCAACGCTCGAGCCGTTCCGATCTATCAGACCACGTCGTACACATTCGACGACACCGACCATGCCGCCCGCCTGTTCGGTCTCGAGGAATTCGGGAACATCTACACGCGGATCATGAACCCGACAACCGATGTCTTCGAGCAGCGGATCGCCGCCCTCGAGGGTGGGGTGGCGGCCGTAGCGACGGCTTCCGGCCAGGCGGCTCAACTGGTCGCCTTGACCACCCTGGCGCAAGCCGGCGACCAGATTGTTGCCTCCAGTTATCTCTACGGTGGCACCCACAACCAGTTCAAGGTGGCCTTTCCCCGGCTCGGCATCGACGTTTCCATCGTTGAGGGCGATGACCCCGACGACCTTGAAGCCGCCATCACCGATCACACCAAGGCGCTGTATGTTGAGTCGATTGCCAATCCCGAATACTCGGTGCCCGACCTGCGCCGTCTGGCCGATATCTCCCACCGGCATGGGATTCCGCTCGTCGTCGACAACACGTTCGGTTGTGCCGGATTCCTGGTCCGCCCGATCGAACACGGCGCCGACATCGTGGTCGCCTCGGCGACAAAATGGATCGGAGGACACGGCACCTCCATCGGTGGAGTGATCGTCGATTCCGGCAACTTCGACTGGCGCAACGGCAAGTTTCCGCTGTTTACCGAACCGGCCCCCGGTTACCACGGTCTGGTGTTCTCCGACGTGTTCGGACCCGATGGCCCATTTGGGAACATCGCGTTTGCGATCCGTGCTCGGGTAGAAGGTCTTCGAGACCTTGGAGCATCGCTCAGCCCGTTCAATGCGTTCTTGATGCTCCAGGGCCTCGAGACGCTGTCGTTGCGGGTCCAACGGCACGTCGACAACGCCCTTTCGCTGGCCGAATGGCTCGAGGCCCACCCTCTGGTCGCCTGGGTAAAGTATCCGGGTCTTGTCTCGCATGCATCGCACGAACGCGCCTCGAGGTACCTCCAACATGGATTCGGGGCCGTTCTGAGCTTCGGGGTGATCGGGGGTTATGAGGCGGCCCGGACGTTCATCAACTCGGTCGAACTCGCCAGCCATCTCGCCAATGTGGGTGACGCAAAAACCCTCGTGATCCATCCAGCTTCGACTACTCACCAGCAGTTGTCTCCCGAGGAGCAGATTGCAGCGGGCGTCACGGCCGATCTCGTACGGGTAGCGGTCGGCATCGAGCACATCGACGACATCAAGGCCGACCTGGATCAGGCCCTGCAGCGGACCGGCGAGGCGAGCGCAGCATGACTGCGCTCGCCGACTCCCTTGGCGTAGTCGAAACTGAGTTCTTCACGATGGAGAAGTCGTTTCCGTTGCAGAGCGGCCAGAAGTTGGAGCCGGTCACTCTCGCCTATGAGACGTATGGCAAGCTCAACGACGCAAAAGACAATGCCATCCTGCTGTTCCACGCTCTGACCGGCAGCCAGCACGCCGCCGGGTTCAACCCGTCCCTACCGGCCGCGCAGCCCCTTTGGGTTGACGAGGTGCACACCGGGTGGTGGGACGGGTTCATCGGACCGGGCAAGGCCCTCAACACCGATCGCTTCTCTGTGATCTGCGTCAACTACCTGGGGGGATGCTACGGGTCGACGGGTCCGGCTTCGATCGACCCGACCACCGGACGCCCGTACGGGTCCACCTTCCCGAGGATCTCCATTTCCGACGTCGTCGACTCGCAGCTAGCACTGTTGGACCATCTTGGGATTGAGACGCTGCACGCCACGATTGGCGGATCGGTGGGCGGCATGATGTGCGTGAACCTGGCGGCCCGCTACCCCGAGCGAGTGAAGAACGTGATCCCGATCGCAGCCGGCCTCGGTGTCACCGCTTTGCAGCGGATCCACATCTTCGAACAATGCAATGCAATAGAGAACGATCCGAACTTCGCCGGTGGCGACTACTACGAAGGTCCCACCCCGGATCGCGGACTCGCCCTGGCCCGGATGATCGGACACAAGGTGTTCGTATCCCTCAGGGCTATGGAGGAACGGGCCAGAGACGAGATCGTCGACCGAAACGAGACGGGCGGACACATCCAGATCGTCAACCCGATCGAGTCGTACATGTGGCATCAGGGCACCAAGTTCGTCAAGCGATTCGACGCCAACAGCTACCTGCGGATCATGGAATTGTGGCAGACGGTCGACCTGGTCGAGCAGGCAGACGGCTCGAACCTCGACTCGGTCCTCCGCCGCTGCCGCGATCAGCGGTTCATGGTGTTCACCATCGACTCGGACGTTTGCTACTACCCGGACGAGCAGGAAGAGATGGTGCGGGCCCTGAAACGAGCAGGAGTACCGGTGCGGCGTATCACGGTCCACTCCGAGAAGGGCCACGATTCGTTCCTTCTCGATCCGGACCTGTTCGCTCCACACCTGATCGACACACTCGAGTGGGAACGATGGTGAAGGGAAGTACTTCGTACTTGGTTGGCGGACGGCGGTTTCTACCGACTTCTCTCCCGCAACACCCCGGCCACATCGGCGGGTGACAAGCCTCGCTCGGCTAGCAACACCAACAGGTGGTAGACCAGGTCGGCGGCCTCCTCCGCTACACGGTCAACCGGTCCGGTCCCGGCGGCGTGGTCCTTGGCGGCCAGCAGCACCTCGGTGGCTTCCTCGGTGAGCTTCCGACCCACGGCGTCCACCCCACCCTCGAGCAGCGCCACGGTATAGGACCCCTCCGGCCGGTCGGCGGCGCGGGCCGCGATGACCGACCAGAGTTCGGGCGGAACCAGCGGTTCCTGGACTTCTTCTGAATCGTCGAAGCAGCTCGCGGCGCCGGTATGACAGGCTGGCCCGGCCGGGATTACCTGGATCAGCAATGCGTCTCCATCACAGTCCGTGCTAATCCGCTCCACGTCCATCGTGTTGCCACTGGTGGCGCCTTTGCGCCAGATCTCCCGGCGAGAACGGCTCCAAAAATGAACCTCTCCCGTCTCCCGGGTCAGCTCCAGGCTCTCCTCATTGAGGTAGGCGACCATCAACACACGACCACTCCTGGCGTGCTGCACGATCCCGGGAACCAGGCCGTTTTCGTCGAAACGAACCTTCGTCACGAGGCCACCTCGACAGGACGGATCGGAATCCCGGCCGCGACCAAACCAGCTTTGAGGTCGGCAATAGCGATCTCGCGACGATGAAAGATGGAGGCCGCCAGCACCGCATCAGCTCTTCTCTCGGCGAGGGCTTCCACACAATGATCGATAGTCCCGGCTCCACCGGAGGCGATCACGGGAACACGAACCGCGGACCGCACTGCCTCGAGTAGTTCGAGGTCGTATCCATCTTTCGTTCCGTCCCGGTCCATAGAGGTGAGCAGGATCTCCCCGGCCCCCAACCGGGCACCTTCTTCTGCCCAGACAACCACATCGAGACTGGTCGGGATTCGTCCGCCGTGGGTGTATACCTCCCAGCTTCGGCCGTCCCGCCGTTTGGCGTCGATGGCGAGCACAACGCACTGGGCTCCGAATGCTTCGGCGCACTCTGCGACGAGGGCCGGTCGCTCGACGGCGGCGGTATTGACCGTTACCCGGTCGGCTCCGGCCCGCAGTGTTGCTCGCATGTCTTCGACCGTTCGCACGCCCCCGCCCACGGTGAGCGGCACGAATACTTGCTCGGCGGTGCGGCGCACCAGGCCGAGCATGGTGTCCCGGCCTTCGTGGGAGGCAGTGATATCGAGGAAACAGATCTCGTCGGCGCCCTCCGCCACGTAGCGGGCCGCTAGCTCGACTGGATCACCCTCATCCGTGAGATCGACGAACTGAACACCTTTCACCACGCGACCGTTGTGGACATCGAGACAGGGGATGATCCTCTTACGCAGCATCGGCCGACTCCCGGCACTCCTGCATGAAGTTGCCCAGTATGCGCAGACCGGCCGGGCCGCTGCGTTCCGGGTGAAACTGCACCCCGACCCGATTGGCTGATCGAACCGCCGCTACGAACTCGCTGCCATAGCTGCAGGTTGCGATCACGGCGGCCGAGTCTTCAGGCACCGGAGCAAAACTATGTACGAAGTAGAAGGTTGACCCATCGGGAATCCCGACGAAAAGAGGATCCGCTCGCATCCGAAGGTCGTTCCACCCGATATGCGGGAGCCGCGGGGCCGAAACCAATCGCCGCACGGTCCCGGGGATCAGCCCAAGCGTCTGCCCGCCATCTTCTTCCGAAGTGGTGAAGAAGAGTTGTAACCCAACGCAGATGCCCAGGAGTGGACCATGCCACTCGGTCAGAGGCTCCACCAAGCCGGCCGCCCGGATCCTGTCCATGGCGGCTCCGGTTGCCCCGACGCCGGGGAGGACGATTCCGTCCATCCCGGCCAGGTCGGCCGGGGCCACCGCAATAACGACCCGGGCTCCCCGGTCCTGGAGACCTTGTGCGATGGAGACGAGGTTTCCCGCTCCGTGATCGATGACGGCGATCCTGGTCACATGGTGCCCTTGGTGCTGGGAATGCCCTCCCGGCGCGAGTCGTCGGCGACTGCATTCCGCAACGCCCGGGCCAGCGCCTTGAATGCCGCCTCGGCCACGTGATGATCGTTCCGCCCCCGGGAGGTGAGATGGAGGGTGAAACCGGCTGTTCGCGCCAGCGCTTCGAGAGCATGAGGGATCATCTCAGTACTCAGGGCCCCGATCCGATCAGACGAGAACGACAGGTCCAGAACCGTGTAGGGACGGCCACCTACGTCGACTACCGCAGTGGCCAGGGCCTCATCCATCGGGACGGTGGCGTCGGCGAAGCGTACGATGCCGGCCCGATCACCGAGCGCTTCGGCGAAGGCCTGCCCGAGCACGAGGGCGGTGTCCTCGACGGTGTGGTGGTCGTCGATTTCGAGATCGCCCTCGGTCGTTACGAGCAGGTCAAACAGCCCGTGGTGGGATAGGGAGGTGAGCAAGTGATCGAAGAATCCGACTCCGGTCGCTACCTCGGCAATGCCACTTCCGTCGAGCTCCAATCTGAGGTCGACCCTGGTTTCGCGAGTGGTGCGTTCGACCCGGGCAGCGCGACTCATGACAATCTCCTTTGCAGAGCGGACAGCAACCGGTCGTGGGCCCGGGGCGACCGCACGGTGAAACGTAGGTAGGAGGCCAGTGGACCGTCTTCCGGGAAGGTCCTCGTAACCAGTCCCCCTTTCATCAAGTCATCTGCCACCGACCGAGCCTGCGGCCCCACCTCGCACAACAGAAAGTTGGTCGTCGAAGGAAGCACGCGCAGACCGAGGTCATGCAGATAGCCGGCGAGTCGTGCCCGTTCGGCGGTGATTGCGGCGACCGCGGACCGCATGCGGTCGGGCGCCGCGAGGGCCGCAACCGCCAGCTCGACCGAAAGACTCGAAATGCTGCCGGGAGGTCGTACACCATCGATTGCGGCGATCAGATCGGGATGCCCCAGGCCATACCCGACCCGCGCCCCGGCCAGTCCGTATGCCTTCGACATCGTGTTGAGCACCAGCAGGTTGTGGTATCGGTCGACCCACGGTGCCCAGTCATCACCGGCAAACGCCGCGTAGGCGGCGTCGAGAACGACCACACCGTCGGTAGCCGCAATGATCGCCGCAACCGCTTGGTCGGTCGACCGGCTGCCGAGCGGATTGGACGGAACACACAACCACACGATCTCGGCGTCGCGAGCCGCGGTGATCACCTCATCGGCGGGAAACTCGAAATCCGGAGGCTGTGCCTCGATACTCACGACCCGGCCGCGCACCTGGGCGGTCGCGATCCCGTACATCGGGTAGGTGGGCTCCGCAATCACCGCGGTCTGGCCGGGAGCCAGAAAAGCCCGGGCCGCCAGCAGGATCAGCTCGTCGGCGCCCGCACCCGGAACCACCGAGTCGGGGTCCAGTCCGGTGCTGGTGGCCACCGCCTCCCGGAGAGAGACGTAGCTGGCGGCCGGATACTCGTTGAGGCTCAGACTCTGTCTGATGACGACGTCGGCGGCCCAGTCGCTCGGAAAGGGCGAGGTGTTGTGATCGAACCGCTCGACTTGATCGGGGTTGAGACCTGCTGCGGCGGCGATCTCCGCCGAGGTCGGCTGCCACTGGTACTTCGGGAAACTCATCGCCCCTCCTCAAACCGTACTTGAACGGCCAGGCGGTGAGCGGTGAGTCCTTCTACGGCGGCCAGTTCTTCGATGATCGGGCGGAGCGTACTCAACCCGGCCCGGGTCAGTTCCTGAACCTGGCGCCATGAGCCGAAGTCCTCAACCGAGAGGGGCCCATACGATCTAGCCAGGCCGCCGGTGGGGAGCACATGGTTGGCGCCGGTCGCATAGTCGCCGGCCGATTCCGGAGCCCATTCCCCGACAAACACCGATCCGGCCGAAGTCAGTCGTTTCGCCACCGAAGGGGCTTCTCCGGTATGCACGCTCAGGTGCTCGGGCGCAAAGTCGTTGGAGAAGGCGATGGCAGTTTCGAGGTCGGGAGCAATCGCGATCAGGCCGTGGTCCTCGAGGGCGGCCCGGATGATGGCCGATCTCTCCAATCCCAATAGCATCGCCTCGGCGGCGGCCAGGATGTCGGGGACCTGGTCGGGCGCGGTCGTGAGGAGCACCACGGGTGACTCGACACCGTGCTCGGCCTGACACAGCAGATCAACGGCAACGATTCGGGAATTCGCCGAACCATCCGTGAGCACCAGCGCTTCGCTTGGCCCGGCCGGAAGGTCGATTCCACACACCCCGAACACAGCCAGTTTGGCTGCAGTCACCCAGTCGTTTCCGGGCCCGACGATCTTGTCGACCGGAGCAATGGTCTCTGTCCCGTGGGCTAGTGCCGCGATGGCCTGTGCCCCTCCCATCGCGTAGACCTCGTCGATCCCCAACAGGGCGGAGGCCCCGAGGGTTGCTTCGTTGAGCCGTCCGTCCGGTCCAACCGGGCTCGCCACGGCGATGCTCTCAACACCGGCTACCTGGGCCGGGATAACTCCCATCAGTACCGAGGACGGATAGGCGGCCCTCCCACCGGGTGCATACACGCCGACCCGACCTAGGGGACTCCACACGCGAGCAATCTCAACCCCCGGTGCGGGCGCAACCAGGTGGTCTCGGGGTCGCTGTTGCTCGTGGACCGCTCGGATATTGGCGATGGCTCCCTCGAGTGCTGCAGCGGTTGCGGGCGGCAGATGGGTGAGGGCCGCGGCGATACGATCCGGGGGGATCCGCGCCTCTCGACTGGATGGGCCGCCGCCGTACCGGCGACCGGCCTCCCACAACGCCGCATCACCCCCGGCGGCAACGAGTTGGACGATGGATGCTGCTTGCTCCCGGACGGTTTGATCGGGTACGACGGAGCGCCGCGTCAGAGCGGACCGCTCGATCCTGCTGTGCGTGGTCAAATCGATCCGGCGTATGTCCATCACGTCAGCACCTTCAGGCAATCAGCGACTCGACCGGCAGCACCAGAATGCCGGTGGCGCCGGCTTCCTTCAGGCGCGGTAGAACCTGCCAAACGTCCTTGGCGTCGACCACCGAGTGAATGGCCACCTTGTCGTTATGCGCCAGAGGTACCACGGACGGAGCTTCAATCCCTGGAATGATCTCTTCGATCGCCCTGAGCGCATCCCTGGGGGCATTCATCACGACATAACGTTTTTGCCGGGCGGCGACCGCTGCCTGCAGCATCGTCACTACCTGTTGTTGGCCATCCGTCAATCCCTCAACCGCGCTACGGGCCACCAACACGGCTTGCGACTCGAGCAACGTGGCAATAGGTCGCAGCCCATTGACCATCATCGTGCTGCCGCTCGACACGAGGTCGACGATGGCGTCGGCAACATCGAGTTTGGGAGCGACTTCGACGGATCCCCGCAACGGAATGACGGTCATGTCAATGCCTTGCTTGGCAAAGAACTCCCCGGTCACGCGAAGATGGGCAGTCGCGACCCGCATGCCCTCCAGTTCAACGAGGTTTTGAATGGGCGAGGCATTGGGCACGGCGGCCGTTAGCCGGCAGGTCCCGAATCCGAGCTCGCCCACTACCTGCAGGTCGGCGCCGCTTTCCTGGAGAAGATCGAGCCCGGTCACACCGAGTGCGGCCACACCGTCCGCCACCATCTCGCAGACATCCTCTGCTCGCACGAATAGCAGCTCCATGTCGACATTGGCGACCGGGGCGGAAAGCGATCGCTCCGTCCGCTCGTAGATGAGACCGGCCTGGGATAACAAACCTGCCGTGGGAGCTTGTAGCCGTCCCTTATTCGGCACCGCCAAACGCAGCAACGCAGTCATGATTTCGCTCCGGCGAGCCGCTCGAGCATCATCTGGTAACCACCCGTTCCGTGCTGGAACCACTGATTGATCCGGGTCACGGTCGCAGTCGATGCCCCGGTGCGATCGGCGATATCCCGGTAGGAAAGACCTTCTGAGAGGAGTTGCACCACGGCCCACCGCTGCGTTATCTCCTCCAACTCTCGCAAAGTGCAGAGATCTCGTAAGAAGGCCGCGGCTTCATCCACCGTACGGAGCGAAACAATTGCTTCCAGCAAGGGTGCTGTCTGTGCGGTGCGCCAGTCGTCTCCCGGACTCGTCATGAGCCCTCCTTGTAGAGGTTCTGTCTTAATGTGCTAGCACGTTAGCATGCTACAACAGTTAGGAGAGGAGAAAGATGGAGTTGCTACCGGCAGTGGACGTACTCAACGGAGCCGTGGTGAGGCTCCGTCAGGGTCGGAAAGAAGACGTGACCGTCTACGCCAACGACCCGGCCACCCAACTCAGGACCTGGGCGGATCAAGGCGCTTCGCTTGTGCACGTCGTCGATCTTTCGGGAGCCATTGAAGGAACCTGGAACAGCAGTTTGTGGCGAGAGTTGGGCGGCACGGGAGTTCGCTTCCAGGCCGGGGGCGGTATCCGGTCCCTTGAAGCGGCGGTCCAAACCATCGCGGCCGGCGTCGACCGGGTGGTCCTGGGGTCGACGGTTGTCTGGAACCCAACCATGCTCGCGTCCATGGTCGTCACGCTGGGTCCCGACCGGGTCGTGGCAGCCGTTGACGTCCGTGACGGAATGGCTGTGGGAACCGGTTGGACCGACGCCGGGCGGCCGCTGGACCAGGTGCTCGATCAGCTGGCAGGAGCCGGAGTCATCCGGGCTTTGGTAACGGGAATCGCCGGCGATGGGATGCTGACCGGCCCGGCCGTCGACCTCCTCAACCACTGTGTCGACCGGGTTCCAGAAGTCGGGATCATTGCGTCCGGCGGAGTCGGCACCCTTGACGACCTCAGGCGGTTGCGTTCACTGCCCCTCGACGGGGTGATTGTGGGGAGGGCCCTCTACGAGGGAGCCTTTACGCTGCCCGAGGGACTGCAGGCTGTCGGCGGGCGTTCGGACTCTTAGGTCTGAGAACTCGGCTGACGATCGTCCAGTTCCACCACGACTCCTGGGTCTTCCCTTTGGGCAGTTCTGAGCGGCGAAAGCGTCCCCAACGACTCGGCCACTACGACCGCGTCGTCTCCCGGCTCGAGGCGAAAGTCACTGGGTGGGTTGACGAAGGAAGATCCGTTCCGGCTAACGGCCAACACCGTTGCTTGATGATCACGCCGCATGCGCGTAGCCAGCTCATCGATAGATACCCCGAGATAACTGTCGGGTAGTTCAACCCGGTAGAGCTCGGACCCATCTCCGCCGGCGACCATGTCTGCCACCACTCCCGAAAGCCCGGGATACAGTGCTGTACGAGCCAGGAGATGGGCGGCCAACCGGGAGCTGACCAGCACCTCATCGACCTTGGCGCGCCGAAAGTGCTCAACGTGTTTGGGATTGTTGACCTCAACGACGGTACGTACCCCTGGCGCCAGGTTCTCGATCGCCAGAACGGTGAGGATCGATCGCATATCGGCTTCGTTTGACCCATCGGTCGGGCAGATGATGGCCGCCGCGGCCTCTTCAATACCGGCTCGTTTCAGGTCATCGGCATTGGTGGTGTCTCCCCGGATGAAGTACGCATCGTCTCCTGCCGGGTTCCGCTCGGCTTCATGGACGATCACGACATCTGCGTCGTAGTCATCTGACCGGAGCTCATCGATCAAATCGCGAGCGGTTGAATTCCACCCGCAAACGACGATGTGTCCTTTATGTCCAGCTGCACCCATGCCCTGACCCTCCTTCAACAAGAAATCGATGACAAACCCGACCAACGCCCCGGTGATCGTGGCGAGAATCCCGATACCGAAGACCGCCAGCAACCAGCTAACCGCCCAACCGAGAGGGCTGGTGACGTGCGAGGCATCGCCCTGACCGAGGACCGTGGTGATCCCCCAGTAGAAAGACTCGCCAAAAGCCCCAAGAGTGAGGTCCTTCTCCAGCAGTGTTATGGCGACGGCCGCGACCGCGACCACTACGACCAGGCCAGCTAGCAAGGCAAGGAAGAACCGCCGATCTACCTGCTTGCTCACCCGTCGGACATGCCACATGACCCGGCGCAGAAACACCGAATGAAATAATGTGCCAAGCCGCCCTCGCATGGTTTCCTCCCTCTCGCGACCGAAAACTACATGGTTGAACCGGTGCGTGACGAGCCGAATATCAATGTCAGCTGGGCCATGGCAAGACGATCCAGACCTGGAAACCTCGGTGAGGTCACCTCCGGGCTAGCGCCAAGCAGGGCGATCGGCTCGGCAACTTTGTGCTCCGTGCGCACGAGGAAGACTGACGAACGGATGCTCGCCAGCCGGGCAACAGTGAGTATGGTGCCCCGGGGCCGAGGCGGTGCCGGTGCGGCCCCGGGCAAGCCAGATAGCTTCCTTCCCGGACGGAGTAGCTTGTCCGGATGCACGTCGTCTCAGTTCAGGTGGGGTCTGCTCAAACTCTGCAAGTTGGCACGCGAGAAATCGAGACAGGTATCAACAAGATTCCGGCAAAGGAAATCGCTCTTCGTATCGAGGGCGTCGAAGGTGACGCGGTTGTGAATACCAGGCACCACGGAGGACCAGACCAGGCGGTCTACGTGTATTCGGCTGAGGATTACGCCTGGTGGGAACAACAGTTAGACCAGTCGTTAGAACCGGGGACTTTTGGGGAGAACCTGACGGTTTCAGAAACTCCGGACGTGATTCGGATTGGTGACCGTCTGATCATCGGTGCCGTGGTCCTGGAAATGACTGCCCCTCGCATCCCCTGCGCAACATTCGCTACTCGGATGGGACAGGCAAACTGGATCCGCCGCTTTCGTGATGCCAAACGACCGGGCTTCTACTGCTGGGTCACGGAGAAAGGCACGGTGCGACCCGGCGATCGAATCCAATGGGCGCCCGCGCTAGAAGGGAACGTCGCGTTGCACGAGATGGTTGAGTATTTTTCCGCATCCGACCTCCCCGCTGTGGACATGCAGCGCACCCTTGCGTCACCCATCGCCGGACGAGCGCGGGCCGAATACGAGGCCAGACTCAACAGCCAAGTCGGCTGAGACAAGAGAACGGCGGCCCAACGATCACCTCCCGTCCGCATCCGGCACAATGGTGGCTATGTCTGACGTTGCCATCATCGGAGCCGGGCCCAACGGGTTGGGAGCCGGCATCGTTCTGCAAAGAGCAGGCCGGTTGGTGGTCGTTTACGAGCGACTCAACACCATCGGTGGTGCAGCAGCTACCCGGGAGCTCACCCTGCCCGGCTTTCGCCACGATCTGGGTGCTGCCGTCCACCCGCTCGGTGCCGCCTCGCCGCTGTTTCAAGCGCTCCCGCTGACCGAGCATGGGCTCACCTGGCTGCGCCCCGAGATCCCCCTCGCTCATCCGCTCGACGGGGGAACAGCCGCCACATTGCACCACTCGGTCGCCGTCACCGCCGAGCAACTCGAAAGCGACGGACCGTTCTACCAACGAGTCGTAGGAGGCCTCGCCCGGCGGTGGGATGTTATCGGCGATGCCGTATTTGGTCCTGTGTTGCGGATTCCGGCCCATCCACTCGCCCTGGCCGGTTTGGGGAGCCGGGGATTCTGGCCGGCCAGCGTTGCTCAGCGATCGCTCAGCACCGACCAGGGCAGAGCGCTGCTGGCCGGTTTGGCCGCCCACACACCGATGCCGCTCTCCAAACCCGGAAATACCGCCGTGGCACTCGTGCTCGCCGCACTGGCGCATGTGACCGGGTGGCCGGTCGCCAAGAGTGGGTCCCAAGCTATTGCGGATGCGCTGGCATCGGTCTTCCGGGAACTGGGCGGCACCATCGAGACCAACCGGCATGTGCGCGACCTCGACGACATGTCCCCGGTCGGGACCGTGCTGTTCGATACCGGACCACGAGCTATGGCCACCATCGCCGGGGAACGACTGTCAACCCGCGTCGGGCGGCGGTACCGGAATTACCGCCACGGCCCCGGCGTCTTCAAGGTGGATTATGCGCTCGACGGACCGGTCCCCTGGACCGCCCCGGACTGTCGCAAAGCAGGCACCCTGCACGTAGGCGGCACGGCCGATGAGATCGGCAACGCAGAACAAGCCGCATGGGAAGGAAGAGTCCCCGATCGACCCTTTGTGATTGTGTCGCAGCCAACGATCGCCGACCCGGGTCGCGCGCCGGAGGGCAAGCACGTGTTGTGGACGTACTCCCACGTACCGGCGAGTTCCACGGTTGACATGACGAAGGCGATGGAGCAGCAGATCGAACGTTTTGCTCCTGGTTTCCGTGACCTGATCCTCGCCCGGCGTACCATGGGTCCCGCTCATCTCGAGGACTGGAATCCCAACCTGGTCGGTGGCGACATTGCCGGCGGGCGGACCGACCGGCTCCGCATGCTGTTCCGGCCCAAGCTCAGCCTCCATCCCTACACCGTTGGTCCCCGCCTCTACCTGTGCTCGTCGGCCACTCCGCCCGGACCGGGCGTTCACGGCATGTCGGGCTATCACGCCGCTCAGGCGGTTTTGCACGCCGGAAGTTGACCGCCCGTCAACCTGCTGGACCGTCCGCCGGCGGCGAGGTGCTGTGCTGAACACCACCGCGAGACTCGGTCTTGTGCCGGTACAATCGCTACTCGATTTAGCTCGAAGCGGTACTCACCAACCAGAGAGCAGAAGGAACGCGTCTGTGAGCACGACGGCCGATCAGTCTCAGGAAGCCCCAACAGGCCTGGGGACGTTTGGCGGAGTTTTCACCCCCTCGATCCTCACCATTCTCGGCGTCATCATGTACCTGCGGTTCGGGTGGGTGGTCGGACAGGCCGGGCTGGTCGGGTCGTTGATCATCGTCACGATCGCGACGGCCATCACCTTCTTGACCGGCCTGTCCATCTCGCAGATCGCCACCGATCAGCGAATCCGGGCCGGCGGCGCCTACTACATGATCAGCCGCGCCCTAGGGGTCGAGATCGGTGGTGCCATCGGCATACCCCTCTACCTGGCCCAGGCCCTGTCGGTCGCTCTCTACACAATCGGTTTCGCCGAGAGCGTTTCGCGCGTCTTCCCGATCCTGGACCAGCGGATCGTCGGCCTGGTCACCACCGTCCTGGTTGCCGCGATCGCTCTCATTTCGGCCCGGGTGGCGATCCGGGCCCAATACTTCATCATGGCCGGGATCGGCTTGTCGCTGCTTTCGTTCTTCCTTGGACACGCGGCCACGGTGGAGGCGGCAGTGACTTTCGAACCGGTCGGGTTCTGGCAAGTCTTCGCGGTCTTCTTTCCGGCGGTGACCGGCATCATGGCCGGCGTCAACATGTCCGGCGACCTGGAGAATCCCCGGAGGTCCATTCCCCATGGCACCCTGGCCGCGATCGGGGTCAGCTACCTCATCTACATGGCAATCCCCTTGTTTCTATCTGAGCGCGCCACCGCCGCCCAACTCGTCGCTGATCCCCTCATCATGCGGAACATCGCTGTCTGGGGTGACGCCATCTTGATCGGCGTGTGGGGGGCAACCCTCTCGAGTGCCCTCGGCAGCATCCTCGGAGCCCCGCGCATCTTGCAGGCCATCGCCCGGGATAACATCCTCCCCAAGCCGTTGCGCTTCCTCGGACGGGGAACGGGCCCTAACGACGAGCCGCGCATCGGCACCTTCGTGACCCTCGGACTGGCCCTGACTGCCGTCGCCCTCTTTGACCTCAACGTCATCGCCCCGATCCTTACCATGTTCTTCCTGGCCACTTACACGGTCGTCAACATCGTGTCGGCGCTCGAACGACTGTTGCGTAGCCCTTCCTTCCGTCCCACCTTCAAGGTCCACTGGGGCCTGTCCCTGATCGGCGCCATCGGATGCTCGGTGGTCATGGTCCTTATCGACGCGCCCGCAACGGCCCTATCAGCCGTGATTGTCCTCGGCGTCTATCTGTGGCTGAAACGACGGGGGCTGAAGAGCACCTGGGGAGATGTCCGCCAGGGAATGTGGCAAGCCATGATCCGTTGGGGGCTCTTCAACCTGAGGGCCGACGCACAGGCCCGGAGCTGGCGGCCCCATTTCCTTGTGCTGGCAGGCAACCCGGAGAAACGGTGGTACCTCATCGACCTGGCCAACACCATCTCCCAGGATCGGGGCATCCTCAGCGTCGCAACCATCCTTCCCGAGTCTGCGTCGAGCACCGACCGCAAGAACAGCCTGGCCACCACCATCCGGGATCACCTGGAGGAACGAAACGTCGATGCGTTGGTCCGGGTGGTATCGGCTGCCACCCCCTATGAGGGGGCGGCCACCCTGGTCGAGGCTTACGGGTTGGGCTACCTGGTACCGAACACCGTCTTGCTCGGGGACGGAGAGACCACCGATGATCCAATCGAATACGCGCAGATGATCGCCAGTTTCTACCGGGCCAACCGAAACGTCGTGATCGTTCGGGCCGACGCGGACCGCCTCTTTGGTCGGCGTCGCCATATCGACGTCTGGTGGCAGAGCATGCGCGGCAACGGAAGCCTCATGGTCACCCTCGGCCATCTCATTTCCGCCAGCCTCACCTGGAGCAATGTCGGCCTCCACGTACGCATGATCGTGAAAGATCAGAAGGGTGCCGCCGAAGCCCGGGCCAACCTGGCCGGGCTCATCTCCTCAACCAGGATGCGGGCCAAAGTCGATGTTATGGTGGATGGCCGGCCGCCCATCGAGGTCATCAGTTCGACATCGACCGCCGCCGATCTGACCTTCATCGGGCTTCCCCGGCCCACCGGGGATATCGAGGCCTTCGCCGAACATCTCCGCAACCTGATCAATCAAACGCGAAACCTCCCTGCTGTTGCTTACGTGTTGGCTGCCGAAGATGTCGCTTTCGACCGGATCCTGCGCTAATCGGAGACTTGCGACTCGGGCAACCTGTCGCCGGGCGTAGGCTGACGGCCTCGACGATGGAGCGATGATTGGGATCGCGGATTCTCAGCACATCAGCCGGCACCAACCGGGAAGCGTTCGCGCCACGCGATTGGATTCTGTTCGTCTCCATCGGAGTCATCTGGGGGTCCTCTTTCCTGCTGATGGATATCGGCCTCGAAGCTTTCAAGCCGGGATTGATCACCTGGATGCGGGTGGGCTTGGGGGCTCTGGCCCTCGCGGTCGTGCCAAAAGCTCGAGGCAGAATCGAATCCGACGACCGTCCCCGCTTGATCGCCCTGTCCTTCCTCTGGGTGGCAATACCCTTCACGCTGTTCCCCATCGCCCAGCAGTACATCAACTCGGCGGTGGCCGGGATGCTCAACGGTGCCTTGCCTCTTTTCGCCGCAGCGGTTGCCACCCTCATGCTTCGCAAGCTTCCCCACGGAGCTGTGCTGGCGGGACTCATGCTCGGCTTCGTCGGGGTAGCCGCCATCAGCCTGTCGTCGGGAGCGGAGGGTTCCTCAGAGGCGCTCGGGGTAGGGCTGGTCCTGATAGCCGTCATGTGCTACGGCCTGGCGATCAACATCGCCGCGCCGATCAACCAGAAGTACGGCTCGCTGATCGTCAACGCGAAGATGCTGGCCTATGCGGCGCTGTGGACCGCACCGCTGGGCGTCACCGGGTTCCTACAATCAGCCTTCGCCTGGGATTCGTTTCTGGCGATCGCCGCGGCAGGTGCTGTGGGCACCGGGCTTGCTTTCGTGATCATGGGCTCGTTGGTCAGCCGGGTTGGATCAACGAGATCATCGTTCGCCACGTACATGATTCCAGTTGTTGCGCTCGTTCTCGGGGTCCTCTTCCGCAGCGATAACGTGACCGTGATCTCGCTGATCGGGGTGCTACTCGTCATTGTGGGGGCGCTACTGGCTTCGCGACGGGAGACGGGGGGCGCGGCGGAGTAGTCAACCGCGCGGCTTCGGTGGGGTATCCCTCCGAAGAGGCCTTCTGCTCTGACAAGTCCATCTATTAGTTTTGGGTCTAGCGGTAGTTATGGGTCTTACGGACTCTGGGAACAGACCGCCGCAGGCCTGGGGTTGGAGAGGCAAAGGAGGCACGCAATGAGCCATCCACGGGATCGGTACTACCGGGTCCTCTATGGCGTCGCAGCCGTGTACGACATCGTGTTGGGGATCATCTTCCTGTTCTTCGGCCGGTGGGCTTTCGACGCCTTGGACATCGCAGACAAGTACCCGGAGGGAGGGTTTCTACCGCTGGTCGGAGCATTCGTTCTGGTCCTCGGAGTCGGCTACTACTTGATCTGGCGGGGCGATCTCTGGCGAAATCGGGATCTGGTGGCGATTGGAGCCCTCTACAAGCTCGCCTACACCGGGGTTGGCATCTACATCGCCGTCACCGATGAGGTACCGCACGCCGTATTCCTCTGGGGTTTTGGAGTAGCCGATGGGGTGTTCCTGGTGCTGATGGTCGAGTGTTTGCTGTACTTGTACCGGCATCGACCCGCACCGCAGGCGACCCCCCGGGGGGTCGAGCAAGCCGGGCAGTAACGCGTCAGACCAGTTCCCCCAACATAACCAGGACCGCACCGACGACCACGAGTCCCGCGTGGACCGCGATGAGCATCCACCGGCCCCGGGCGAACGGTGCGTCGAATGGGCGCGGCACCGGCGCCCAGCGGTACCAGAACCACCCTCCCAGCGTGCCGCCTACCAGCACCCCGGCGGTCATCACCCACCAACCAACCCGGCTGAGAGCAGAGCCGTCGAATCCGAGGGCGACTGTCAATAGGCTCGCCAATACCAGCCCGGCCGGAACCGCCAACAGATACCGCCACCGCGGTTGGCGCAGGCTTTTCGCCAGCAGGACCGGCATGGATACCCACCCGCCGATCATCAGCCCGCTCGCAACCCAACCTGCATCGCCGGTGAGGCTCACGAGAAGGAAGATCCCTCCCAATGCGGTGGCACTCACCGCGGTGAGTCGTTTGACACGGCTCGCAAAACCCGGATTAGGGGACATTTCTACCGGAGGTGCTGCGCGGCGCACAGATGCGCGACGCATCATGCACCTACGGTCGGTATCGGGCCGGAGGCCAGCTGGGTCTTGAAACCCTGCCGCCGGCGGGCGGTGGCTTCCTTCGAATAGAGGCGCAGCCCGAGCGCGAGACCCTGCATCTCGAGGTCCTCTACGGTCATTCGTTTGGGCTCGAAATTGACATCGAACAGGGTGCACCTCTCCCATGCTCCGGGTTCGAGAATGCGGCCTTCGGCCAGTAGTCGCTCATAGAGGGGGGTGCCCGGGAAGGGAGTGAGCGCAGTGATCTGCACGTCAAACGGCAGGGTCTTCTCCACGAACTGCTCGATGGCTTCGAACACCTCGGGACCATCTCCGTCCAGACCGAGCACAAAGCAGGCATTCACGGCAATACCGTTGGACTGGATTATCTCAATCGCCCGGTAGTAGCCATCGATCTGCTTGCGTTTCCAATTGTGTTTCAGCTCCAGACCCTCGAGCCCTTGCTTGGTGGGGCTTTCCAGCCCTATGAGAAGCTCCCGGCACCCTGCCTCTTTCAAGAGCCGGAGCAACTCCAGGTCGTCGGCCACCGAAACGTCGGTCTCGGTGAACCAACGCAGACCGAGACCCCCCATCGCCTCGGCGAGTTCGCGGCCGTAATGCTTGTTCACAAAAGTGTTGTCGTCGGCCAGCTCCAAGAACGGCTCATCTGTCCAGATCGCCTTGATGGCTTCGATCTCGGCAATGACCCTTGGTACCGGCTTCTGCTTGTAACGACTGGTCAGCAGGATCGAACTGGCACAGAATTCGCAGTGCCATGGGCACCCCCGCTGGGTCTGCACGGTGAGCCGGTTGTACCGCTCCGGGTCGAGCAGATCGAAGCGGGGGATCGGCGCGTCGGCGAGGTCATAGGCGATACCATCCGATGAGTACACCCCGGCCAAACGACCCGCCTCCATGTCGGCCACTACTCGCGGCCAGGCGGGCTCACCTTCGCCAACGACCACCGCATCGCAATGCTCCAATGCCTCATCCGGAAGGCAAGAGACATGGAGACCTCCGATAACTGTTGGTACTCCTTCTGCCCGGTACAGGTCCGCCAACTGATAGGCGTCCTTGACCTGGGCCGTATACGAGGAGAAAGCGGCCAGGTCGCATTCGGGAAGCTCGCCGATATCACGGATATCTGCCACCTCGACGTACTCGACCTCATGACGCTCCGGTGTAAGAGCGGCCAGCGTAAGGAGCGAAAGGCTGGGAAGCGAGGCAATAGCCTTTCCTCGCTCCGCAAAGCCCGGGAGGGTGAGTCCTATCTGCGAGAGAATCGGGTTATGCACCCGTATTCCGCTCATAGCGATCAGTGCGATTCTCACGGGGCCCTACCTCCTCATCGTTGGCAGACGCGCATCGTATATGATCAAATCAAGAGGAACCAGCGCCAAGAGTCGAAGGTCCCGACAGAAAGCCGCCCGGAGCGGTCGTGTGGGCTCGGGTCAGGCTGCGTTTGAGCGAAAACCGACCTGTGTCATCATCGATGGTCTCGTGAACGGAGCTCAATGGAAAAGGCGACTGATAGAGACCTTGGGGTCGGTCCTCGGGTCGGACTGGCTCGCTCGATCGTTGGAATGTTCCGTCGGCCTGCGCTAACTCTCGAGGAGTTCGCCAAAGTGCCGTCCGGGTGGAGGCGTGGTCTCACCCTGATGGCTCTCATGGCGCTGGCCTACACCGTCGTAGACGTGCAACTGGCCTTCAACGGGGTTGCTCCAATTCCCGATCCGTTCCTTCGTATCCCCGCCGGTGAGTACTACAAGTGGGCGGCACTGTTCTACGGCGCGGCCATCCTCGCCGGCTGGTTGCTGGCTACCGGTGTGATGCAGCTGGCCGCCCGCGCCGCGGGCGGTGTCGGTGAGTTCGAGAGCCTCGTGGCCGCCACGGGACTGGCCACCGCCGTGGCGACGCTCCCCACCCTCATCCCCGACCTGATCACCTCCACGTCGGGGATCTACGACACCTGGGCGACCTCAGGCCTGTCGACAGCACTCCCCTGGCTATACATGGCTCTCTACGTTTTCCTCTTTCTCGTCTACTACCCGCTGGCGGTTGCTGCCGTCCACGATGTTTCGCGGGGTCGAGCGATAGTGATTGGACTCACCGGCTACCTCCTGTACCAAGGCTTCATCTTCATCTTCATCCGCTGAGCATCCCGATGTGGGTGTCCGGGAGAAGGCGCTTGCCGGAGGCACGGATAACCAAGGAGGGTTCGCTGCGTGCCGACGGTCACTATCGGCAAGAATGTGAATGTAAGAGAGTTGCCACGGATAGTTCTGTCGTTCGGCGAAAGGCGGTGTGTGAGTGGGCCAGCCGAGTCGCCCCCGCCGGGTGGAGGTGAGACCTTTTCCAGCGAGTCGACGGGTCGTGACCCAAGCGTTGCGAGCCGGCCGACGGATAGCCCCGGTGCACGGTCTGATCAGCGTGGATGTCACCGAGGCCCGACGTCGCCTCGAGTCGGCTCAGACGCCGCAGTCGTTCACGGCGTTCTTGGTGGCGTCGGTGGGTCGGGCGGCTGCTGCCCACCCTGAGGTGCACGCCTACCGCAACTGGCGCGGCCAACTGATGATTCATCACCACGTCGACATCGCCGTGCTGGTAGAAGTACACACACCGGAGGGATTGTTCCCCCTCGCCCACCTGGTCCGTGACGCCGACCTGCGAGACGTGAACGACATCAGCACCGAGATCCGCCGGGTCAAGGCCGACCCGACTTCCAGCCGCAGCGGTCAGCTACTGGCACGGGTCACACCGGTTGCCGCCAAGATCCCAGGCGCCGTCCCGCTGTTCTACCGGCTCATGGCACGGTCGGTGCGGATGCGCAGAATGGCTGGCACCGTGGCTGTCACCTCGGTTGGGATGTTTGCCGGTGGCGGGGGCTTCGGCATCGGGTTTCCAACGGTGCTGACACTGAGTGTCCTCGTCGGTGGGTTGAGCGAGCGCCCCCGGGCCATTGACGGCAGAGTCGAACCAAGCGAAGTACTCGATCTCACGGTTACGGTCGACCACAACGTAGTCGACGGCGCGCCGGCAGCTCGGTTCGTGGCAGACATGCGCCGGCTAATCGAAACAGCAGAAGTCCTGCAGTAGGGGCCCTCAACGCGGTCTGTGCGCCTTTGTGGAACTCGACTAACCCCGCAACGGCTATCGCCTTCTTCGGACTACAGCGTCCGACCGAGCGGCCCGATCGTCCCCGGCATGGCGCGCCCCCTATCGAAATCCGATCGAAAGGGAGCGCACGAGAAAGACCAGCCGGCGGACCTCCACGGCACCGGGCATTCACAGCCGGTCACGTTGTCTCCGCACTGCGTTCACAAGTTCTCCACATCAGGGCGAGATCCTGGCGTTATCGAATCGAGAAAGGAATCGATGATGTTGAGACGACGAGGCCCGTTTGGGGTTTTCCTGATGGTGGGCGTTGGTGTCTTAGTGGGGGCTACCCTCTTTGGCGGTTCTGGAGCGGTCGGCGGCCTGGTAGCCGCACCCCTTCTGGTGTTGGGATTCTTGTTCAAGATCGTTCTGTTCTTCATGCTCTTCGGTCTGGTATCCAGACTGTTCGCCAGCCTCGGTGGGCGAGATAAGAGCTGGTCCGGCCCATCGCACGAGTGGTGGTCTGATGAGGTCCGCTCGCGCCGGAACGGCCGGAGCAGATCGTCAGAGAGTGACGTGGGCAAACCGCAGAATGATCGCTTCGAGGAGTGGCACCGAATGGCCCATGCCCGACAGGAAGTGGACGATCACACCCCGCCTTTTGAGGAGTGAGCGACCACACTATGAGTCATGAAGACAATCCTGGTCGTTGACGATGAGCTGAAGATCACCCGCCTGCTGCGCGATTACCTGCAGCAGGCGGGCTTCCGCGTGGTTACCGTCGCCGACGGGTCGGCAGCCTTGACCGCGGCCCGCGCCGAGCGGCCTGACATGATCGTGCTCGATCTGGGGTTGCCCGGCCTGGACGGCCTAGACGTGACCCGCGCGCTTCGAAAATCCTCGGACGTGCCAATAATCATGCTGACCGCCCGGGCCGAAGAGTCCGATCGGATTGTCGGCTTGGAGTTGGGTGCCGACGACTATATGGTCAAACCGTTCAGCCCCAAGGAACTCGTGGCCCGGGTCCGGGCGGTGCTCCGCCGGGTCGACGCCTCAGTCGAGGCGCCCGATTTGGTGCGGGCCGGGGACCTCGAGATCGACACGACGAAGCGTACGGTGATCGTGCACGGCCGAACCGTCGACCTCACCCCGACCGAATTCGAGCTGCTGCTGCACTTCGCCCGGTCACCCGGTCGGGTCTACACGCGGTCTCAACTCCTCGATGCCCTGCACGGGGTGTCGTTCGAGTCGTACGAGCGGGCCATCGACGCCCACGTGAAAAACCTGCGCCGCAAGCTGGAACCCGATCCGGCGCATCCGAAGCATCTGCTGACTGTGTACGGAGTGGGGTACAAGTATGCCGATGGGTAGGCAGTTCCGCAGCGGTCCGCAGTGGTGGCCGGAGGGCGAGCACTGGCCCCCGAGGGGTGGGCGAGGCTACGAGGCCTGGGCAGGGTTTGGGCGCCGCATGTTCATGGGTGCCCTGGTGTTCATTGGTTTCCTCGTAGCGGTCGCGGTGCTGATTGGGGCCCTCATCGCCACTGCGGTGGCGGGAATGGCGTCGACCGGACGGGTCGGCGTTGTCCTGGCAACCCTGTTTGTGCTGGTGGCAGGAGGCTGGCTTCTGCGGATGGTGGTTCGGCGCACGTGGCGTCCGGTTCGCGATCTCATAGGCGCCGCCGGACGGCTTGCCGACGGCGATTACAGCGCTCGGGTGGATGAGCGCTCTTCAGCGGGGATCAGGGCAGTCGCCTCTTCGTTCAACTCGATGGCCGAGCGGCTCGAGGAGGCGGATGAACAGCGTCGTCGGTTGATGTCTGATCTAGGTCACGAGCTGCGGACTCCGCTGGCAGTGATTCGGGGCGAGATCGAGGCAGTGATCGACGGCGTCCGCGACGGTGGTCCCGAGCACATGGAGTCAATGCTCGACGAGGTCGAAGTGTTGGAGCGGTTGATCGAAGACTTGCGGATTCTGACCCTGTCGGAGGCGGGGAAGCTGCCGTTGCAGACTGAGCAAGCCGACCTGATGAAGGTGGTCGAAGAGGTGGCCGCTTCGTACCGGCCAGCGGCCTCTACCTCAGGGATCGAAGTCCTCGTGGAGGCGCCTACCGGGGTTCCGTCCGTGGAGATGGATCCGGTACGGATCCGACAGGCGCTCACCAACCTGGTCGTGAATTCAATCCGGGCCATGCCCGGCGGAGGTCGGGTGACGATCAAGGTGAAGGCGGAGGACGATCGGATCACGACCCAGGTGATCGATACCGGCCCGGGCATCGACCCCGCTCAACTCGAGGAAGTGTTCGGTCGCTTCGTGAAGTCCGAGAACTCCCCGGGCAGCGGCCTGGGGTTGTCCATTGCGCGAGGCCTAGTGAGGGCGCACCGTGGCGATGTGGAAATCATCGCCAGCGGCCCGGACGGCACCACCGCCGTGATGTGGTTGCCCCGATGACCCGCGACCGCCGAGGCACTTGGGGGGTGTCGGGCGGCAGTTTCGTTTCGACCGTTGCGCGCCAATCGACCTCCGTTCAGGGCACAGTTCGTTGAACCGGTCGGTGCTCGGAGGAGCGACCAGGCTGAAGGTCCCGAGTTAGTTGACGAGGGCTCAGTTGTCTTGACAGCCTTGTACGTGAAGCCGGAACCGCACCAAGGGGAACGTTCCGACCGACGCGCTACCTTTGCGTGCCCGACGAAGGCTTCCACCCGCATCCGACAACCAAGTAGGCTCACACAAATGCCTCTGCCGAAAGCACACTTTCGCGTCCACCTCGGCACGGATGAGGTGGGCGTCGAATCGATCACACCGCTTCATTGGGCGGGTCCCGGCCACGGCGATCCGGACCTGCAGCAGACAGTGACGCTGCGGCGGGCAATCGGCAGCGACCGGACCTTTTTCAAGTGGCGGGAGGCGGTGGCCTCGGGAAGGCAGGACGTGCGCGACGTCACCATCTCTCAGCTGAGCGCCCCGGCTCGCAAGGCGGTCAACAAGTGGCTACTCAAGGGGGCGACGGCCGTCCGCTGGAGCGGCCCCGACTTCCACGCCCGCTCGGGAGAGATCGCCTACGAGGAGCTCGAGCTCCGCTACGAATCGATCATCTGGCTCACCGCGTCCCACGTGGCGAAAGGAGAAGAGAAGAGATGAGCTATCCACTTCCGGTGTTTCACTTCCGGGTCGATTGGCAGGGTGCTCAACTGGCGTTCAGCGAGGTGAGCGGTCTGGAGATGGAGGCTGAGGTGATCGAGTACCGCGATGGCCTCAGCCCCACGTACTCGACGGTCAAGATGCCGGGTCTCAAGAAATACACCAACATCACGTTGAAACGCGGGATCTATGCGGGCAACAACGAATTCGCCGAGTGGTTCAAGACCATCAAGTTGCACACGGTGGAGCGGCGCGACATGGTGATCAGCCTCCTCGACGAGGAACACAACCCGGCGATGACCTGGAAGGTCAGAAACGCCTGGCCCACGAAGGTATCAGGCCCGACCCTCACGGCTACGGGGAACGAGGTCGCCATCGAGGTATTAGAGATCGCACACGAGGGGATCGAGATCGAGTCCCCCTAGCGTCGCCAGAGTGGAAGAGGCAGGCTCGGAGTAGCTGAAGTCTGGATGTGTGAATCCGCCGAGCGGAGGTTTCACAGGTTTCCAAGGGTCGGGGTTGGGGTCTGCGCCTGATTCTGCGACCTGCCGCCAACCGGTCCTCGCGCTACTTCTGACTCGGAACGTCGGTGGCCGCCGCTAGGCCGCCCGCCTCCATGTGCCGAGCACCGTCGTGTGCACGGGGTCCACGTCCGAGCAGATCAAGGACGCCGTCGAAGCGGGCTATGCGTGGCTCGGTGGCCTGGCCGAGCTGCGCGACGTGAGCTACGTCGACCTGCCGACCAGCCACCGGCCGATGTGGTCACGCCCGCAAGAACTCGCGTTGATCATCGGTGACGTCGCTCGAAGCGCGTAGCAACGCGTTCCCGCGCCGCGGCTTCGTCGCGTCGGGCTCGGTCGAGGCGACCATGTAGGGGCGCCCGCAGTCCGGCCCTACGACGGCGAGCCCGATGGATGGGTGGCCATTCGCCCGGCGGCTACTCGCCGGTGAGCCCTACCACCAACTCCCTCAGGAGGTCGGCATGGCCGTTGTGCCGGGCGTACTCCTCGATCGGGTGGACCAGGATCCATCGCAGGCTGGGTGCCCGACCGTCGGGCCACGTGCGCCGGGAAGCCGCGGCAGAGCGTACGGGCTGCTCAGGCGAGTCCCCGGCGGCCGAGTGCCATTCCCAGTCGGGGTCGGTGTTCCAGTCCACCGTGTCCCACGGGAGTGCCGGCGCTCGCCCGTGCAGCCGCCGGACGGCTCCCTGCGAATGGCCCCCAACTTGGCTCCCGGAGCCCGCCGGCCAAAATTGCGCTGGCAGTGGCGCCGGCTTCCGCGGGATACCGCGAGGATCGTGGCACAGGCCCCTCACCCCGACCCAGAGTTGCCGGCCGTCCTCACGCCGCCATCGGCTCCGCTTCGGGCGAACCGTGCACCTCGGCAGGGTGCCCCTCCACCGAGACCTTCGGGATCCATTCGAGCCAGCTCGGAAAGTACCAGTTCCAGGCCCCGAGCAGCTTCATCGACGCCGGCACCAGGACGGTGCGAACGACCGTGGCATCCAAGAGCACCGCCACCGCGAGCCCGAAGCCCATCTGTTGGAAGCTGGACAGCTGCCCGGCGGCGAACCCGGAGAACACGGCCACCATGATCGCCGCCGCCCCGGTGATTAGCGCTCCGGTACTGCGCAATCCGTGGGCTACAGACTCGGTGTTGTCGGCGGTCTGGTCGAAACGCTCCTTGATCCTCGATAAGAGGAAGACGTGGTAGTCCATCGACAGCCCGAACAGCACCGAGAAGAGAAAGAGCGGCAGCCACGCCTCGATGGTTTCCACCTGTGTGAACCCGAGGCGGTCGGCCACAGTCTTCATCCACGCCGGGCCTACTCCAATCTGGAAGAAGGCGACCAGGAGTCCGTATGCGGCGCCCACGCTGAGCAGGTTCATGGCGATGGCTTTGCCGGGTATGACAATCGACCGGAAGGCCACCGCCAGCAGTAGGGAGCTGAGCCCCAGCACCACCGCTATGACGATCGGGGTGTAGTGGTCGGTTTGGGCGAGGAAGTCAACGGTGGTGGCCGTCTGTCCTCCCACCAGTACCTCGGTGTCGGGCCGGCCGACGGTGGGAATGAGGTCGGCCCGAAGATGACGGACGGCGTCCATCGAGTCCACCGATGCAACGTCGCCCAAGAGTTGGACCGAGAGGATCGCCAGCTCGTCCGTTGAAGCGGGGTCGAGGAAAGAAGGTCCGTAGCCGCCGTCGGCGGCGATTGCCTTCTGGAGGGCTGCGGCCGTTTCATCGGCTCCATTGCCCGCCATCACTACCTCGACCGGTGAGGTCACCCCACCGGCGAACTCTGCCTCGAGGATCTCAAAGGCCCGGGCCGATTCGATATCCGCCGGCAGGGTTGACACCCCACCCAAGCCCGTGGACATGGAGAAGAAGCTCCATGAGGCGGCGATGAGGATCCCGACCGACACCACCAGCGAGATCACCGGCCGGTCCATCACCAGGCCGGTGACTCGGTCCCACACCCAACCCGGGCGTCCATCCCTCCGGTGCCGGCGCAGGCTCAGGGCTTCGATGCGGTCACCCATCAGTGACAACACCGCCGGGAGCAGGGTCACCGAGGCGGCCACCGCCGCCACCACCACAAGGATGGCGCCGAGGCCGAGCGACCGGAAGAGGGTGTTGGGCAGCAGCAGCATCCCGACCAGGGCCAGAACCACGGTGAGACCCGAGAAGAACACCGCCCGGGTGGCGGTGGCGCCAGCCCGGCCGATCGCCTCGAGCTTCGCGTGGCCCTTGTGTCGTTCCTCCCGATAGCGGGAAACGATAAACAGCGAGTAGTCGATACCGACCGCCAAGCCGATCATCGTGATCATGTTGGTGACGAAGAAGCTCAGATCGAAGGCCTGACCCACCAGCGCGGCAGCGCCCATAGCCACACCGATCGCAACCACACCGAGGACGATGGGCAACACCCCCGAGGCGACTGTCCCGAAGACCAGAACCAGCACCACGAGCGCCACGCCGATACCGATGGTCTCGCCGGTGGCGAGATCCTCCTCGGCAATGGTGTTGAAGTCGTTGTTCAGAGTGACCCGCCCCGCCACCAGCGCGGTGAACCCAGCGGGTGTCTCGATCCCGGTGACGATCTTGTCGATGGTCTCGGCGTTGGCCGACCACTCGTCCATGTCTGCTCCGGCCAGGGTGACCGGCAGAAGTACCGTCTTCCCCGACTCCGACACTGGCCCGTCCTGGGTGAGATACGACCCGACCCCGGCCACCGCCCGTGAGGCGGCAAGGGCGGTCTGCACCTCGTTCACATAGCCGGCATGCGCCGGATCTCCTGCAGTGGCGTTCTTGGCGGTGATGACCACGAACTCGGTCCCGGCTTGTTCTCCTCGCAACTCATCGATCAGTTCGAGGGCTCGGTCCGACTCGGGGTCGTCGGTGAAGGTGATCGAAGTGGTAAGGGCGTCATCGAGCAGCGCTGAGGTCAGCAGGCCTGCGGTGACCAGCAGTACCAGCCAGATCACCACCGTCCTCCACGGTCTCCTGGCACTGGCCCGGGCCAGTGCCTCTGTTCCGATAGACATGATCGTTCTCCTCTTGATGAACGTACGGTGTATGCGTACACTGTAAATGTACACCGTATATATACAACGTAAGTAGACTTTGTGTCAAGAGGAGATCTCGAAATGACTTACGATGTAGGCATGACCACCGAAACCCGGACTCCGCTCACTCGGGAACGCGTTATCCAAGCTGCGTTCGGCTTCGCCGACCAGCATGGTGTCGACGAGCTCTCGATGCGCAAACTCGGCGCCGAGCTCGGGGTCGAGGCGATGTCGCTCTACAACCACGTCACCGACAAAGGAGACATCCTCGACGAGATGATCGACCGGGTGTTCCTTTCGATGCCTCCCCCGGATCCCCGGCTCGACTGGAAAGATGCGCTCCGGCAGGCAGGCGTCGGGGCGATGGATGCGTTCACGGCCCACCCGTGGGTGATCAACCTGCTCGTATCCCGCGCCAGCACGCGAGCGGGTGCGTTGGCTTACATGGAACGGATCCTCGCCATCCTCACTCACGCCGGGTTCAGCGACGCGGATACTCACCACGCCTGGCAGCTGCTTGCCTCGCACACGATCGGCTACGCCATCCAGCAGGCTACCAACCCCGGAACAGACGATTCCGACCCGACGGCGTTTGAGACTTGGCTCAGCCGCGCCGGCGACATCCACCCCAATATCACCCGACTCGCCCCGCTGATCATCAATTGTCAATTCGGCCGCGAGTACGAGTTCGGGCTCGAGGTGATCATCGACGGTCTGGCCGGGCGGCTCCCCTGAGCGAGCATCACGGTCTGATGGCCTAGCAACCCCGTCGGGGTCGCCCAAGGGCTCCTCGCGGCTTGACCGCCCGGAAGATCCGCCCGGCCCTCCGTGGAGAATCCCCGAGAAGTGCCCTTTGCTCTCAGGGTTCTTTGCGGGTTATCCCCAATAGACCCGCCAGTCGGGATGTCGCATCGTGAAGATACACAAGAGACGCCATCACAAGGAGACCGTCGATGACCACCCAAACCGCCGAGACCTACCCCACCACCTACGAGGTCTCGTCCAATTCCCGCAACCTGGCCACACTGAGCCACCTCTCAGCCTTCATCACCTTCGTCGGCATACCGTCGCTGGTCGGTCCGCTGGTGATGTGGCTTCTGAATCGGGACGATCCGTTCGTCGAGCAGCAGGCCAAAGACGCTCTGAACTTCAACATCTCGTTCCTGCTCTACGGGGTGGTGGCGACGTTCTCGATCATCCTCCTCGTCGGCCTCATTGCCCTCCCCGTCGTGTTGATCACCTGGTTCGTGCTGGTGATCGTGGCGGCAGTCAAGGCCGGGAACGGCGAGAACTACCAGTATCCGTTCACGATCCGGTTCGTCTCCTGAACCACCTTACCCCTCCCCTCCCGCAGGAAAGGCCCCCGTTCCGGGGCCTTTTCTGCGTAAGTGGCCACCCGGGCGGCCTTCGTCTTTGTGAGGCCGACGGCCACCGGGGTTCTCTGGCTCCCGTTGGCGCCGACCGGGAGCGGAGGAAATGGGAGGCTTTCAGTGACCGATGTCGTGGTCGCCGGCCTCTACGAGCCCACTCTCGTAGGCGAAGACCACCGCCTGGGCACGGTCGCGCAAGCCGAGCTTTGTGAGAACGTTCGACACGTGGGACTTCACCGTGGCCGCTCCGATGAAGAGCTCATCAGAGATCTCGGCGTTGCTGGAGCCACGAGCGATCGAAGCCAGCACCTCGCGCTCCCGGTCGGTGAGGCGTTCCAAGCGGTGGGACACTGCGGTGTCGACGGCGAGACGCTCGGCGAAGCGGCCAATGAGGCGTCTGGTGATCGACGGTGACAGCAGAGCTCCGCCGTCCGCCATCGTGCGCACCGCCGCAACCAGGTCCTCGGGTGGGATGTCCTTGAGCACGAAGCCGCTGGCGCCCGCCCGCAACGCCTTGTAGACGTACTCGTCGGGGTCGAACGTCGTCACGATCAATACCCGCACCGGCCAGTTGGCCTCGTCGACGATGCGTGCAGTCGCCTCCAGGCCGTCCATCTCGGGCATCCGGATGTCCATGAGGATCACGTCGGGACGATGCGTACGTGCCGCCTCGATCGCCTCCAGCCCGTTGCCCGCTTCGGCCACGACCTCGATGTCGTCCTGATGACCGAGGACCATGGCAAACCCGCCGCGCACCAATGCCTGGTCGTCGACAACGACAACACGAATACTCACGCTTGCTCCTCTCCGACCGGCAAACGGGCGACGACCTGAAATCCCCCACCGGGACGGGGGCCCGCATCGAGGGTCCCCCCCAACAGCAACGCCCGTTCACGCATGCCGACGATCCCGTGACCCGACCCGGGCAAGATGGTGCCACCCTGCCCGGTGTCGAGCACCTCGATGGCGACCAGATGGTTGTCGGTGCTGAGCCGCACCTCGGCCCGGGCGCCGGGTCCGGCGTGTTTGAGCACGTTAGTAAGTGCCTCCTGGACGATACGGTAGGCGGACAGGTCGACGCGGGCCGGCAGATCGGTCGGTAAGCCGTCAGAAGTGAGCGAGACCTCTAACCCGGTCTGTCCGACCTGGTCGACCAGCCGCCGAACATCCGCGAGACCGGGCAGGGGACCGAGTCCGTCGACCTCGGCATCGAGTCGCAGCACGCCGAGTAAGTGGCGCAGCTCACCGAGCGCTTGACGTCCCGCCTGCTCCACGGCTTCCATCGCCTGGAGGGCAGCTGCCGGGTCGTCGGCAGCCACGGTCTTAGCAGCGCCAGCCTGCACCGTCATCATGCTTACCCGGTGGGCGACCACGTCGTGCAACTCGCGAGCTATACGCGATCGCTCTTCGGCTACGGCCCGCCGCGCCTGGGCCGTGCGTTCCCGTTCGAGGTGCGCAGCATGTTCCTGGAGGATGGTCACGTACTCGCCGCGAATGCGGATACGCCTGCCGATGTACCAAGGCAAGAACGTCAGGAGGAGAGCCAACCCGATGGCCTGCGCCGGCTCGTCTCTGATGACGCTGCCGATTCCTTCGAGCGCGAGGGCGACACCGGCTCCGGTGTAGCTCCAACGGTCTTTGATGGCGTAGCGGCCGACGCTGTAAAGCGAAACGGGAACGGCCAGCCCGGGATCGCCCGGATAACCCAGACCTGCCCACAAGATCGACACGAACACGCTCACCCCGAACACAACCAGCGGCCGCCACCTACGCCAGTAAAGAGCAGCGCTACCCGCCGCCAGAACGAAATAGGCTGCGTTCGGGAGATCGCCAACAACGGCAATGGTGAAGTCCTGGGTGTCAACAGCGTCCTGGAACGACCCGCTGAACAACCCCGCCATGAATACGACGATGGCGAGAACGGCGTCCGTGGTGCGCGGCCAGCGGGTGAACGGACCCCGCAGCGGCTGCCGAAAACTGCCGAGCGGTGTCATCGGGTCGACCGGGGTGCTGTCCACGTCGCTAGATGATGACATAGTCGGTGCCGGGTCGACCGGTCGAGGCGTACATACGTCCCACGGTACGCCAACTGGCACCCGGCGGTCACCCTCCCACCGGCCGATTCCGGTCTCCGCCTCACGGGGGAGGACCCCCGACTCCCCACCATGCCTGATCCGCCCGTGGGGGGAGCCACCGATCGTCCGCAGGACCGATGACCCCGCCGTCGATATGCCATACATTCGGCTTCATACAAGCCACATGAGGAGTCGAAATGAAACAGGCATGGCGTACAACATGGATCGCAGCAATCGCGGTCCTCGCAATCCTCGTTGCTGGGTGCGGCAACTCAGGATCTCAACGAGACCCGGAATCCCTCCCCGGCACCCAGGTCCAGGCCGGTGACGCGTCCTCGGCTAACGCCCGAGTGGCGGTCACCATCGACGAGATCGGTGTCACCTCGGTGACTCCCCAAGGATGGACCGAGACGACCGCCGGGCTGTTCGCCTACGAATCCGCCGAGCTCGGCTTCGGCGCCATCCCATCAAGTTCGGCACCCGACCTGGAGGAAGAAGGTTTCGAGCTGGTGGAGCAGCTAGCGGCCGATGGACGCGCGTGGAACCTCTACGACCTCGAAGCCGGTGGGGTCATCGTTCGCCTAGCGGCCACCGAAATCGGCGACATCGCGTACTTCGTGACCCTGCAATCGCCAGCGACCCTCGTGGAGGAGTACGCCGAATCGGTGCTGCTGCCGGCACTCGAAGCGTTCGAGACCGGGGAGATTGCCGACAGCTGGCGAATCCTCGATGACCTGGACCCCGCCGACGGCGACCTCCAAGACCTGCTGGACGAACTCATCGCCCGAACCGATCTCCCCGCCCTCGGGGTCACGGTATTCGACGGCGAGACGATCATCGAGACTGCGGTCTCCGGGGTGCGCCGCCGCGGGGACCCCACCCCGGTCGAACCGACCGACCTATTTCACATCGGGTCGAACACCAAGGCCATGACCGCCACCCTGGTCGCCACCTTCGTCGACGAGGGTGTCATCTCGTGGGAGACCACGGTTGAGGAGATCTTTGGGGACGTGTTCCCGGACCTCGACGAGGGTCTGGCGCAGGTCACCTTCCGTCAACTGCTTAGCCACACCGCCGGGTTCGACGTTCTCGAAGACGAGCGGACCTTCCTCCCTCTTCTCGGAACGGACGACGACCTGCCCGTCACCGAGCGACGTTTCGAAATCGCCGAAACCTCGCTCACGCAGCCCGCGCCCCATCCTGCCGGTCGGTACGAATACTCGAACGTTGGCTACACGATCGTCGGCGCCATGCTCGAGGAGCTGACCGGCACCTCGTGGGAGGACCTGGTCCAGACCCGCCTCTTCGACGTATTGGGGATGAGAAGCTGCGGCTTTTACGCACCGGGCACTCCCGGTGAAGTGGATCAGCCGTGGGGACACTTCGACGAGCGGGGCGGTGAAGCGATCGACCCCGGCGATCCGAACGCCGAGCTCCCGCACGCCCTGGCACCGGCCGGCCTCGTGCACTGCAGCATGTCGGATTGGGCGCTCTTCCTCCAGTCCCAGCTCCGAGGTTTCCAGGGCAGCGCTACCGAGATCATCAGTCCGGAAGCGTTCGTAGCGCTGCAGACACCGGCCGAGAGCTCGGACTATGCGCTCGGCTGGGTAGCTGTCGAGGCGCCGTTGGGGTTTGTCATCACCCACAACGGCAGCAACCAACGGTTCACATCCGACGTGCTGCTCGTGCCCGGCGAAAACTGGGGCGCACTGGTGGTCACCAACCTGGGCGCAGGAATGGCCGCCCCAACGATCGACGCGGTGGGAGAGGCAATCACCACGCGCTACCTCAACCCGTAGCCGTGGCCAACTCGGCCGCCTGCCCACGGGCTCATCTGTCCTCCGACCCACCGGAACAGGCGGCCAGCCCCCTCCCGTCGCATGGACACTCCACGCCGACTCACGACCTCGAAAACAAACCAATCCGAAGGGAAACAGTCATGACAATCACCACCCAACAACCCCCCACCGAGAAACCCCCGCGTCGCAAGAAAAGGAAACTGTGGATCGCCATCGCCATCGTGTCGGCGCTGGTGGTCGGTACTCTGGGCTTCAGGGTCTACGGAGCACTGTCGCTGCTGGCCGGCGGAGAGCGAATTGACATCGGGGGCCGCCATATCTTCATAGCCTGCAGTGGCTTTGGCTCCCCGACCGTCATCCTCGAACATGGCCTTGGAGCCAACGGCTTCGACTGGAAGAAGGTGCAGGACACGATCGACGACACCACCCGGGTGTGCTACACATCCCGAGCCGGTATGGGGTTCAGCGACCCTGCACCGGGAGACGGCGTGCGCATCATGCAAGACGCTGTCGACGACTTGTCCGCCGTGCTGGCTGCCGCCGAGGTACCGGGACCCTATGTGCTGGTCGGCCACTCGGCCGGTGGCTTCGTTGTCCGGCTCTTCGCCGACCAACACCCCGGCGAGGTTGTCGGGATGGTCCTCGTCGACAGCACTCACGAAGACCAAACGGCGCGCCTGCGTGCAGAGGTTTCCCCCAAGACTTGGAGTGAGGTCTCAGGGTTCTTCGGTTCTGACAACTCCGAGAACATGGACCTCGAAGCCAGTAGCGCCCAGGCAGCCGCAGCAGGCGACCTGGGAGATATGCCACTTGTCGTTCTCGAAGCCGGCCAGGAGGAGCCCGAGGCCCCTCCCCCCGGGATCTCTCAAGCGGCCGCGGACGAGGTCAACGCGGTGTTGCGTTCGCTCGGGCCCGAGCTGCAACTCGATCTTGCGGAACTTTCGACGAACGGTACGCACATACTGGTCAGAGGAAGCGGCCACTTCATCCAACTCGACCGTCCCGACGCCGTCATCGACGCCATCAACTCGATCCTCGGTGAATAACGCGTCACCGCCTGCGGAGGCACCGGCCTGACAAAACCAGCTGGCTGATCAGATGGATCGTCGAGCGAACGACGGATGGCTCCCAACCGTCAGAAGGTCCACGAGCTCGTCTAGCAACGAACCTCACTCTCCCACAGGGGTTTCGGTGGCACGCCCGGAGGGACTCGAACCCCCAACCTCCTGATCCGTAGATGTCCAAGCGGCGTCCATAGGCGTCCACAACCCTCCACACAGCCCGAAACGCAAGGCTTCTATGTCCATGGCCGTCCACACCAGTCAACGGCGATTGGCTCCCAACTTGGCTCCCAGCGGGGGCGAGAGCGCGGACCTTTGTGCAACGGCACGATCGGAACCGAAGGACCTTCAAGAGACGGCGCTGGCTTCCGGGTCGGCTGATAGTGGGACAGGAAGCATGCTTCGGGCGGGCGCGTATTGCCTGCGAGCTCGATGGGTGATTGCAGCACTTCGGCGAGTCTCTCTGATGGTGTCAACCATCCGAGGGTTTGTCTGCGGCCAAGAGTCCTTTGCTCCGGTCCCCACGATTGTGCCTTCACAAACGCACGATCCTGCGGTACAAAGTCCCAATCGCCCTACTCAGCTATGGCAGAGGGAGGACATTGCGAAAAAGGGGGGCATCCCAAAGGCGCGCGGTTCGCCCGGCGGTACCGCCGGTGGACGGGATTCCACGGTCGAAGCCAAGTGCATGACGTGGTCGCCAGGGACGAATCACACAATGGAATCCTCGGAGTCAGTGGGCTTTCCCCGCGTGTTGGACGAGAGGAATATGTCGTGAAAGTACGTAGCGGTCGCCGCTGGGCGATCTTATTTGTTGTTGCGCTGGTGGCGGCGGTGATGGCGTCGCCTGCGGGTGCGACGCATGGAGGGAGCCCGTCACCGGAGCTGACCGTGGTCGGGCATCTTGACGCGGACGGGCTCGGCGTCTTCGGTGAGAACATCACCGATGTGTGGGCGTATGGGAATTACGCCTATCTGGGTTCGTTCGATGACATTGCGTGCACGTTTGACACGACAGGCACCCACATCGTCGACATCAGTGACCCGGCGAACCCCGTCAAGGTGGCCTTCATTGCCGACAAGCCGGCAACGCGGACGAACGACGTGAAGGTCGCTCATCTCGAGACCAAACATTTCACCGGTGAGATCCTCGTCGCCTCGAACGAGCCGTGCGGCTCACCGTTCGTGCCACGACTCAACTCCAACGGAGTGTCGGGCAACGCCGGCCGCGGTGGTGTCGCGATCTGGGATGTCACCGATCCGACCAAGCCGAAGGCCCTTCGGCAGAACTACCTCGATTTTGGGGTGCACAACACCTACATCTGGGAGCAGGGCGCCAACGCCTACATGCTCATGGTGGACGACAACAACGTCCAGGACGTCCACATCGTGGACATCACCAAGCCCCAAAGCCCGAAGGAGATCGCAGTAACCGGTCAGCTCGATTGGCCCACGCTGAGCGGCAACATCGGTGTTGGTGAGGTGTTCCTGCACGACGTTTGGGTGCAGGACAACGTTGGCACCGTCATCGCCTACCTGTCGTACTGGGACGCCGGTCTGGTGCTGCTCGACGTGGCGGATCCGGCCAACCCGGTCTTCCTGGGCGACAGCGAATACCAGTCGCCGGACCCCTTGTCGGGTGAGGCCCCCGAGGGGAACAGCCACGTGGCCGTGCCCAACGCCGACGGGACGCGGGTTCTGATGGGCGACGAGGACTTCGCGGCCGGTCAGTTGACGAAGTTCGAGTTCGACGGCGCCGCGTACCCAGCCGCAGAGGGTGGGTTCACCCCGCCGGTGTTCGCACCGCCGTTCAATGGCGCCTTCAGCGACCCGGTGCACTGGACCGGGGGTGAAGGCTGCACGACCGGTGAGTTCGATCGCGCCGCCATCGGCAGCGAGGTCGCGCTGATCCAGCGGGGCACGTGCTTCTTCTCGACCAAGGCCGCCAACGCCCAGGCTTTGGGCTACTCCGGCTTCATCGTGGCCAACAACGCCGGGGATGGGCTGATCACCATGTCGGCTGGCACGGCCGATGTGATCACCATCCCTGGGTTCTTTGTTGGCCAGTCGACCGGTGAGATCATGAAGGGGGTTCCCGGTGGCCTGGTTGATGTCGAGGCGATCTTCGACGGCATGGGCTACTTGCGCCTCCTCGACGTGACCGACCCCGGCAACATCGTCGAGCTCGACCAGTTCGCCACCGAGAACGTTTTCGCCAACCCGCCGCTCGCCGGCGACACGACGATGCACAACGTGGTGGTCGACGGAGGCACCACGGCCTACATCTCGTGGTACGCAGAAGGCATGCGAGTGGTCGACTTCTCGGGTGACACGCTCACCGAGACAGCCCACTTCGTCGACACGGTCGACGGCTCCAACTTCTGGGGCGTATACCTGCACGATCATCCAAACGGCGACACATACATTCTTGGGAGCGACCGCTCGACTGGACTTTGGATCTTCGAAACCCCATAGTCATTTCGACGGTATAAACAAGACGCGAAACGGCCCGCTACTCAGCGGGCCGTTTCGCTTGGCTGATTATCGGGACCGCTCGTGAAAGTGACAATGGAGCCGCGAACACCTCGGTGCGAGCACGTTTGGGCGGATTGAAGGGAGCCGACCTGGCTCGGTGTCGCTACAGGCTCTCTGACGCAGACGTTGGGGCGACACCAGGTCGGCATTCGCAGGCACCAAAGGCCGAACCGTTCAACCCTTCTCTCCGTATTGCGTTGGTAGACCTGCCCAGAAGGAGGGAACCATGAGTAGATTCCGGATGACCGCGATCGCGCTCACAACCGTCGTGTTTCTGTTCAGCTCGATGGCGACGGCGCTGGCCGTCCACGAAGACGTGATCGTCGAGAAGATACCCACGTCCGATGTCCAAGTGGCATTGGAAACGGTGGCCGACGGGTTCACGTCGCCCGTCTGGGCCATCAACGCCCCCGGGGACAACCATCGAATCTTCGTGGTTGACCAGGTCGGCAAGATCACCGCAATCAAGCTAGACCCCGGCGAAAACGACAACGTCCCCGACCGACTCGCGTTCCTCGATGTCGGCGTAGACGGCCTCGGGCTGTTGGTGCCGCTCGGTGCCTTCGGTCCCGGTTCCTTCGACGAGCGGGGCTTGCTAGGTTTGGCGTTCCACCCCGACTACCGCAAGAACGGGCTCATATACACGTACACGTCGGAACCGGCGTCGGGAGCGGCCGACTTCTCGACCATCCCGGACGGCGTCGACCCCAACCACCAGGGTGCTTTGCGAGAATGGCACGTCCCCAACCCGAAGCGGGCCGACTCTGTCGTCGACACCAACAGCTCCCGAGTGCTATTGACGATCGACGAACCACAGTTCAACCACAACGGCGGAGCGCTCAACTTCGGACCCGACGGGATGCTGTATCTCGCCGTCGGCGACGGTGGCGCCGCCGATGACCAGGGCGCCGGGCATGCCGTCGGCGGAAACGGGCAGGATCTCAGCGACGGGAACGTTTTGGGCAAGATCCTCCGGATCGATGCGATGGGTTCGAACTCGGCCAACGGCGAGTATGGGATTCCTGCTGACAATCCGTTCGTCGGAAGCCAGGGTGCCGACGAGATCTACGCATATGGTTTCCGCAACCCCTTCCGATTCTCCTTCGACACCGACACCGGCGAACTGATCGCTGCCGACGTCGGCCAGAACGACATCGAGGAGATCGACATGGTCGTTAGCGGGGGTAACTACGGCTGGCCGGTGAAGGAAGGCACCTTCCTATTCGACATGAACGGCGCCGACGCCGGATTCACCACCGGCTCTTCACCGGGTGCTCCGCCCGGCCTGATCGACCCCGTCGCCGAGTACGACCACGACGAGGGCATCTCCGTAACAGGCGGGTTCACGTATCGCGGTAAGCGGGTCAAGGACCTGCGCGACTCCTACGTGTTTGGGGAATGGACGGGCCGCCTCCTCCACCTGACCAAAGACGGCCCCATTGCCGAGCTCAACCCGGTCGGACAAGACGGGGTTGGCGTCAACATCACCGGCTTCGGTCAGGACCGCAAGGGCGAGCTGTACGTGCTGGGCCAGCCCGGCTTCACTCCGGTCGGCACCGACGGTGTGATCATGCGGATCGTGGCCGCCAAGCACGTAAGAGAGTTCGAGGCAGAGCTGGCAGGTGACAACGAGGTTCCCCCGGTCGACAGCGACGCCGGAGGCGAGGCGAGCTTCAAAGCCAACCCGGCCCGTACCGAGGTGCGGTACAAGCTCGAAGTTGAGGATATCGAAAGTGCCGTACAGGCGCACATCCACATCGGCGCGCCCGGAACGAACGGACCCGTGGTCGCATTCCTTTTTGGACCGGTCCCCGGCGGCATTGACGTGGACGAGGAGCAGACCATCGCACAAGGCACACTCACCGCGGGCAATCTCGTCGGACCGCTGGCGGGGATGACCATCAACGACCTCCTCGTCGAGATGCAGCGCGGCAATGCCTACGTGAACGTCCACACGGTCGCAAACCCGGGCGGAGAGATCCGCGGCCAGATCGAAGCCGACTGACGAAGCGCTCGTGCGCCGGGTTCCCCGCAACCGACGCGGGGAACCCGGCACCACGACGCCCAGCCCCTGTCAGCGTCGGAGGCCACCGCTGGGAATGCCGTGGGCCGCGGTGAATTTTTCCGAGTACGTTGCCGCCACCTCGGTGGTATCGACATTGCCGGGCGGGTTCGCAAGCTGCCCGAGAACAAGTTCTCACGTAGCGCGATGAGACACCGGCACCTCTACCAGCGGTTTCGGCGGCACGCCCGGAGGGACTCGAACGCGTCCACGGGTGTCCTCAGACGTCCACACGACCCGGAACGAGAGGCTGAATGGCTCCCAACTTGGCTCCCAATGCCACCTGCTCCCGTCGCCTCATGGAATCGGGTCTCCCGCCCCGGCTCGCTGAGAACCGGATTCGGCGTGGATCAACGGTGCTCGATACGTGGGGAGAAGGATGGTCAGACCAAAGACCGTTTTCGCGCCGGGGAACGAAGCCCGGCTGGTTCCCGCTTCCCCCTCGCGTTGGCCTACCCGAGCGCTGGAATGATGTCACTCCCGTAGGCGTCCAGGCTCAGTTTTTCCGGTCCCTTCTCGGAGGCACTCGGAGTAATGCTGGACCCGACCCCGCAGGGTCGGGTCCAGCTGCCATCCAACCTCCGTCTAGGGCAGTTCGTTGACCCGGTCGGTGCTCGGAGGAGCGACCGGGCTGAACGTCCCGAGGTAGTTGACGAGCGCCAGGAGGTCGTTACCTCCGTCGAGCCGTGGCGCAGTGATCGTGGCGAACGTGGTGAAGTTGTCCCCGCCGTCGGCGAGGAAGTTGTTCACCGTGACGTTGTAGCTCGCCGCCGGGTTGAGGGCGACGCCGTTCAATTTCACGTTGCTCACCGTCACCGAGGTGCAGTCTCCCGCCACGATCGTCTTCGAGAGGTCATACGTGAACCCCTCGGAAACGCCCAGATGCAGGAACGGACGGCTCGACCCGAGCGGCTGACACTGCTCTTCGAGCACCAAGACGATCTGCGCCCCGGTCATCGGGTACGTCACCAGCGTGTTGCCGAACGGCTGGAACGTGAACGCCTCACCGAAGGTGACCACACCGTCCCCCTCCGGAGGCGTTTGCGACTGCGCGTAGGTCAGATCGGACCGCACCCCGCCGGGATTCATGAAGGCCACATCGGCGGAGTTCGACGACGTCGACCAGAGCTGGGCGTCGGCCACCAGGTTGCCGGCCGCCGACTCGACGCCACGATCCGATCCGGGCGGAGTCCCACCCCGGGTGATGTCCTCGGTGATCGTCCCGACCGGGGTGTTACCGGCCAGGTCGTAGAGCGGCTGCCACTTCTCGATGATGGCGGTCATCGCCGGGTCCGGAGTCAGGCCTTCCTGGATGACGGCGTGGTTTTGGGCCGTGCTCAGATCGCGACGAACGTCGTCGGTGCGCTTGTCGAGCACCAGGTCGAACTCCGAAACCACCCGGCCGTACGAGTAGGCGCTGGTGACCATCCTGGGCTGACCATCGGGAACGTCGAGCACGCAGTTGTAGGGCAGGTGGGTGTGCCCCGTGATCAACACGTCGATCTCGGGATCGAGCGCGTTGTTGATGGCCACGATCGGGCCGGATATGCCGACGCAGTCGTCGACCGCACCGGGCGGCGGCGTCTGCGAGCCCCCCTCGTGCAGTAGCACCACGATGGCCTCGACGCCCTGAGCCTTCAAGATCGGCACGAGGGCGTTGGCCGTCTCGGCTTCGTCGAGGAAGTCCCACCCCTGGATGCCGGCGGCGGCGACCAATGTGTCGGTCGCTTCGAGTGTCATGCCGATGAAGCCGACCTTCACGCTCTCGATCTTCTTGATCCAGTAGGGCGGAAGCGGGGTCTCACCATCCTCGTTGACCACGTTGGCAGCCAGCCACTGGAAATCGGCGCCAGGGTATGGCTCGGCCGGGAAGTAGCAGCCGTCGACCGGGTGACAACCACCGTTCTGCATGCGAAGCAGTTCCGTGACGCCTTCGTCGAACTCGTGGTTGCCGACACTCGACACGTCGAGGCCCATCGCGTTCAGCGACTCGACGGACGGTTCGTCGTGGAAGAGCCCGGAGAACGCCGGTGAGCCACCGATGAGGTCACCAGCAGCAACGGTGAGGCTGTACTTGTTGCCGGCCCGCAGCTCATTGAGCTTGGTCGACAGATACTCGGAACCACCAGCATCGAGGCCGTCGACAGCGCCGGGCACTGTCCCATCAAGGAGATGTCCGTGGTAGTCGTTGAACGCCAGCAACTGGACCTGGACGAGCTGGCCCGGCGGGTCAGGGTTGCCCGGCGGCTGATCGGGTTTCTTGGCGGACGCCGGATCGGCCGAAATGGCGAGCGAAGTCATGGCAAGCACGAAGGCGGCCACGAGAGCGAACAGGCGGCGGCGCCTGTCGGTTCGTAGACCGCCCGCCGTGTACGTGGCGGGTGCGGACATGGGGATCCTCCTCCCAAAGGTTCCAGGACCGGAAAAGCTCCGGGCCCTGGGACCATTTCTAGCACAATCTCGCGGAGAGCGGCGAGCGATCAGACGCCGAGCGGTCCAGCTCAATCCCGGCTTCGTGGCGTTTCGGCGAGCGCCACAGGGGACGGATGAGTGACGGCGGGCCTCCATCAACCACCTGACAAGGACCCCGTAGAGACGGAAGCGCCCCATGAGGAGTGCGTTCCCGTCGCAGCTCACGTCGCACGGCTCGAGGCCACGGCTGCTGGCAACTCTTCGCTGGGCCTCGACGGACTACGCAGCAGCGTGCGGCGCATGAGGCCAACGAAGGCAATCTGATTCCAGGCAAATCTTCACCATCGGCGCGTTTGCAACTTCCGGGCGCGAGGCGGCGGGCACCTTCCGGGCTATTCACCTCGGTCGGGTTCACCTACCGGCAGGCCCTGAACAATTACCGCCACGATCGTCTCGGCGGAGTCGTCTCGGCCGTTGACTATTCGGAAGGGGGCGAAGGACGGATCACGAATTTGCCATGATTTGAAGGCTCTGGGCGCCATCGTTTCGGACCTTGACCTGCGTTATCGGTCGCCTACACGCAGTGATGAGTCGTTCGCTAGGCTGACGGGTGGGCTGGATTGCGAAGGGGAGCGTTTTGCTCGCGATGAGATCAGGTACCGCTGGTGTTCGGGTGTTCTTTGATGTTGCATCGACCGCTCAGATCCATCTGGCTGACAGTTCTTTTCCACGGTCCACGCTCATGCGGGGACCGTTTGTTTTGGGGTAATTGGGAGATTTCGACCGAGGAGGAAGATGTGAAACGCACACGACTTGCGCTGTTGCTGGTATTCGGAATGCTGGCGGCGTTGTTGCCCATGGGGGCTTTGCCGGCGGCGGCGGCGGGACCGCCGGTCTTCATCAACGAGATCCACTACGACAACGCCGGCACCGACGCCGGCGAAGCCGTCGAGATCGCCGGCCCGGCCGGCACGGACCTCACTGGCTGGTCGCTGGTGCTATACAACGGTGCCAACGGGTTGAGCTACACGACCACGGCGCTGTCCGGCATCATCCCCAACCAGCAGGCAGGCTATGGCACATTGTTCTTCCCCTACCCAGTGAACGGCCTCCAGAACGGCAGCCCCGACGGATTGGCGCTCGTTGATACTGGCAGTACGGTCGTGCAGTTCCTCAGCTATGAAGGAACCTTCACCGCCCTTGACGGGCCGGCCAACGGGATCCTCAGCACCGACATCGGCGTGTCCGAAGCGTCCGGCTCCGCGGCCGGCGACTCGCTGCAGCTCGGTGGCAGCGGCACCCAGGGCGGCGACTTCACGTGGGCCGCATCGCAGCCGAACACGTTCGGCGGCGTCAACACCGGCCAGACGTTCGGCGTCGTCACCGGACCGACCGATCCTGTCATCAACGAGTTCGTCGCCGACCACACGGGCGCCGATAGCCACGCGTTCGTCGAGGTCTTCGGCGACCCGTCAACCGACTACTCGACCTTCACTGTGCTCGAGATCGAAGGTGACAGTACCGGCGCCGGCGTCATCGATGCTGTCCTGCCCGTCGGTACCACCAACGCCGGTGGCTACTGGACCGACCCCGAGGACATGGAGAACGGGACGATCACCATCATGCTGGTGGAGAACTTCTTGGGCAGCGTGGGCACCGACCTCGACACCAACGACGACGGCACACTCGACTCGATGCCGTGGACGCAAATCGTCGACGATGTGGCGGTCAGCGACGGCAATGATGCGTCCGATCAGACCTACTCGTCGACCGTGCTGGCCCCGTTCTTCGACGGCGCCCCGTTCGGCGCCGGAGGCGCGTCGCGCATCCCCAACGGGACCGACACCGACACCACCGCCGACTGGACGCGGAACGACTTCGATGGCTTCGGCCTGCCCGGGTTCGCCGGATCCCCCCTGCTCGGCGAAGCCGAGAACACGCCCGGCGCCATCAACGTCGCCATCACCGTGCTCACCGATCCGATCGGCGTGTGCGGCGACCCGGCCACGCTGATCCACGACATCCAGGGAAGCGGGCTCTCCAGCACTGACGTTGGCAATATCCGCGAGATCGAGGGCGTCGTGGTCGGCGACTTCCAAGGAAGCGCCGGACTGAACGGCTTCAACGTGCAGGAGGAGGACGGTGACGCCGACGGCGACTCGCTGACCTCCGAGGGCATATTCGTGTTCGACCCTGCCGACGCCGTACCCCTGGACGTCGGTGACGTGGTGCGCGTGCGAGGGTCGGTCGCGGAGTTCAACGGTCTGACCGAGATCAGCAACGTGGCGGCGGTCATCGACTGCGACGCCACCGGCACGGCCTCGGCGTCGACGGTGACGCTGCCGGTAGCCACCGTCGACGACTTCGAGCCCACCGAGGGCATGTCCGTCACCTTCCCGCAGGCGCTGGTTATTGCGGAGTACTTCAACTTCGACCGGTTCGGGGAGATCGTGCTGACTTCCGAGCGGCACCTGACCCCGACGGCCGAGGTCGAACCCGGACCTGCCGCGATCGCGGGTGCCCAGGCATTCCTGTTGGACCGGATCACCCTCGATGACGGGCGGAGCAGCCAGAATCCGGATCCTGCCATTCATCCGAACGGCGGCGTGTTCGACCTGACCAACCTGTTCCGCGGGGGGGACACCGTCGCCAACGTCACCGGCGTGATGGACTATGCCTTCGGCTTGTACCGGATCCAGCCGACGGAGGGTGCCGACTACACCAATGCCAACCCGAGACCGACTAGCCCGGATGATGTGGGCGGAAGTCTGAAGGTTGCCACCTTCAACGTCCTGAACTACTTCACCACGCTGGACAACGGTGTCGACGACATCTGCGGTCCGGCGACAAACCAGGAATGCCGCGGCGCCGACAACGCCGACGAGTTCACACGGCAGCGTGACAAGATCATCGCCGCCATGGTGGCGATCGACGCCGACGTACTCGGTTTGATGGAGATCGAGAACCATCCCGCCGACGTGCCCACGGCTGACCTGGTGGCAGGTCTCAACGCCGCTCCGGCGCTGGGGACGTATGACTACATCGCTACCGGTGCGATCGGCACAGACGCCATCCGACAGGCAATCTTGTACAAGCCGGCCTCGGTGACGCCCCTCGGTTCATTCGCCATCCTCGACTCCGACGTCGACCCGGCGTTTAACGACCAGCGAAACCGGCCGATGGTGGTGCAGACATTCGTCGAGAACGCGACGGGAGCGGTGTTCACGGTTGGTGTCAACCACCTGAAGTCGAAGGGTTCGGCCTGCAACCCCGACGACCCCGACACCGGGGATGGCTCGGGCAACTGCAACGTCACCCGGACGAACGCAGCGCAGGCGATCGTCGACTTCATGGCCACCGACCCCACCGGCAGCGGCGACGGTGACTACCTGATCATCGGCGATCTCAACTCCTACGACAAGGAGGGTCCGATCGACGTCCTGTTGGCCGCAGGTCTCCGTGACCTGGTGTTCGACTACCAGGGCGAAGCCGCCTACTCGTACGTCTTCGACGGACAAACGGGCTATCTCGACTATCAGTTGGCCAACGCATCCCTGTCCCCCCAGGTGACGGGGGCGACGGTATGGCACATCAATGCCGATGAAGCCGACCTGATCGACTATGACACGTCGTTCAAGCAGGACGCCCAGGACGCCATCTACGCGCCCGATGCGTACCGATCGTCGGACCACGACCCGGTCGTGGTCGGGCTGGCGCTCAACACTGCGATGGGGCAGAAGGAGTCGGCCCAAGCCGACCTCGAGGCGCTGCTGCCTACCGGCAACAAGAACGACGACAAATTCGTCCAAAAGGCGATCGACCGGATCGATGAGAGCCTGAATCCGGCTTGGTGGATTGACTCGTCGACGCTGGATCCGAAGACAGGCAATTTCGTCTTCGACCGTGAGCATCAGGCGGTCCAGGAGCTGGAGAAGGTCGCCACGGTCGACGTCTCGACGGCCATCGACCCGATCCTCGAGGCAGACCGCCAGCTGGCGTTGAAGCAACTCATCGCTGCGATTCTCGGGGGCGGTAACGCCAGCCGAATCGTCCAGGCGCAGGGCAACATGGCGGACGCCGCCGCCAACGTGGCGGCCGGCGACTTCGCCAACGCGGTCCTCGACTACAAGAAGGCCTGGACCAACGCCGTCAAGGCGCAGTGATACATCGAGCAATTGGGTGGGGCGGGCCTCGGGCCCGCCCCATCCCGGGAAGAGAGACGACCATCCGTAAAAGGAGAGGGGTAGCACTATGAGACGGAGACGACTCTGGACACTTCTCGCCGTGGGTTCCATGTTGGCGGCCCTGCTGCCGCTGGCGCCGGCGGCGAGCGCCAAGTCGGCCAAGGCCGGCCCACCGCAAGAAGTGCGGTTCGCCACATTCAACGCCTCGCTCAACCGCTTCAACGCCGGCGACCTGGCCGCCGAGTTGTCGGCACCGGGGAGTGCGCAACCGGACGTTATCGCCGAGATCATCCAGCGGACCAGGCCCGACGTGTTGTTGATCAACGAGTTCGACTACGACGCCGGCAACGTCGCTCTCGACGGGTTCCAAACCAACTACCTGTCGGTGGCACATGGCAGCGCCGCGCCGATCGACTACCCCTACCGGTACACGGCGCCGTCCAACACCGGGATCCCCTCAGGGTTCGACCTCAACAACAATGGGAGTGTCGGCGGAGCGGACGACGCCTTCGGGTTCGGGTTCTTCCCCGGGCAGTACGGGCTGGCGGTGTTCTCGAAATACCCCATCGACTTCGCCAACGTCCGCACCTTCCAGAACTTCCTGTGGAAGGACATGCCGGGGGCCCTGCTGCCCGACGACCCGGATACGGCGGCGCCCGCCGACTGGTACTCACCGGCCGAGCTGGACGTGTTCCGCCTCTCGTCGAAGAGCCACTGGGATGTGCCCATCCAGATCGGCAAGGGGACGGTGCACTTCCTGGTCAGCCATCCGACGCCACCGGTGTTCGACGGGCCGGAGGATCGCAACGGCACCCGCAACTTTGACGAGATCCGATTCTGGGCGGACTACATCCACCCGGCACGCAGCGGCTACATCTACGACGACAACGGCAAAGCCGGCGGCTTGGCGGCCAATGCGCTGTTCGTCATCGCCGGCGATCAGAACTCGGATCCGTTGGACGGGGACAGCATCCCCGGCGCGATCCAGCAGTTGCTAAACCACCCCAAGGTGAACACCACGGTGACGCCGTCGAGCGAGGGCGCGATCGAGCAGGACGGGCTCCAGGGAGGCGCCAACCTCACACACCTGAGCGACCCGGTGTTCGACACGGCGGACTTCAGCGACTTCGCTCCCGGCAACCTGCGGGCGGACTACGTGCTGCCGCGGAAGAACATGAAGATCACCGACGCCGGGGTCTTCTGGCCGATGAGCACAGATCCGCTGTTCCCCCTAGTGGGCACGTTCCCGTTCCCCAGCTCGGACCACCGATTGGTTTGGATAGACGTCACGCTCTAGCAGGAGACGGACAAGACAAGAAGAGGGCCGAGAGGCCGGCGGGTCATCCCGCCGGCCTCTCCCCGCTGACAGGCATTGAGTAGTAGGAGACGCCGGCTTCCACATCGGCCCACCCTCTCCGAGAGATGGCTCTCGCAAAGCGGCCGGCTTCGCAGGCCCACCTGTGGCGTGGAATGTCTGGCTCGGGGTAGATCGCCGGTTCCAGAGCGCGGCCAGTCTGAGGGAAGTCGGCACAGCGAGAGGCCATCTAGTTCAGAGCGCCCGTGAAGTTCTACGGCTCGTCGGACGGGACTTGGCTCAGCCCGGCCCGCTGATTGATTGAGAAGGTCGTGATCTCCAACCAACGCCATGGTATGCACCGTGGCATTGGTGCTGTTCCAGGCCACCGTGGCAATCATGATTCTGCTGCGCGCCAATCTGGTGGCACCGCCCTATACGCTCACTACTTCTCGGCGTGAGCATTCAACGGGGTAAGCGGCGGCTGATGAAGTTCAACAGGAACACGAGTGCGAAGACCGCATAGGTGATCGTCACGCTCCAGGTGACCCAGCGGAACTTGTCGGGTGTCAACGGAACCAGAGCCAGTGTTACCGCCGATACCAGGGCGAAGAACGGCACCCGTCGATCCATCAGCTCAGTGCCCGAATTACGAGTGAGGTCACGGCTGCGATGATGCCGGCGCCGGGGATCGTGAAGATCCAGGCCCAGACGACCCTCCCTGCCACGCCCCAGCGCACCGCGCTGAATCGTCGGGAAGCACCGACCCCCACGATGGCACCGGTGATCGTATGGGTGGTCGAGACGGGAATGCCGTGCGCCGAAGCAAAGAATAGGGTCAGGGCCGCACCTGTTTCGGC
>Ga0224512_10000334_pt1 | contig 50700 bp, 47 predicted proteins | sample SF_May12_sed_USG_4_FD_169103 | JGI IMG/M metagenome (GOLD analysis project Ga0224512, IMG submission 169103) | Sediment microbial communities from San Francisco Bay, California, United States - SF_May12_sed_USGS_13 | ecosystem: Environmental > Aquatic > Marine > Sediment | place: USA...
CACTCGGTCATGTGGGCGTCGCGCCCGCCGGTCGTGTACTGGAACTCGGTGACGATGCGCTGCCTGCAGGCCGTGCGCAAACTGCAGGGCAGCGGCGTCGGCGTGTTTTTCACGATCGACGCAGGTCCGCAGGTGAAAGCGATTTGCATGCCCGAACACGAACAGGGGGTTCGCGCGGCGCTGTCTGCAACCGAGGGTGTCAAGGACATCATGGTGACGGGTCTCGGCAATGCCGCGCGACTCGTGGATGTTTCGTGAGCGGCATGCTTGCCAGTGCACCGGGAAAGCTCGTGTTGTGCGGCGAGTACGCCGTGCTGGACGGTGCGCCCGCTGTCTGCATGGCCGTCGATCGTCGGGCGACGGTCAGGGTAACGGACGCCGACGGCAGGTGGCACCGGGTTTCGGCGCCCGGTTACGCGTCCACGGAAGGGCGGTTTCGCGCTGACGGCAAATGCATCGACTGGCTTCAGGGCAAGGATCACTACCGGGTCGTGGACGCGGTGTGGCGTTCGATCGGGCCGGTGGATGAAGGTCCCCTGTCGATCGCGCTGGATACAACAGCGTTTTTAGACGGGGCGTCCGGGAAAAAAATCGGCATTGGCTCAAGTGCAGCACTGACGGTCGCGCTGGCGGCCGCATTAACGCACTCCGGCGACGTGCTCGAAAGCGCTTTGTACGCCCACCGGTTATTGCAGCGGGGTGCCGGCAGCGGCGTCGATGTCGCGTGCAGCGTGAGCGGAGGACTTGTCGAATATCGCATGCAGGGGGCGGCGGTGTTGTCGCTGGGCTGGCCCGCCGGGCTGGCGTACCGGGTGATCTGGACCGGCGTGCCCGCCAGTACACGCATGAAGCTCGACAAACTCGAAAAGAGCGGCCGGCGGACATCGAGGTGCGCGCTGTTCGACGCGGCCGAAGACATGGCCAATGCGTGGCGGTCGGCAGCAACCGTGATGGGTCAGTTCCCGGCTTATATAGAGGTGCTGCGCAACTTCAGTGTTGACCATGATCTCGGCATATTCGATGCTGGCCACGATCGGCTCGTAACGGAGGCTGCCGCTGCGGGACTGGTTTACAAGCCCTGCGGCGCCGGCGGCGGCGACGTCGGTATTCTGCTGGGCGACAGTGACGAGCAGTTGGACGATTTCATGACGGGACGGCAAGCATCCGGCCGCCGGGTGCTCGGCTGCGAACTGGAACCCGACGGCGTTTTGCTGGAGCGATGTTGAACGATTCCCGCATAGCAGGTCTCTACAAACTGAATGTTACGGAGCGTATCGAAGCGCTCCGGCGGCAGGGCTGGCTGTCGCGCGCTGACGCCGAGCGATTGCGCGACGGTCGACAGGTGCTGTCGAGCGTTGCTGCCGACAAGATCATCGAAAATGTAGTCGGTGTTTTTGGCTTGCCGTTTGCCATTGCGCCAAATTTCCAGGTCAACGGTCGCGACTACATGGTGCCGCTGGTCGTCGAAGAGCCCTCGATTGTCGCGGCACTCAGTGGCGCGGCGAGGCTCGCCCGCAGCAGCGGAGGTTTTCAAGCCAGCTGCGAAGAGTCGCTGCTGGCGGGACAGGTGTACGTCACAGGCGTGGCAAATCCTGATGCCGCGTTGCAGATCCTGCAGTCTGAAAAGGCGGCGCTGCTGGATGCGGCCAACGATGTCCATCCCCGATTGAGTGCGAGGGGTGGCGGCGTTCGCGACCTCGACGTTTGCTTGCTCCAATTACCCGACGGCACGCCGTTGATTCGGGTGCATCTGCTTGTCGACACCGTTGATGCCATGGGTGCGAACCTGGTCAACACGATTTGTGAGGCAGTTGCACCGACGATTGCAGGACTGTGCCGGGGTGACGTGTCGCTGCGGATCTTGTCAAACCTGGCGGATCGATCCGTCGTGACGGCACGCGTTCGCTGCCGTTCGAGCGATCTCGCCGGCAGTGGTTTTGATGGTGAAATGGTTCGGGATGCCATTGTGATGGCAAACAACATTGCGCTGGCCGACCCGCACCGCGCCGCAACGCACAACAAAGGCATAATGAATGGCGTCGACGCGCTTGCTATTGCAACCGGCAATGACTGGCGGGCGATCGAGGCGGGCGCGCATTCGTTTGCCGCAATAACCGGACAATACCTGCCGCTGACGCGATGGACTGCCTGTGAGGGTGGCGACCTGCTGGGTGAGATATCGATACCGCTCAAGATCGGTACCGCTGGCGGCACGCTGGACGCCAATCCGGCAGCAGCGCTGGGTCTCGCAATAACAGGCGCAGAATCATCCGGGGAGCTTGCGCTGCTGATGGGGGCGGTCGGCCTGGCGCAAAACTTTGCCGCCCTGCGGGCTCTGGCAAGCAGCGGGATACAGGAGGGGCACATGAAACTGCACGCCCGCAGCGTGGCCGCCGCTGTCGGCACGCCGGATGCGTATTTCGACGAAGTGGTAGCCCGTCTGGTCGATAGTGGCGAAATCAAGCGCTGGAAAGCGGAGGAAATTCTGCAGCAAGTAGTCACGCCGAAGGTCCCTGAGACAGCACCGAACGCAACCGCAGCCGGCAAGGTAATACTGTTCGGCGAGCATGCTGCTGTGTACGGTCGCCACGCCCTGGCCCTGCCCATCCCGGACGCGGTCAGCGTGGTCGTTGCATCTGCCGGGACCGTGACGTCTCTCGACATTCCAAGCTGGGGAATCGTCGGGGAACTGAACTTCGACGATCCACAGGGAATAGGTGCTGCCATTGCCCTCATCCTGGATCAACTCGATATCCGCGGAGCCAGTTTCTCGATAACCGTGGATTCGAAGTTGCCGAGGGCCATGGGACTCGGCTCGTCCGCGGCGATCGCGGTTGCCGTGACCCGTGGTATTTGTGATGTCATGCAGCTGGCGGTCGATAACGAACGCATCAATGCGATTGCCTTCGAGTGCGAAAAACTCGCGCACGGGACGCCCTCCGGCGTCGACAATACGATCTCGACCTACGCCGAGCCCATGGTGTTTTGCAACGATGGAACCCTGCGAATCGAGACACTGAAGCTGGCGGAAATCCCGCCGATTGTCATCGCCTGCAGCAGCACAGTGGGGCTGACAAGTGAACAGGTTGCGGGCGTCAGGGCGCGCTACGAGCGGGCAACGCAGCGCTACAGCGCGCTGTTCGATGAGATTGACCGTATCAGCCGGGCAGGGGCAAAACTGCTGCAGGCGCGGAACTATGAGGAGCTGGGCCTGGCGATGAATGTCTGTCACGGGCTGTTGAACGCAATAGAGGTATCGACGCCCGAGCTTGAGCGTATGGTTACGCTCGCGCGGCAAGCGGGCGCGGCCGGAGCGAAGCTGACCGGTGGCGGTGGCGGTGGTTCGATCGTTGCGCTTTGTCCTGAGGCGATGGACAGCGTGCAAAGCGCTTTCCGGCAGGCCGGTTACAGAACACTGATACTGAAGCAATGAATGACAATCACAGGATCGTATCCTCCGAAAGCGAGGAGCTGATACTCGTCGATAGCGACGACAACGAAATCGGCTACCTGTCCAAAGCGGGCTGCCACGATGGAGGCGGCGTTTTGCATCGTGCGTTTTCGCTGTTCCTCTTTAACGATGCCGGCGAGCTGCTGCTGCAACGGCGTAGCGACAGCAAGCGCCTGTGGCCCGGCTACTGGTCGAATAGCTGCTGCAGCCATCCGCGCCGCGGCGAGTCCATGGAAACCGCGACGAAGCGACGGCTAAGCGATGAGCTGAATATCGAGACGGACCTGGACCACGTGTACTCCTTTTGCTATACGGCGAAATTTGATGCCGCCGGCTCCGAGAACGAGCTTTGCCATGTCTATCTCGGGCGCATAACGGGTGACGTGCAGCCAAACGACAGCGAAATCGCGGGCATCCGCTTTATTTCCGGTGATGCGCTGGGCGAGGAACTATCTCGTTGCCCGGAGCAGTTCACGCCGTGGTTTAAACAGGAGTGGCAGGAACTCGTCGGGAACCATCGCGACCAGCTGGCGCATTACTGTACGCCGGTCGGAACAGAATAACGCTAGCCCAACGTTGCAGGACGAGGCGCAAGTGACGCGAGAAAACGGAGTTTCCGGGCGGGTAAATGAGCATTTCGAGTGAGCTTGCAACGACGTATTGCAGCGTTTGGCTCGTGCTCAGGCGATGAACTTGTAGTACTCGATCCCAAGATCGGAAAAGTGGCGCTCGTCGGTGCCGCCGACGCGCTCAATAACGAACTCATTGCTGGGCACATAATCGAGGCCGGTTACCCGGCGCCCGTCATGCAGCGCCTCGTACTGCTCGCGATTGAGGTCGACGGCGAACTGCATGGCGTCACTGAATCCGATCTTCGCCGTCGCTTCGCGCCAGCCGTCCGCCATGAAGAAAGGAATAACCTCCGCCGCATCGCCACTGCCGTAGCCGAGCGTAAGGACCTCTTCCCCTGCATCAAGCGAGTTTTCATCCAATGCCTGCTCGAAGCCTGCCGCCATCCAGGCCGGCAAAGCCGCCGTGTAGAGGTTGCCGAGGTCGAGCATCGTGTCGCTGCCCAGCGCCATCTTGTCGAGAATTTCCTTGCGGAAATGCCGTGACGCGCGGAAAGCACCCAGTGCCGCCATGGTCAGTGGGTAGGCTTCGTATTGCAGCGCTTCAGGCGTTGCGAGCGCTGCGACCGCGGGCTTGCTGAGCATCTCCGTTTGCACGGCCTCGATATCAACGCCCGCTTCGTAGCAATAAGACGCCAGCTCTGCGCGGTCTTCCGCGCTCCCCCGGCTAAGCGCAAACAGGTAGGAGACGGCCCAGCCGGTTTCGGGCATGCGCCGATACGGGCGATGCATGAAAATCGCTCGCAGTGAACGCAGGTAGGCGCTGGGATTCAGCCTGCGCTTTACGTACATGTCGTTGAGCGCATGCAGCGTCTCGTCGACATAGCAGGTCGTCGAGTACTTGCCGTTGAACACCGGGAAGTCCTGCACCTGGTGCGACTCCGAGCGATCCTGGCCGCAGAAGCGCAGCATCGGCTTGCGGAAGTCCATGATGCGGTAGTCTGACGCCGACCCCGAACCGACGAGGTCGACGACTGCGAGCTTTGGTTCTTCCTCGAGCAGCATCGCAACGGCGCCTGCACCCTGCGTCGGCTCGCCCGAGCTGCCGCGTGCGTACTCGGCGATATCGGCGCACACGACAATGGCCTGGCTGCCCGCACCGTCCAGGGCCAGGTGACGGATGGCGCCTTTCATGCCGTAAACGCCGCCAAGACAGGCATGCTTGAATTCCGGGACTTCGCAGCTGCGTGATATCGGCGGCTTGCCGCGTTCGACCAGAGCAGCGTCGACCATACCTTTGACGACAATAGCGCCAGCGGAATTATCGGTGCTGGATTCGGTACCGAGGCCCAGGAATTTTACCCGGGCCGGGTCTACGCCATACTGGTCGATCAGCCGCAGTACGGCATTCGCCGCCATCGTATAGACGCTGTGATCGGGCCCGCGAACGCGAAAACTGCGCCCCACGACCTCACGAATTTTTGGCCACTGGTTGCCCGTCCAGTCGCACCAGTCCTCCAGCCACACCCGGTACGGCGGGACATAGGCCGCGAGGCCGCTAATACCGATGGATTTGTTGCGTGTAGGCATGTTTCTTGGCTGAAGTTGACGTAGCCCGGCGATTTTAGTGTTCCCGGCCATATCACTCAACCATTTATTCCACCGTGATCGTAATTACTTCGGAAACTACAGGCGGATCGTGGGGAATATGCAGGTGGTCGGCAAGAAGCAGCTGCAGCGTATGCTGGCCCGGGTCGAGCGTTATTTCGGTCCGGGTGCTGCCATCGCCGAAGTGCACGTGCTTGGCGTCAGCCGGCACCGGCGCCCCCAGGTCGGGCAGATCCGTATCGATCAACAAATGGTGGTGGCCCGAATCCGGCTGATTGTCGCCCGCTTTCGCGACGGTCATCACGTCGATCCCGAACTCGATGTCAATCGGGTTGGAGACCGTGTCTCCGTCAGCCGGCGTTATGAAAAATACACGGGCACCCTCCGGGGAGGCCGTGCGCGCCCGGACCACGGGCGGCATTGCCGCTTCATTCGAAGTCTCGGATTGAGCCGGTTTGTCTGCCACCGGCGCTGGCTTCTCGCCACATCCGCACAGGCAGAGCGCCAGGGCCAGCGTGCCGATAGCGAGGTCTGGTCGAATCATTTGCGTGCTCCCTTTGGTCTCATTGTCTCAAACGGCAAACAGCGCGAACAAGAATGCGCCGAGCAGCGTCAGGCTTGCGCCTATCGAGTAGCAGAACACCAGCGTAACGTACTTCATGAAAGTCAGAATTCTCCCCTGACGATAAACTTCGCGCATCGCCATGTACAGGTATACAGGTATGTAAAGTGACGCCGCAACCAGCACCAGGTTGGCGACAGCCCCCGGAACGCCTGACAGCGCCGCGATTCGGGCGAACAGTATTTGCAGGATCAGTATCAGGAAGAAAAAAGCATGGTAGTGAATGACGAACAGCAGGTGCTCGACGAAGTACCGTCGCGACAGCGGGTAAAGTGTTTTCAGAACCAGTGCCATGAGCGGCAGTAGCACGATCAGCGCAACCGGAATGTTGTCCAGCATCAGGCCGATGAGCGTCTTTCCCTGGTCTGCGCCGATGCGCTCGCAAACCCGCTTGAGGCGTTCGGGCGTCAGCCGTTTTTGCAGCCATCCGGGCAGGTCGGCAACGTCATCGTCGTCGACGAGGCATTCCCCTGTCTCCTCGTCGATCTTGATATTGAAGCCTGCATTGATATTGACCCTGCGATCTTCGCCGGAGACCGGATCCTGCGTGTCTGCGCCTTCCGCACGATTTTGAGGGCTCTCGGCGCCGACAATGATGCCCTCCTGTGCAAGTTCGTCGAGGATTTCCTGTTTCGCGGCCGCAGCCTCTGCGGCTGTCTCGGCGATTTCTTCGGGTGTCTGCTCGGGCTCGGGTTCGAACAACAGGCTCAGGTCATCGCGGGGATCAAAAAACGCGACGACAAAGAAGATGACGCTGAGCACGAGGTAGGTGCGAAACGGCGGCATGTAGCGCGTACGTCGACCCTCGAGGTAGTCGCGAGTCAGGCGACCGGGACGTGACATGAGCGGTATCAGGGTCCGCCACAGGCGCGAATCGAATTCCAGGAGGTCGCCAAAGGCTTCGCTTATGAGCTGCCAGAGGCTGATCAGGCGGCTGCTGGCCCGCTGCCCGCAGTTTCCGCAGTACTGGCCCCGGAGACGTGTCCCGCAATTGAGACAATCAGGGCCGTCGGTCGTTGCCGGCAGGCCCGGGGCATCATCTTCGCGCAGCGTGCGGCCTGAGACTTTGACCGCCGCACCGAATTGCTGCGCGACTGCGGCTTCGGTATCGACGAAAAAGCCATCCAGCAATTCGTTGAGAGCGCCGTCGTCGTTACACAGGAACTGGCAGATCCTGGTCGTAGTGTCTTCCGATTTTCTGCCGGGACCGAAGACACGCACGTCGGCGATGCCTTCCTTCTGCAGGGACCGTTCGGCCAGTTCGTCAAGCCAGCGCCCAAACTCCTCGGCCCGTTCCTGCTCAACCGAGAACGTCAGTTCATACAGCGGCCCGGCTTGCGCGGTCATGGGCCAGGGTCAGGATTGCTTGGTTTTTTTCTTGCTCGAAGCCTTCCTGCTGGCAGCTCGTTTTTTGGTGCCCGGTTTCTGGCCGGCGGGTTTTTTCTTCGCCGTCGTTTTTGGCGGAGCTGATACAGAACTCTCAACAGGTGCCCGGGCCAGTTCGTCGCTCGTGAAATCGTCCACGCCCAGCAGCGCCTCGACCTTGCCGTGGTACTCGCGCAGCGCGCGCGCCTCGGCTTTGCTGATGACCTGGGCCTTTTCTGCTTCATCGATTTGCAGGCCGAGATAGTCAGAGTGGATGAGACCTTCCTTGCGGGCCTGGCGCAGTCGCCGTTCGAGTGGCAGGTGCTGCTTTGTCAACTCCAGGGCTTCCTGCAGCAATCCCAGTGGATTGCCCGGTTCGAGCGTCGTGTAAGCGAGTTCGCTGAGACGTTCCCGCGACTCGCCGGGCGTTGTGACAAGTTCGACTACCCGGGCTGCGATTTCATCAGACGGGGCTGAATAAGTGCGGCCTCGCGGGAAAATAAACATGCGCAGCAGCATGGCGACCGGACGATTCGGGAGGTTGCGCAGGAACGCGTGCAGTGATTCCTGCGCCTGGTACATCAGCGTGCGCACCGACCACTCTACCAGCGGCAGGTCAGACGCTCGACGCCCCTGGTTCTCGAAGTGCTTGAGTACGGTGGATGCCAGGTACATCGAACTCAAGACATCGCCGAGGCGCGCGGACAGGAGCTCGCGCTTTTTCAGTCCACCACCGAGCGTCAGCATCGCGAAATCCGAGGCGAGCGCAAAATTAGCGCTGTAACGGTTAATGTTCTGGTAATAGCGGCGCGTGGGTGTATTCAGCGGCACACGGCTGAACTTGGCGTGAGTCAGCGCGAGGAAAAACGAACGCGCCAGGTTGCTGATCGCGTATCCGATGTGACCAAACAACGCATCGTCGAACTCGATCAGGCCACGATCATGATCTTCGTCGCCGGCCGCGTGCAGTTCTCTCAGGACAAACGGGTGGCAGCGAATCGCTCCCTGACCATAAATGATGAGACTTCGCGTGAGGATATTCGCGCCTTCCACCGTGATCGCAATCGGCGTTGCCATGAAACCACGACCGAGATAGTTATTCGGTCCCATCATGACGCCTTTGCCGCCGTGCACGTCCATTGCATCGTTGGCTACCTTGCGGCCCATCTCGGTGCAGTGGTACTTGAGAACAGCCGAAGGAACCGCTGGTTTCTCGCCCTGGTCGATCGCGCCGGCGGTTACCGCCACCGCGGCGTTCATAATATAGGTGTGTCCGGCGATCCGCGTCAGGGCCTCGCCAACACCCTCGAAGTTCGCGATCGATGTGTTGAACTGCTTGCGAATGACCGCGTAGGCCCCTGACGCATAACTCGCCGCCTGTCCCCCGCCCGATGCCGTCGACGGCAGCGTAATTGCGCGCCCGACCGAGAGCAGCTGTACCAGCATCTTCCATCCATTGCCGGCCTGTTCCTGGCCCCCGATGATGGCGTCGAGTGGAACGAAGACGTCTTTACCCGAAGTGGGACCATTCTGAAACGCAATCGAGAGCGGATTATGACGGCGGCCGATTTCCACTCCCGGTGTGTCCGCCGGGACCAGGGCAGCGGTTATGCCGTATTCATCCTTGTCGCCGATCAGGTGGTCCGGATCATACAGCTTGAACGCCAGACCCAGAACCGTAGCGACCGGCGCCAGCGTGATGTAACGCTTGTCCCAGTTGAGTCGGATACCGACAATGGTCTTGCCTTTCCACGTGCCCTTGCAGACGACGCCGCTGTCGATAAGGGCGGCCGCGTCCGAACCGGCCTGCGGCGAAGTCAGCGCGAAACAGGGAATCTCGGTACCTGCAGCGAGGCCCGGCAGATAGCGGTCTTTCTGTTCTTCGGTGCCGTAGTGCAGCAGTAGTTCCGCCGGCCCCAGCGAATTGGGAACACCGACCGTCGATGACGCAGTCGGGCTGCAGCTGGCGAGTTTCGTTATGACCGCGGCGTTTGCGTAGGCGGAGAACTCGAGGCCACCGTACTGTTTGGGAATAATCATCGCGAAAAACTTGTTCTCGATAATGTAGTCCCACACATGTTTGGGCATATCGGCCAGTTCGTGGCAGATCTCCCAGTCATCCAGCATCCCGCAAAGCTCCTCACAGGGACCGTCCAGGAATGCCTGTTCCTCGTCCGACAATTTCGGTGCTGGAAACGACATGAGTTTGTCCCAGTCCGGCATTCCCGAGAACAACTCGCCGTCCCACCAGACGCTGCCTGCCTCGAGCGCTTCGCGTTCGGTATCCGACATTGACGGCAGCATCTTGCGGTAAACCTCGAGGAGCGGCCTGGTAATTTTCTCGCGTCTTACTTCGACGAAATTCGGAATGACCATCAGTCCGAACAAGAGGGTCAGGAAGAGCTTCCAGAGCACGAAACCGTCGCCGAAGATCCAATAGGCGAGCAGAGCAACGCCTGCGGCAATTGTCGACGTGCGCAGGTCGATGCGCCGGTACGCGAGAAATATTCCACCGCCTACGAACAGCAGCAGCCAGGACAAACTTACAATCAGACCGGACAATTCAAATACCTCAAAAATTAGAGAAAACCTGACGTTACGGCCGCTCAGCCGCAGCCATCAACACTTTATAGCAGTTCCTCGATCGCAGCACGTTCCTCGCGCAGCTCCTGATTGGTTCGGTCCATGCGCTCGCGACTGAAGTCGTCAATCGACAGGCCCTGGACGATTTCGTACTGACCGTCACGGCAACGAACCGGGTATGAATAGACGACGCCGGGTTCGATGCCGTAGCTGCCGTCGGCCGGAATCGCCATGCTGACCCAGTCGCCGTCTGCCGTGCCCAGCGCCCAGTTGTGCATATGGTCGATTGCAGCCGAAGCGGCAGAGGCAGCCGATGATGCGCCGCGCGCCTGAATAATGGCCGCGCCGCGCTGCTGTACGATCGGAATGAACTCTTCGACAAGCCAGGTGGCATCGACCAGATCCCTGGCTGCGCGGTCGCCAACGCTGGCGTGACTGATGTCGGGGTACTGCGTCGCCGAATGATTGCCCCAAATTGTCAGGCAGCGAATGTCATTGACGTGGCTGTTGGTCTTGGCCGCCAGCTGCGCTTTCGCGCGGTTGTGGTCCAGGCGGGTCATCGCCGTGAAGTTGCGCGGGTCTATGTCGGGCGCGTTGCTGCTCGCGATGAGCGCATTCGTATTGGCCGGGTTGCCGACGACCAGCACCCTGATATCCGAATTTGCGTGTTCGTTCATCGCCTTTCCCTGGACAGAAAAAATGGCGGCGTTGGCCTGCAGCAGATCCTTGCGTTCCATACCAGGGCCGCGCGGCCGCGCGCCGACCAGCAGTGCGTAGTCGCTGTCTTTGAACGCCGCGTTTGGATCGTCGCTCGCGACGATACTGGCCAGCGTCGGGAAGGCGCAATCATCGAGCTCCATGACGACACCCTTTAACGCCGCAAGCGCCGGCGGGATTTCCAGCAGCTGCAAAATGACGGGCTGGTCATTGCCGAGCATCTGGCCTGATGCGATGCGAAAGGCGAGCTGATAGCCAATCTGGCCAGCAGCGCCGGTAATGGTGACGCGCACGGGTGCTTTCATTAATTGGAATCCTGGATTGTTATGCGGCGATTTGCGGCCGCGATTTTAGCATCGGCGGGGCCAGCAAACACTGGTGTTGATTACTTATCGGCGTTCGAGTCAACAAAATCCGGGAAAATCCGCCGAAATTCCTCGTATTCCGTGTCCGCGAGCTCTTCCTGCCCGCCGTCGCGCAGTTGCTGGATACAGGCGAACCAGGATCTGGCGGACTCGCGCAGCTTTGCCGGACAAGCGAGCTGCGATTCCGACGCCTTTTCGTCTGAAGCGACAACTGCCAGGGACGCGGCCGCCGAGATTCGCTTGTCTGCGGCTGGCTCATTCGCGTCCTGTTGATCGAAGAATTGCTCGTGCCGGTCTTGCTCGACCGAGATCTTTCTGGCCGCGATATCTACGGTGGGGGCAGCGCCGGCATCCGCCTGTGGCGCGCCCGGCAGCTGGTCCGGGCCCGCCTGCGCGCGCGCGCGATTTTCTGCCTCACGCAAAACGCTCATGTCCTTGGGTGCAATGGTATCCATCGAAACAGGATCCGCGCGCTCCGCGGCAGGAGTGCGCGGTTCGGCAACGCCACCAGTCGTTTCCCGGGGCGCTTGCCCAGGCGCGGCGATATCGACCAACTCCGGCTCGACCTCCGGCAGCCGGGTCAGCTCCAGGACGATCGCGAGGCTCAAAGCAATGGTGGCGGCCCAGGCTGTCGGCCTCATCCATGCGCGGGCGCGTGAGTATGGTGTACGGCCCTGGCGCGCTGCCATTCGCAGCACCTTCTTGTTGAGATGATCCGGCGCCCGTTCCTGTGCCAGTGTCCTGTAGGATTCGGCGACTCGCGCGTCTTCTGCGCGATCTTCCCGCTCGTTACTCATGGTCGCTCCGGGTGGTCATCGAGGGCCGCACGCAGCTTGGTTACTGCGTATCGTAGTCGACTCTTCGCTGTTTCGCGGTTGCTCCCGGTAACCGCGGCAATCTGGTCGAGGTTCAGGCCGGCCTCCTCATGAAGTAAGAAGGTATCTCTTTGCTCGTCGGGTAATTCGAGAAGCGCTTTGGACAAGCGCTCTTTCGCGAGGCTGCGCTCGGTCAGCGTCTCGGGCTGTTCGCCGGGGTGGGAATGCGATTCCGCGTCCAGCTCGGCACTGTTCGTATGGCGTTTGTTGCGGCGCACGTGGTCGATAAAGCAGTTGTGCGCGACGCGGTAAAGGAACGTCGTGAACTTGGCGGTCGGTCGATAGGATGCGCGGGATTTTACGATTTTCCCCCAAACCTCCTGGAATATGTCTTCAGCCGTATCCCGATGGCGGCACAAGCGCAGCAGATACCGGTACAGAGGATCGTTGTGTCGCCGATACAGGGTCTCGAACGCCGCGATGTCGCCGTCCTTGTAGCGCAGCATCAGCGCACTATCGTCGGGAGTGTGTCCCATGGCGCGAGCATAGGGGAGCGTCGCGTCGCTGCAAAGAGCTGGCCTTGATCTCACCACGGTTTCTGCGCTTGCAGCCATACGGACCTCGTTTCACTGACTTTATAAACGCAGGCGAGCGCGGGCCCGGGTTATGAAAATAGCGTCAAAAAGCTTGCAATCCCCAATTTTAGTGTTATAGTCAACTATAACACCAGTCCACTAAGCGCGCTTACAGGGCCGGGAAGATCCCGGGAGATGCAGAATGTTCAAGTCAATACAGCCTATTAACGAAATCCTCAGCCTCACCCTGCTGCTGCTGATGGTCATGGCGCTGGTCGCAGGCCAGGCCGACGCAACGATACAGGACGAGGTTCGGGCCGTAGCCGAGGCCGAATTCAATTCTGGTTATTTGCCGGGAAGTGACGATTAATGAACCCGAAATGGGATGAAGATCAACCGATCTATCGTCAGCTGCGCGATCGCGTCGTGGCCATGATACTCGAGGGCGTTCTCGCCGACGGTGACGCCTTGCCATCGGTGCGAAACGTGGCGGCGGAGTATCGGTTGAACCCGCTGACGGTTCTCAAGGGTTACCAGGAGCTTGTGGATGAGGGCCTGGTCGAAAAAAAGCGTGGCCTCGGAATGTTCGTGAATGAAGGTGCCCGCACGAAGCTCCTTAAGGCCGAACGTCAGCGCTTTCTGGACAAGGAGTGGCCGAGAGTACTGGCGACCATCGATCGACTTGGGCTTAATGAGTCCGATTTACTGCAATCCAGGGAATCCAAGAATGTTGCAGGAGGAGAGAATGACTAGCGTGGTCGACGCCCGCGGCGTCTCGAAGCACTTTGGAGCCGTCCGAGCCGTTGATGATGTCAGCTTCCAGATAGAACAGGGCAAGATTCTCGGTCTGATCGGCCCGAACGGCGCAGGCAAGACGACGCTGTTGAAAGCAGTGCTGGGACTGACGGACTGCAAGGGCGAGCTCTCGGTACTGGGGCTGGATCCATTCAGGCAGCGCAAGGAACTCTTGAAGAACATCTGTTTTATCGCCGACGTGGCCGTGTTGCCGCGCTGGATAAAAGTAACGCAGCTGCTCGAGTTCGTTGAATCGGTGCATCCGAACTTTTCCCGCAAACGCGCCGAGGGATTTCTGAGTCAGACCAAGGTGCGGTCGGACGCCAAGGTTCGCGAACTTTCGAAAGGCATGGTGGTGCAATTGCATCTATCCATCATCATGGCGATAGATGCGAAGCTGCTGGTTCTCGATGAACCGACGCTCGGACTCGATATCATTTTCCGCAAAGAATTCTACAGCAACCTGCTGAACGATTATTTCGACGAGAAGCGAACGATTCTGATCACGACACACCAGGTAGAGGAAATCGAAAATCTGTTGACGGATATCATGTTCATCAACGATGGAAAGATCTTGCTCGACTCGCCGATGGAAAGTTTGGCCGAGTCCTATGTCGAGCTGAGGACGTCCGGCGAGGACGCGGTCAAAGCGCGGGGGCTTGGCCCCATCGCGGAACACGAGATGTTTGGCAAGGCCGTACTGCTGTTCGAGGGCGTTAGCCGGGAGAATCTCGAGGGCCTGGGCGAACTGCGCACGCCTTCGGTGGCGGACCTGTTCGTTGCCAAGGTGAAAGGAGCGCGTAAATGATCGGAAATCAGCTGGCTTTGATCAAACGCGAACTATGGGAACACCGTTCCATCTATGTGACGCCGCTGGCGGTAGCGAGCATTGTGACGCTAAGTGTCCTGGCGATGCTGGTATTTGCGTCGGGCTTTGCCAAAGAGCTCGATCTGGCGATCTTCGGCGCCTCTAACATCGCCGGCGAGGGTGAACGTAGAGCGGCGCTAACCGCCTTCTTTGTCGGGACCTCATGGCTGTTTCTCGTCGCGCTCGCAATTTTGACGGTATTCTATTGTCTCGATTGCCTGTACGGAGAGCGCAAGGACAAGAGCATATTGTTCTGGCGCTCCCTGCCCATCACGGATGCCGAGACCGTGATCTCGAAGCTCATTACGGCAATCGTGATCATTCCAATCGTGGCGGTCATCGGCATCGTCGCGACTCATATCGTCAACCTGATTATTACGAGCCTCTGGGTATCCATGAAGGGCGGCGATGCGGGACTGCTGATCTGGGGCTCCGTACCCATCTTCGACAACTGGATGGCCGCGTTCATCGTCGTTCTGGCTTCCGGTATCTGGATGTCACCGTTTATCGCCTGGTTTCTGTTCGTGTCAGCATGGACAAAGCGTGCGCCGCTGCTGATGGCGTTCATGCCGCTGATCCTGATTCCGCTACTCGAATGGATTTTTCTCCGGACACGTTTCTTTGCAACAGCGGTGCTGGATCGAGGTGATGCGATTCCGCTGTTTCGCACGCTGGACTTCGAGTCCTTCTTCGAAGAAGAGCGCTGGCGGCATGGAATCGACAGCATCAGCTTGTTGGGCCATCTGGACGTAGTGCAATTCCTGACCAGCCCATCGATGTGGGGTGGCTTGCTCGTCTGCGCCCTGTTCGTAACGGCCGCGATATACGTTCGTCGCTATCGCGACGAAAGCTAGCGACGGATTCCTGGCTCCGTATCAGGGCTTGCAGCGGATATTGAATTTTCGCAGCTTGCCGCGAAACTGATGGTAGCTAAGACCCAGCAGGTCGGCAGCCAGGCTTTGGTTGAAGCGCGATTTCTCGAGAGCAGCCTGCAGCAGCTCTGTTTCGGTATCCACAAGGTGCTGATGTAAATCTGTCGGCAGCAGCGGGCGCTTCTGCTTGGCAGGAGGGGCTGGCGTTGCCGCGCTGGTGCCCGCCATTTTGAAGGGTGAATCGAAGGGATCGAGTGCAATCCTGGTGATCGGTTGCTCCGGGTCCTTGGCACGATAGACCGTTCTTTCGATCGTGTTTTTGAGTTCCCGAACATTGCCCGGCCATCGATTGCGCAGCAAAGCTGACGATGCCCGCGGACTGAAGCCGGCGAAGTAACTCCACTTCAGCTCACTCGCCATGTGAATTGCGAATGCGCTCGCCAGCGGCAGAATATCTTCAACTCTCTCGCGCAACGGTGGCACGGTGATCACGTCGAATGCAAGGCGATCGAGCAGGTCTTTACGAAATCGTCCTTCCGCTGCCAGCGACTGCAGGTCGGCATTCGTCGAACCAACAATGCGCACGTCGACCTGCAGCGTTTCACTGCCGCCCACGCGCTGCACTTCGCCGTACTCGATCGTCCGCAGGATCTTCTCCTGCGTGCGCAGCGGAATTGTCGCCAGCTCATCAAGGATCAGTGTGCCGCCGTTGGCGCGTTCGAAGTGCCCGATATGGGTCTTTGCCGCGCCTGTAAACGCGCCGGCTTCGTGACCGAAGAGTTCCGATTCCAGGATGGTTTCAGTCAGGGCTGCGCAGTTCACCTTGACGACCCGCTGTTCCCACCGGTCCGACAAGAAATGCAGGCGCGAGGCAATGAGTTCCTTGCCTGTGCCACGCTCGCCGACGACCAGCACCGGTTTCGAGAGCGTTGCCGCCCGCGACACGTGTTCGAGCATTTCCAGGAACGCAGGCGCTTCACCGATGATCTGCTGGGTTTCCGCGCCGGATGACATTGGTCAATTAAGCCAGAAAATAGTTTAAAAAGCGAAGATTTGGCTAAATTCGCCAAATCCTGCGCCGCAAATAATCTCGGCAAATTTCCATTTCAGCCGATAAATCATACCGTTATGCCAAACGGCGGTAGTTGGCACGAATGCTGCAGTTCTTTTAAGCAGGATTCACCTGAAAAGAGGAAATACTCATGGGCATATTCACGAGATTCAGCGACATCGTGAACTCCAATATCAACGCCATTCTCGACAAAGCCGAGGATCCGGAGAAGATCGTCCGGCTGATGATTCAGGAGATGGAAGACACCCTGGTTGAAGTCAGGTCTGCGGCTGCGCGCTCGATCGCGGACAAGAAAGACCTGAACCGAAAAATAGAGGCGTTCGATCGTGAACGAGCTGACTGGGATGACCGGGCGGAGCTTGCGATGCGCAAGGGGCGCGAGGACCTGGCCGAGGCGGCGCTCGTGGAGAAATCGAGGGTTTCAAGCGCAGTTGACGTACTGAAAGAGGACTACCTCGCTGTGGACGAGGGCCTGGCGAAACTCAACGAGGACATCGCCCGCCTGGAGAGTAAGCTCGAAGACGCAAAGACCCGGCAGAAAGCCCTGCTGGCGCGGCACAAGACGGCAAGCAGCCGCCTGGCGGCCCGCAAGAAGATATACGACTACAAGATCGATGACGCCATGGTTCGATTCGAGGCGTATACGCGACGCATTGATGATGTTGAGGGTCGGGTCGAGGCCTATGATCTTGGCTTGCCAAAGGACCTCAACCACGAATTTGCCGGTCTTGAGGCGGAAGAGCTGGTGAAGAAGGAACTCGACGCCTTGAAAGCCCGGGTTGCTTCGGAAAAAACCAGTCGCAGAGAGGCCGAGTAACAGAGTCCTTTTGAGAGGAATATAGAATGAGTCGAGGAACCTGGGATAGGGATTTTGAGGCACTGCGCGGTTTCTACCGGGACCGTGAAAATGGCTGGGTGTTTGGCGTCTGCGCCGGCATCGCCGATCGCTTCAATTTCCGAGTAGCCACGGTACGGGTTATCGCGGTTATCAGTTTGCTGCTGTTCTTCTGGCTTACCGCCGCCGTTTACCTTGGAGCAACCTTGCTGATCAGGGAGAAACCGCTGGTATATTCGGGCCAGAGAAATGAATATGATTTCTGGCGAACCTACCGCAGCGATCACTGGAGACGCCCATGACTACATACAGCGAAATGTCGGAACGTCGTCTGTATCGGGATGCCGATCGGGCAGTCTTGGGCGGCGTATGCGCCGGGTTGGCCGGGTACTTCGGGCTCAACCTGAAAGTCACGCGCTTCCTGGCATTCATTGCGTTCCTGATGGCGATGCCTTTCGCCGTCGTGGCATACCTGGCAGCGGTCTGCCTGCTTCCTGCCGTGTCCCAGCGCGATCGTGGTGGCGTCATCGAGACGCGCTGTTGTTGGGGAATTCGCCGGAGCAGGCGGGCGAGGCGGTCGCACAAAATACGAAAATCGGATATAGCCATGGAACAAAACGCGGCACCGGCAGCGCCGTCGGTAAAGGATATTCGTGAGCGGTACCGGTCCCTGGACAAGCGTCTTGCAGAACTGGAGAAACAGGTAACTTCTCCACGTTTTCAGCTCGAACAGGAATTTCGAAAACTTTGAAACTCAGACACGACAAAGGGGCCCGTAAATGAACACCTTGTTTTATGTCGTTTGCATCGTTGCAATCGTATTTACGGCGGACACCATTCAAAAGTATATGAAAATGAAAAACGATGAAAAAAGAGCACAGGACCCTGAACTCGAGGAAACGCTTGCTCAAATCGAACGACTGGAGGAGCGAATCCAGGTTCTGGAGCGCATCATTACCGAGAACAAATACGACCTGAGCCGGGAAATCAGCAATTTGAAATAATTTTGTCGCGGCGGCCGCTACCGAAATGCAAAACGCCCGTCAAATGACGGGCGTTGTAGGTTATGTCCATTGTGTGCCGCGATTACTTGCTGCGTTCTTTGTAGGCGCGGACCTGAATATTGAACTCTTCGGCAACGATGTTCATTTCCTCGACCGCCGCGTTGTACTTCTTGTTTAACATGTCGATGCGCTGTTGTTTGGCCTCTTCATTCGGTTCATCCGGCCCCGCAACCGTTTCTTGTTCAGTCGCCTCGATGCAAGAAAGATAGTCGTCCATTGCGGTCATATAGGCCTTGACACCACGCTGGCCGGCGATCATCTCTTCCTTGGTCGCGGTTGCGCCGTCCGGCACCTCTGCGCGGGTCGGGTAGTCGCAGGCCAGGGCCAGCGGCGCCACAAGAATCGACAGTACAGAAAATAAAGTTTTCGTAATCTTGTTCATGGAATCTTCTTGATTGCGCCCGTGGTTCCGCCGCAGCGGCCGGACAGCTCGGTTTCGATGCTCAATTAGATCATGTTGCCGGTTCGGAGTGAAGCTGGCCAAAAGAAATTTAGAAAACAACAAGTTACACGACCCGTCGCGGCATTCTCTCATTCGCCGGCTGAACATAATAATGAACGAACGATCAGGCAAACAGCGCCCGGTACGAATCGGTGCCGTCTGCCTGCGCCATCAACAGTTCAATGTAGTTGTCCGCGCTCATCGGGTCACCGAAGAGGAGGCCCTGGACAAAAGTGCAGCCGAGTTTTTGCAGGAAGACCAGCTGTGCCTCCTCCTCCACGCCTTCTGCGACCACATCCAAATTGAGATTGCGCCCCATCTGGATGATCGTATCGACAATAGTCGCGTCGTCCGGATTCGTCACGATATTGCGCACGAAGGACCTGTCGATTTTCAACGTACTGATCGGGAATTGTTGTAATGCGCTCAACGACGAATAACCGGTGCCGAAATCGTCGATAGCGAGATTGAGACCAAGTCCGTAGAGTTGGTCGAGCAGCTTGATTGTTCGTGCCGGATTTTCCATCAGCGTCGTTTCCGTGATTTCCAGCTCGAGTGACGTTGGAGAAATTTCATGGCTGCGCAATATAGCGCCGATCCGACGGATGAAGCTCGGCTGTCGCAGCTGCTTCAGCGACAAATTAACCGAAACGCGACCCGGCGACGACACCGTTTTTTGCCACGTGCGGAAATCTTCGCAGACTTTGTCCAGCACCCATTCACCAATGTCGATAATAAGGCTCGATTCTTCGGCGATGGGTATGAAATCCGAGGGAAGCACGAGGCCACGCTCCGGCAGCTCCCAGCGAACCAGAGCTTCAGCCCCAAAAACTTCCCCGGTTTCGAGGTTATACTTGGGTTGATAGTGCACCAGCAGTTCGTTGCGCTCGAAAGATCGCTTCAGTTTGCTCTTCGTCATGAGTCTTTCGACCGAAGCTGCGTTCATCTCTGGCTTGTAAAACGAGAACACGTTGCCGCCGCTTTTTTTAGCGTGATACAACGAGGCGTCGGCGTTGCGGATCAGGTCGATGACATTGGGCGCGTCTTTGGGGTAATAAGCGATGCCCATACTCGCGGTCATGAACACCTCATGCCCCTGTACGAAGAATGGGTCTGCCAGACGATTCAGGAGAGTTTGGGCGAGTTCACGGGTTGCTTTTCTGCCCGTGGCGCCGGGCCCCAGTCCGTCGACCATTACCGCGAACTCGTCACCGGCCAGCCTGCCGATAATAGTGTCCTCGGGAAGCGCCGCGGCAAGTCGTTCTGCAACAGTCTCAAGCGCCATATCGCCGGCGAGATGCCCAAATGTGTCGTTGATTTCCTTGAAGTAGTCGACGTCAATATAGAAAAGACAAAGAGGATGGCCGGCTCTGCGCGCCCGTGCGATGCCGCGCTGCAGCAGATGCTGAAACTGCATGCGGTTCGGAATCTTGGTCAACGCATCGATACGGGCAAGGTAGCGAATTCGCTTCTCGGCGCGCCTGCGCTCCGTGATGTTTTGCGCAGCGAAGATGCGGTTCAGTGTCGTATCGTCATCTTCTTTGACGACCGAGCAGGTATATGAAACGGGGATCGACTCGCCGAACTTCGACTGGAACACCGCGTCTTTCGGCAAGCCGGAGGACGAATCGTCGGCGAGCGAACGGCCCTTGCTGCCGTCAACGACGGAGTCAATCGACACGCCGAGCAGCTCGACCTCATCATAGCCCAGGAGATGCGTTGTCGCCGCGTTGATGCGCTGGATCTTGCCGTCCGCATCGGTGACGATAATGGCCTCGTTCATTCCGGAGAGAATGTTGTCGAGGTAATCCCTGGAAACGGTTGTCTTTTGCAGTCGATCTCGCATGTCGTTGAAGACAGCCGCAAGCTCGCCAAGATCGTCGCCGTGATATTCCGGCAATGGGTCACCAAAATCGGCGTCGCGAAATTTTTCCGCCTGGCGTTTAAGTAGCGCAATCCGCCGCGAGTTATTGCGAATGATCAGCCAGACCACGCCGCCGCAGAAGAGCAATACGGCCAGCGTGACGCCCGCGATCCAGTAATAGCTCGCCTGACGGCTTTGCATCTCGCTCGCAGACAGTCGGTCCGCGAATGTAGCGTATTCAGCGTTGAGTTCCTGAAGATCGAACGACGCGCTCAGGTAGCCGATGACATCATCATTCCGGAGGACAGGGTGGGTGATGACGAGATGCTCGGGCAGCCAGGTCGTCGTGGCCAGGTCGTCGACCGCCGGGATACTTCCGCTCTCCCAGGCCTGCCCCGTGCTGTTCGAATAGCGAATCCCTGACGGGCCGTCGCTCGTTTCGAGCGCCAGTTTCAACGCCAACGCTAATGCGCTGGCATCATCTTCGGCACCGTCAACAGGCAGGGTGTCAGCTACGGCGGTGATTCTCGATCGTGCGCCAAGCTCGAAATTGTCCTGCATGAACGCATAATGCTGCTCGGAGCCGGTCCTTACGATCTGATTCGCGAGCCATCGGTACTGGACATAGAACATGGACAACATGACGACGGCAGCGATGGCGCCAAGCACCACCGCGAACAGCCATACTCGCGGAAATCTACTGCCGACCATATTGTCTTTATTATTCGGCTACTAATAGCGCAAAGTGTAGCATCCGGCGGGAAATACCAGAAAATTTCCATTCTGGAATAAATTGCCCACAAGGTGCCCCGATCTCCCGGGCACGCGGCTGAGCGGCTCGACTGGCTTCGGCTACACGTCCGGCTTGCGTTTTTCGACGAATTCGATGGGATCGGCCTTGCCTTTCGTCTTCATGACCCCTTCCACAACGGCGCCCTCTGCGACGGCGATGGCATCCCCGCTGACGGTGCCGATTATCTTTGCCGAAGCACCAATCTCCACCTTGCCAGCGGCGATCACGTCCCCTTCGACGTGGCCGGCAACAATGACGGTATCCGCCTTGATCGTGCCGCGCCAATGGCCGTTGCGCGCCAATGTGACGGTGCCGTCAATGTCGGAGTCACCTTCGATTTCACCGTTGATCAGAAAATCGCCGTGCCCAACGATCAAACCCGTGATTTTACAGCCCTCATTGATGAGCGTTGCTGCACCCGTGGAGCGGTCGCGAAGGCGCCGCCGCAATGCTTCATTCATACCTGTCGATCTCCGCGCAAGTCAGTCTGTCAAGGCCGATAGTACCGGCACATGCAGCGTATTGTTAATGATATCCGTAGCCAATTGCTTCTATGGAGACGAGGATGCCGCCCTCAAAGACGAGGCGTCGCATGAATTTGCGTGGGCCAAGATTATAGACGTACTCGGTCACGACGACTTCCTGCACGAGATGGCCGAATCCCGGAAAGTACCCGTTTGAAAAGCCGGATGATGAGCTTCGCCGACTCGACCAGTCGATTCCACGTACCGCAAAACCAAGATGCCGAATAGTGGTTGGTTCGCCGCAGGCCTTGCGCACCTGCAGTTCGTGCATGTTTTCAATGACGATTTTGTTACCGCATCGGAACGCATAGGCAGGGGAAGCAAGCACCAGGACGAGCAGGAGGAGAATGGCCGCCAATTCGAATCGATACGGTTTGATCGTCCGGTTTGTATCCACTGTCTGAGTCCGGGTGTGTTTATCGAAATGTGACGGCAGGATAGCAAATACGCAGGGACCAGGGTGTACTTGCTGCGGCGAAACGACGAATCGAGGAAGCGCCCGGGCGGATGCCGGGCGCCGATGCCACGGTTATGGTAAAACTGCATGCGGGCTTCGCACTGCGAGCAACTCCAAAAGGACGAGACTTGAAGCAGCGGTTTGAAAAGCGTCTCGTAGCGATCACCACTGCGCACGAAGATGTATTGTCCGGTGGCCTGAAAGGCATCGAGAAAGAATCGTTACGTGTCGATTTTGATGGCTTGCTATCGATGAAAGGGCACCCCGCCGGTCTCGGATCGGCGCTGACGAACCGCTACATCACTACGGATTTTTCGGAGGCGCTGCTGGAGTTCGTCACCCCGGCTTTTGCGACGACGTGGGAGGCGTTGCAGTGTGTATGTGATATTCATCAATTTACGTATTCACAGCTCGATGAAGAAATGCTCTGGTCGGCGAGCATGCCCTGCCTCATTCCTGGCAATGAGGATATTCCGCTGGCCAGATATGGCACATCGAACGTAGGTCGCATGAAGACGATTTATCGTCGTGGCCTCGGTTATCGCTACGGCCGGCAAATGCAGCTCATTGCTGGCGTGCATTTCAATTATTCCTTGAAGGGAGAATTCTGGCCTTTATATCGGCAGGTTCTTGGCGTAAATCAGGATGCCGATCAGTTTCGATCGGACCAGTACCTCGGGCTCATACGCAACTTTCGTCGCATGGGCTGGATCATTCTTTACCTGTTTGGCGCTTCGCCCGCATTCTGCAAGTCTTTTACGGGCGCCGAGGCGGGAAGCATGAAGTCACTTAACGCCGATACTTTCTTCGAGCCGCATGCCACGTCCCTGCGCATGAGTGACCTCGGTTACAGCAACCAGAATCAGTCGAAAATCAATATTTCCCTGAACAGCCTCGATGAGTATGTCAGGGATCTCAAAGCAGCCATTTGCACGCCGGAGCCGGCTTATGAAGCGATCGGCGTCAAGGTCGGCGGCCGGTATCGGCAATTGAACGCCAACCTGTTACAGATCGAAAACGAATTCTATTCACCGGTCCGTCCAAAGCGGGTGACAAGATCCGGCGAACATCCAACTGCGGCACTTCGTCGAGACGGCATTGAGTATGTCGAAATTCGGTCCCTGGACATCAACCCGTTCGATCCCGCCGGCATCAACCAAAACACGATGCGCTTCATTGAGGCCTTTCTGATCTACTGCCTGATCGAGGATAGCCCCAAGCTCGACGCTGATTCTCTGGCCGAGATCAGCCGAAATCATGCGGGCACGGCAAAGCAGGGACGCGATCCGGATTTTCGTCTCATGAGAAATGGAAAGCCCGTGACGGTGAAAGCCTGGGGCCGTGAAATATTGTCGAACGTCGTCGCTGTCGCGGAGACGATCGATCGTCACGATGCTGATACCAGCTACGTGGACTCGGTGCGGCTGATGAAAAACATCGTCGACAACCCAGACAAATCGCCGTCGGCGCGTCTACTTCTGGATCTCGAGGAGACGGGAAGCAGTTTCTTCGAATACGCGCTCGCGTTGGCGAAGAGCCACAGTGATTATTTTGCATTGATCACTCCGTTGGAAGACGCACGCAGAACAGCTTTCGAGACGGAGGCCGCGGAGTCACTGACGCGCCAGCAGGCAATCGAGGCAGCTGACGATATTAGTCTCGACGACTATTTGCAGCGATATTTTTCGTACTGCTAGTCAGAATGGCAGAGGCGTACCATTTTCGTGCGCGAAAGCTCGATGTAGTCGCCGCAATCGAATCGTCACCGGGCCGGGATTGCCGTCACCGATCATCCGACCATCGGCTTCCAGCACGGGCGTTATTTCGCCCATCGTGCCGCTGGTGAACACTTCATCTGCCGTGTAAACCTCGGTCAATGACAGGTTGCGTTCCCTCGCCGGAATATTCTCATCCTGACAAATGTCCAGGATCATCTTGCGCGTCAGCCCCGGCAGGCAGCTGTCCGCCAGTGGTGTCAGAACGAAATCGTCTTTGACCAGAAACAGGTTCGTATCATTCGTTTCGGACACGAATCCGTTTATGTCCAGCATGATCGCGCTGTCTGCGCCGGCAACATTTGCCTCGATAGCCGCAAGGATATTGTTGAGCAGATTGTTGTGATGAATCTTGGAGTCCAGGCACTGCGGCGTATTGCGACGAGTCGATGCGGTAATCACGCGAATGCCGTCGTCCGGATACACCGGCGGCTTCCATTCTGCGAGCACGATCAAAGTACAGCCTGATTGATTGAATCTCGGGTTCATGCCGGATGTCACTTTTTCGCCACGCGTCAGGGTCAGACGAATATGCGTGTTATCCCGCATGCCGTTCGCTTTGAGGGTTTCGAAGATCGCAGTCCGCACCTGTTCGGATGACGGAATGGCGGCAAACGCGAGCGCTTTTGCCGAGTCTTGCAGTCGTTCCAGGTGGCCGTTCAGCTCGGCAATGCGGCCGTCATAGACTCGCAGGCCTTCCCAAACGGCATCCCCACCCTGGACCACGCTGTCGAACACTGAAACGCTTGCCTCGGCACGCGGCAGGAGTCGTCCATTGATGTTGACAAGAATGTCGCTATTGCGAGGGTCGGACAAATTCACTTACGTTTCTCCCGGTGCGCTGCTGATGAGCGCGTTCTCGTACAGTCTGTCATACCAGGGCTGGCAGTCGGCTAGCAGCTTCAGAAGTTCTTCCGGAAACCCGGTCTTCGACCTGTAGGGTGCAAACCCCGTGCTCTCGTGGACGGCATGGTACCAATGCGGCGCCCAGATGCCGTCTTCGGCCAGCGGGCCGGCCTTCCAGTGCAGCATTCGAGGATCGAAATCGAGGCCGAGATGCTCGCACAGCTTCTCCAGGATTCCGGCCGGGTCCAGCAGCAGTTCGCGTGAATCGAGAATCGCCGGCGTCTGTCCTGCGGCCCGCAGGTCCGCGTAAAGTTCCCACTGCCTCCTCAGTCCGGTGTCGGCCAGCGTTGCATGGGGCAGTTGAACCGTTAGCGATGGCAGCATGTCGCGCGGGCTCCTGATCAGGAAGATATTGCTGGTTTCCTCGAGAAAGCCCAGGTCAAGCCCGACGAGGTGATGCGCCATGTGCTTCTGGAAAATTCGAACTGAAGGATCATTCCGCTGTTGTAACAGGAGTTCACGCATGACGGCGGCGCCGTCACAGTTCATCCCCGCGATGATGGCGTCTCGTCCCGGATGATCGGCACCGCTGACACGGAGATAGTGGCCGTACAGCGGCTCATCGACGACGCGAATATCGTCGCGTTGCGCGAAGCTGTACATCAATGCCGTGGATACATTGCGCGGACCCGACCACAGGCAAATCGGCGTCGTCATTGTCGTTGGCTCCTGACGCTGCTGGCGCCTGCCGCAAGATTGTACCGGCGCGGAGCGAGGAGTGAAAAGCGAAGAGCGGGGCTCTGGACCCCGAATTGCCTCCACAAGCACCCGATGATGTGCGCCTTGTCACAAAAAAAGCCCAATTCGGTGTGACCGCCGCGTCAATTTAACTAAACTTGGCGCCTGCCCCTGAATTGACTGGCTCATATTTGCCCAATGGATCTGTCTTGCTGAGAATGTTCATCCTTGGAATCCTGCTCGGAGTGGCTGGTGCCGCGGCTGCGCTGTATGCCTATCCCGCAGTCGATCAGCAACGCGAGTCGTCGATTGTCCTTGTCGCGGCCAACGGCAGAAATACCGAGTCCTTCCACGTCACCATGCCGGTGGATCGCATCATGGTCGGGGCAGCGGGTCAGAAACAGACGGTGCCACCGGGGCTGGAATGGCCCCCGGATCGGGTGATCAGGGATATTCGGGTCGAAGCGTTCAAGATTCGGAACGCGCGGGATACGGTTGTCGGTATTGCGTCGCGAACGGTGGCCGAGGACGATTCCGGCGAAATCATAGACTGGGTCCTGCACCTGCCGGCGCGTGGTTCGATGTTCGTGAACATGCGGCCGGAAGCACTGAATGGCGGTTATCGCCGGGGCGAGCTTCGAGCGGGATCGCGGGAGTTTGCGCCGCTCAGCGGCTTCATGACGGAGCGCTGGATACCGGATACATCGGGCGATGCCGACGCGCCCGCAGGCCGCATTGAGCTGGTGACAAACTACGTTCGACGGCAGGAAACGCCCTGATGAAATACCTCATCGCACTGTTTCTCGGCCTGTCTGTCGGCGCGGCAATTCTTGTCATCGCGCTTATCTACAACCCGTTCAATGCCACCGCCGGCCTGTCGCCGCTGTCGGTAAGCAATTCCGAGCTTATTACGCTGAGCTTCTCCGGCGTTCCTTCAGAGGCGATTATGTTTACGAATGACGGCGAGTCGCGCCTGAAGCCGTTTCCGGAAAAGGTGCAGCAGCTGTGGGAGGCTCCTGTTCGGCTCAGCAGCATGATGGTGACGGCGATGCGCGACGCGCGCGGCGGGACGGCTGGAATCGGCATCAAGTTTTCCTCGTTGTCCGAGAGCACTCGATTGCTTCAGGGTGAGGCCATGGTCGATAGTGCCTGGTACATCTACCTGCCGGGCCGTGGCAGCCTGTTCATAGAACAGACCGAAAACCACTGGCAATTTGTACGCGACGTGATGGTCCCGGCCTATCGCAGCTCGGCGAACAGCTGGAAGGGCACCTGGATTGGCGATCTGACGGCCGGACCCGGCGCACTGCGTACCGCCGCCGCAACTGGCGGTGCCGGGTCGCTGCAGGGCCTGAAAATGGAAGCCGTAGAGTCCCTGTTGGCGCAGGCGTATTCGCTCGAGAGCGGTCCGGTCGCGGCGGAAGGGCGTTTGCTCATCGAGCTGCCGCGGAACCTGCAAGAATTCGAGGGCGGATCGTCCGGCGAGTAGGGCGCGCCGATCTGCTACGCCCCGGCGGCGATATCCTTCAGTGAAGTCGTGGCGTCAGCGAGTCTGTCGCTCGACAAGATGGTGCGGGCGGCGATCAGCGCCTTCGCATGCACATAGTCCTTGGGTGCGTTAACCGCATCGACGGCAATGAGACGACTGTCCTTGAGGTAAAGGCAGGCAAACGATCTCTCTGCCGGATTGCCGCGTATCACGACGTCTTCATAACCCTCCGACAAGCCCGCAATCTGCAGTTTGAGGTCGTACTGGTCCGACCAGAACCAGGGCACCTCGGAGTAATGTGTTTCGATTCCGCAAAGGTTATAGGCTGCCGTTTTCGCCTGTTCGATCGCATTGTGGACCGACTCGAGGCGCAGCTGCCGACCGTAGATATCGCTTGGATGCGAAGTGCAGTCGCCGACCGCGTAGATGTCCCCGTCGCTGGTCAGACACTGGTCATCGACAACGATGCCATCACTGACCTCGAGGCCGGCCTGCTCTGCGAGTTCCGTGTTGGGCACGATGCCGATAGCGACGATGACGAAATCCGCTCGAAGTTCCTCACCGGCCGATGTCTCGACGAGCTTGACGCGCTTTTTGCCGCGCAAGGCCGCGACGCCCGAAGAGAGCTTTAGTTTCACTCCCTTGCTCGTGTGTTCGATCTGATAGAAATCGGATATCTCCGGAGAAACGACGCGGCTCATGACGCGATCAGCCGCTTCGATAACGGTTACATCCAGGCCCAGGCCGCGCGCCACCGCGGCGACTTCCAGCCCTATATAGCCCGCGCCGATTATGACCAGGTGCCGTCCGACATCCATCTCCCGACGAATCTGCTCGACATCCTCTATGCTGCGCAAGTAGTAAACACCGTTGAGGTCGGCGCCCTCGACACGCAGTTCTTTTGCCCGCGATCCCAGCGCCAGAACGAGTTTTTCATAAGGAACGTCGTCCCCATCTTCGATACCCAGCGTTCTCGTATCACGATTGATCGACGTGACTGTTGTTTGCAGCCTTAGGTCAATATTCGGCGCATCGTAAAAACTTTCGGCTTTCAGGTGAAGACGCTCGGCGGACAATTCGCCGGCAAGAAATTTCTTCGATAGCGGAGGTCTCTGATATGGCAGGTATGGCTCATCCCCGATGAGCACGATTTGACCTTCAAAATTCTGCTGCCGCAACGTGGCGACAACCTGTCCAGCGGCGTGGCCGGCTCCCGCAATTACAATTTTTTTCGACACCTTTGACATACTCCGATTTGCTTACACCGGCACCAGCGGCCAGAGAACAGGCAGCAGCACCATTACCGTGATGAACACGACAATGGTCAGCGGAACGCCGACCTTCAGATAATCGATAAACCGGTATCCGCCGGGACCCATAACCAGGATGTTGGCCGGGTGTGAAATCGGGCTCGTGAAGCTCGCCGATGCGGCCATTGCGACCGCCATCATCGCAGTCTGCGGTGCCAGGCCCATGTCCCCCATCGCGGACAGCACGATTGGGGACATCAGGACGACCAGTGCCGCGGTCGGGATGATCATGGTCGCCATCGCCGTCAGGACATAGAGGCCCATGATCACGGGCCAGGGACCCGCGTCACCGAGCAGCGCCATGACCTGGCCGGCCAGGTATGTGGCGGCGCCCGTATCTTGCATTGCGGTGCCGAGCGGCAGCATACCGGCGATCAGAAATATCGCGCGCCAGTCGATCGACCGATATGCCTGCTCCATATTCAGGCAACCGGTCAGCACCATGATCGTCCCGCCGATGACGGCCGAAATCGAGATGGGCGCATAACCTAGCATCACGGTGACGACCACACCGAGCATGATTGCCGCCGCAAGCGGCGCGCGGCGGGTATCCGGTGGTTCCTGCCCCAGCGGCGTCAGGATCAGGAAATCGGAATCCGATGACAGCAGCTGCAGTCGATCTCGCGGTCCGAGCAGCAGCAGGGCATCCCCTATCTGCAGGCGCTCGTCGGCAAGATCGGTGCCAACGGTTTCGCCTTCCCGCCAGATGCCGGCAAGTTCGATGCCGTAGCGCTCGCGGAAGTTGAGTTCGCCTACCGACCTGCCGGCGAGCGAGCTGCGCGGATCGAGCGTCGCGTCCATCAGCGTAAGGCGGTCCGACTCGAACGCCGATACGTTTGCGGGAACCTTGGTATCGATTTCCAGCTCCTGCAGGCCGCGCAGTACGTCGAGGTCACTGTGTTGCCCTTCTATCAGGAGCAGGTCGCCGCCCAGCAGCACCTCGTCGCCACGCGGCATGACCTTGAGTTCTCCGTCGCGGAATACGGCAAGCACGCGAAAATCGAAGACGTCTGCGAGGCGACTCTTCGCCAGCGTTTCTTCGGCCAGGCCGCTGTGCTTGGGCAGTCGTACAACGAACATGCGTTCGTCGGCGTGGTATTTCTCGGCCAGCCGATCCGGCGTGAATATTTCGACCTCGCTGAAGTCCGGAAATTTTCCGAGCTGTTCGATCGCTTCGACCTCGCCCTGGACGAGCACTTTATCGTTGGCCTTTAACGGAACATAGGCGAGATTGGTCAGGCGATAGCCATCGCGGCGCAGGATGCCGACGACCAGAACATCGAAGCGGGAACGAAAAGCCGCGTGCCGGATCAACTCCGAGACCACGGGCGATCCGTCGGCGATGGTCACGGATGCGTACGCCACTTTCGAGGCAACCATCGATTTAAGGACCGGCGCTTCGCGTTCGATCACAAGGTCACTCCAGCGCCTGAGCTCGCGGAACTGGTCGAGGCGGCCCTGCACCAGGATTCCGTCACCGCCGCGAATGACGGTCTGCCGGCCGGGCAAGGTCTCGCTGCGCCCGCTTCGGTGCAGCGATAATATGATCAGACCTGTCGACGCACCGATGCGGCTGTCCGCGAGCGACTTGCCGACCAGAATCGAGTCTTTCGGCACGCGTAGCATGAACGTGCGTTCCTGCAGCTTGTAGCGAGATCGCAAACTACGCTGGCTGACGTGCCGGCCGCGTGCGCCACGAACCCTGGGCAACAGGAATCTCCCGCCCAGTGCGACAAACAGCACGCCGATGACCATGACGGCGCCGCCCAAAGGTGTGAAATCGAAAAGTGCGAAAGGGGCGAGGCCGTTCTGCACCATCGATTCGCTGATCAACAGGTTGGGGGGTGTGCCGATGAGCGTCATGAGGCCACCCAGGAGCGTCGAGTATGCGAGAGGCATCAGCAGTCGTGACGCCGGGATGCGGGTTCGCCGCGCAACCCCGACCACCACGGGCAGCATGAGTGCGGCGACGCCAATGTTGTTCATGAATGCGGAAAGCACGGCGCCGGTAATCATGATCACGATAATCATGGCGAATTCGCGCCGGCCGCCAATTCGCATTACCTGACGGCCGATAATGTCGGCAATACCGGTTCGCGTCAGGCCCTCGCTTAGAATGAACATCGCCCAGACCGTGATAACCGCGCTATTGCTGAATCCCGCAAATGCTTCGGAGGAGTCGACGAGGCCCGTGACCGCCAGCGCGCCGAGGACCAGCAGCGCGACCAGGTCCATGCGAATGACTTCGCTAATGAATAGCACCAGCGAAACAGCCAGGATTCCAAGGACCAGTGCGATTTCGAAGGTCATTAAGTCAGTCGTCGGGTGTGCGGCGTAAGGTTTGTTTGAATGCAACACATTTATACACGACCTGACGCACAAAAGCGTAGCGTGGATTTTTGTGTCAAACATGCGTTGCCATGTATCCGGCAACAATGTTGTGCAAGTATTGACCTATGCCGAGTAACAACATTTATGTGCCGAAAGTGCGACGTGCCGAGCGAGAGTTCGATATTCGCGGTGCAAACTACTGCGTTTACGAATGGGGAGAGCCGAATGCGCCGCTGCTCATGTACCTGCACGGCTGGGCCGATACCGGGTCGACGTTTCAGTTCGTGGTCGATGCCCTCCGCGAGCGGTGGCGCGTCGTAGCGCCGGACTGGCGCGGATTTGGCCGTTCGTCCTGCAAGTGCACGAGCTACTGGTTTCCGGACTATCTTGCCGACCTTGACGCGCTGCTGGGAATTTACTCGCCTGACGATCCCGTCCGGCTCGTTGGCCACAGCATGGGCGGTAACGTGGGCTCGCTCTATTCCGGGACGATGCCCGAGCGAGTGTGCTCGTTCGTCAATATCGAGGGCTTCGGTCTGCCGGACTCGGATCCGGCTGATGCACCCGGGCGGTATCGTGCCTGGATAAAGGCCGGGAACGCGGCTCGGCGTTTCTCCGACTATGCGAATCTCGAGGCGCTGGCGTATCGCATCGGAAAGCGGCATCCGGCAATGTCGGACGCCGAAGCCCTTTTCGTGGCCGGCGAGTGGGCAAGCCGGGGCGCCGATGGCGTTGCCCGGCTGCGCGCGGATCCGCGTCACAAGCTGCCGAGCCCGATCCTCTATCGCCGCGCCGAGGCGCTTGCCTGTGCCCAGGCCGTGAAGGCCGACGTGCTGTTCGTGACAGGCTCGAGCAGTGAGTTTGCTCAGAGGCACGGCCACGTGCCTGAGCGCCTGTTTCCGGACAGCAAGAGCGTGACGATAGACGGCGCAGGCCACATGCCGCATTTCGAGGCGCCGCGCGCCCTGGCCGGTGTGATCGAGGAATTTCTGCTGCCGTCCTTGTAAATACATCCAGTACTGTATAAAAATACAGACTTTTGGGGAGGTTTGGTGCAGCAGGCCCTGCAGGAATTTGACCACCTCGGCATCCTCAACCCGGCGCAGCGGCTCGCGGCGGAATACGGTGATGCCGAAGCGGGGCACGGCCTGCGTGCCGGCCCCCTGCTCGTAATCGCCGGGGCGGGCACGGGTAAGACCATGACGCTCGCACATCGCGTGGCCCACCTTCTGATATCGGGTGTTAGCCCGGAACGGGTCCTGCTGCTCACCTTTACGCGGCGCGCCGCCGATGAGATGACGCGGCGAGTCGAATCGATCGTCCGCGCATCGGCCCCGGGGAGCGAGGCGGCGCCCCTGCCGTCCGGGGGGTTGCCCTGGTCGGGAACATTCCACTCCGTCGCGAATCGCCTGCTGCGCCGCTATGCCCACAACCTGGGGCTAGACCCCGGATTCTCGGTGCTGGACAGGGGCGACGCCGCTGACATCATGGACGTCGTTCGTCACGAACAAAAACTAACGCGTACTGCGCGACGATTTCCAAAAAAAGACACGTGCCTTGCCATTTACTCGCGCTGCGTGAACACGCAGAAAAGCTTGAGCGAAACGCTGGACGAAACGTATCCCTGGTGCAGCGACTGGGTCGACGAACTCAAGGAACTCTTCAGATGTTACGTGCTGCGCAAGCAGCAGAACCAGGCGCTTGACTATGACGACCTGCTGCTCTACTGGAGTCATCTCGTCGCCGACGGGGAATTTGCGGAGGAAATCGGGTCCTGGTTCGACCATGTGCTCGTTGACGAGTACCAGGACACGAACCTCGTTCAGGCGCAGATTCTGAATGCGCTCAAGCCTGGTGGCGATGGAGTGACGGTGGTCGGCGACGATGCGCAGTCGATTTATTCTTTTCGCGCCGCGGAAGTCGAGAACATTTTGGGTTTTCCTGACCAGTACATGCCGACCGCGAAAGTCATTACGCTGGAACAGAACTATCGGTCGACGCAACCCATTCTCGACAGCGCGAACTGCCTGATCGCGGAAAGCGAGCGGCAGTATCGCAAAAACCTCTTTTCCGATCGCGCGGACGGCGTCAGGCCTCGATACGTTACGGTCGAGGACGGTGACGCCGAGGCCGAGTACGTCGTCATGGAGATCCTGAAGAACCGCGAACTGGGTATGGCGCTCAAACAGCAGGCCGTGCTGTTTCGCGGATCGCACCACAGCGATCGACTGGAACTCGAGCTGGTACGTCGCAACATTCCTTACGTGAAATATGGAGGTTTGAAGTTCCTGGAGGCGGCGCATGTCAAAGACCTGCTGTCGGTCCTCAAATGGGCGGAGAATCCGAAGAACGAGGTCGCCGCATTTCGAGTATTGAAACTGCTGCCGGGCATGGGCCCTTCGAACGCGACCCGTTGTTTCGAGCACCTTGCGGCTGCGGATCATTTGTTTGCTTCATTGCAGGAGTTTCGTCCGCCGGCGGCCGCGGCGAAGGATTGGGGCGGCTTCTGCAGAATGCTGCAAGCGCTGTCGGGCGCGGCGATCGATGATCGAGGCTGGCAGGCGCAGATTGGCCAGGTACGGCGTTGGTACCAACCGCATCTCGAGCGCCTTTATGACGGCCTCGACACGCGGGAAGCCGATCTGGAGCAGCTCGAGCAGATATCCGGCCGTTACCCGACTCGGGAGCGATTTTTGACCGAACTGACCCTGAATCCGCCGAGCGCGGCGGGCGACCTTGCCGGCGATCCCCTGCTGGATGAGGACTACCTGATCCTGTCGACCGTGCATTCGGCAAAAGGCCAGGAGTGGGAATCGGTTTTCGTATTGAACGTGGCGGACGGAAATTTTCCGTCTGAATTCGCCGCGGGAAAGCCCGAGATGATCGAGGAAGAGAGGCGGCTTCTTTACGTGGCCATGACGAGAGCGAAACAGTCGCTGTCGCTCGTCGCACCGCTCCGCTATCACGTAACGCAGCAGCGGCGCGATGGAGACAGGCATGTCTACGGCGCGCGCAGTCGCTTTATGTCGGAGCAGCTGCTGGCGACGATGGATAAGGAATTTCAGGGAAGACCGGAATCGCAGGCCGGTCGACTCGGTTCGCGGACAGACAGGCGCATCGACGTAAATACGCGTATGCGAGAGATGTGGTAAAAAAAAGCGGTGGCAACAGCCACCGCTACACGTAACGAAACAAACGGCTTAAGGGGTTTCTAGTTTGTTACGTCAATTTCCTTCTTGATGATGCGGACTTCGTGCCTGCCGTGCACTTCTGCGTCGCTGTCAGCATCGAATTCACTGCCGTCGATGAACTGTACGTCGCCAGCCAGACCCGATGATTTCAGGGCATCCTGAATCCGCTCACGAGTCGTCGCATCGATTTCGCGGCCTGAAATGATCGTGACGCCGTCGGCATTGTCCGTTTTGATTATTTTGACTTTCTTGATGTCCCTGGATTCTTTGACATTCGAGTCATTGTGGTCAACGTGCATTTCGATTTCATGTTCGCCATGCGTGCCGTCAACCATGGGCATATCGTCGACATTGATCGTCCTGCCGTTAACGTCGAATTCGAAGCCGTCGACGGTGCGGCGAATAACAACCGCGTTCCCGGACCTGTCCGTCAGCGCCTGGCTCTCTCCAACCGCCAGGCTGTGTAGATCGAAGCCCGCCTCCCGACTATCGAAAACAAAGGTCTGATCACTCGAGCCATCGTCATCGACAGCAATCTCGATGCGGGTCCTGTGATCTTCGCCGGCTACTGCCGCGGTGCCGATAAGGCAGGCCCAGAAGAAAACTACAATTGCCCTGAAATTCATTGATTTGCCCCAAACATCCTTCCGCCTATTTCTGCGACTTATGGCTATTTGATGCACCGCCGCCGGAAATGGTTGCAAAGCTCTGAAAGCGAGCGGCCGGGATCACGACAGGAACATGGCGTATGCGGGATTGTCGCTTTCCTCCCAGTGCGGGTAGCCCAGCTCGGCCAGGTGAGCCTCCAGTTCCTCGGTTTCCTCCTGCGGAACGTCGATACCGGCGAGGATCCGGCCATAGTCGGAGCCGTGATTGCGGTAATGAAACAGGCTGATATTCCACTCTGTGCCGATGGCGTTCAGAAAATCGAGCAATGCGCCGGGCCGTTCCGGGAACTCGAATCGGAACATGCGCTCGTTGCTGACTGCCGGCGAGCGCCCGCCGACCATGTGCCGCACATGCAGTTTTGCCATTTCATTGTCGCTGAGGTCTTCGACCGGAAAGCCGGCACTGCGAAGTTGCTCGATTAGCTCGACCCGCTCCTTCTTGCCATGGCTGAGCTGGACGCCGACGAAAATGTGCGCTGCGTGCTGATCGGCGTACCGATAGTTAAATTCCGTGATGCCGCGTCGCCCCAGTGCTTCGCAAAAACGACGGAAGCTGCCCGGTTTCTCCGGAATTTCTGCGGCGAGCAACATCTCGGTCTGTTCACCAACGGCCGCGCGCTCGGCAATATGGCGGAGGCGGTCGAAGTTGACGTTGGCACCGCAACTGATCGTAACAAGCGTTTGTCCGGAGACGCCATGCTCGGCGACATATTTCTTGACGCCAGCAATTGCCAGGCCGCCGGCGGGCTCGACGATCGAGCGCGTGTCTTCGAAGATGTCGCGAATGGCCGCACAGATCTGATCGGTGTCCACGATGACGATTTCATCGACGAAAAGCCGGCAAAGGCGAAACGTCTCATCCCCAACACGTCGCACCGCCACGCCGTCGGCAAAAATGCCGACATGATCGAGCGTCACGGGCTTGCCTGCCGCCAATGATGCTTTCATCGCTGCCGAATCATCGGGTTCCACGCCGACGATGCGAATGCCCGGCCGCAGCTGTTTGACATAGGTGGCGATGCCTGCGATCAGGCCGCCGCCGCCAATGGGTACGAAAATGGCGTCGATGTCCTCCTCGGCCTGTTCCAGGATCTCGGCTCCGATCGTCCCCTGGCCAGCGATGACCTCGGGGTCATCGAATGGGTGGATGAAGATCAGCCCCTCGCTGGCCGACAGCGCGCGGGCATGCGCGTAGGCATCGTCGTACGTGTCGCCGTGCAGGATAACGTCCCCGTCGAGGGCGCGTACCGCGTCGATCTTGATCTTCGGTGTCGTAACCGGCATCACGATGCAGGCTCGGACGCCGAGCCGTTTCGCTGCCAGCGCGACGCCCTGGGCATGATTTCCGGCCGAGCTGCAGATAACGCCGCGCGCCAGCTCGTCGGGCCCGAGCCCGGCTATCTTGTTGTAAGCACCGCGTAGTTTGAACGAAAACACCGGCTGCAGGTCCTCGCGTTTCATCAGGATGCGGTTGCCGAGACGCGCCGACAGACTGACGGCAGGCTCGAGTGGCGACCTGATCGCAACGTCGTAAACTCTCGATTGGCGAATTAGATCCAGATAGTCGGTCGGGTTCATTTGATCGCGATGTGGTGCCTGATCCTGCGGTTATCGCATACCGGGCGACCGTCCGCAAAGAGCCCTTCGCAAAGACGGTTATCCCTGAAGCCGCTTCCGGCGAATTGTTGCCATGGTAATCAATCCCCGACCCTTTCATAATGCAGGCCAGCCGACGTGCTGTCGGCCCACGTGAGTCCAGAAAGGATCCCGGCTTGAGCAAGTTGCTTATATCGAATGCGCGCCTCGTCAACGAGGGCGAGGTTCGCGAGGCGGACGTACTGATCGAAGGCGAGAGAATCGCCAGGATCGATGCCAGCATAGCGGTGCCCGACGGTGCCGAGGTCGTCGACGCGGCCGGCAAATATCTGTTGCCCGGCATGATCGACGACCAGGTGCACTTTCGCGAACCCGGGATGACGCACAAGGGCGATCTCGCGACGGAGTCGGCCGCGGCCGTGGCGGGCGGCATTACCAGCTTCATGGATATGCCCAACGTCAAGCCACAGACTACGACCAGGAAAGCGCTCAAGGAAAAATATCGTATCGCTAATGATCGTTGCACGGCGAATTACGGCTTTTACTTCGGGGCGACCAACGGCAATCTCGAAGAGCTCAAAGCGCTGGACGTGGGCGAAGCCTGCGGGATCAAGGCGTTCATGGGCGCATCAACCGGAGACATGCTCGTCGATGACCCGGAGGTGCTCGAAAAAATGTTCGAGCATGCGCCGATCATGGTGGTCACTCACTGTGAACACTCGCCGACGATCTGGGAGAACGAATCCAAAGCGCGCGCCAGGTTCGGAGACGACGTGCCGTTTTCCGAACATCCGAAAATACGCTCTGCGGAGGCCTGCCTGGCTTCGTCGAGTCTTGCCGTGGACCTTGCAAGACGACACGATGCCCTGTTGCATATCTTGCACCTGACGACCGCGATCGAGATGGAGCTGTTTTCCAAAGCGCACCGTTCCGATAAACGGATTACGGCCGAAGTATGCGTGCATCACCTTTGGTTCGATGATTCTCGCTACGAGCAGCTGGGGTCGAAAATCAAATGCAATCCGGCAATCAAGCGCGCAGAAGACAGACTCGCGTTGATCACCGCCCTCAATGAAGGGCGAATCGACATCATTGCAACGGATCATGCGCCCCATACCGCCAGCGAAAAAGACGCTCCTTACTTCGAGGCGCCGGCTGGTTTGCCGCTCGTGCAACATGCATTGCTGGTTCTCTTCGATCTTGTCGCCGACGGGCAGATCAGCATCGAAGTGCTGGTCGACCGCACGAGCCATGCGCCCGCTGACCTGTTCGGCGTCACCGACCGTGGCTACGCGCGAGAAGGCTGGTTTGCGGATTTCGTGATCGTCGATCCCGCGGCGCCGTACAGGGTCAGCAAGGCCAATTTGCTCAGCAAATGCCAATGGTCGCCGTTCGAGGGCCACGAGTTTTCCGCGTCGATCGATACGACGATCGTCAACGGCCAGATCGTCTATCGGGACGGAGGTCTTAGCGGGAACATCGCTGGCAGGCGCATGGAATTTACGCGGTCGAGATAGGACGGGCGTAAACTGTTTACTTTCCCCCTGATCCCGTTATGCTAGCGCCCCTTGAGCGGACTCCAGTAAAGCACCGGTAGAGAGGGCCCACGCCGGTTTGTAATTTGCATGAAGCCAACAGATACCACTAATCCCGACTACTTTCACAAGGTTGTCGACTGCCAGTGGGGCTGTCCCGCCCACACCGACGTTCCAGCGTACATCCGCATGGTTGCCCAGGGGCAGTTCACGGATGCTTACATGGAAAACCGCAAGTCAAACGTGTTTCCTGGAATCCTCGGGCGCGTCTGCGATCGCCCCTGTGAACCCGCCTGTCGTCGCGTTCGCGTCGAGGACAAGCCCGTGGCAATCTGCCGGCTCAAGCGAGTGGCGGCGGATCATCGCGATAACATCGAGGATCGCTTGCCGAAGCCGCCATCGAAGAACAACGGTAAACGCGTGGCGCTGCTTGGCGCGGGCTGCGCTTCACTGACGGTTGCAAACGATCTGCGTCCGCTCGGCTACGACGTGACGATTTTCGAGGCGCACGATACTACGGGCGGACTCATGCGGACCAACATTCCGCAGTTTCGCCTGCCTCCGAAAGTCCTCGACGAGGAAATCGGCTACATCCTCGATATGGGTGTCGACCTTAAGCTCAATCACCGGATCGAAAGTCTCAGGGCCCTCCTGGATGAGGATTACGACGCGGTTTTTGTCGGCACCGGGGCACCCCGCGGCAAGAATCTCGAGATTCCGGGCCGCTATGACTCGGATCGCATTTATATTGGTATCGATTGGCTGGAATCAGTCGCTTTCGATCATGTCCGCTCGATTGGCGAGCGCGTATTGATCATCGGTGTCGGCAACACGGCAATGGATTGCTGTCGAACCTCGCTGCGCCTCGGCGCGACGGACGTCAAGGTCATGGCACGCAAACCGCGTGGTTTCTTCAAAGCGTCCGCGTGGGAACTGGAAGATGCCGAGGAAGAGAACGTCGAAATTCTCGTTAATCATTCGCCGAAAGAATTCGTCGTCGAGGATGGCAAGCTCGTTGGCATGAAGTTCGATTTGATGGAGTACAAGGTCGGCGAGAACGGCCGTATCGATCGTGGCAAGGTCACAGGCGAAAAATTCATTCCATGCGACGATGTCGTGCTGGCGATAGGGCAGGATAACGCGTTCCCTTGGATTGAGCGCGATCTTGGAATCGAATTCGACCAGTGGGAGTGCCCGGTCGTCGATGAAAATACGATGATGTGCGGACGCGAAGGTGTGTTCTTTGGCGGCGACTCGGCGTTCGGTCCAAAAAACATTATCTGGGCAGTAGAACATGGCCACCAGGCGGCAATTTCGATTCACAAGTATTGTCAGGGTGAAGATATCGAGGACCGCCTGCCTATGGGTCTCAACCTCGAGAGCCAGAAGATGGGCATGCACGAATGGAGTTATTCAAACGATTACAATCCGGCTTCACGGCGCCTGATGCCACATGTCGATCTCAAACAGCGCTTCAAGAAGCTCGATATCGAAGTCGAACTCGGATTTACGGCCGAACAGACGATTGAAGAAGTCGAGCGATGCCTGAACTGTGACATTCAAACCGTCTTTACCGCGAGTCTCTGCATCGAATGTGATGCCTGCGTCGATGTCTGTCCGGTGGATTGCCTGACAATTACCGCGAACGGCGATGAGGCCGAGCTGCGCAAGAGATTATCCGCGCCGGCCGAAAACACCGAGCAGGCTCTGTACGTTTCGGCGGAGCTGCCGCATACGGCCAGGGTCATGGTCAAGGATGAAGACCTCTGCGTGCACTGCAGTCTCTGCGCCGAGCGCTGTCCGACGGGCGCCTGGGACATGCAGAAATCGACCATCCTCGTGCCCTACGCGCTGGATGAGGCCCGGGTTGACCAGCCGAAGACTGCTTCCGGCGGCTCCGGCGCCTGAAGGTATCCCAGTGGTGACTGCCAATGACGTTGTTATCAAGATCGCTACGGTAAACGGCACCGGGTCTGCGAGCGCCAACGGCCTGCTGCGCAAGGCCATCTTCCGGATGGGCGTGCCGGTCGTCGGCAAGAACTACTTTCCGTCGAATATTCAGGGCCTGCCAACCTGGTACGAGATTCGTGTAACGGGCGACGGCTATCACGCGCGCTCGAACCGTGTCGACATAATGATTGCGATGAACGCGCAAACCTACGCGAGAGATATGGCGGAGGTTGCGCCGGGCGGCTGGTTGGTCTACGACTCGACCTGGCCGCGCAAGAGCCTTTTGAATCGCGAAGATATAACGATCATCGGCATTCCTTTTTCGAGAATGTGCAACCAGCATTTTGACGGGGCCAGGGCTCGTATCCTGATGAAGAACATCGCTTATGTCGGTGCCATCGCTGCGCTGCTCGATATCGATGTCGAAATCATCACGACCCTGCTCGAAGAGACATTTGCCGCGAAGAAAAAGCTGATTGATTCCAACATGGAAGCGATAAAGCTGGGCTACGACTACGCGATGGAACATTTCCCCTGTCCGCTGCCGATGCGTGTCGAGAAAATGAACGCGACGGAGGGACAAATTATTATCGATGGAAACACGGCCGCGGGACTCGGCTGCCTGTATGCCGGGGCAACCGTTGGCGCGTGGTATCCGATCACTCCGTCGACCTCATTGATGGACGCGTTTCGTGATTTTTGCTCGCACTATCGCGTCGACCCGGAGACCGGTAAACGCACCTATTGCATTATCCAGGCCGAAGACGAGCTGGCTGCGATCGGTATGGTGCTGGGGGCTAGCTGGATGGGCGCACGCTCGTTTACGCCAACGAGCGGCCCGGGCATCTCGCTCATGAGTGAATTCATCGGATTCGCCTATTACGCAGAGATCCCGGCGGTGATATTTGACGTGCAGCGGGTGGGCCCGTCGACGGGGATGCCGACGCGGACGCAGCAGTGCGACATCATCTGCTGCGCTTATGCGTCACACGGCGACACCAAGCACGTGCTGCTGTTTCCTGCCGATCCCGCCGAGTGTTTCTACATGTCGGTAGCGGCGTTCGACCTCGCGGAACGTCTGCAGACACCGATCATGGTGTTGTCAGATCTTGATATCGGCATGAATGACTGGATGGTGCCTGAGCTCGAGTGGGATGAAGATTACGTGGCGGATCGCGGCAAGGTACTTGGTGCCGAGGAACTTGAAGAGATGGAGAAATTTCACCGCTATCTCGACGTTGATGGCGACGGTATTCCATATCGCACGCTCCCGGGCGTGCATCCGAAGGGTGCTTATTTCACGCGCGGATCCGGCCACACGAAGTATGGTGCCTACACCGAGAACTCTGCCGACTACCAGGAGGTGGTAGATCGGCTGCTGCACAAGTGGGAGACGGCGCGCAGCCTCGTTCCAGAGGCCGAAATCCGGTTCTCGAAATTCAATAAAGCAGCGATTCTGACGTTTGGCAGCGGCGACGGCGCATGCAAGGAAGCGCTTGACCGCCTCGAGGCCGGGAATATCGGATTGAACTACTGTCGCGTCAAGGCATTTCCCTTTTCTGAAGAAATACGCGACTTTATCGATAAGCACGACGTTGTTTATATTGTCGAACAAAACCGCGACGCACAGTTTCGGACCCTGTTGATCAACGATATCGATGCAGACCAGGACAAAATGGTTTCCCTGCTGCATTACGACGGTATGCCGATCAATGCCGAGTTCGTCGTCGCGAGGGTACTCGAAGAAATCGCCAAAGGGCGCGCTGCCTGAGTTGGAAAAAAAGACGATGAGCTACATAGCAAAACCGAAAATCTCCCATCCCGGATTGCGGAAGAACGCCCTGGGGCTCACATCGCGAGATTACGAGGGAGTCGTATCGACCTTGTGCGCGGGATGCGGTCATGACTCAGTTACCGCCGCTATCATTCAGGCTGTTTTTGAGCTTGATATCGAACCGCACATGTTGGCAAAGATGAGTGGCATCGGCTGCTCGTCAAAAACCCCGGCTTATTTCGTGAGCCAGGCGCATGGGTTTAATTCTGTGCACGGCCGCATGCCGTCCGTGACCACGGGAGCCAACGCGGCGAATCGAGATCTGATGTACATCGGCGTATCGGGCGACGGTGATTCACTGTCAATCGGCGTCGGTCAGTTCGTCCACGCAATCCGGCGCAATCTGAACATGTGCTACATCATCGAGAACAACGGAGTTTATGGATTAACCAAGGGCCAGTTTTCGGCATCCGCTGATATCGGCACCATGCCGAGAAAAGGCATGCCCAACCAGCAGGAGCCCATCGACCCGGTCAGTACAGCGCTGAGTCTCGGCGCAACCTACATTGCGCGCAGCTTCTCGGGCGACAAGGAACAGCTGGTGCCCCTGCTGAAGGGCGCACTCCTGCACAGTGGTTTTTCGCTGGTTGACGTCATCAGCCCCTGCGTCACATTCAATGATCACGAGGGCTCAACCAAGAGTTATGCTTACACACGGCAGCATTACAATCATGTCATTAACGTTGACTACATCCATCCGTCAAAAGAAATCACGGCCTCGTATGCCGCGGGCGATGCGATGACAATCTACCTGCACGGCGGTGACACAATAATTTTGCGCAAGGTCGATGATACCTACGATCCGACCAGCCGGGCTTCTGCTTTCAAGTACCTTCGTGAACGATTCAACGCGGGCGAAATCACGACGGGCTTGCTGTATGTCAATGAGACTCGCGCCGAGATGCACGAGCTCATGGGCAACGTCGATACACCATTGTCGAAGCTGCCGCTCGACGAACTTAATCCCGGACAAGACGAACTGGCGAAGCTGCAGGCCGACTATCGCTAGCCCCACAGCCGTTTCCACCACGGTTCTTTCCTTGGCAACGGCGACTGGCCGCCGGAAAACGGAATCTTCGCGCGGATGTCGTCGATGTCCCAACCCGTCAGACTGGCAAGCTGCTGCGCCTCGCGCTCCTGGCGATCGCGGACGCTGGCCTGGTATTGCGTTGCGTCACAACTGGTCTCACCCTTCCAGGGATGACGGATGACGTATCGGCCCTGGTAGTTCTGGCGGTCGCCGGTTTCCTGAAATACGAGGTCTTCCGGAAAATGCTCGCGGTCATAGCGCACGTGCAGCCGCGTTACGAATACGTTCTGCGCGGGTGACGGCGCGATCCTGGTCGTACGGTTGTTGCTGTCGCCAACCCAGAATACGCCGAGTTGACGCAGCTCCTTCGCGCTGAGAGGGTCCGCGGCACAAGGGTCACACCAAGCCATGTCCCAGGCGTATTCAAGGAATACAGCGCGCTCCTTTTCTGCTCGCGTCTGCTTGTCGAACATTGCCCGGTAGAAGTCGGCGAATTCACCCTGGACAAACTCGGGAACTTCAATATTGGTCGGGACTTTCACCGTGCGATAGTTCGTCGTTTCGACGCGACCCGTTCGGGTCAGCGCGTAAACGTAAAGCTCCTGTTTACCCTTGGCATTGAGCGTCCCGAGCCGGATCGGAAGCATGAACCGGTTGCTTTCATAAGCGACCTGCAGCGGACGCAGGTACTGGTATCCGAGCTTCGATTGCTCTTCCAAATTGACCCTCGCAACGAAGAAACGCATGTCCTGCTTCAGGTAGCTGTCGACGACGCCCCTGGCGCCACGGGGAATGCGGTAGCCATTGTCGTTCAGCCAGCGAATGAGCCCGTCACTTTGTGCGGCAGACAGTATCAGGATGTCGTATTCGCCAACGGTGTAGCTGGCCTCGATCGTGACACCCTGGGAACGGGCGGCGCGCTTCATTTCGGCACTGGATTTCGGAAAGGCCACGCCGTTTTGTGACATTTCCATGCGATCGTATCGCAGGCAGGGGTCCGGGTCGTGATACTCGACGAGCCGTGGCGCCGTGTACGCATCGAGGTGCTGAATGACAGCACGATCACCCACGTTGATCTGTTCGCGTTCGATCATTGTAGGAACGGGTACCACCACGGCGAAGTCGGCGACCTCGCCCTCGAAGTCATTCGCCATGGTGATGACGGTCCTGTTTTCATCCCGGACCAGCACAACCTGAGACGCGCGATTGAACAGGCTGGTATCGGCTCGTGCGACGTAGAAGCCGCAGAACGCCTGGGCGGATGTCGTAATAACGATCGTCAGCAGGGCTGCGATCACAGATATCAGGGTCTTCATCTTAAACTCCTTTGGCTTCGTTCTTTGCGCACGCGGCGGGATTCGCCCATTGGTAGATTCTTCCGCGAGCGAGCATGTCAATGAGCGGTACCGTGGGTGCAGACATAATCAGCGCGAGAATCGGACCGTTCGGCTCGAAATAGATGAACTGGATAATGAACGCGACGCTGGCGACTAGAGCCGCAAACAACACGCGGCCGGCTGGCGAGTTTGGCGTCGTCTTCGGGTCCGAGATCATGAAGAAGGCGAAGATCAACAGCGCGCCGTTCTGTAGCTGGTGCATCGGAATAGCGAGAGGATCCCCGAGCCATGCCGCTCTGCCGAACAACAGGCCGGCGTAAATTAGCAAGAACGCAATCGTCGTCTCTGCACGTCGGGCGCGCGTCAGAACCAAAAAGCCAAGGCAGGCAAGTGTGAATGCGCCGATGGCCGCGCTGCCCCATTGTCCCGACGAGACCCATGCCTGGTCGCTTGAGACCATGAGTGTAACCAGCCCCAGGTTGGCGGGATTAAAGAGATGTTTGCCGCGAAAGCGGAGGAGGAATTTACTGCCGATCGCAATAGCGGCGGCAGCTGCCGCGAGTGCGAACTCATCGCTACGCAGCAGCAGTGTGAGTGACAGCGACGTGATCAGGGGGCTCAGTGGATCGAAACGCGGCAGCTTCGCGTACAGGGTACCGAGGAACTGTACGCCGAGCGCGGTGATAACGATCGTGGCCGCGTTCTGCCAGCGAATGCCAAAGTCCAGGGCGATGACGCCGAAACAGACTAGCGAGGTCAATACCGCGATCTGGTAGTAGCGGGGATCCTGGAAGCGATCCAGATGTCGACTTGATGCCTTCATGCCCGGTGTAAACGCCTGCAAAGCGGTTTCGGGTTTAAAACTCGCGCTAATCGGCAATAGCTGGTGAATCTGGCCCCGTATTCCCCGGTGCCTGCATGGTCTGCTATAATTATGTTAATAAAAACAGCCGGTTATACTATTGCATCCAAAATCACGACGGCGTGCATCTACTCGATGAAAGCAATTCTTGTAGCCGCAATCTGGAGTAATTGAAGTGACCGAAGAGACTATCCCTATTGTAATGTTCCTAGGACTGACCATCGTATTCGTAGCGTTGTTCTGGTTTCGCTATCGCGCGCGTCGTGAAATGCAGGAGACCTTTCGTATTGCGCTCGATAAAGGTCACGAGCTCACGCCGGAAATCATTGATCGCCTGGGTCACCCCAAGGCGAGCAAAGACAAGGACCTCCGTCTCGGCGTCATCTGGATGGCAATTGCCGTCGGACTGGTGTTGTGTGGCCTTGCCGTTCCGGATTCCAGTGGTGACGCGTTGCGGGGCATCCTCGCAGGTGCAGCTTTCCCGTTTGCCCTGGGAATCGCATACATGATCCTGTATCGATTCACGGAACGCGGCCAGTAGGCGGATAATCGACGTTGAGAAACGGTGACGATCATCAGCTCGTTGTAAGAGCGGTTTCCGCACAGGACACTGCGGCATTCGGGGAGCTGGTGCGGCGTCACCAGTCGCAGGTGCGTAATTTCCTGCGCAAGTTGACCGGTGATATGGCCACCGCCGATGACCTGTCGCAGGATTGTTTCATGCACGCCTGGGACAAGCTACAGACGTTTTCGGGCCGGGGATCGTTCATCGGCTGGCTGCTTAAAATCGCGTACACGACGTTCCTGCAGTCGAAGCGAAAATCGAAACGCTATGCCCAGATACTCGAGCAGGTCGGACATAAGATGGAAACGGAAGGACAGAGCTTCAGCGCCCAATCGGAAGAAGTGACGGATCTGGATAAGTTGCTTGCCGTATTGGATGACGAAGAACGCGCGATCATGATTATGTCTTATGCGGCCGGATTGTCCCATCGTGAAATCAGTGATGCGACCTCGATGCCGGTAGGGACCGTGAAATCGGTGATTTTTCGTGGTAAACAGAAGATCAGGACGAGTTTTGACATCAAAGATCATCAATATGGCTGAGAGAATCAAAGACGCAGAGGACCGCTTTCTTGAGTCGATTTTTGATTCGGCGCCGATCGCCGACGATGGCTTCAGTACGGCGATCGTCAGGAAAATCCGTCGCAGGTTCTGGCTCAGGCGTTTGGCGCTGCCGATTGCTGCCGCGATTGGTGGAGCGATCGCGATCAAGCCGCTGGCCGGACTCGTGACAGCCGCTGTGCGCCTGACGTCGCTGCTGCCGCAGGAGCTGCTTGCCGCGACGGCCGCACTGATCCCGCAGGCGCCGATGATCGTTCTCGGCGCAATGCTGCTGGCGGCTTTTCTGCTTGGCCTGCGAGCGCTTGACGACTAGCAGCTGGTTTGTCAAAGCCGGGTCGCTCGGTTACATTCGGACGATGACTCTTCGCGACAAAGTCGAAGCCTTGTTACCGAACTGGGAGCGTTGGTATCCAAGCCTTTTTGATGCTGCCAGTGATCTCGGCATCATCAGGCCTGACGTGTGCGACCCGAACTCCCTCCTGTTGACGCGCAGGCACGCGAAAGTCAGGCAGCGCGCCGAAGATGCGCACCGCGAAAAATGGGGCGGGAAGCCACAGGACTAACTCATGCAATTCGACCTGGAATCGGTGAGGGCGCAGTTTCCGGCGCTCTCAGTCGCGGACAACGGTGTCCGGCGTATTTACTTCGACAATCCTGCGGGAACCCAGGTTCCATCCACGGTGGCCGACGCGATGTCGGACTGCCTGCTGGAAAAAAACGCGAACATCGGCGGCTACTTCGCAACCTCGGTCGATGCAGGCCAGATAGTCGCGTCGGCTCGCGTTGCGATGGCCGATTTCCTGAATGCGCCGTCGCCGGACGAAATCATTTTCGGTCAGAACATGACGACGATCACATTCCATATGTCGCGTTCGATCGGCCGGACCTTAAGTCCCGGCGACGAGATCATCCTGTCGCGCATGGACCACGACGCCAACGTGTGGCCGTGGGTGTTGCTGGCTCAGGATCTGGGCCTGAATGTGAAGTGGCTGTCGTTCAATAAAGAAACCTTCGAATTCGATCCCGATGCTGTTGATGCAATGTTGACCGACAGGACGCGCCTGCTGTGCGTTGGCGGAGCGAGCAACCTGACGGGCACGATTAACGACGTCGCCAATATCTGCGCTAAGGCACGCGACGCCGGTGCTGTCACTTACATCGATGCCGTGCAATCCGCGCCTCATGTGGTGACCGATGTTCAACGGATCGGCTGTGACTTCCTGGTCTGTTCGGCCTACAAGTTCTTTGGCCCGCATCAGGGAATCCTATGGGGTCGAAGCGAACTGCTGGAGCGTCTCGAGCCATACAAGGTACGACCGGCGCCGGACGAAATACCGGATTGTTTCGAGACCGGGACCCAGAATCACGAGGGCGTTGCCGGGGTGGCCGCGACCGTCGACTATTTTAGGTGGATCGGCGACACGATGGCGCAGGATCATGCGTATCGCTGGCCGGAGTTTTCGGGACGGCGCCAGGCGCTGCGTGCCGCCATGGACTATCTTTTCGAATACGAAAGGTCGCTGGCCGAACGCCTGATAGACGGGCTCACGGGCATTGATGGAATAACTGTGCAAGGAATTACGGCGGCCGATGCAATGCTGCGCCGAGTCCCCACGGTCTCTTTTACGCACGATAGCGTTGCATCCGACGCTATCGCCGAGGCTCTCGCGCGGCAAAACATCTTTGTCTGGAGCGGCCACAACTACGCGGTGGAAGTCGCGAAGACTCTGGGGATTTACGATTCGGGTGGCGCGGTGCGCGTGGGGCCGGTCCATTACAACAGCCATCGGGAGGTCGATGAACTGCTGGCTGCCCTTGCTGAGATCGTCTCTCGCTAGATCTTTTGGCCGGCGGCCCCCGCTTTCTGATCTATACTGTGCAGGCAAACGGCCAACGCCAAGAACCGGGAATTGCCGAGGAAACAATAAATGAAAAACGCTCTTATCATGAATGTATTCGTAGTCTTGACGATTACGCTGGGATCTGCAGCGACATGGGCACAGGAGGAAAGCGAGGGGCCTGTGGTCTATCCCGTTGAAACATATACTTGCAAATACAACAAAGGGCAGGGGCCTGCAGAGCTCGATAAGGTCATCGCCGGCTGGAATGTCTATATGGACGAGCAGGGTGCCGGCAACTACTTTGCAATGACGCTAACGCCCCATTACTACGGCGGAGAAACATTTGACGTCGGTTGGCTCGGCGCGGCACCGACGGGCGAAGAACTTGGCGCCGGCGCGGATTCCTGGATCACCAATGGAGCCAAACAAGCCGCCGCATTCTCCAAGGTCCTGAGCTGCGACAGTCACAGCAACTATGCGACGATGCAGATCAAGGAATCGCCGAGCGGAGTTTCACCCGACAATATCGTACTGACTTTCGCCAATTGTTCGGCAGTGAGCGGCAAAACAATGGAAGACGTGTTTGCGGCAATTGACGCCTGGACCGAATACACGATCGAAAACGGCTACCGGAACGGGACGTGGGTGATGTTCCCGGCATACGGCGTTGACGATGTCGATTTCGATTTCAAGCTCGTCAATGGTTACGACAGTCATACCGATATGGGCAAGGACTACGACCAATATGCGAATGACGGTGGCTACCAGAAACACGCCGAACTGCTGGGCGATGTCCTCTCGTGTGATGTCACCCGTGTCTATGACGGTGAAATCCGACGGCGCATCGCTACGGCCGAGTAGATTGGCTGCAGCCGGCTAACAGGCGCCGGTTGCCCTGTTCGTCTGACGGGCCCTGCAAAAACAAAGAAAGCCGCATCACTGCGGCTTTCCGTGAGATCCTGTATCCGGAAAGGAGGCTTAGCGACCTGTGCCGCAGGACATCATGATCATTGCCGGACCCACCGTTTCTCCAGATACCGTTATTATCCCACTCGACATGGATCACCTCCTTTCAGTTGTTAGCCCACTGTCAGTATGTCCTGTAAACTGATAAAAACCAAGGAAAAATTAGTTTGATAAACGCCTTCAAATTGGCGCATTGTGTGAGTTATTATTGACAGCCGACCTCGAAGCAGTGAAAAAACGGCCACGCAATGCCGTGTATACTTTGAAGCTTGCCGGCGTTGCGGGAACCGCAGCCACATAACAATACCAACGAGTGAGAATTAAAAATGGCGATCGCAGATCTCAAGAATGTATTGAAAATCTTCAGCGGCTCCGAGGTCAGTGCGGACCGGGAGAGTGAACTATTCAAGGAAGTGTTGCTCATGACGCTTGCACGAGCGGCTAACGCCGACGTGAGCATTCAGCAATCCGAAGTCGACCTCATTCGCAGAATTCTCAAGTCTCATACCGGTGAAGATTTTAGCGCAGCGGATATTCGTGTTGCTGCGCGTGCTGAACTGTATGCGGAAGCCACGTTGGTCAAGTATTTGAACAGCGTGTACAAAAAGTTGACGGAGGCTCACCGCGTGAAAATCGTGCAGGCGCTGGCGGATGTGTTCCGTGCCGACGAGAGCATTAGTGTGCTCGAGCAGGACTTTTTCGATAACGTTGTAAAAGCGCTGCACGTCAAGTCTTGGCAGGTTGCCGGCCTGGCTGCAGGTGACGTTAGCTGATAAACCGGCTGATCAATTCTTGTCGGCAAAGGCGGGCAGGTGCCCGCCTTTTTCATTTCTCAAATGCGTCGCAACTGACTGCGGTACGCTAACGGCGGCGCCGGAACAAGCGATCAGCAGCTTCGAGCAATAATCGGGCAGCGTCGGTACCGACGCGATCTTCGTGAGAATTCTGAATCATGGATGAACGACAGGGCTGCTATTTGAACGCCAGCTGAACATCGTCGCACGGATGTCGGCGCATGCCTGCAAATTCAGCATCAATTCAGTGTCCCGGGCTTCTAATGGAGCTGTAAGGAAACAAAGGACACGGATATGAACTACCTCAAGCGAACGATCAACATTGCTCTCGCACTGCCGCTGATCATGGGCGCGAGCCATGCGGTGATAGCCGCAGACGAAGGTGTACGCATCAGCACTACGTCCCAGGGTCTCGCCAGTCCGGCCGATACGACAGCCGAAAGAAAATCATCGCGTGACGAATACGGTGCGCTCGAAACGTCAGGGGACCGTAACACGACGGCGCGTACGGGCGGCCAGCAGAAGACGTCCGGGAACGAGATGCGTACGCCGAATACGGACTTCTGGTTCTACACGGCCGATGTCGAGCTCTTCACTGACAGGGACCGCGACGGCTACTATGCCGGTATCGATCTGCTCTTCGACGCGGACACCTACTATGACGTCGCCGAGGTCTACGCCGTTATCTATCTGAGCTACGAATACGGTCCGTGGAATGAGTATGCCGAGACGGACAATTTCACGATATTCGGTGCTTCCAGCGGGGATGAATATATCGTCGAGACCGATCTTGTGGCGGGGTACCCAACCGGCCACTACGACATCCTGATCGAGCTGTACGACGCGTACGATAATGCCTTCGTAGCGGAAATCGGACCGGAAGATACGTCCGAGCTGTCCCTACTGCCGCTCGAGGACAGCACCCGGGATGCACCCGGCCCCGTTACGACGCAGGTCGTCGTTAGCTCTGGTGGCGGTGGATCGCTGGGCTGGTTCCTGTTGCTGGGACTAGCAGCGGCCGGCGCCGTGTCCCGCAAGGGCTAGACTGCAGCGGAGGTTTGACCAGGTTTTTGCGCACGGCGTGCCGTGCGCATGACTTTTCTGCCCCAGGCGGCAAGGCTGTCGAAGTACACGTACAGCGCCGGAACGACGAGCAGGGAAACGACCGTCGAGAACGCCAGTCCGCCGATGATTGCCCTGGCCATCGGAAAATACGGCGGGCCCGC
>Ga0224512_10000335_pt1 | contig 50648 bp, 43 predicted proteins | sample SF_May12_sed_USG_4_FD_169103 | JGI IMG/M metagenome (GOLD analysis project Ga0224512, IMG submission 169103) | Sediment microbial communities from San Francisco Bay, California, United States - SF_May12_sed_USGS_13 | ecosystem: Environmental > Aquatic > Marine > Sediment | place: USA...
GGTGACCTCGCCGCCGAGGTCGGGATGCCCAAGGACCGGTTCAAGACGAACGTCCGCAAGCTCAAGGGGTTGGGGCTCACGGAAAGCCTCGAGATCGGCTACCGACTGTCACCGCGGGGGCGAGTCGTGCTTCGTTCCCTACTGGCTTCCGGAGGAACGGCGGGGGGCTGACCCCGGGGCGCCGAGCCGAACATCATCGCCCCTCGGACGGGTCCCGCCCCCCACTCCCTCGCACGTATCGATTCTGACTTCAGGTCGGTCGAGCCGCGCCCGGCTGCTTCGACAGCGACCGCGCCTGACGAACCCATCCGTCGCGCGCGATGCGGCCTTTGAAGGCCTGGAGCATGTCGTCGATGCGCTTCACGTCGGAGTCCTTCCAATCTTGCACCTGGAAGAAGTAGTAGACGCCGATGTCGTTCAGCATCTTCTCCAGCTTCGGCCCCACGCCGCTGATTTGATTGAGGTCGTCGGGCTTGCCGTACACGGCCGACTTCAGAAGGGCGCCCGCGGGCTTGCGACGCGGTGCACTCCGACGAGTCTTTCGCGCTGCCTTGGACGTGGTCGGGGGTTTCGAACGCTTCCGCGTCGTCGTCGACGGGACGCGCTCGGTCTTCGGTCGGGAGTCGATCTTCGCCTCGAGCTTCGCGACGGCTCGTTCGACCTTCTCGAGCTTGTCGGTCACCGGCGTCAGATCCGTGTTCTTCAGCGTCGCGAGTCGCTTCTCGATACCGGACACGTCGGTGTTCTTCAGCGTCGCGAGTCGTTTCTCGATACCGGACACGTCGGTGGTCTTCAGCGTCGCGAGTCGTTTCTCGATACCGGACACGTCCGTGTTGCTCAACGTCGCGAGCCTCTTCTCAATGCCGGAAAGGTCAGCGTTCTTCAGCGTCGCGAGTCGCTTCTCGATGCCGGAGAGGTCCGTGTTCTGGAGGGCCGAGAGGCGCTTCTCGATACCCGAAACGTCGGTGTTCTTCAGGGCCGCGAGGCGCTTTTCGAGACCCGATACGTCGGTGTTCTTCAACGCGCCCAACCGCTCCTCGATGCTGGTCAGCCGACCCGCCAGTGAGCGGTCCAGGCTCGCGACGTCTTCGCGAACCGACTCGGTGTCGGCCGGCGCGATCGCCGCCACCGCTGTGCGGAGCGACGACAGGCTGGATTGGACAGGGGAGAGATCGGGCGGCTCGCTCGCGGCAAGCGTCTTTTGCACGGCGTCGAGACCCGTGAGGACCGGGGTCAGATCCGCGGCGCGGAAGCCGGCTACGGCCTTCTGTACCGCTTCGAGTCGCTCGTCCGTTTTGTCCTGCAGCGCCTTGGCGTCGGCGAGGCGCCGCTCGAGCTGGGCCTTGTCGGCTTCGAGCGCGGCGATCCGGGCTTCCGCGTCCGTGCGTAGGGTCTGCAGCGTTTCCAACTCGCCGGCGGTGCGCTGGTAGCGGTCGTACTCGTGCGTCACGTCGGTGAACTGGCGGCGAACCGCCCAGTACATGAAGGCGCCGCCGCACACAGCTGCGAGCGCGAGGAGGCCGAGAATTTGGGCAATCAAGAAGCTCATGGTTTCAGTTCCCGGAGATAGGGAGGTGGAATTCGATGCGGCGATTGAGGGCTCGTCCGGCTGGCGTGCCGTTCGTCGCGATCGGTGAGGTCTGTCCGAAGCCCACCGCCTCGAGCCGGTCGGTCGAGACGCCACGCTCACCGAGCGCCCGACGCACGGCCTCGGCGCGCTGCGCGCTCAACGCCATGTTGGCCTCCGGGTTGCCCGTGCTATCTGTGTGACCCTCGATGCGGATTCGACCGGGGCACTCGGCCGCGATCGCTGCGATGCGATCGAGTAGGTCGCTCGACGACGCGGCAATGGACGCACTTCCGGACGTGAACTGGATCTGCGTGCCGGACATGACCTCTGCGAGGCGCTCCTCGCACCGCTCGGCCGCTTCCCGCTGGTCGACCGCCGGCGAGACCCCGGCCTCGACCTCTGCATCGGGCGCGTCTCGGGGCGGGGTGAGGAAGTCGTCGCGTACGATGGTGGCGCAGACGAGCTCCCCCACCCATGTCGGGCAGGTGGCGGTGCGCGCCGCGTTCAAAGCGACTTCCGCGGCCGCGGCCGTGGGGACGGAGCCGGAGATGGTCACGTGCTGACCGCTGACCTCCAGCTCAGCCCAGGTGGCTCCTGCGTCGGCCAATGCAGCGCTCACGCTCGACCGCACCGAGTCCTCGATCCAGGCACTGGCGAATCGGGTCACGCCGAAGAGCGCGACGAGGATGAGACCGAGCACGGGCAAGAGGCCCCGGAACGCGAAGGGCCAGATCGGCTCCGCGAGTCGGCGGAACGCGGTCACCCGGCGTACCTGTCGGGATTGCGTGGAGGCAGAGGGGTTGGGGGACATATCGACTCGCCTGTCTTGATGGGACATCACGGCCGCGACCCAATGCATCGGCCGGCTGACATTGATGGACCGGAGGCGGGTGAGAAAAGTCACATCGGCACGTCCGTGGCTCGCGTGATGCACTCCGCTCGATCATTTTGGCGGACCGTCATCGCCCAAGCCGGAGAACCCACATGACGCGCGCTACACCGACCCTACTCCCGCCGTCGACGCGAGGGATGTTCGCGCTGACAGCCATGGCGCTCGGCCTCGCCGTGCCCCTCGCCGCCCAAGATCTCGATGCACCGCGCCCGATCGCGGGCGCCAACACCGTGTTCATCGAAGAGATGACGTGGATGGACGTGCGCGACGCGCTCGCCGACGGCATGACGACGGCGATCGTCGCGACCGGGGGTGTGGAGCAGAACGGTCCGTACGTTGCATCGGGAAAGCACAACTTCGTGCTTCAGGCGACGACAGAGGCGATCGCGCGCGAGCTCGGCAACGCGCTCGTCGCGCCGATCGTGAAGTTCGTGCCCGAAGGAAGCATCGATCCCCCCTCGGGGCACATGCGCTACCACGCCACGATCAGCGTTCGCCAGGAGACGTTCGAGGCGCTACTGACAGACGTCGTCGCTTCTCTCGAGGCTCACGGGTTCAGGGACATCGTGCTCATCGGCGACAGCGGTGGGAACGTGCGGGGCATGGAGAACGTGGCCACGGCGCTCAACGAGGCTTGGTCGGACCGGAGTGCGCGGGTGCACTTCATCCCGGAGTACTACACCGAGGACATCTACAGCTGCGATTTCCTCAAGGAGGAGCTGGGGATCTTCCAGCAGCCCGACAACTGCGTGGCCACGCGCAACGAGTACCACGACGACTACCACTATTCGTCCATCATCGCGACCACGGACCCGGAGCGGATTCGGGCGCGCCAGCGGATCGAGGCGGGGCTATTCAGCATCAACGGGGTCGATCTGCGCCCCCTGGAGAAGACGATCGAGAACGGACGTCGCCTCGTCCAATACCGTGCGGAGATCACCGCTCGCGCGATCCGGAAATCGATGGCGGCGGGGGGAAACCGATGAAGGGCGTCGGCGGCGGGATCACGGTGGTTGCGGTCGCTGCCACCTGCGTGCTCGCGGTCGGCGTGCCCGCGGCGACGGCACAGGCCGTGGTAGCCCGCGTCGGGGCCGACGAATTGGTGGCCACGATCGAGGCCGCGCCACCCGGACGGGTGAGCGACCAGCAGATCCGGATGATCGACGCGGGCGACATGAATCTCGGGGTCGGCGTGGTCCACCGCCCGCCGACCACGACGCTATCCGCGATCCAGCACCACAAACAGGCCGAGATCTACCGGGTGGTCGAGGGCCGCGGAATCCTCGTCACGTCCCGGCAGATGGCGGACCCACGGGAGTTGGACCCCGAGGGCGCGACGGTGAAGACGCTCACGGGACCCAGCGCGTTCGGGACGATCGAGGGCGGGACGAGCCAGCCGGTGGGGCCCGGCGACATCGTCTTCATCCCGGCCGGGACCGCCCACGGTTTCAGCGAGATCACGGACGCGATCACCTACATCGTCTACCGGATCGATCCCGATAAGCTCGTCGCGCTCAAGGCCGGGTCATGAGGCGGTTCGACGGTAGCGCGCGACCGTCTGGCTCGGTCGATCCCGCGAACTTCGTACTGCCCGGCCAATTCCAGCGACTCATCGGTCCGGCCGATGGAGAGCCACTGCGACTCTACCGGGTGTCGTTCGAGGAAGGAGCCCGGACGTACTGGCACACGCACAGTGACGCTCAGATCCTGTTCGGAATTTCGGGCCGTTGCGTGGTCGTTGACCGGGCAGGGGACGAGCTGCTTCTCGAGCCGGGCGATGCCGTCGTCATCGATGCGGGCGAGGAGCATTGGCACGGAGCCGCGCCCGGTGGAGCCGGCGAGCACCTCGCCATCAACCTGGGCGCCGAGACCACGTGGCTGGAGTCTTCGCAGGCGTAAGATATTCCCCAATTCGCGTGAAACTATGAACACCTCGAATACCCCCCTGGAGTCCCGCGTCGAGAAGCTCGAGCGCCGGAACCGGATGCTGGTCTTCGGATTGGTCGCGGCTCTGGTGATCCCGGCTCTGACGGGGATGCGTCGCGATGCTCACCCCGATGACATCGTTGTGAAGCGGGTCCGGGTCGTGGACGACGAGGGTCGCGTGCGAATCGACCTCCGTCACAACGCCGAAGAGACCGGCATGTTCGTTCTGGACGAGGAGGGTCAGCCCAGGATCGGAGCCGCGCAGTTCTCGCACGGAGGTGGAGGCTTCGCCCTGCACGGCCCGGGGGGCCAGGGTGGTGCCGTGCTCTACCTTCGCGGTGACGGCTCTCTGACCATGTACGATGCCGCGGGTGAGGTCACCGCTCGATTCCCCGAGAGGTGAGGGTGAAGCGCCTCCTCCTGGTGCGGTGGCTCGTCGCCGTGGCCCTTGTCGGCTGTGCCGTCGATGATGGAGGCGAAGCGCCGGACCAAGTCGCTGCGGCCGAGCCTTTCACGGTCCGCTTCGAGACCACCGCGGGGGACGTCGACGTCGAGTTCGTGCCCGAGTGGTCGCCACGAGCAGTCTCGCGCGTTCGGGAGCTGGCGGAGCTCGAGTTCTGGGACGGTGCCCGGCTGTACCGAGTGAACGATCGCTACGCGCAGTTCGGCTACTCAGGCCGGCCCGCGCTCGACTCGGTCTGGATCGGCCGGGGATTGCCCGACGAACCGAGTCGGTCGAGCAACGTCCGCGGATCCGTGAGCTTCGCGCGCGGCGGACCGGGCACGCGCTCAGTGATCTTGTTCATCAACCGGACCGACAATACAAACCTCGACCAGCTGGAGTGGAACGGAGTCGTGGGCTTCCCTCCGGTGGGTCGAGTGGTGTCGGGGATGGACGCCGTCGATCGCCTCTTTTCCGGGTACGGAGACGACCCCATGCAGTGGGAGGACTCGATCGCCGCCCGAGGAAACGACTTCCTCGATCGCGAATACCCTGCGCTCGACTCGATCACCGGCGTGCAACTGTTGGTGGGCGGGGGTTGAGGGCCCAAGGGGCAGGGTTCACAAATGCCCAAAATGAAGTTGACTACAGCAGGCTCGACTGCGAAGGTTGCAGGTGTCCGAATCGATGGTTCGGTCAGATCGAGGTGGCTCAGGAAGAGTCCACCAGCCCGCGCGGAGGAACCCGCGCTGAACAATGTGGTCGGTAAAGGGCGGGTCACCCGTACTCCAACGATCGCAACACCAAGGGAGCGCGCGTGATGCGTACCAGGGGAACCGTGAAGTGGTTCAATGATCAGAAGGGCTTCGGCTTCATCACGCCGGAGGATGGCAGCAAGGACTGCTTCGTTCATCACAGCGCCATTCAGGCCGAGGGCTTCCGTACCCTCGCCGAGGGCGCCACGGTGGAGTTCGATATCGTCCAGGGCGCCAAGGGCCCTGCGGCTGAGAACGTGGTGACGGTTTAACCGGATCCGAACCGACGCGGGCCGCTCCCTCCCTGGGGAGCGGCCCGCTCTTTTTTTGCATTACTCTCGGCCATGGCCTCGAATCCACTCACCCCATTCGTTACCGACGACGGCGTCCTCCTGCTCGACGGGGGGCTGGCGACCGCGCTCGAGGACGCAGGTCACCGCCTGGACCGCATGCTGTGGTCGGCCTCGCTCCTACGCGACCGACCGGACGCCATTCGAGCCACGCACCGAGCGTATTTGGCCGCCGGGGCGGACTGCATCACCACCGCCAGCTATCAGGCCTCGTTCGAGGGGTTCCGACGCGCCGGTCTCGATGACGACGACTCCGTCGCGCTGCTGTTGCGGTCGTCGGCGCTCGCCCTCGAGGCCCGCGACGAGTGGGTGGCTGCCGCGGGGTCCGCGGTCGATGCCGATGGGCCGGACCGACCCGCGCGGCCGAAGACCCCCCTGGTTGCGGCATCGATCGGCCCGTACGGGGCCCACCTGGCGGACGGCTCGGAGTACCACGGTCGGTACGGAGCGTCGGTCGGGGAGCTCGAGCGCTTTCACCATCGTCGTCTGGGCCTTCTGGCCGAAAGTGGCGTCGATCTTCTGGCGTGTGAGACGATCCCGAGCCAGAGCGAGGTCGGGGTGCTGCTCGACGTTCTCGACCGACAGCGGGACGATGTCTTTGCGTGGCTGAGCTTCTCGTGCCGCGACGAGCGGCGACTGAGCGACGGCTCGCCCATCGAGGAAGCGGTGACGATGTGTTCGGCGCGGCGACGGGTGGCGGCGATCGGTGTGAACTGTACAGCGCCGGCGTACGTGCCGGAGTTGATCGCTCGTGCCGCGGAGGTCACCGACCGACCGTTGGTGGCGTACCCGAACTCAGGCGAGCATTGGGACGCCACCAACAAGCGTTGGGGCGAGCCGTCCGGACCAGGCCGCGAAGCGGTGGGCGACAGAAGGATGAGCGACGAAAGTTGGATGTCCGGTGTGCTCGGTGCGCTCGGGGCTGGCGCCCGAATCGTCGGGGGGTGCTGTCGAACCGGCCCTGCAGACATCGCGGAGTTGCGACGGCGAATCGACCTCCGAGATTGGGGGGCCGAAGGACTGGGCGGCGCACGTCGACCGCCGTTCGCATGAGGAGGGAGCGGTGAACGATACGGTCAGGAGAAGAGCGTGGGGCATGCTCTTTGCGCGCCTGGTGTTGGGTTTGATGTTCTTCCAGGGCGCGCTGTGGAGGGTCTTCGATCTGGGGCCGGTCGAGCACGCCCGGCGCTTCTTCGTCGACCCGTACGCGGATTCGTTCCTCCCACAGTGGTCGCTCTGGATGGCAGGCACGGCGGTGCCGTTCGCCGAGCTCGTGGGAGGCGCGCTGATCCTGCTCGGCTTGTGGCGCCTTCTCGGACTCGGCCTCGTGGGTGGCGTGCTCGTGATGGTGACCTTCGGCCACCTCGTGGCCGAGCCCATTTTCGCATTCGACGCGCACGTGATGCCCCGCCTGATGCTGGTGGTTTTCCTCCTGATCACGCCGTCGGACTGGGATCGGTTCTCGGTGGACGAATGGCTCGAACGGCGGGAGGTCGGCGGGTAATGGCGCCCCACGCCGGTCATCTGAGCGCGACCCAGCGCGCCGAGCTCCGCGCCGAGCTCGAGACCCAACTGCGGAAGCTGCAGAGGAGCATGCAGATCACCGACGAGGCGCTGCGGACGGTCGAGCTCGACCAGACCGCGGTGGGTCGGTTGTCCCGGATGGATTCCCTGCAGAACCAGAGCCTCTCGAAGGGGCTTCGCGAACGCGAGGTCGTGCGGCTCTCCCAAATTCTCGAGGCGCTCAGAAAGCTGGACGAGGGAGGGTACGGAAGCTGCTCGGAGTGTGGCGGAGATATCCCCTTCGAGCGCCTATTCGTGTTTCCCGAGGCGCCGGAGTGCGCCGACTGCATCAGTTGAAGGAGGACTCCACGTGAAATCGGAAGCGAAGACGGTCACCGCGTATCTCGAAGAACTGCCTGACGAACGCCGCAAGGCGGTCGAGGCCGTGAGAAGGACGATTCTGGAGAACCTTCCCGACGGCTACGAGGAAGTCATGAATTGGGGGATGATCGCCTACCAGGTGCCGCTCGAGCGGTATCCCGATACCTACAACAAGCAGCCGCTCATGTACGCCGCTTTGGCGTCTCAGAAGAACCATATGGCGGTGTATCTGTCGGGCATCTATGCGGACGACGAAGCGCGTGAAGGGTTCGAGTCACGATACCGGGCGACGGGTAAGCGCCTGGACGTTGGGAAGTCCTGCGTCCGGTTCCGCCGACTCGAGGATCTTCCCTTGGATCTGATTGGCGACGCCGTCGCGACGCATTCGATCGACGAGTTCATCGAGACGTACGAGCGGGGCAGGACGGGGGCGCGGGGCCGCGCGGAGGCGGACTGACGCCCGACCATTCCGCGACCGGGGCCGAGCGCGATCGGAGCGGGACCCAAGACCTCGATCTCGCCACGGTCGCGGCCGCTGGCGTCCTTGCCGTCGCGACAGCGCTGATCGTGCACGAGTGTGCCCATGCGCTCGCCGGTTGGTCGGCCGGTGGGGTCCCCACGCTCGTCTCGAGCACGGACACGCAGGGGGATTGGTCCCGGCTCGGGGAGCGCGGCGTGCTCTGGGTCGGAGTGAGCGGATCGCTCGCGAACGCGGTGGTTTCGCTCGCCGGGTGGCTGCTGTTTCGCCGTGGGATCGGTAGCCCCTCTGCGAGCACGGTGGTCCCCTGGCTGATCTTCGTAGTCAACGCGTGGATGCCCACGGTCTACCTCGTGGCGTCGCCGCTCCTCGGCTTCGGGGACTGGAGCACGGTGATCGCCGAGTTTCCCAATCGGGGGCCGCTGAGGGCGAGCGCGGTGGTCACGGGGTTGTTCTTGGCGGCGGCTCTTTGGAATGGCACGTGCCAGACGCTCGCTCGCCTGGTGGGCAATGGCGCCGCCGTGACTCGGGTGCACCGTGCCGCGGTTCTGACGCGGACCGCGTGGGCATGTGGTGGCGCCGCGGCGGTCTTGGCTTCCCTCTTCAGTCCGCTCTCCCTCGTCTCGGCGGTTCCCATCGCGGTCGGGAGCACGCTGGGCACGGCTTGGCCGATGGTCGCCGCGGCCACGTCGGTGGCGAAAATCCCGGTGCCGGGGACGCCCCTCGAGGTCCGTCGCTCCTGGCCCGTCCTCTTTGTGGGCTCGATGGCGGGACTCGTGCTGGTCTTCGTCTTCGGCCCAGGAATCGATCTGACGCGCTGATTCCACGCGCCGCGTGGCACGCAATGAACCGTCTCGCCTTGTCGCGCTGCCGGACGTCTCCTAGGCTTTCCTCACGATTCGCTGACGAAGCTGGAGATCCTCATGAGTTCCGAGCGCATGCGTATACGTTGCCTTTCCCTGATCCTATTGCTCGCGTCGGGCCTCCTCGGCGCCCCGAGCGGGCTTCGAGCCCAGGACGTTCCTTCGCCCGAGGCCTACTTCGGTCATCCCATGGGCGCCGATCGGCAATTGGTGCGGTGGGACCGGCTGGTCGAGTACTACGAGCTGCTGGATGAGGCGAGTGACCGGATCATGGTCGAGGAGGTCGGAGCCACGACGCTGGGCAATCCGTTTCTGGTGATCTACGTGTCTTCGCCCGAGAACCTGGCCAGGCTCGATGACATTCGACGCATGAACGCTGTCCTCTCGGACCCACGAGGCCACACCCAGTCCGAAGTCGACGAGGCGATCGAGGAGAGCAAGGCGGTGTTCCTCCAGGCCTACGCGCTCCATTCGACGGAGGTCGCGGCCAGCCAGACCGCTGCCGAGGTCATGTACCTCTTCGCCACGCGTGACGACCCGGTCATGCAGGAGATCCTCGACGAGACCGTCTCGATCATCGTTCCGGGCATGAACCCCGACGGAAATATCATCGTCACCGACTGGTACGATCAGTGGGTCGGGACCGAGTACGAGGGTTCGGGGCCGCCGGAGCTCTACCACCACTACATCGGCCACGACAACAACCGCGACGCCTTCATGCAGAACACGGTCGAGTCGCAGTATGTGGCCCAGATCATGTTCCGCGACTTCGTGCCGCAGGCGTTCATCGATCACCACCAGATGGGCGCGTACACCGCGCGCATCTACCTGCCTCCGTACGCCGAGCCGATCCGCCCGGACGGCGACCCATTGGTGTGGCGGGAGATGGATTGGTACGGCGCGCACATGGCGCTCAAGATGGACGAAAACGATCTGCCAGGGGCCATCGGTGCGGCGATCTACTCCGGGTGGGGTCACTTCGGGTTCCACTGGATCACGCCGTTTCACAACATCGCGGGCATGCTCACCGAGTCCGCCTCGGCTCGCCTCGCGACGCCGTTGTACGTGCACCCCGATCAGCTCGGGGGGTCGCGGCAGCTCCCCGAGTACGAGGAGCAGACGACCTTCCCGAGCCCGTGGGAAGGAGGTTGGTGGCGCGTCCGCGACATCGTGGAGCGTCAGATCGTGGCTACGTTCTCGCCTCTGGAACTGGCCTCGCAGAACCGCGAGACCGTCCTGCGTAACGCCTACAACAAGGCCGTGCGACAGACCGAGCGGGGTCGAGAGGGCGACGTGAAGGCGTACGTCATTCCGGCCGATCAGCACGACCCGCTCACCATGCAGAAGATGGTGAACAAGCTCGTTTTGCAGGGCATCACCGTCGAGCGCGCGACCCGTGACTTCACGCACGAAGGTCGCGCATACAGAGGCGGCAGCTACGTAGTGTCGATGGCGCAGCCCAAGCGCGGCGTGATCCGCTGGCTGCTCGGCCAGACGTACTATCCGGACAACAGCTACACGCGCGATCGCGACGGCGATCCGATTCGTCCCTACGACATGTCGACCGACAACCTCGCCGAGTTCATGGGGGTCCGCGTCGATCCGGCCGGGACGCCCGTACAAACCGCCACGACCCTCGTCCTGTCCGAGATCGACCCGAGCGGAACCGTTGCGCTCGGCCAGCACGGCTATCGTCTGGACGGTCGGTTGAACGACTCGTTCGAGGCCGCGAATCGGCTCTTTGCGGCCGGTGCGCAGGTCAGTCGGGCGTCCGAGGACGGCCCGGGATTCAGCCGCGGCGACTTCCTCGTCGCGGCCAACGCCGACGGCACCGTGGTGCGGGAGGTCGCCGAGGTGACGGGGGTCGACTTCGAGTCGCTCGACCAGGACCCGGCCGGCGCGAGCTACCCGCTGACGCAACAACGGATCGGGATGTTCCAGCGTCACTACGGCGGCAACATGGACGAGGGTTGGACCCGCTGGCTCCTCGAGGACTTCTTCTTCCCCTACACCACCATCATGGACGAGGAGATTCTCAGGGGGAACCTGGCCGACCGTTGGGACGTGATCATCTTGCCCAACGACTCTCGGCAGATGATGGTCGCGGGACCGTCGGACCCGAGTGGCACCCCTCCCGGATACCGGAGCGGGTTCGGGCAGGAGGGACTCGAGGCCCTGGATGCGTTCGTCGAGAGCGGAGGCACGCTCGTCACGTTGTCGCAGGCCGGCGAGCTGGCTCTCGCGGATTTAGACGTGCCGGTGCGTGACGCGGTCGATGGCGTGTGGGGCAACGAATTCTGGTCGCCCGGCTCGACCCTACGAATCCGCGTGGACACGTCGCATCCGCTCGCGTACGGCATGCCCGAGCACGCGCTGGCCACGTTCCTCGCGGGAGGACAGGTCTACGAGACGATTCCCGGGGCGCGTAGCTCGAACGTGCATCGCGTCGCGACCTACCCGAGCCGCGACATCCTGCAGAGTGGGTGGCTCCTGGGTGAGGAGTCGATCGCGGACATGGCCGCGATGGTGGAGGTCGAAGTCGGTCAGGGCTCGGTGGTGATGATCGGATTCCGCCCCCAGCATCGCGCTCAGACCCACGGCACGTACAAGTTCCTCTTCAACGCGCTCATGAGCCGCCCGATGGGCATGGCGGCAACGGCCACGGACGGAGGTGGCTGAAGCCGCTCGCCCCGTCGGGCCCATCAGCCACCTGGCGTGACGGTCACGCTGAGAATCCTGGTCAGCTCGGGGTAGTCCGCGTCCAGGTACTCGTTGCCGCGCGCCTGGGCCATCGCCTGATAGGGACCGTCGCCACGTGGCGGTCCGTCACCGTACTCGGCGTAGAACGAGTCGACCACGTCCATCCCCTCGACGACCTCGCCGAGCGGGGCGAACCCCTCTTCGTCGAGGGCGCTGTTGTCCTTGTAGCTGATGAAGAGCTCGGTCGTCCTCGTGTGCCTTCCTCCCTTCGCGAAAGCGACGCGGCCCCGGGCATTGGTTTCGACCACGGGGTCGTCGACGAGGAACTCCTTCTTCCACACTTGGTTGACGTACGGATCCGCGTTCAGGCCGAATTGGGCCATGAAGCCGTCCACGACCCGATAAATTCGGCTGTCGTCGTAGAACCCGCCCTTGGCGAGGTTGTAGAAGCGGTCCGCCCCGAGGGGCGCCCAGTCGCGGTGGACCTGGATGACCACCGTGCCCGCGCTCGTCTCCAGCGTCACCCGATACTCGTCCGGTGCGGTTTCGGAGTAGTTGTCGGGACGCAGGAGTGGGCTGCGCTGCACAGTCGGGGTCTCGTCGGCGTCCGAAGCCCCGCCACACGCGAACAGCACGGACAGGGTGAGCATCGCGATCGCGGCTCGGGCGGTGAACGTCGGCATGGCTGCTCCGGGGGTAGGGTACCGTACGGATCTGCGAAGCGTCGGCCGCTGCGTCAAGGAGGGCCTTGCCAGTCACCCGGAGGACGCGGAAGCTACGACCTCCAAACCGCCGATCCCGAGACCGAGTCACCCTCACGGCCGTGACATGATCGATCTTCGCAGCGACACAGTGACGCGCCCGAGCGAAGGGATGCGGGCGGCGATGGCGACGGCCCGGGTGGGCGACGACGTGTACGGCGACGACCCTACCGTGGCCGAATTGGAGCGCCGAACGGCGGAGCTTCTGGGCAAGGAAGCGGCGGTGTTCGTGCCCACGGGAAGCATGTCGAACCAGATCGCTCTGCGCACACACACCGAACCGGGTGACCTCGTGCTGATCGAGCGGCACGCCCACATCGTGATCAACGAAGGTGGTGCGGGTGCGGCGCTGTCCGGCGTGACGATGCGTCCGCTCGATTCGGAGCACGGCGTGTTCGGCCCGGAGGCGGTCGTGGGCGCACTCGGTCGACCCCACCCCTTCAATCCGACCACGCTTGGCTCGCCTCCTCGTCTGCTCTGCCTCGAGAACACGCACAACGCGGGCGGGGGCACCGTGTGGCCGCTCGAGCGACTCAGGGCCGTGTGCGCCGTAGGGCGCGAGCATGGTCTCCGACTGCACCTCGACGGCGCTCGTCTCTGGCATGCGACGGCCGCGTCCGGGGTGAGCGAGCGCGACTTCTCGGAGCCGTTCGACTCGGTGAACGTATGCTTCAGCAAGGGCTTGGGGGCACCCGTCGGCTCGGCACTCGCGGGCTCCACGGAGATCGTGGAGCGAGCGCGGAGGTTCAAGCAGCAGTACGGGGGCGGTTGGCGACAGGCCGGGATCCTTGCCGCTGCCGCGCTCTACGCGCTCGAGCATCATCGCGAAGGGTTGAGGCGCGACGTCGAGGCGGCGAAGCGCTTCGCCGCGGTGCTGGCGGAGATCGACGGCGTCCAGCTCGACGTAGACCGAGTCCGGTCGAACATCGTTCGCTTCCGGGTCGACGTCGACGCGGGCGACGTGGCGGTCCGCTGTCACGAGCGGGGTGTGCATATGCTCCCGAACGGACGGCACGGCTTGCGTGCGGTGCTCCACAGGGATGTTTCCGACGCGGAGGTCGACGAGGCGTTGGAGGTCGTGCGACGTGTGATGAGCGAGGCCCGGGCCGCCCGCCCGGGGTGAGCCGACCTGTACCTCCTGTCGGAGTACGCTTCTCCCGGTGAGTTCCTCGAACGGGCGGGTGCGTGGCTCATGGAGCGGGAGGACGTCGAGAACCTGATCTTCAGTCTGGCGCACGCGCGAGCCCGATCGGGAGAGGTAGAAGCGGGGGCGCTGTTCGCGGTGCTCGAGCGGGATACCGAGGTCGTCGGCTGCGTCCTGCGCACGCCGCCGCACAAGGTCCTCGTCACCGACCTCCCCGCTGCGGCTGCGCCGATCGTCGTCGAGGCTCTGGTGCAGCGATTCGACCGCATTCCGACCGTCCTCGGGCCGGAGCCCGCGGCCGAGGCCGTTGCGAGGGCATGGGCGGAGCGATGCGGTGGCGGGTGGCGGCGGGGGATGCCGCAGCGGATCTATCGCCTGGACCGCGTCGTGCCACCGACTGACGTTCCCGGCCGGCTGCGGCGGGCGAGCGCGGCGGACGTGGACCTCGCCGTCGAGTGGGGAAAGGGATTCGCCAGGGATGCGGGCGTACAGTTCGCCACCGGTCGCGACGCCGTGGAGCGTTGGGTCGCTCGCGGCGCGCTGTTCTTCTGGGAATCGGACGTTGGACCGGTGAGCATGGCTGCTGCGAGCGGACAGACTCCCCACGGTGCCCGCATCGGCTACGTGTATACTCCTCCGGAGCACCGACGCCGCGGATATGCGGGCGCGTGCGTGGCTGCGCTGAGTCAGCGGATGCTCGATTCCGGCCTCGAGTTCTGCGTGCTCTACACCGACCTGGGGAACCCGACGTCCAACGCGATCTATCAGCGAGTGGGGTACCAACCGATTGGAGACGTGAGGGATTTCGACGTGATTCCACCCGAAGCGATGTCATGAGGAGTCGGATTCGATCCGTCCCCTTTCCTCGGTCTGCGGTCGTCGTCTGGGTCGCGGTCGTCGGGCCGGCGTTCGCGATGTGCGATCCATCGGACCTGCGCGCTCTACCTCGGGGCCAGGAATCCGACCTGCAGGAACGGTTCGTCGTCGTCGGTGGTGCGACGGTGCGGGCCGTATGCACCGAAGGAGAAACGCGCGTCGTTCTCCTCCACGACGAAGGGGCGTCCTCGGACAGTTGGCGCTCGGTCCTCGAGCGGCTGAACGGACGCGTGGGCGCGTGCGCGTACGACCGGCGCGGGAGCGGCCAGAGTGACTCGGCCCCGGCGGACCGAGGCTGGTACGAGCTGCTCGACGAATTGCGCCTCGTCCACGAGTCGCTCGGCGCGCGACGCCCGTACGTGCTCGTCGGGCATGGACTGGGAGGACTCTATGCCCGGCTCTTCACGTCGGACCGACCTGGAGACGTCGGCGGGCTGGTGCTGGTCGAGCCGGCACACGAAGACATGCTCCGCCGGTCCCGGACCGGGATGCCGGCGGAAGAGTGGCGGAGTTGGCGGGAGCGTCGTACCGCTCCGAATGCCGATGGCGTCACGGAGGTCCTCGTCGCGGAGCGAGCCCGAAGGGGGCGGCTGCCGCAGGTGCCGGTCACCGTCCTCACGGCGGGTCGACGCCAAGACGGCGACGGTTGGGATGGCCGTTTTCTCAACGAGGCCGCTCGTAGGGTCCATGCTTCGATCCTGAGGGGACTCCGCCAGGGGCGGCACATCCCCGCGACCCGCAGCGGGCACTGGATTCATCAGGACGAACCGGAGCTCGTCGTGGAGGCGGTGCTGCGCATCGTCCGGGCCGCCAGCGCCGTGGAGCGTCAGTCGCGTCGGGGTAAGTAGCGGGGGACACGTGACCGGTACGACTCGTAGCGGTCCCCGAATCGTGCGACCAGTTCGCGCTCCTCGATCAGCACGACGAGATGGATGAGCGGCACCGTCAGTGCCGCGACGACGTACGCCCCGAGGTAATTCGAGAACAGCGCGTACGCCCAGGTGCCGAGCACGACCTCGACGTACCTCGGGTGGCGTATGCGCGCATAGATGCCCTCGTCGAGGAGGGCCTCGGGTCCGTTCTCTGCCTCGATCTCAGGGATTCCGGCCAGGACCCGAAAGGTCAGATGACGCCTCCGAAGGACGGCGATCCACAGCGCGCCCGACATCAGCACCCCGGCCAGGACCAGCAGGGCGGGGTAGTATCCGAGATCGGGTCCGACCAGCGCACGGCGAATCGAAAAGAGTGCGAGGATGCCCGCGGTGAGCAGGGTCGCCAGGATGGACATCGTCACCACCGATCCTCGTCGTCGCCAGAAACCGACGAACGGATGCACGATGAACCACCATGCCACGGCTGGTGGCAAGAAGATCACGAGGAGCACGGCGAAGACGTACCGGGCGGTATCCATGCCTTCACGGGTACGCCCCGCAACCAGTGGGCTCAACCCTCTTGTGTCCCGGCGGGTCTTTCAAGACGATCCAGGCGTCACCGTTTCCGATGTTCGGAGGACCCGTCGAATGCGCTCGTCTGCTCTCGCTCTCTTGTTCGTCGCGCTCGTCGCGAACCCTGCGACCGCTCAGGATCGGCGGCCCATGACCACCGACGACGTCCTGGACATGGTCGAGGTCGGCGGCGCGGTCATGTCGCCCGACGGCTCGTGGGTGCTCTTCTCGAAATCGGAGCTCAACTGGGAAGAGAACGAACGGACAACGACGTGGTGGCGGGTCCCCGCGGACGGAACCGAGGAGCCGTACCGCTACATCGGAGAGGAGGGTGGGAGCGGATTCCAGTTCTCTCCGGACGGGCGTTGGCTCTCGTTCACTCGTTCGGTCGACGACAAGAACCAGCTCTTCGTCATGCGGACGGACGGAGGTGAGGCCGTGCAGCTCAGCGAGCACGAGACCGCGGTCGGCGCCTACGAGTGGACCGAAGACGGCGCGTCGATCGTGTTCGTCGCGGCCCACGCGCGGACTTCCGAGGAAGAGAAAGCCCGCGAAGACGGGTACGACGCGATCTTCGTGGACGAGGGACCGAACGGACAGACGGCCGGCCAGTGGAACGACCTCTGGACCATCGACGTGGCCTCGAAGGAGGAGTCCAGACTCACGGAACGCGACCACCGGATCGGCTCCTTCTCGGTCTCGCCGGACGGCCGCCGGATCGTCTTCGCCGCCCGTACCGAGAACCGTCGCAACCAGGGCAACCTCTCCGAGATCCACCTGGTCGACGTCGAAAGTCGTGAGATTCGAGCGCTGACCGAGAACGAGGCCCCGGAGGGTCGGCTCACGTGGGCGCCGGACGGACGCCGGTTCGCGTACGAGGCGCCGAGCGACGGAGCCTGGGAGCTGCGGCTCGACAAGCTCTGGGTCATGGACGTCGAGAGCGGGGCCAAGCGCCTCGTCTCCGGCGCGTACGACGGGAGTATTCGCGGCTTCGTTTGGACGCCCGACGGGTCCGCGATCCTCTTCAGTGGCCTGCAGCGCACCAACAACAACCTCTATCGCCTCGACGCCGCGTCGGGCCGAGTCGAGCAGATCACTCACGTGGAAGGGGCGCTGTCTCCATCCTCTTTCTCCAAGGATCGAACGCGGATGGCGTTCGTCGCCCAAGATTGGGACACGCCGCCGGACGTGTGGGCAGGGCCCACGGACGGCCGACCGGGCACCAAGCTCACGAACGTGAACCCGTGGATCGAAGAGACGATTCAGCTCGCCGAGTCGCGTGTGATTCAGTGGCAGAGCCGTGACGGGACGGAGATCGAGGGGATCCTCACGGTGCCGGCGGGTGCGTCGGACCGGCACCCGCTCCTCCTGCACATTCACGGCGGACCCGCGGGTGTGTTCACCAACACGTTCAACGGTCGCAACCACGTGTGGGCGGGCCTGGGTTACGCGCAGCTGTCGCCCAACGTCCGGGGTAGCTCCGGATATACGGACGAGCTGCTCCGCGGCAACATGCGGGACATCGGCGGCGGCGACTACTGGGACCTCATGACCGGTGTGGACGCGGTCATCGACCAGGGCATTGCCGATCCGGATCAACTCGCGCTGCGCGGCTGGAGCTACGGCGGGATCCTGGGCGGTTGGACGATCACGCAGACCGATCGATTCGACGCGGCCTCCGTGGGTGCGATGGTCGCGGACTGGACCTCGGAATACGGGCCGGGCTTCAATCACGACGTTTCGCTCTGGTACATCGGGGGTACACCGTGGGACAACCCGGACGAGTGGCGCAACAAGTCCGCGCTGACCCACGTGGCCAATGTCGAGACCCCCACCATCATCTTCCACGGCATGAACGACCGGACCGACACCGAGCCGCAGAGCATGATGTTCTTTCAGGCGCTCAAAGATCAGGACAAGACGGTCCGGTACCTTCGTTTCCCTCGCGAGCCTCACGGCTTCCGTGAGCCACGACATCAACGCACCCGGGATCTCGAGGAGATCCGTTGGATTCAGAAGTACGCGCGAGGGCTCGAGTGGGAGCCCTGGGCTCGCCCGGAAAAGAAGGACGATGAATCCAAAGTGATCTCCTGACCGCTACTCGGGGATCGCCCCGAAGGCACCATTGTCGCCAACCGCGTGTAACACACGCCTCGGGGTCCGACGTTGAAAACCGAGAGTGGAACACGATCGATTCCGGGGCATAGAACCGGCCGCACGATCACCCTCTGCACCCTCTGACGAGACGCAACCGAACATGCCGAAGCCCGACGACAAGCTCGTCGTTAAATGGCGGCGACTGGCCGAAGACGGATACCTGTACGCGGAGATCGCGCGCATGCATCCGGGCTTTTCGGTCGATCAGGTCCGCCACTACTGCCTTGGTCACACCGGTCGGAAGATCGGCGGGCCGATCCAGCGAGTCGATCGCTGGTACGGCTCCAACGTGTGGCTGCGCGGAGAGAACTCGCCGCACTCTGAGCTGAGCGTATCTCAGGCCAAGCGGGTCCTCGATGATTGGGACGAGAAGGCCGACCGCTGGAAGCGATCCGGTGCCGACTGGGCGCGAAAGCTCGGCGTTTCGCCGAGCACCATCTACATGCTACGCCGCGGCGAGACCTGGAAGCATCTGGACCATCCGAACCAGGGTCGCAAGCCGAAGAAGGGTAAGAAGAAGTCCTGACCCTTCGTCAGGTCTCGCGAACCTCACCCTGGTCGGTCTCGGACGTCTGAAGCCTGCTCGGGATATCCGGAGCAGGCAGCCGGGTCGGAGGAGGCGCCAGCGGAAGGGCGCCGTCCAGCAATCGCTCCGTGAAGTCGAGGCGGGCGTCCAGGTTCCGAAGATGCCGGTGGAGCTCCGCGAGCTCCTCGTGCAGCACCGTACGCTCGGCGCCGTCGAGGCCGCGAGCCGGCGGGGGCCCGGGGTCGACGCGCGAGAGGAGCCACTGCGCCAGCAGGGTGCCCGCCGACCCGATGGCGCCGCCCGCCACGAACACGGCCGCGATCGTGACCCAGACTTCCGGACCCATGGCTGCCCTTCCTATTCCGGGAGTCGCTCCCGTGTACGCGCGTGGTGAACCGGACGCGAAGGCCCGAAGGAAAGTTTCGCTGGTCCTCAGTTCGGCTCGTGCCTGATTTGTCGTAGGCGGGCCCGTGCGTCGGCGGCGGTCGCCGTCTGACCGAGCGCGCTCGCGGCCTCGGCGAGGCCTTCGAGCGAGGGGGCGCGTTCCGGCGTGAAATCCAGCGATTCGCGGAAGGCGCCGAGCGCCATGCCGTTGCGCCCCAGCTCGAGGGCGACCTCTCCCAGGAGCTCGTGCGGAGGCTTCAGACTGGCCGGCGGACCGAACTCGAAGGGTAGCCCCTCTTCGATTTCCGTGGCCTCGTGCAGCAAGTCGAGGGCCTTCTCTCCGTCGCCGGCCTCGAGCGCGATCAAGGCCTGGAGCTCCAGCGTCATGATGGTCGACCGAGGCGGAAGGTCGCTCATGCCCGAGGTCCGCTCGAGCAGCGCGGTCGCCGCGGAGGAGTCGCCCCGCTTCAGGGCCGCGTACGCGGTCACGAAATCATACCCGGGCAGATCGACCTCGGCCCTCCACCGGTCCGCGGCCGCCCAGTCTTCGGTGTCGAGCACGTGGCGCGCGCGCATGTTCACGTAGTAGCCGACCTCGCCCGGGTTTGCCGAACCGCTCCGGACGTGCGTCGCGCACTCCTCCATGCCGCGCTCGGCGTCCGCGAGATCGCCGCGCATGAGCCAGCCGTAGTGGAGCCACGACGTGTAGTGACCACACACGTTCGGCGGCCGGCCCAACTCGGCGTTGCGCGCGTTCTGAACGTCTCGAGCGCGGATGTTCGCCGCGACCACGTCGTCCCACATCCCCATCGCCACGAAGATGTGCGACGTCATGTGCTGCGCATGACCCGCGTCGGGGGCGATCGTCGAGTAGGCGCGCGCGGCCTCGAGCCCGAGCGGCGCGTGAATCGGGTCGTCGAACGAATGGATCAGGTAGTGCACGGCTCCCGGATGCTTCGGATTCGCGTCGAAGACCGGCTGCGCCGCCGCCGCCGCGCGCATGTAGGTCGCGAAGTCGCGCTCGCCGTCGGTGCTCCCGAGAATCGACAGCGCGTAGAAGGCGCGCGCTTCCATGTCGTTGGGGTGTTGGTTCACCAACCGGTACATCTCGGCCATGTACGCGTGATCGCGGTCGGTCTTCGAGCCCTCACCGTACAGCACGTCGAGCGCCCCGAGGTACGCCGCCTCTCGAGCGGTCGGAGCCTTGGCGCGCCTCGCCTCGGCCGTTGGAGCATATCGGGCCAACGCAGCGAGGGCCGCGTCGCGGTCTTGTTCCCGCCACAGCGGGTGATTGTACGTCATTGCCTCGCCCCAGTACGCCAAGGCGAAATCGGGATCGACCTGCTGCGCACGTCGGAACGCCGCGGCCGCGTCCTCGAACTCGAAGGAGTGGAGCAGGAGGACGCCTTCGAGGAAGGGCTTCTGCGCCGCAGGCTGTCCGGAGTTCGCGAAGTGGATGGTGCCCAGTGTCCGCTCCTGAGCCGTGACGGCATCGGCCGAAACGATCGCGGCAGCGACGAGTCCGGGCAGGGCGAGGGTGAGTGCGGAGCGAATGCAGCGGTTCATGGGACGAACTCCGGTCGGGGCGCAGAGTTCGAACGGGTACGGGCGGGGCCCCCCCGGGCGCAAGTGGGGTGGCGCCGGTCGGCCGCGGACCCTTCATTGAAGCGACTTCAGGGGCGCCGAGGCTGAAGGGGGCGCCGAGCCTGAAGGGGGGCGCCGAGCCTGGAGGGGGGCGCCGGGCCTGGAAGCCGCCGACCGAGTCGACGACGAGGAGTCAGCCGTGCAGCTGCACACGGGAACCAGCGGATACAGCTACAAGGAGTGGAAGGGGAGCTTCTACCCCGAGGACCTCCCACCCAAGGAGATGCTCGCCTACTATGGCGAGCGGCTCGGAGCGGTCGAGATCAACAACACCTTCTATCGCCTCCCGACGGCGTCGGTGCTCGAAAGCTGGTGCGCGCAGGTCCCTCCGTCCTTCCGTTTCTCGATCAAGGCGTCGCGGAAGATCACGCACTTCGCTCGACTCAAGGAGACGAGTCAGGAGCCGACCGAGTACCTCCTGTCGACGGTCCAGACGCTCGGGGACCGGCTGGGTGTCGTCCTCTTTCAATTGCCCCCGAACTTCAAGAGCGATGTCGAGCGGCTCCGGTCCTTTCTCGGTCTGCTCCCCAAGGGCCTACCCGCCGCGTTCGAGTTTCGTCACGAGTCGTGGGGGGACGACGACGTGCACGCGGCGCTTCAGGAGCGGGGGATCGCCCTGGTCTGCGCCGACACCGAGGAGTCCGAGGGTGACGAGCCCATCGTCGAAACGGGTCCATGGGGCTACCTCCGCCTCCGGCGTCCGGATTACTCCGACGAGGCGCTGCTCCGCTGGGTCGATCACGTTCGCTCGACGTCGTGGAAGCACGCGTTCGTCTTCTTCAAGCACGAGGACGAGGGCGCCGGCCCCAGGATGGCCATGCGCTTCAAGGAGATGTTCGATGGCGCTGAATGACGGGACGGAGACGCGTTGACGAAGTCCGTAGCGCCGTTTAGAATCTGGCGCGAAAAAACACGGAATCGCCTCGCTCGACCGGCCGCCCTCGGGCCGCCCCTCGCGCCAGAGCCAAGTCGAGCATCGGCCCGACTTGGTTCTTTTTGTTGACCCACGGAGTGTCGAATGATCGCCGTTGAAGGTGTCACGAAACGCTACGGTGACGTGCTCGCCGTGGACGACCTCAGCTTCGAGGTGTCCCGCGGGGAAGTCGTGGGCTTCCTCGGCCCCAACGGCGCGGGGAAATCGACGACCATGAAGATGATCACCGGGACGCTGCAGCCCGACTCCGGTTCGGTCCGCTTCGACGGCGCGGCGATCAGCGAGAACCTGATCGAAGCCAAGCGGCGTGTGGGGTACCTGCCGGAGGCCAATCCGCTCTACGACGACATGCTCGTCGCGGACTACCTCGAGTACGTCGCCGAGCTGCGTGGTCTGTCCCCGGAGGTGACCCGCTCCGGGGTCGCCAATGCGATCGACGAGACGGATATCGCCTCGGTCTTCTATCGTCCGATCGGGGAGTGCTCCAAGGGCTATCGGCAGCGGATCGGTCTCGCCGCGGCGATCCTGCACCAACCCGAGATCCTGATCCTGGACGAGCCCACCGAGGGGCTGGACCCGAATCAGAGGGTCGAGATCCGTCGCCTCATCGGAGCCCTCGGCCGAGAGCGTACCGTGCTGCTCAGCACGCACGTCATGCAGGAGGTCGAAAGCACCTGTTCGCGACTCGTCATCTTGCGCCATGGCCGACTCGCAGCGGATGGGGCCGTCGACGAGCTGATCGCGAATCGAGGGGCGGGTGTGCGCTACGTGGTCGAGGCCGAGGGCTCGGGCGTCGCCGAGGCGGTGGCGAATCTGCCTGGAGTGTCCGGGCACGACGTCCGCGCCGTGGAGGGCAGGACCCGCGTAGAGCTTCACTCCCGCGAGTCCCGCGAGCTGCGCCCCGAGATCTTCGCGCTCGCGCGGGATCGCGGATGGACCCTTTGGGAGCTGCACCGGGAGAAGGCCAGCCTCGAGCAGCTGTTCCGGGACCTCACCGCCGACGAGGGGGAGGAGCGATGAGCCGCATCTTCACCGTCGCTCGGCGGGAAGTGAGGGGCTACTTCGACCAGCCGACCGCGTACGTCCTCATCGTGGCGTTCCTCACGATTACGCTCTTCCTCGCGTTCCGCGCGATGTATGCGACCAGCGTGGCTTCGCTCCGGCCCGTGTTCGACCTCCTCCCGATCTTGTTCGCGATCTTCATCCCGGCCGCGACCATGCGAACGCTGGCGGAGGAGCGTCGAGGAAAGACGCTCGAGTGGCTCCTCGCCCATCCGATGACCGAGACGGAGCTGGTGGTGGGGAAGTTCCTCGGAGTTTGGCTCTTCGTGGTCCTCGCGCTGGCGGGCACGCTTCCGACGGCGCTCGGTGTGCTCCTGGTCTCCGAGGCCGATGCGGGTATCGTGCTCGCTCAGTACCTCGGGGGCGTCCTCCTCGCCGGTCAACTCACGGCGCTGGGCCTTTGGGCATCGAGCATCACCCGGAATCAGATCACGGCGTTCATCGTCGCGGCGGCCTTGAGCTTCACGCTCTTCCTGATCGGGATGCCCATCGCCCAGATCGGACTGCCTCCAGCGGTCTCGGGCGCATTGGCGCGGCTCTCGGTCGTGAGTCACTTCGCGAACGTGGCACGCGGTGTGGTCGACCTGCGCGACGTGCTTTACTTCGTGTCGACCGGGGGTCTCTTCCTCATGCTCGCGGTGAGCGCTGTGAGCAGCGAGCGCCTGAGCCGTCAGCGTGCGGAGTTCGGGCGGCTCCGGGTCGGCGCCCTCGTGGTCGTCTCGCTCGTCGTGGTGGCGAACCTCTTGGGGAGCGGCATCCGGGGCCGGATCGACCTTACCGCGAATGACCTCTACACCCTTTCTCCGGGCACGCGCGCGGTGCTGGGCGACCTCGACGATCTGGTGCAGGTGAAGCTCTTCGCCTCGCGGGAGTTGCCGTCGGAAGTCCAACTGCAGCTTCGCGACGTGCGAGACCTGCTCGCGGACATGCGCCGTTCTGCGGGCGGCAATCTGCTCGTCACCGACGTTGACCCCGACGAGGACGAGGAGGCGGCCGTGGAGGCGGCGGAGCTGGGCGTATATCCGGTCGAGTTCAGCGTGCTCCGAGACGACAATTTCGAGGTGCGCCAGGGCTACTACGGACTCGCTCTGGTCTACGCGGACGAGAGCGAGGTGTGGTCGGTCATCGAGCGCACCGACGATCTCGAGTTTCGACTCGTCTCCCAGATCGCGCGGATGACGACCGAGGAGCGTCCGGGGGTCTCCTTCGTGCAAGGCTTCGGCGCGCGCACGGCCCCCCAGATTCCCGGGCTCACGGAGAGCCTCGCGGACCGATACCGGATTCGAGCGATCGAGATCGCGGGTGACTCCGCCGCTTCGATTTCTCGGGATTCGACGGAGGTACTCGTGATCGCGGGCGCGACCCAGCCGATGGACAGTCTGGCGTTGGACCGGGTTCGAGCGTTCGTCGACGGAGGTGGCGCGGCGCTGTTGCTCATGGAGCCGGTCATCCTGAACCCTCAGTCGCCGATGCCGATCCCGGCGACGACAGGCTTGGAGTCGCTGATCGAGGAACGCGGCATGAGGCTCAGCGATGGGTTGGTCGTCGACCTGGCATCCAGCGAGCGGGTGTCACTCGGCAGGCAGGGACTCTTCAACGTCATCGCATCGTATCCGCTCTGGCCGATCGTCGTGCCGGCGGGTGATCATCCGATCAGCAACGGACTGAACGCGTTGACCCTCGGGTGGGGCGCCGCGATCGAGATCGACGCCGACGCGCTCGGGGTCGTTCCTCTTTGGCAGACGAGTCGAGACGGAGCCATCAACCCGATCACGGCGCCGATCCTCCCCGACCGGGACTGGATCTTCGAGCCCGAAGAGCTCGGCCCTCGCGTGGTCGCCGCCGCGTATCTGCCCGACGAATCGTCAGGCAGCGGCCGCATGGTCGTGGTCGGCGACGCTTCCTTCGCGGAGGCTCAGTACATACAAGCGAACCAGGGCAACTTGCTCTTCTTGGCCAACGCCGTCGACTGGCTCGCCCAGGACGAAGCGCTCATCAACATCCGATCCAAGAACCGTACCCCGCCGAACCTCGTCTTCACTTCCGATGCGACCCGCAACGTGCTGAAGTGGGGGAACATGATCGGCGTCCCGCTCCTGTTCGTGCTGTTCGGCATCGGCCGTGTGTCGGGACGGCGCCGCCGAGCCGAGGCGCGCTGGAAGGAGGTGGTCGCGTGAGCGAACGAACGCTGAAGCGCCTCGTGGGCGCGCTCGTCGTACTGGTCGGCGTTTGGCTGGTGTCGATGCTCTTCTCGGGTGGGTCGGGCTCGATCTCCGCCTCCGGCGAGATGGTCGACTTTTTCGATGGGATCGACGCCACGACCCTCGAGGCCGTCCGGATGGTGCGAGGGGACAGCGCGGTCGTGTTGGAGCGCACCGGTGAAGCGTGGACCGCCAACGGGTACGTGGCGGACTCGGCCTCGGTCCAACGCCTGCTCGACGCGCTGCCGCGGCTCGTGGTCGGAGACCTCGCCGCGACCAACCCCCAGAACCACGCCCGCATGGGCGTCTCGACGGACAGTGCCGTGGCCGTCGAGCTCGTCACCGGCGCCGGCAGTCGAACCGTGCTCGTCGGCGATGCCGGGCGGCGGTTCGGCACGGCCTACGTACGTCTGCCGGGTGCCGACGAAGTCTACCTGCTCGACGGAGACCTGCGCGCCGAGGTCCGGCGGCCGCTCGACCAGTGGCGCAACCGAACCATGGTGGCCATCGACACCGCCTTGGTCGTGCGCGTGGAGATCGAAAAGGAGGGCGACGCGTACGCGCTCGTGCGATCCGACAGCACGTGGACCTTCGAGAACGGGGATTCCGTCCAAACGAACGCCGTCCGGGGCATTCTCTCCGAACTGTCGCGGCTGGTGGCGTCCGGCTTCACCGAGCCCAGTGACTCGATCTCGGGTTTGGAGCGCTCCTCGACGACGCGGGCGTTCGGGGCGGGGGGACAGCAGTTGGCCGAGATCACGATCGGCGCGGGCTCCGGCGACCGCTGGGCCCGCTCGTCTGGAGACGACACCGTGTACCGGGTCTCTTCGTTCCGCGCCGATCGCGTGGCACCGTCCCGCGAGGACGTCGAGACCGAGTCTTAGACGCGTTCCTGGGCGTCGTCGGCCACCGCCGACCACGACCGGGCGTAGAGGTCGGGGAATCGGCCGAGGTAACCCGGGTATTCCGCGCGTGCCGAGATCACGGAAGAGCGGTCGAGCGTGACCGTATGGAGGGGATCGGTCGTCTCGGCGATCACGTCGCCGGACGGCGAGATCACGACCGACGGCCCCCCGATGGAGGCTCCGTGCTCGGGGCGCGGGCGGTTCGCGGACACGACCCAGCAGCCACTGGTGATCGCGTTGGCGCGCAGGACCAACCGCCAGCGGTCGTAGGTCTCGGGTGGGGTCGCCCGGGGCGCGCACACGACCTCTGCATGGCGGGCGGCGAGCAACTGGAAGCCATGCGGCCGGTTTACGTCCGAGCAGATTTGGAGCCCCACCCGGAGAGGGAGTCCGTCCACGACCGGGGGCGCTTCGTCACCGCGCTCGTAGTGGCTGGTCTCCCAATAGCCCTCTTCTTCCGGAAGATGGACCTTCCGGTATCGGGCGACGCACGCACCGTCCGGGTGGTACACGAGGGCGGTGTTGTGTCGAGCACCCGTCCGCGGATCTCGGACGATCGCACCCCCGACCAGCGCGACACCGGCGCGCCGCGCCGCGTCCGCCATGACTCGTTGACGCGGGCCGTCGGGTGGCTCGGCGTCCTCGTCGCGAGGAGTCTTCGAGTGTGGCGCCCACCCGTTCAGAGGAAGCTCGGGCAAGACCACCAGCTCGGCGCCGTCGTTCCTCGCGTCCCCGAGGCATCGGTCCAATCGCTCGGCGCCGTCGACTCCGAAAAAGACCTCGGTCACGACAGCGACGCGCATTCCCGCTTCGCTCGCGGGACCGTCCGAGGTGGTTTGACTCACCGTCTCAGCCGAATGAAATGCCCTGAGCCAACGGCAGCTCGGTGCTCCAGTTTACGGTGTTGGTTTGGCGGCGCATGTACGCTTTCCAAGCGTCCGACCCGGACTCACGACCACCCCCGGTTTCCTTTTCCCCGCCGAACGCCCCACCGATTTCGGCACCGGACGTGCCGATGTTCACGTTCGCGATCCCGCAGTCGCTCCCTCGGTGCGAGAGGAAGTACTCGGCCTCCCGGAAGTTGTCGGTGAAGATCGCGGACGAGAGGCCCTGCGGCACGTCGTTGTGGATCGCGAGCGCCTCGTCCATTTCGGCGATCGCCTCCGAGGGGGACGCGTCAGCGCTCCCGTATTCCAGGATGTACAAGATCGGCGCGAACGTCTCGTCCTGGACGATCTCGAAGTGGTTCTCCGCCGAAGCGATGCACGGGGTCACGTACAGGCCACCCGGATGGTCGTCGCCACTCAGGATCTCCCCTCCGTAGAGGATGGACCCGCCGGCCTCGACGACTTTCCTCTTGGCACGGACCAGGGCGTCGACCGCGTCCTTGTTGAGGACGGGACCCATGAGGGTGTCATCGTCGAGCGGATTGCCGATGCGGACGCCCTCGTAAGCCTTCACGAGGCGGCGAACGAGCTCGTCGCGGATCGAGCGGTGCGCGATGATCCGCCGGGTGCTCGTGCACCGCTGCCCCGCGGTCCCGACGGAGCCGAAGACGATCGCCGGAAGCGCGAGGTCGAGGCTCGCGTTGGGGGTCACGATGATCGCGTTGTTGCCTCCTAGCTCGAGGATCGAGCGGCCCAATCGCTTCCCCACCACTTCGCCGACGCGGCGGCCCATCCGGCACGAGCCGGTGGCCGAGACGAGCGGAATCCGGTCGTCGTGGAGGAGTCGGTCACCGACCGTCGCTCCCTGGCCCACCGCGAGGGAGAAGATCGCCGGGTCGACGTCGTTCTCCTGGCAGACCGCCTCGGCGATCTTCGTGACGGCGACGGCGGTGAGGGGGGTCCGTTCCGAAGGCTTCCAGAGCGTCGCGTCTCCGCAGACCGCGGCGAGCGCGGCGTTCCAGCTCCACACGGCCACCGGGAAGTTGAACGCGCTGATGACGCCGACGACGCCGAGCGGATGCCACTGCTCCCGCATGTGATGGTCGGGGCGCTCGCTCGCGAGCGTGAGCCCGTAGAGCTGACGAGACAGGCCGGTGGCGAAGTCGCAGATGTCGATCATCTCCTGGACTTCGCCTTCGCCCTCCGCTCGGATCTTGCCCATCTCGAGCGTCACGAGCGCGCCGAGCTCCGCCTTCTTTTCCCGGAGGCGATTGCCGAGTTGCCGCACGACCTCTCCGCGCTTCGGGGCCGGGACCTTCCGCCACTCGTCGAATGCGCTCCGGGCGCGATCGACGATATCGTCGTACTCCTCCAGCGTGACCTCTCGAACGCTGGCCAGCCGGCTGCCGTCGATGGGCGTGTGCACGTCGATGGTGGGACCGGAGCCGACCCACGTGCCGGCGAAGCCGCCGGGGTTCTCGTCTTCGAGGTCGAGCGCGCGGAGGATCTGATCGGTCGTCATGGACGGGGTCGGGTCGTGGTTTCGATGTCGGCTGGCGTGTCGGCCACCGGAGGTAGGGCCAAGCCTTTTAGTTTCTATGGACGCCGCCGGGAATGGAAGAGAGGCTGGGACTCAGGCGAAGATCTCTGCGATGACCCGCGCTCGGTAGCGGAAGATCCTGTGGAGCTGCCTCCAAACGACGGGGAGCGCGACCTCACCGAGTGGCCACACGGGGAGCCGATACCGGACCACGTCCGTCATGAGTGTGGCGCCGCCGTCCTCCTCGAAGTCATGCCGGTGGATCCAGGTGTGGTAGGGGCCACCCACCTGCTCGTCGACAAAGGAGCCGGGAGGATCCCACGCGATGATCTCGGTACGCCAACCGAAGCCGATGCCGAACAGCCGGAGACGGTAGTCGATGAGTGTTCGGGCCCTCATGACGATCGGGGGCGGTGTCACGATCTCGAAGTGGAGCTCAGGCGGCGTGATCCGCCCGAGGTTCTCTGCGGAGGCGAAGAACGGGAACACCTCTGTGCGCGGAGCTTCGATTCGCTGTCGCGCCCGCAGCACGTGGATGCCACCGGGTGCGCTCCGCCACTTCGGCTCGATCGTCGCCGAGAAGTCGGGCGCGCTCATGGTCGAAGCGCCGCTCGATCAGCCACACGCCCCACTGTTCTTCGCAATGATCGAGTCCTGCCTCGAGGATCGACGCCGTCCTCTTGAAGAAGGGTCCGGGCGGCGACGCAGGCAATTCGATTCTCTTGACGAGCGCCTCGTTCCTAACTTTGTTAGAACCTACTTCTAACTTTGTTAGTACTGGCGGTGGACGCACCGCGCCGCACGAGGGAATCATGGCCAGACAGGGATTGGGCGAGCTCGAGCACCAGACGATGCTGGCGCTGCTCCGCTTGAAAGACGACGTCTACACCGCTCCCATCGCGGAGGAGTTGGAGCGACGCACGGGGCGGCGCACCACGACCGCCGCGGTCTACATCGTGCTTCGGCGCTTGGAGGAGAAGGGCCTCGTCGAGTCGGTGCTCCAAGACCCCGGCGCGGAGGGCGGGCGGGATCGGCGCTACTTCGAGGTCACGGACTTGGGCCTTCAGCAGCTCAGGCAAGCGCGGGCCGCCTACACCTCGCTCTGGGAAGGACTCGACACCGTGCTGGCCAAAGGCTGATGACGCCACGGCACCACCCACCGCCCACGTGGCGCTGGATTCTGTCTCGTGCGATTCCGCGGCGCGATCGGGCGACCCTGCTCGCGGAGCTGGACGAGATGTTCGCTCGACGCGTGACCCGGGAGGGGGAGCCCGCGGCGAGGCGCTGGTATCGGGAAGAAGTCATGGCCTTCGTGGTGCATACCCCGGGCCTTGGCGCGAGCGGAGTGAAACGAGACTACGGAGGCGGGGCGATGGAGGGCTTGAGGCAGGTAGGCACGATCGTGAAGGGACTCAGGCGGGCACCCGGGTTCACCGCCCTCGCCGTCTTCACCCTCGCTTTGGGCATCGGCGCGAACGCGCTCATCTTCGCGATCGCGGATCGGGCGGTCTTCCGGCCGCTACCGTTCCCGGAGCCGGATCGGTTGGTATCGGTTCTGGACGGGTGGACCACCGCGCCCGGTTCGCTGGAGATCCTGCAGGACGAGCTGCGTGGCGTCGAGACCATCGGGGGCGCCATCGACGCCCTCGGCATGACGTACGAGCCGATCGACGGTCCGGCTCAGAGAGTCTCCGTGGCTCAGGTTACCCCCGAGTACTTCACGGCGCTCGGCGCGGCCCCGCGCGTCGGTCGCCTGTTCCAGGTCGAGGAGTCGGAGCCGGGGCTCGGAGACGTGGTCGTCCTCAGCTCGGACTTCTTCACGTCGAACTTCGGAGCCGATCCATCCATCATCGGTTCATCGCTCACGCTGGAGGGCACCAACCGTCGGATCGTCGGCGTGCTGCCGGAAGACTTCGCGTTCCCGTCGAGCCGGAACGACTTGTGGATACCGCTGACGATGGACTCCTCACCCGCGAACGTGGGATATCACTGGGGCATGGGGATCGTGGCTTTGGTTGCACGCTTGGAGGCGGGTGCGACGCCCGAGACGGTTCGGCAGGACGTGTTGCGGGCTCAGGCGGCGGTCCGGGTGGCCAACCCTTTATGGACGCCGGCGCCGGACTTCTGGGACGAGGCACGCGTGTCGGCGCTGCAGGAGTCGAGGAGCCGCTGGGCGCGAACGCCGGTCCTGTTGCTATTGGGGGCGCTCGCCGTGGTTCTCTTGGTGGTGTGTGCCAATGTCGCCAATCTGCTTCTGTCCCGAGGGTTGGCTCGGCAACGCGACCTCGCGGTGCAAACCGCTCTCGGTGCGGGACGCACCCGACTGGCCGCCAACCAACTCGTGGAGGTGGTCATCCTGACCGCTGCGGGTACCGCTGTCGGGCTCGTCTTCGCCTCCTTCGGCCTCGAGGTCCTGCGCCCCCTCCTTCCCGCGGAGGTGCCAGGCCTGGACCAAGTGGGCCTCGACATGCGCGTGATCGGCTCGACCACCGTCGTGGCGCTCCTCGTGGCGGTGGCCGCGGCGATGGTCCCTGCGATGCGCGTCGGCCGCTCGTCACCCGGTGACTTTCTCAGGGAGTCCGGTCGCGGCCACAGCACGTCGCGTTCACGCCGACGCACGACCAGCGTCCTCGTAGCCGCACAAATGGCGGCGGCGGTGGTGTTGGTCACCGGTGCGGGGCTGCTTGCGCGTAGCCTCTACGAATTGAACCGCGTCGACCCGGGATTCGTATCGAACGGACGGGTCACGGCTCGACTAGACCTGCCGCCCGGGCTCGATCACGACCGTGAAGCGAGGGCCAGGTATTTCTCGGAGATCCAGGAAGCCCTCCTCGCCGATCCGGCGCTCGACGGTGTGGCTCTGGCCAGCTCCTTTCCGTTCGGACCGGAGTGGGAGAACATGGCCGTCGCGATCCCGGGCGTGACCCAGGATCCCAACAATCTGCCGGTCGTCTACCAGCGGCGGGTCACCGGGTCGTTTTTCGAAGTGGCTGGGATCGCAGTCCTCGCGGGTCGCACGTTCGACGACTCCGACCGCGTCGACACACCGCCGGTGGCGGTGGTCGACGAGGCCTTCGCTCGCGCCTTCTTCGACGGAGTGGATCCGGTCGGACGGACGGTTCGCTATCCGTGGCGGGGCGCCGGCGACATTCAGATCGTGGGCGTCGTGGCGTCGACGCGAGACGAGGAGCTCTCCTCCGACCCCTCACCCACCGTGTGGATGCCACTGTCGCAGCTCGCGGGAGGTATGGTCGATCACGCGCTCGTGGTTGCCTCGGCCCCCGTAGCGGAGGCGGGGCTCGCCGCCATTCAGTCTCGAGCCCGCGCGTTCGACGATCGCATGGCCGTGAGTGAGCTGGCCACGTACCCGGAGCTGCTCCGAGACTCGCTGGCCCTGCCACGTCTCCTGACGATGCTGCTTCTCCTGTTCGCCGGAAGCACGCTGCTGCTCGGATGCGTGGGCGTGTACGGCGTGGCCTCCTTCTCGGCGCGTGAGCGCGTCCGAGAAATCGGCGTGCGGATGACGCTCGGTGCGCACCCATCGGAGATCCGGGGCCGGTTCCTTCGAGAGGGGCTCTGGCTCGCGGTCCCCGGTGGAGTCATCGGTTTGATCGTGGCGACCTTGTCGGGCCGCGTCCTGAGCGGCTTCCTCTATCAGGTCTCTCCAATCGACCCGGTGACCTTCGTCGCGGCCCCGGTCATTCTCGTGGCTGCCGCGCTTGCGGCGGTGTACGTGCCGGCCAGCAGGGCCACGCGTGTCGATCCCGCGACCGTACTGAGGGAGGGGTAACAGAACCCCCGTCCGGCCCCTAGGCCTGGCCCGCCTTGTCGCGCCAGAACGCGCGTCGATCGGCCGCGCTGGTATCCACCTCCGGGATCACGGCTCGAACGATGCGTACGTTGCCTCGACCGAAGAGCTTCTGCAGCTCGTCCATCGTCTCGGCGTCAGGGGTCGCCTTGAGCGAGCGAGACTGCAGCTTGGGGGCCGGCTCGCCGTTGTCCTGACCCACCTGGACCCATACGGGTGAGGCGCCCGGGTGCCCTGCGAGCACCTTCTTGGCCTGCTCGAAGGCCGTGACCGGTACGTTCGAGTCGAGCTCCAGCTCGATCTGGATTGCCAACTCACCGCTCCCCGTCACCTCCTCGAGAAGACGTGCCGCGTCGAGGAACAACGGAGGGTCCTCCTCGTCCCGCTCCCGGCCGCTGACCTTCCCGGTGACGAGTACCACCGCGTCCTGCTGCAGGACCTCCTTGTACGTCTGCCATGTCTCACGAAACGCCAGCACGGTCGCGGTACCGTTGAAGTCTTCGACGGTGATCTTTCCCCACTCGGAGTTGTCGCGCCGGGAGATCTGCCGGGCTACGGAGGTGACGACGCAGGGGAGGTCGACCGATTGGCCCGGCCGGTCGGCCAGAGTCAGCGACGAGACGGGTTCGAAGGCCCGTACGACCTCCCTGTAACGATCCAGCGGGTGGCCGGAAATGAAGAAGCCGAGCGCGGCTTTCTCGCGGGCGAGTCGATCCGGCTCCGACCATTCCCGGACGTTCGGCAGAGAGGGGGCGGTCCGGGGGAGCAACGAAGCGTCGCCGAAGAGCGAAGCCTGCCCGGACTCGATCTCGGCCTGCCGCGCCTGGACCTCGCCGTAGGCCGTGTCGAGGCCGGCGAGGAGCTGCGAGCGATGTCCGAAGGCGTCGAGCGCCCCGGCCGCGATCAACGCCTCACAGGCGCGCTTGTTCAGCGCCCGGATGTCGATTCTCTCCAGGAAGTCGAACAGCGAGGTGAAGCGCCCGCTCTCCCGGGCCGCGAGAACCGACTGTACCGCACCGTGCCCGACGCCCTTCACCGCCCCGAGCCCGAACCGGATCTTGCCCTTCGCGGTCACGGTGAACTTCCATCCCGACTCGTTCACGTCCGGCGGTAGGACCTCGAGGCTGTCGTCGAGCTTCGGCACATAGCGGGGCAGGTCCCGGCACGCACCGATGTATTTGACCACGCTGTCGGTGTTGTCGAGCACCGACGAGAGCAGCGCCGCCATGAACTCGGCAGGGTAATGCACCTTGAGCCACGCCGTGTGGTACGAGATCAGGGAGTACGCGGCCGAGTGGCTCAAATTGAAGCCGTAGCGGCCGAACGTCTCGATCTGCTCGGCGAGGTCCTCAGCGACTTTCTGGTCGACGCCACGATCCAGCGCGCGACTCACGAACCTGCCTAGCTCCTTGCGTATGAGCTTCGCGTCCTTCTTCCCGACCGCCTTACGGAGCACGTCGGCTTCCCCGAGCGTGAACCCGGCGAGCTCCGACGCGATGCGCATGACCTGCTCCTGATACACGATCACGCCGTACGTCGGCGCCAGCACGCCCTCGAGGTCCGGGTGCGGGTACGAGACCGCCTGCCGACCCACTTTTCGCTCGATGTAGACGTCCGTCATGCCCGAATCGAGCGGCCCCGGTCGGATCAACGCGTTCGTCGCGACGAGGTCCATGAAGCGGTCGCACCGCATGGCCCTGAGCTTGTCGTTCGCGAGGTTCGACTCGAATTGGAAGATGCCCGCAGTCCCACCCCGGGCCATCATCTTGAAGACGGCCGGGTCGTCGAGGGGAACGTCGTCGATGGAGGCGTACGCCTCTTCGGTGTCCGGGTTCGACAACGAGCCGTACCGTTCCCGGACCATGGCGACCGCGTCGTGGATGACGGTCAGAGTCTTCAGGCCGAGGAAGTCCATCTTCAACATGCCCGCGTCTTCGAGCGCGTTCATGTCGTATTGCGTGACGACCATCGCGTCGTCGCCGTTCCCGTTCTTTCCGGTTTGGACGCTGACCGGCACGTAGTCGTCGATCGGGCCCGGTGCGATGACCACGCCCGCCGCGTGGACCGACGCGTGTCGCGAGAGCCCCTCGAGGGTGATCGAATAGTCGAAGAGCTGACGGTGCCGCTCATCCTGCTCGTAAAGCTCTTTCACTTCCTTGAGTCCGTCGACCGCTTCCTGGACGGTGAAGGCCTGACCGGGTTGGTTCGGGATCAGCTTCGCGATCTTGTCCGTCTCGGAAGGCTCGAAGCCCAAGGCTCGACCGACGTCTCGTATGACGGCGCGGCTCTTCATCGTGCCGAAGGTGATGATCTGGCCGACCGCGTCCTTCCCGTACTTTTGGCGCGTGTACTCGATGACCTCGCCGCGCCGCTCGTAACAAAAGTCGATGTCGATGTCCGGCATCGAGATCCGCTCGGGATTCAGGAACCGCTCGAAGAGCAGGTCGAACTCGAGCGGATCGAGATTCGTGATTCCGAGGGAATAGGCCACGAGCGATCCCGCCGCCGAGCCTCGACCCGGACCCACCGGGATGTCGTTGTCGCGCGCCCAACGGATGAAGTCCTGGGTGATCAGGAAGTAGCCTGCGTAGCCGGTCCCCTTGATGACCCCGATCTCGTAATCGAACCGCTCGCGAACCTCGGGCGGGAGCGGGTCGCCGTAACGCTCTTTGGCTCCCTCGAGCGCGAGGAACTCCAGGTAGTCGTTCTCGTCCGAGTGCTCGGCAGGAAGCGGAAACTCCGGGAGGAAGTACTTCTTTTCGAAGACGAGGTCGACGGAATCCGCGATGGCGAGCGTGTTCTCCACCACGTCAGGTCGCTCGGGAAAGCGTGACGCCATCTCCTGTGCGCTCTTGAAGTACAGGCCCTCGTCGTACTTCATGCGGTTGGGATCGTCGCGGTCCTTTCCGAGGCCGATGCACAGGAGGATGTCGTGCGCCTCGTGATCCTCCGGCTGGAGGAAGTGAGAGTCGTTGGTGACGACGACCGGCAGATCGAGCTCGGTGCCGAGCGTGAAGATCTGCTCGTTCAGCTTCGCTTGGCCGGGCGTGTCGTGCGCTTGGACCTCGAGGTAATAGCGTCCGTCGAAGAGGTTGGCGTACCACTCCGCTGCTTCCTTCGCTCCGCCCCAATTGTCGGCCAGCAGGTGACGGGCCACCTCGCCGGCCATGCACGCCGACGAGACGATGATCCCCTCGTGGTACTTGGCGAGGACCTCGCGGTCCAAACGGGGCTTGTGGTAGAAGCCCTCGGTGAACCCGATCGAGCTCAGCTTCACCAAGTTCTTGTAGCCCTGCATGTCTCGGGCGAGCAGAACCAGGTGGTAGTAGGCCCGCTCACCCTGGCCGGAGCGCGAACGATCGTGCCGGGCGCCGGGCGCTACGTACGCCTCCATCCCGATGATCGGCTTGAGGCCCGCCTTCTTGGCCTGTTTGTGGAAGGTCCAGGCGCCGAACATGCACCCGTGATCGGTGAGCGCGAGACCGGGCATCTCGTGCTCTTTGGCCTTTCGGACGAGGTCACTGATCCGATTCGCGCCGTCGAGGAGCGAGTATTCGGAGTGGGTGTGAAGGTGGACGAAGCTCAAGGAAGTGTGTGCTGCGGGATGGGGGCGAAGACGAGTCTGGAACGTAACCCTGGCAGGGGTCGGCGCCAGGTAGCCACGACCTCCTTCCCGGAGGCTGGCCCGCCTCGCGTGATCTTGTTGCCAAGCCGACATTCGGCATCGTCGTGGGCTTCGGTGATCCTTGGTTCACCCGGCGTGTATCGTTACCCGTGCCGTATCCTTCATACCCCGGGAGATCGGTGTGCGACCGAAGCGATGCACCCGTCCGCTGCGAGGCCGCTGCCCGGCCTGCGCGCTGCGCTCCTACGCGCGGTGGGCGGCCTGCGGCCTCACCCTGATGGCTGCGGCCGAGATCGGCTCCGCTCAGGAGCCGCTGCCGCTTCTGTCGGTCGACCTCGACCTCGCCGATTATGGCCTCCAAAGCGCCGAGGAGCTCCGCCGCGGTCGCGTCTCGGTCGCCTACGCGCCCGAGGGTACTCGCCTGGCGGTCTACTACCTCCGGGATACCCCGATTCCGCCGCGTCCGACGCCTCCTGATCCACCGCCGACGCCGGATCCGGATCCGAGGCCCGAGATCGAGGCTCGGGAGACCGCTCTGTGGGTGTGGTCCACGGCCGAGATCCTGAGAGACGCCGAGGAGCGGTCCACGTTTCTGGATTTCGTGGAATCGCAAGGAATCACGCGGGTCTTCCTCTACCTCGCGGCGAAGGAGGGTGAGCGCGCGTCGGCCGGGTACATCCCTTTCTCGAGCGACGAGATGGGTCCGTTCCTGGCGGAGCTTCGCGCCCGAGGGGCGCTGGCGTATGCGCTCGACGGAGATCGTGACTACGTCCTCGAGGAGAACCACGCCGGCGTCTTTCGCACGATTCGCAGGCTGGTCGAGCACAACCGGTCCGTTTCGCCCGATCAGCGCTTTCACGGCGTCCGGTACGACATCGAGCCGTATCTCGCGTCCGGATTCCAGGGTCTCGCCCGGCAGAAGCTGCTGGACGGCTACGTAACGTTGCTGGCTGGCGTGGCCGAGATCGCGGCAGAAGGGGATCTGCGGGTCGCGGTCGACATCCCCTTGTGGTTCGACGCGCCCGACGAAGAGACGGGCGAGCCGATGCTCGCGACGCTCGAGGGACGGCGAGCACCGCTGATCGAGCACATCATGGCGCTCGTCGACGACATCGCGATCATGGACTATCGCACCGACGCCTTCGGTTCCAACGGCGCGTTGGCTCACGCGTACGACGAGCTTCGCCTCGGCGAGCAAATGGACGTGGACGTGTTCATCGGCGTCGAGACGGTTCGCCTCGTCGACGAAGATCTGCACACCTTCTTCGGTCCCGTGCGTGAGGGGTTACCGACGCACGCGGAGGCCCGCTGGATCGTTTTGGAGGCGTCGGATTCGGGCGCCGTGAGGCTCTGGCTCGTGGATGGCGAGGCGGCGCTTTCCGAGCTCCGAGAGAAGACCGCGGACGCGGACCTCCTTCGTCACTGGCCAGCCGGCCGGCCAACCCGGGTCTCCGCCGACTCCCAGTCTTTCTACAACCACGGCGTCACCAAGATGAGGGACGTGACGGCCGAGATCGTGCGACGGGTGGTGGCCAGCCCCGCGTTCGCCGGGCTGGCCTTCCACGACTACCGCGGGCTGAAACGACTCCTGGACCGGCGGTAGCTTCCCATTTCAGTCCCCGCGCATGGCCTGAACGGGGTCCGTGCGCGTCGCGGATCGTGCGGGAAGGACGCACGCGAGCAGCCCGGTGGCCGCCAAGGTCAGCACGATGCTCCCATAGACCACCGGGTCGTCCGTTTCGACGCCGTAAAGCATGACCCGCATGGACCGGCTCATGACCGCGCCGAGCCCCACGCCGATGAGGATCCCCAACGCGAGCTGGCCGGCACCATTCCCTACCACCATGCGGACCAGCGCGTTGGGCTTCGCGCCCAGCGCCAACCGCACCGCCAGCTCCCGCCGCCGCTGACTCACGCCGAACGCCATGACGCCGTAGAGGCCGACGGCGGCCAGGAAGAGTGCGGCCGCGCCGAAGATGGTGAAGAGCGAGCCGAAGAGGCTGAACGCCCAGGTCGCATCGTCGATCGCTCGCTCGAGCGAGAGCAGATCGTACACGGGCAGGTTCGAGTCCAGTTCCGCGACCAGGGTGCGCACGGACGGCGCGAGCGATTCGGGATCGTCTCGGGTCTTTACCGCGAAGGAGGCGAACGACAGGTCGATGGCCCCGAACGGGAAGAAGGCACGCTCGGGGCGTTCGAGGTCGTCGCCGATTCCGCCCACGTTGCCCCCCACGTGCATGTCGGGGACCACGCCGACCACCCGATGCCATGGGCGCTCGGACCTCGGGAGGCCGAGTTGGAGACGCTCGCCGAGGACCGGTGTGCCGGACAAGTAGGTTTGGGCGAAGCTCTCGTTCACGATCGCGACGGGATCGCCTCCGCCGCGCGCTTCGAGCGGGTCGAACACACGCCCCTGGCTCGGCTCGACGCCCAGGGTCCGGAAGAAATCCGAGGTGACGAAGGACGTGAGAATGACGGGGTGGTCGGCGTCGGTCGGATACGATACGCCCTCCACGCTCATGTAGTACCACCCCCCGCCGAGACCCGGTAGGCTCGACGTCAGCGCGGCCGATTCGATGCCCGGCTGCGCCGTGAGACGCTCTTCGAGTTGGAGGAAGAACTGCTCCCGGGCACTCGGGTCGGGATAGTCGTTTTCGAAGAGACCGAGTCGCCCCGTCAGGACCCGCTCGGTCTCGAAGCCCAGGTCGACGTTGTTCAGGTTGACCACGCTCCGGATCATGAAGCCGGCCGCGATGAGCAGTGCGCACGACACGGCGATCTCGGAGACGACGAGCGCGTGGCTGAGGCGACCCAGACGGAGACTCGACGCGCCCCGGGACTCGTCCTTGAGGTGCTCCCCGATCTTCAGGCTCGATGCCCGAAGCGCGGGTAGCATACCCGCGGCGACCGCGGCCAGCGCGGTGACCGCGAGGCTGAACACGATCACGGGGACGTCCATGCGGAAGTCGATCCAGTACGGCTTGTAGATGTCGGCGACGACGCGCCGGTACGCATCGACCCCCAGCCACGCCATGAAGACCCCCACGGCTCCACCCAGGGTGGCGACCACCAGCGACTCGATGAGCAGTTGCCGGATGACGCGCCAACGTCCGGCGCCGAGCGCCGTACGCACGGCGATCTCCTTCGAGCGTATCGAGGCGCGCGCCATGAGGAGGTTCGCCACGTTCGTGCAGGCGATGAGGAGCACGCCGAACGTGGCTGCGAGCATGACCCAGATGACCGCCTGGATCTCCTGTGGCATGAAGCGGTCGGTGTAGGGGTACGCGATCATGCCGATGCCCCCGTTCGACTCCGGATACGTCTGCTCCAGCCGGGCGGCGACCGTGGAGAGCTCGGCCTGGGCGGCGGACAGTGAAACGCCTTCCCTCAGCCGCCCCACGACGTCGAAGTCCGATCCCTGGCCTCGCTCGAGCGCATTCGCGTCGACCCGGTGGGGGAGCCAGACATCTTCGAGGAAGGGGAATCGGAACCCCTCCGGCATGATTCCCACGATCTCGGTCGAGACCCCATTCACACGGATCATCCGCCCGACGACGCCGGGTTCTCCGGCGAAGCGGTTCTGCCAGACGTGGTGGCCGATGACGATGACCGGATCCGCGTCCGGGCCCTCCTCCTCGGAACGGATCAGCCGTCCCTCGATCGGCTGAATGCCCACCAGATCCAAGAGATTCCCGCTCACGTACGCGCCCGCGAACCGCTCGGGTGGTCCGGCTTCGCCGGCGACGTTCACGGTGCCCTGGTAGAACGCGCCGACGTCCTCGAACGACGTCTGCTGCGCGCGCAGATCCTCGAAGTCGTGGACCGACATCTCCATGTCCGAGATGCCCATCTCGAGGCGGTTCTCGCCGACGTAGACCAGGCGTTCGTGACCGGGGACCGGTACGCCGCGAAGAATCGCGCCGTAGACCGAGCTGAAGGTGTGCGTGGTCAGCGCGACCCCCAGTGCGATCGTGATCACCGCGACCGCGGACAACAGCGGAGTCTTGGCGAGCATGCGTAGGCCGAACCGCACGTCGGTCATCAACGTCGACATCAGCTCCATCACGGCCCCTCCCATCGAGTCGGTATTCGATATGCCCGCCTTCGTCTTCAGCAAGGCGTAACGGGCGCTCAGCGCGAGCGCGTTCTTCCAGAACCAGGCATCCGGGGCGGGCGCGCCCCGGTCGACCAGCTCGTCGTATTCCTCGTACAGGTCGCCGAGAATGCTCAGTCCGACCGTGCCCTCGGGCAGCCACGCGCGCAGGAGGTCGTCGGCTCGCTCCGGAGGCTGTCGCGCGGAGCCGTGTCCCTCGGGGCGGCGTGTGGTCACGCCGTGTCCAGGACCTCGTCCAGCCCGCGCCAGAGATTGACGAGCGCGGCTCGCGACTTGCGGAGCTCGTCCAGACCTTGCGGGGTGACGCGGAAGTGACGCTGCGGCAGTCCGCGGCGCCCTTCGTCGGGCACGCGCGCCTTCCAGGTGAGGAAATTCTTCTTCTCGAGCCGATCGAGCGTCGTGTAGAAGGCACCCTTCGTGACCGTGCGGCCAGCACTGGTCTCCAACTCTCGCCGGACCTGCAGGGCGTTCGCGTCTTCACCGCCCTGAAGGATGGCGAGAAGGACCATTTGCTCGAACTCACCCAGATAACCGTTTCGCGACACGTCGCCTCCAGAGTCTACGATGTCGACCTCATGGTACACTTTGTAGACTGCCCCGGCAATCATCCGCTGACCGCCGCGCCGTCGTCAGGCCTGAAAGCGGCGGACGAAGCGACGGTCGATGACGTCCTTCAACCGACGCACCCACCTGCCCTCGGCGACGTGCCCCCATTTCGTGCCGATGGCCGTGCCGTCTCCGAGGTTCAGGAGCGTGAGGAAGTCGTCTTGGGGCTCGTACTCGACGAGGCGGGATCCCGCCGACGCGGTGAGATTGTGGAAGAGCACCGGAGCCTGCCGGACGGCGTGGACGCCCGCCTTGGGAACGTGCTCGCCCTCGATGGAGGCGCAGTCCCCGGCCGCGAAGATCCTCTCTCGCCCCCGCACCCGAAGCGTCGGGTCGACGGCGAGAAAGCCGTTCCTGTCCACGGGCAGCCCGGTCCGCGCCAAGAGCGGCTGCGGGGCGCTCCCCGTGGCCCACACCGTCAGCGCACTCGGAAATGCCTCGCCGGACTCGAGGTGGACCGTGGTCGCGTCGGCGCCGAGGACGGGGCTCTGCAGTCGCACCTCGACTCCGCGTTTCTCGAGCGCGTGTTGGACGCGTGACGCCACGGACGGCTGGTACCCTGCGAGTAGGCGCGCTCCCCCCTCGACGAGGGTGACGTTCGAACCGCCCCCGACCCTGTCGCGCGTTCGGAGTCGGGCCGCTAGACATGCCGCGAGCTCGATCCCGGCGGCGCCTCCGCCGACCACGACGACGGGTGAGCCGTCGCCGAGTCGGCCGATCCGATCGAGGAGCTCGTCGGGCGGTCGAGCCGGCACCACTGCCTCGCGCACTCCGGGATCGTCGATGCCGGCGAGCGTGGAGCCGACGTCGAGGCTCAGGAGGTCATAAGGGAGGCTGGTGCCATTCTCCAGAAATACCAGCGCTGCGTCGTCGTCGATCTCCGTCACGCGGCCGGCTTCCAGCCTGGCGCCGGCGCGCTCGGCCATCACGCGCGCGTCCAAGACGAGCTCGTCCCGCGTGTATTCGCCCGCCACGAGACCCGGAATCATCCCGGAGTACAGCCCGTCGGAGGAGGCCGTCACGAGGGTCAGGCGAACAGCCGTGGGACCCTTCTCGGCCCACCGTTCGAGCACGAGCGCATGCGCGTGCCCGGACCCGACGAGTACCACACGCGGCTGCACGACGCCGGGTGCGTCCGGAATGCGCGTGCCGAGAGGCTGGAGCGGGTCTGTTACGTCTCGCAGCTGAACGTGTCGAGCAGCGTCTCGAGCTGGATCATGTACTCGTACTTTTCCTTGCCCGGTGCGTAGAGCCACGCGTCGAAGATGTACGTGCGATCCTGCCCGTCGCAGGTCACGATCCGGGTGATCAGCGGACCCCCGGCGGGCCAGCGACGCTCCGGTGGATTTCGCCACTGCGCATTCAACTCGTACGCGGTGTGCCCCTTGAACTGGAAGGTGCGCTCGCTCGAATGATCGAGGACGATCATCTGCGGCTCGGTGTAGTAGCCGTCCTCGAGCTGGTCGCGCCACGCCAGAACCTCGTCTCGCTCGAGCTGGCCGGGCGCCGGTGTCCGCCACGTGACCGCGATCTGCCGGATGAGCTCGGCGGGGTCCGGGTTGTCGTTGCGGAAGATGTAGACCGAGTCCTGGGCCTGCCACCGGTAGACGACGGGCAGATACATGGTGAAGCCTGCCTGCATCGCGAGCGTGTCGGCCAGCGCCGAGTCCACGCCTGAGAAGTACATGCGGTTCCCGGCGTACGCGCGGAACTGCTGGTCGAGCATGTCGCCTACCTGCGTCAGATACGGCGCCAGGTCCTGCGTGCTCCAGCCTTCGTCGAGGAGGACGAGCGTGACCGTCTGGCCCCGTGACCAGACGTCGTACACCTGGTGGAGGCCGTTCTGCGTGATCGGCTCGCGCGCCTCGGCCAGCACCTCCTCGACCCAGGGGTCCGAGCGCGTGCCGACGACGAGCATTTGGCGGAATCGACGGAGTCGGTCCCAGAATTCGGCGAGCGGTTCCTGATACGTGACGGTGAACGCCTTCTCTTCCCGAACCGTGCTGATCCTGGGCTCGAGGTGCTGGTAGACCTCGTCCGAGGCGGCCTCCCACTGCTCCGCCGACATGACCGCGATGATGCTGTTGGCGTCGCCGTAGCCGAGCGGCTTCTCATCGCACGCCGCGAGCGGTAACAGGACGAAGGCCGAAAGAATCGCGAGTCGGAGTCTGTTGGTCATGGTGCCACCTCGGTGGGGAACGCGTCCGTCCAACTTATACGCCCATCGGCGTCGCTTGTGTCGAGTCACCCCGCCAGGGCGCCGAGATTGCGCTCGAGCAGCGCCTCGGGGTCGGGGCCACGCCCCATGAACTCCTCGAAGAGCCGATCCGGGTCGGACGAGTCACCGCGCGACAGGATGGAGTCGACGTATGCGCGGCCGGTCTGCCGATTGAAGATCCCTTCCTCACGGAACCGCGTGAAGGCATCGGCATCGAGAACTTCCGACCACAGGTAACTGTAGTAGCCAGCAGCGTATCCGCCGGCAAACAGATGAGAGAAAGACGTGAGAATGTGGAGCTCGGCGAAGCGGGGATCCGGCGCGAAGTCGGCGAAGCGGGCTCTGCCGAACTCCATGACCTCGTCTCCCTGACGCTCGTCGGTCGCCTCGTCCGGATGGGGGCCCGCCTCCTTGCGCAGCTTCGGCGCGAGCTCCTCGTGCAGAGCGAGGTCCACCGTGCCCAGAGAGAGCTGTCGCATCTGCGCCCACCCCCCCATGAACCGACGTGCCGCGACCATGCGCTCGAAAACTTCCCCTGGCAGCGTCTCGCCGGTCTCGTGATGACGGGCGAAAAGGTCCAACGCTTCGCGCTCCCAGGTCCAGTTCTCCATGAGCTGGCTGGGAAGCTCCACCCAGTCCCAGGCGACGTGGATGCCGGCCCGCGAGGGGATCTCGACCTTCGACGTGCAGTGATGAAGGAGGTGTCCGAACTCGTGGAAGGTCGTCTGTACCTCCCGATGCGTGAGGAGTGCTTCGCCGTCCCCTTCGGGCGGCGTGAAGTTGCCGCACATGACTCCGAGGTGTGGATCGAAGCTCCCGTCGGGGCCGGGGCCGCCCGTGATGAAGTTGTTCATCCAGGCGCCCTGACGCTTCTCCTTGCGCGGGAACCAATCGGTATAGAAGGCGCCGAGCTTCGTGCCGTCCTCCTCGAAGATCTCGTAGAAGCGCACGTCCTCGTGCCACACTTCGTCGATCGGCCGTTCCTCGATTCGGAAGCCGAAGGTGCGTTGGACGATCTCGAACATGCCGGCGAGCACAGGGCCCAGGGGGAAATAGGGCCGTAGCAACTCGTCGTCGATGTCGTAGCGCTCCTTTCGAAGATTCTCCATGACGAAGGAGACATCCCACGGCTGGACTTCGTCGATTCCCAGGGCCCGAGCGTGCGTCATCAGCTCCTCGACGTCCCTCTTCCAGAACGGCCGAGTGCGGCCCACGAGGTCTTCCTCGAACTCCGACGCGCGCGCGCCCGTGCCAGCCATACGATCGGCGAGCACATAGTCCGGGAAATGCGCGTACCCGAGCACATCCGCGATCTCGTCCCGAAGTCTGAGAATCCGCGCGAGGAGTCGACGGTTGTCGAATTCGCCCTCGCGACAGCGGGTGGCGTATGCGGTGAGTATCTCCCGCCGGATCTCACGGTCCTCGCAGTACTTGAGGATCGGCTCGACCGACGGATAGTCCAGCGTCAGCAGCCATCCGTCCGCTCCGTTCTCCTCGGCGCGGGTCCGGTACCTCCGCTTGGCGGCGTCGGGCACGCCCGACAAGCGCTCTTCCTCGTCGACCATGAACTCGTACGCGGCGGTAGCGTCCAGAACGTTCTCGCTGAACTTCTGCTGCAGCTGGGCGAGCTCGACCCGGACGGTTTGCAGATGCTCTTTCGTTTCGCCTGGCAGATCCGCTCCCGCGCGCTCGAAGTCGCGAACCGTCTTGTCCAGGTGCCGTCGCCGGATTCCCGTGAGCTGCGCAGCCTCGTCCGTCGATGCGAACGCCTTGACGCGCCTCCAGAGCCCCTCGTTGAGCGGAATGCTCGACCAGAAGGCCGACATCTCGGGCAGCACCGCGTTGTAGGCGCTTCTCAACTCCGGCGTCTCCGCGACGGCCACGAGATGGCCGACGGGCCCGACACACTCCGCGAGCGTTTCCAGCGCTTCGTCCAGACGCGCGATGGTGTTTTCCCACGTCGGCTCCGAGTCGCCCGCGGCCACCGCGTCGACCTCTGCCTGAGCTTCGGCGAGCGCGGCCCGAATCCCCGGCTCGACATGCTCGGCTCGGATCTCGTGGAACGGGATCCGAAAGGAGCGAGTCAGGAGTGGATTGTTGTCAGCGGGCATCCGGGTGCTCGATCGTGAGGTGGAGAAGACACAAAGGTACTCGGCCCGATCGAGCGTTCCAGGCCGCAGGCCGACTCGTTTGAGTAGCCCGGGACCGGTCCCTATGTTCGGCCAGGCGCAGCCACGGAGCCACAGCGCTACAAAGCCACAGAGCCTCAAGGCGACGATGCATCACGATCATGACCACGGGCACGTTGGCGATCACGGCCACATGCACGGTTCCGGCCATACGCTTCAGCGCGGCGAGATCAGCCGACGGCTGGTGTGGGTGCTCGGGCTCACCGCGGTCTTCACGGTGGCGGAGGTCGTCGGTGGGGTGCTGTCGAACTCGCTCGCGCTCCTGGCGGACGCCGGTCACATGTTCACCGATGTCGCGGCGCTGGCGCTCTCGGTCTTCGCCATGCGCCTCGCAAAGCGGCCTCCGACCCAACGTCGAACCTACGGCTACGCGCGCTTCGAGATTCTCGCTGCGCTCGTCAATGGCGCCGCGCTGCTCCTGATCGCCGGCCTCATCATCGTGGAGGCGTGGCAGCGCCTCCGAGATCCGGTGGTGATCGACGGGGTGGTCATGCTCTCGGTGGCGACGGTGGGGCTCTTGGTCAACGTGGTCGGGGCCGTGCTCCTGCACAGCCACGCGCACACGAATCTCAACGTCCGCGGGGCCTACCTGCACGTCCTCGGTGATTTGTTGGGCTCGGTCGGCGCGATCGTGGCCGGTCTGCTCGTGCTCGGCCTCGGATGGACCATGGCGGACCCCATCATCTCGGTGGTGATCGCGTTGCTGATCCTGTACAGCGCGTGGAACCTCGTTCGAGAGGCCACCGACGTTCTCCTCGAGTCGGCCCCGGCGCACCTGGACATGCCGCGCATCGTCGACGAGCTGGGCTCGATCGACGGCCTGGACGACGTTCACGACCTCCACGTCTGGACCCTCACGAGTGGCTTCGTCGCGCTCTCGGGACACGGCGTCATCGACGACCCGAACGACCACATGCGGATCCTCGGACAGATCCGTGAAAGGATGAGCCGGAGTGGCATCGAACACGTCACGTTCCAACTCGAGCTGAGGACGCTGTACCAGTTGACCGACGAAACTCGTTGACTTGGAGTTGTCCGTTTCTATTTTCGCGACAATGGGCTCCGACAGTCGGCCATGAGGGTCGGCCTCGTCGGAGTCGTTTGCTACGGAGGCAGGGAGATGACCCGGTCGGATGTGCTCGAAGGCCTCGAGCTCGAAACCTCGATTCTCGCGGTCGACGAGGACGACGTCGAAGAGGAGGCTGAGGTCGACGGCGAGGAGTGGGAAGACGACGAGGAATGGGAAGACGACGACTGGGAAGACGACGACGATGACGACGATGACGACGACGACGACGGGGACGACGACGGGGGCGACGACGACGACGACCTGGAGGAGTGGGAAGAAGACGACGACCTCTGGTAGCCGGCGGCCGAACTCTTCGGCCGCCCCGTCATTTCACTCGTAGTAGCTCAGCCGGGCCGACAGCGAGGTCCGGGGGTCGAGAGGATGTGCGTCTGGCCCACATCGAACGGTGGCCACACCTTTCGCGACCCTCGAAGCCGATCCTCCACGCCGGAAGCACCCGATGCACGTAGCTCGTGTCTCTCGCCCTCTCCCCGCGGAGCGCGCGCGGGCCCGCCGCGCCGTGTCGCACGCTCGACTCGTGATCGTCGCTGGGCTCGCGTTCGCGTCGCCGTTGGCGGCCAGCCCGCTCCACGCGCAGGTCCCGACGCCCGAATCGGTGCTCGGATTCCCGGTCGGCGCCGACTTCGAGCTGGCGACGTACGAACAATCGCTCGCGTATTTCCAGCGGCTGGACGCGGCATCCGACCGGGTGGAGCTCCGCGAGATCGGGAGCACCAGCTTCGGCCGGCCCTGGTACATCGCCCTGATCTCGTCTGAGGAGAACCTCCGCGACGCCGAGCGCTACAGGGAGATCGCGCGGCGCCTGGCGTACCCCGAGCCGGGGATGACCGACGCCGACGCGCGCGCCTTGGCCGCCGAAGGCAAGGCGATCGTGCACATCGACGGTGGCCTGCACGCCTCGGAGGTGGCGCACGCGCAGCACACCATCCAGCTGGCCTACGACCTCGTGACGGGAGACGACGATCCGGAGATCCGACAGATCCTGGACGACGTCATTCTGGTGCTCTGGTTCAGCATCAATCCGGACGGCCAGACGATGGTCTCGGACTGGTACTACTCGAACCTCGGAACGCCGTACGAGGTCGCCTCGACCCCATTCCTCTACCAGAAATACATCGGGCACGACAACAACCGCGACGGCTACATGATCAATCAGATCGAATCGCGGGTGGTGACGCGGGTCGACCGGCATTGGGAGCCGCAGATCATCTACAACCACCACCAGTCGTCGCCCTTCCCGACCCGGATCTGGATTCCGCCGTTCGCCGAGCCGATCAGCCCGAACGTGCATCCGCTCATGTGGCGGACGGTGAACCTGATCGGAATGTCCATGGCCCAGGCGCTCGAGGAGCGCGGACAGAAGGGCGCGGTGCACATGGGCAGCGGGTTCGACAACTGGTACCCGGGCTTCATGGACCACGCGAACAACTTCCACAACGTCGCGTCGTTCCTGACCGAGACGGCGCTCTATCGTTACGCCACGCCGCACTTCTATACGATCGGCGATTTCCCGCAGGATCAGAGGGACCTGAGGCCTCAGTCGCTCTACGCGTCTCCGTGGGAGGGGGGCTGGTGGCGCGTCGGCGACGCCGTCGACTACATGATCACCGCGTCGATCTCGGTCTTGGACGTGGCCGCCAAGTACAAGGAAGATCTGCTCTTCAACCGCTATCAGGCGGCGCGTGACGTCACCGAGCAATACCGGTCCGCGCCACCCTATGCGTTCTTCATTCCTCAGGACCAGCGTGATCCGGTGGCCGCGGTCGAGATGCTACGGCGCCTGGCGTTCAACGGGATCGACGTCCACCGCCTCTCGGCGCCCGTGACCTTCGACGGCGTCACGCACGCGGCCGGGACGTGGGTCATCGCGATGGACCAGCCGAACGCGAACTTCGTCCGGCAGCTCTTCGCCGTGCAGGACTATCCCGACCTGCGCGAGTATCCCGAGGGTCCGCCGGAGCAGCCGTACGACGTGTCGGGATGGACGCTGCCGTACCAGTTCGACGTACGGGTCGTAGAGGCGCGGACGCCTCTAGGTGCCGACGTGCGCGGCGCCCTCGAGATGATCCAGGCCGAGGCGCTCCCGTGGAACGCCGAGGGAGACGCGCAGCCGTGGGACTCGCCCCCTGGTGTGGGGTTCGACAGCCATCCGGTAGCCCGTGGCATCGTCCCGCCCGAGGGCCGCATCTCGGGAGGCGGCGGCGCGCTGGTGCTGGATGCCGCGGAGAACAACGGCTACAAGGCGCTCAGTCGGGCGTGGGCGGAAGGCGCACGAGTCGGCTTCCGTCCCGGCGCCGCGGCCACGGAAGAGGGCGAGGCCGGCACATCGGGAGCCTGGACGATCGAGGGGCTGTCGGGTGCGCAGCGCGGCGCGTTGGTTTCGGAGCTCCGATTGCAGGCGTCGGCGGGCTCCGCCGGAAGCCCCGTCGCCCGGCCGCGCGTCGGACTTTACCGGCCGTGGAATGCCTCGATGGACGAGGGCTGGACGCGCTGGTTGTTCGAGATGTACGAGGTGGGGTTCGCGAGCTTGAGGAACGCGGATGTTCGCGCGGGTGAGCTCCGCGCTCGATACGACGTGATCGTGCTCGCCGACATCGGGGCGAGGAGCATCGTCGAAGGTTTCGCGAAGGGTTCGGTACCGGCGCGGTACGAGGGCGGCATCGGCCAGGAGGGGGTGCGGGCGCTCGAGGCGTTCGTGCGCGCCGGTGGGACGCTCGTGACGATCAACGGCTCGAGCCAGTTCGCGATCGACAACCTCCACCTCCCGGTGCGCAACGTGGTGCGCGAGGTCGAGCGCGAGGAGTACTTCGTCGGCGGGGCGATCGTGGAGTTGCTGGTCGACCCCTCACACCCGGTCATGAGCGGGATGCCGGAGCGCGCGAAGGTGTTCGTCGGGTCGAGCCCGGTCTTCACTACGGAGGAGGGCTTCGAGGGACGAGTGTTCGCGAAGTACCCGGAGAACGGATCGCCTCTTCTGTCCGGCTACTTCCTCGGCGAGGAGCTCGTGAACGGATACGGGGCCGCGGTCGAGGTCGAGCACGGGCAGGGCCGGGTCGTGCTGCTCGGCATGCGGCCGCAGTGGAGGGGCCAGCCGTTCGGCACCTTCAAGGTCCTCTTCAACGCGGCGCTCTACTCCGGGGCCGTCGCCTCCCAGGCGCCGGACAATCCGGGCTTCTGGACCGCGCCTGAGGAAGAGGAAGCGGAGGGCGAGAACGGCAGCGGGAACGGACGTTGATCGAAGGCTCGATGAAACACTCCGCACCCGGGGCGGGGTAAGGCTCAGCATGTTCCCCATGACGCCGTGGGTGACGAGGCTCCTCGTTGCGAACCTCGTCGTCTTCATCGTGATCCAGACGAGTCCCGGTCTTTACCGCGACCTCGCGTTCATCCCGCAGGTGGCTCTGTTCCGCCCGTGGACCGTGGTCACGTACATGTTCCTGCACGCCGACTTCGGGCACCTCTTCTTCAACATGATCGGGGTCTTCTTCTTCGGTCCCCGGCTCGAGATGAAGCTCGGCGGTTCGGCGTTCATGCGCTTCTACCTCTTCTCGGGCATCGGCGGCGCACTGTTCCAGACCGTCTTCGCGACCGCGGCGCCGATGGTCGGAGCCTCGGCGGGCGTGTACGCGGTCTTGGTCGGCTTCGCGTACTACTGGCCGCGGGAGACGATCCTGCTCTTCCCGATCCCGATCCCGATCCAGGCGTGGATCCTGGTCTCGGCCTACGTCTTCATGTCGATCTTCAACGGCGTGACCGGTTCGTCGAGCGGGGTCGCCCACTTCGCCCACCTGGGGGGAGCCGTCGTGGGCTTCCTCTTCCTGAAGTGGCTCGAATGGCGGCGCGGCTCGGCGAAGCGGGGCTTTCAGACCAAGTTGAAGCCGGAGAAGACCAATCGGGGCTTCGTCGGAGACCGCAACGCGATGGCCCGATGGAAGGGGATTTCTGTCAACGCCCTCCACGAGCTCAATCGTGAAGAGGTGGAGCGGCTTCTCGACAAGGTCAAAGCGGACGGTCCGAGCAGTCTGAGCGAGTCGGAGCGGGAATTCCTCGACCGGATGGCGACGCGCTGAGTCGTTATCCGATTCCGGCGCGTCTGCACCGGATCGAGCAGAGCATCAAACGGAGTCGGTTCGTCACGACGCTCGCGCACGCGCCGGACGCCGATGCCGCGCACGCCTTCGTGGCCGCCGTCCGCGACGAGTTTCCGGACGCGACGCACAACTGCTGGGCGTTCGTGGCCGGTCCGCCCGGGAGCACCGCGCACATCGGGATGAGCGACGACGGGGAGCCGCACGGTACGGCCGGTCGGCCCATGCTCACGGCCCTACTCCACGCAGACGTCGGCGAGATCGTGGCGGTGTGCACGCGCTATTACGGCGGCGTGAAGCTCGGAACGGGAGGGCTGGCCCGAGCGTACGCGGGTGGCGTCGTGGCCGCGCTGGAATCGTTGCCGACCGAGGAGCGAGTCGACCGGGTCGAGGTGCGCCTGGTGGTCGGATATCCGGATGTCGACGGCGTGCAGCGGCTCGTCCAGCAGATGGAGCTCGTGGTGCTGGACGAGGCCTACGGGTCGGAGGTCCGGTGCTTGCTCGGGGTTCCGGACGACGACGTGGGGGAGCTGCGACGGCGGGTGGCGGACCTCACCGCGGGCCGCGGGCGCGTGGAGCGCATC
>Ga0224512_10000336_pt1 | contig 50587 bp, 48 predicted proteins | sample SF_May12_sed_USG_4_FD_169103 | JGI IMG/M metagenome (GOLD analysis project Ga0224512, IMG submission 169103) | Sediment microbial communities from San Francisco Bay, California, United States - SF_May12_sed_USGS_13 | ecosystem: Environmental > Aquatic > Marine > Sediment | place: USA...
CCGGCAAGGTCACGGCCATCGAGCAGGATCCGGCCACTGGTCAGCGGCTCGAGACCGGCGATGGCCCGAAGCAGGGTCGACTTTCCCGATCCGCTGGGACCGACGACGGCCAGTTTCTCGCCCGCGACGACCTCGAGATCGACACCATCGACGACGGTCCGGTCGCCATAGGCAACGCTGACGTCCTCAAGGACGAGCTTCATCGCGCTCTCGATCGCAGTTGGGCCGGTCACAGAGGGGCCGGTCACAGCAGTGTCACTCCCGGCGATCGGCGCCGTTCGAGCACCGCGGCCAACAAGGCAACCAGGAGGCCGACGACCACGCTCAACGCCAGCGCCTGGCCGCGCAGAGCCGCCCCCGGGGTCGACAACAACCGGAAGATGGCGAGCGGCGCGGTGAACGAGGCCTCGCCCCGGGCCAGGAACGACGTCGCACCGAACTCACCCAGGCTGACGGCGGCGGCAAATCCGGCACCGGTGAAGGCGGCCCGGCGGGCGATCGGCCAGTCGATCGTGCGCCACACGACGGTCGGCGACGCCCCCAGGACACCGGCCGCCTCACGAACCCGGGGTCCGATCGCTCGGATCGTCGGCACCATGGCGGCCACCACAAACGGTAGGCCGACCACGGCGTGAGCCAGCGGAACCAGCCAGATCGACTGACGGAGGTCGAAGGCCGCGAAGCCGACCAGATAGCCGAATCCGAGGGTCACCGCCGACACCCCGAGCGGTACGAATGTCATCGCCTCCAGCACCCGGCCGATCCGCCCACCCGACGTCACGGCGATCGATGCCGACACCCCGACCACCAGCGCAACCACGGCGGCACCGAGTGCGAACAGCAGCGAGTTGCCGAGCGCGGCGAGAGCAGACGTCGGCAGGAGGTCGACCCGTTCGGCCAGAGCCCGGTAGTGGATCAGACTGAAGCGACCGTCGGCGCTCAGCGAACCGGCCACCAGCAAGCCCACCGGGAAACCCTGGACCGCCGCAACCAGAGCAACGACAGAAGCCAGGTACCAACGCAGCGGGCCTCGCACCACCGTCGTGGTCGGGACCCGATTCGACGTCACACCGAACCGGCGTTGAAATCGCGACGTCAAAACCGAAAGCAGGACGACGACGACGATCTGCAGCCCGGCCAACACCGCAGCGGTGTCGAATTCGGCCCGGGCGATGGCGTAGCGGTAGATCTCCGTCTCGATCGTGGCCGTCCGTAGGCCGCCCAGGATCCGGATGACGCCGAAGCTGGTGAAGGAGAACAGGAACACCACGAGAGCGGCCCCGAGGATGGCCGGACGGAGCTGGCGAAGCGTGATCGATCGCCAGGCCTCCAGGCGGCCGGCGCCGAGGACCCGGGCCGCTTCGACCTGCCGATGGTCGAGCCCGGCCCAGTAGCCGCCGACCAGGCGGGCCACGACCGCCAGGTTGAAGAAGCTGTGGGCGTACAGGATGGCGAGTAGCGAGACACCGGAGCCGGTGCTCGTCGCCGGGCGCAGACCGAACCGGTCGAACACGGCGTCGATGGCGGCGGCGACCACGACCGTCGGCAGCACGAACGGCACCACGACGGCGGCCCGCAGAACCGCCTTGCCCCGGAATCGGAAGCGGGCCAACAGATGGGCGACCGGCAGACCCAGTACCACGGTGACGGCCGCCGACAACGCCGCCTGGAGCAACGTGAAGCCGACAACCGACCGCACCGAGGAGCGGGTCAGAACCCTGACGACATCTGCGGGCCCGACCCCGGCCAGACTCCTGACCAGGACCGCCACCAGCGGCCAGACGACCATCACGGCGATGAACAGACCGGCCACGGCCGCAGTTGCGAGGGTCCAGCGAGGACGACGAAGGGCCACGGTCGACGGCGGTTCGCCCGCTACCGAAGAACGATCTCGGCCCACTCTTCGGTCCACCGGGATCGGTTCTCCTCGATCTCGGCCGGGCTGAGAATCAACGGATCGTCGACCTCGGTCGCCCACTCCACGAACGAGGGCGGAGGTTCGAGGGTCGAGTTGGCCGGGAAAACGAACATGTTGAGCGGGATGTCGGCCTGAAACGTCTCGGACAGCATGAAGTCGATGAGCGCGCCTGCCGCCTCGGGATTCTCCGTACCGGCCAGCACACCGGCGAACTCGATCTGGCGGAAGCAACTGTCGGCGACAACACCGGTCGGGGGCTCTTCGATGTCGCTGGTGGCGAAGACCATCTCCGCCACCGGGCTGGTGGCGTACGAGGTCACGATCGCCTTGTCACCACCGCCGGCCACGAACTCACCATAATAGGCGTCGGTCCAGCCGCTGGTCACCGTCACCCCGCCGTCGGCCAGCTGCCGCCAGTAGTCCTGCCAGCCGTCGGGACCGTAGGTGGCGATCGTGGCCAGCAGGAAGGCGAAGCCGGGCGACGACGCCTCCGGATCCATGGTGACGAAGGTGGAGGCGAACTCCGGCCGGGTCAGGTCGGCCATGCCGGCCGGGGGGTCACCGTCGAGGGCGTCCTTCCAATAGTTCAAGCACACGTCGCCGTAGTCGATCGGGGTGACACGGTTCTCCGGGTCGAGTTCGAGATCGTCGGGAACGTCCGCCAGCCCGGCGGACTCGTAGGCCGTGAAGATATCGGCGTCGAGCGCCCGCTGGAGGAAGGTGTTGTCGACCCCGAACAGCACGTCGGCCTCGGGTTGCCCGGCGGTCAGGATGGCCCGCGACACCAGCTCACCGGCGTCACCGGCATTCACCACCTCGACGTCGATACCGGTTTCGAGGGTGAAGTTGTCGAACAGACCGTCGCTCACCGAGAACGAGTCGTGGGTGAGGAGCCGGACCGTTGCGCCGGGCTCGATCGCCTCGGGCGTCTCGACGTCGGGTTCGGTGGTTTCCGCCTCGTCGGCAGCCTCCGCCGCCTCCGGGGTCTCGGTCGTCTCGCCGGCCGCTTGATCGACCTCGCTCGAGGTCTCGTCGTCGCCACCGCCGCATCCGGCCACCAGGAACACGAACGCGACCGTCAGAGCGGTCGCGATGGTCGGAAACAGAGCTCGTCTTGAGGGCTTCATCATGATTGCTCCCTTTCGCTGGCATTACCCAGATCAGGTTCTGCGGGTCGACGGCCGGTGTGCCGTCCTCTCAGCCCGGTCGTATCCGAGCTCCCCGGTATGGTTGTCCACCAGTGTAGGGGCACACTGTTCCCATGACTCCGGCAGTCGTGATGCTCGAGAAGGCCAACGTCGAGCACGAGGTGCGAGCCTACGAGCACGATCCGACCACCGATTCCTACGGCAAGGAAGCGGTCGAAGCCCTGGGCCTCGATCCGTCGACCGTTTTCAAGACCCTGCTGGCCGTCGTGGACGGTACCGAAACCGTGGTCGCCGTCGTACCGGTCGCCAGCCGCCTCGACCTCAAGGCCCTGGCCAAGGCGGCCGGCGGCAAAAAGGGGGCCATGGCCGACCCGGCCGACGCCGAACGCCTCACCGGTTATGTCGTCGGCGGGATCTCACCGCTGGGTCAACGTCGGCGCCTCCGCACCTTCATCGACACCTCGGCCGAGGCCCAGGACCACATCCACGTGAGCGCCGGCCGGCGCGGACTCGAGGTCAGACTGGCACCGGGTGAGCTGTGCCGGCTTCTGTCGGCCCGCTTCGTCGCCGTTGCCGCCGATTGACGTGCTGCTCAGTCCCTGAGGAGGTATCGAGCACCCGGGCCCTCGGCGGCGGCCTCATCGTCAGGATTGAACAGGGCACAGTTCTCGAGGCTGAGACAACCGCAACCGATGCAGGACGCGATCTCGGTGAGGCTGAGCCCGACACTCTGGGCGGCCCGAATGAACGCCACCCTGCGGAGCACGTCGCGGGCATAACGTCGCTGTCCGCCGTCGGTGCGACGGGACTGGATGAGCCCTTTGTCCTCGTAGAACCGGAGGGCGGAGGTTGTGATCCCGATGCGGGCCGCTGCCTCGCCGATCGTCAGCTCATCGGCCAGCGGCTGAGGCTCCGAACCGGCCATCGACGACCCAGGTCAACCGACCAGCGGCCGGATCACGGGACCGTCGGCCGAGTCCTCGACCACCCAGCCGGCCTCCGTGAGCTGTTCGCGTATCGTGTCCGCCCGGTCGAAGTTGCGAGCCGCCCGCGCCTCCTGACGCTCAGCGGCCAGCGCGACAATCTCGGCCGGAACGGAACCGCCGTCGCGCCTCAGCTCGAGCCCCAGCACTTCGGCGATAGCGGTCGCGGTTGCGGCCGCGACGGCCGCGACGGTGTCGTCGCCACCGTCGAGGGCGGTGTTGGCCTCCCGAACCTGGCGGAACAACAGGTCGACGGCCTTGGCGGTGTCGAGATCGTTGCCCATCGCCTCGCCGAAGGCGGCCATGACCGATTCGTCGGGCGTCGCGTCGAGGCCGGCTGTGCGCCGGGCAAACCCGTCGAGACGGTCGACGGCGGCCGCGGCCTGCTTCAGTGTGGTGTCGGTAACCTCGATCGGCGACCGGTAGTGCGACTGCAGGATGAGGAGCCGGTACGCCCGGGCGTCGTACTCGTCGACCAGGTCGAGCAGATTCTTCACATTGCCCAGTGACTTCGACATCTTCTCGCCCTCGAGCTCGACGAAGCCGTTGTGCATCCAGTGACGGGCGAAGTCGGCCCCCAACGCGACCGCCTGAGCCCGCTCGTTCTCATGATGGGGAAACGTGAGATCCATGCCACCGGTATGCAGATCGAACCCCTCACCCAGCAGACCGAGGCTCATCACCACGCACTCGGTGTGCCAACCCGGCCGCCCGTCCCCCCACGGCGAGGGCCAGTGAGGTTCGCCGGGCTTGGCGAACTTCCACAACGCGAAGTCAGCCGGGTGGCGCTTCTCCGTACCGACGATCTCGCGGTCGCCGCCACCGGCCCGCATGTCGTCGAGGTTCTGGTGGGCCAGCAGGCCGTAACCCTCGACACACTCGACCGACAGGTAGATCCCGTCGGAGGTGACGTACGCCTTGTCATCGGCAATGAGCCGACCGATCAGATCGACCATCTCGTCGACGTAGTCGGTGGCATGCGGCGTGTGGTCGGGTCGAAGGACGTTGAGGGCATCCATCGCCTGCCACCAGATGGCCTCGCACTTCACCGCTATGTCGGCCCAGTCCCGGCCTTCGCGGTTGGCCCGATTGATGATCTGGTCGTCGATGTCGGTGACGTTGGACACGAAGGTCACGTCATAGCTGGCCCAGATCAGGTACCGGCGGAGGATGTCGAAGGTCAGCGCCATGCGGCCGTGGCCGATGTGGGGCGGCCCGTACACGGTTGGTCCGCACACGTAGATCGACACCTTTCCCTCGTCCCGCATGTCGAGCGGAACGACCTCCTGGAGCGCAGAGTCGTAGATGCTGACCATGGAGGACACACTACCTTGCCTCCACCGCTGTCACAGCCAATTCCCAGCCCTCGGGCGGCCCGATCGGTGCCGGGTGCGTGCCCGACCGGAGGTCCCTCTACCCTTGGTCCGGTGATGGGCCGGCGACCGCGACGTTCCGAGGTTCGGACCGGCCGAACCACGCTGGTCGCGATCTCGATTCTGCTGTCAATCCTCCTGTTGTCGGGGGCTGTCGGTTGCTCAACACACGACGGTCGACGGTCGATCGATGTGTATGCGGCCTCGTCGTTGGCCGACATCATGGAGTTGGTCGAGGAAGGTTATGAGCGCGACAACCCGGAGGTGGATCTTCGCATGAACCTGGCCGGGACCAACGCCCTGGTGCGACAGGTCAACAGCGGTGCCGACGCGGCGATACTCGTCGCGGCCGACGCCTCATTCCTCGACGATCTCCTCGATCCACCGGCGGCTCCCCCCGTGCCCCTGGCGACGAACGAATTGACCCTCGCGGTGCCGGTCGACAATCCGGCCGGGATCGACGGACCCGAGGATCTCAGCACCGAGGGAGTTCTGACCGCCCGATGCGCCACCGGGGTTCCCTGCGGTGACGCCACCGACGCCTATCTTGCGACCAACGGCTTCGCCATCTCCCGGTTCACCGAGGAGGCCAACGTGCGCTCGGTGCTGGCCAAGGTGTCCACCGGTGAGGTCGATGCGGGCTTCGTCTACCGAACCGACACGGAGGCCACCGATGCGGTCGTCGAGATCCCGCTCTCCGATGCCCCTCGGGTCACGGTGACCATGGCCCGACTCGATGACGGCGAGTCGACCACCGACCTGGCCCGCTATCTCCGCTCCGACGAGGTGGCGGATCTGTTCGCCCGACTCGGTTTCGGGCCGGTCGACGGCCTTGCGGCCGGTGGCGGCGGTTGATTCGGTGACCGCGCTTCGTCGACCGCCGACGGCGGTCCTGGTGGCGGCCGGCGTCGGGGTCCTGCTGTTCGCCATCCCGGTGATCGCGCTCCTGGCCGACGCCCCCTGGTCGACGCTGTTCACCCAGTTCACCGCCCCGGAAACACTCACCGCCGGACGAGTGTCGGTCATCGTCAGCCTGGCCGCCACGGCCCTCGCCGTGCTGCTCGGCGTCCCGATGGCCTTCGCCCTGGCCAACATGGACTTCTGGGGCAAACCGATCGTTCGCACCATCATCACCGTGCCCCTCGTTCTGCCGCCGGTCGTGACCGGCGTGGCCCTCACCTCCGCGTTCGGGCGTCGCACGTTGTTCGGCGAGCTCACCGGCATCGGTCTGACGTCGACGATGGCGGGGGCCGTTCTCGCCGCTGCCGTCGTCGCCACCCCGTTTCTCGTTCTGACGGTCGAAGGAACGCTGCGCTCGACCGATCCCGGCTACGAACAACTGGCCGCCACACTCGGTGCGGGTCCGCTGGCCCGTTGGTGGCGGATCAGCCTGCCCCTCGCCCGACCCGGTGTCCTGGCCGGCGCCATCCTGGCCTGGGCCCGGGCCCTCGGCGAGTTCGGCGCCACCATCACGTTCGCCGGCAACACCGAGGGGTCGACCCAGACCCTGCCACTGGAGATTGCACTCGCTCTCGAAAACCCCGACACCCAGGATCGTGCGGTGGCCGTCAGCATCCTGATGCTGATCGTGTCGCTCACCGTGCTGATCACGCTGCGCGACCGGTGGATTCCCAGACGATGACCTCCGGACTCGCCGCCGATCTCACGGCCGATGTCGGCGTCTTCTCACTCGCCGCCACAGTGAAGGCGGGGGTCGGGGACACCATCGCCGTCGTCGGGCCCAACGGCTCGGGCAAGACCACGATGTTGAACGTGTTGGCCGGAATCGTGCCCCTGACCGCCGGCGAGATCGTGCTCAACGGCGCCGTGTGGGACCGCCCCGCTGACGGGATCCGGCTGACACCGGAACAGCGTGACCTGGCCCTGGTGCCGCAGAACGCCTTGCTGTTCCCTCACCTGAGCGTCATCGACAATGTGGCCTTCGGCCTTCGCTATCGCAGCCGGGGGCGGTCACGCCGAGCCCAGCGGAATCAGGCTCACGAGGCACTGGAGGCGGCCGGCCTCGAACAGCTCGCCGATCGCAAACCCCACCAGCTCTCCGGTGGGCAGCGGCAGCGGGTGGCGATCGCCCGAGCGGTCGTAACCCGTCCGTCACTTTTGCTGCTGGATGAGCCCCTGTCGAACGTCGACGCAGCCAACCGCCATCAGCTTCGGCACACGATCGATCGGCTGCGGCCGCCGGGTCAGATCCAGATCGTCGTCACCCATGGACGGCTCCACGCCATGACCGCGGATCAGGTCGTGGCCCTCGAACACGGCCGGGTGGTCGCCACCGGAACGGCCGAGGAACTGGGCCGGCAGGAGAAAATCGGATGGCTCCGCGACATGCTCGGACCCGCAGACTAAAACCGAGGAGGGAATCGCGTTACATTTTCCGCCTGCTCTCCAACAAGTAAGCGGGTCCGAACGCGATCCCCTCCGGAATGGCAACGGGTTCGAAGCGGCAAGGCTGGAACACTGTTGCCGAACAGTCACCCTCTCAGTTCGCCACCCCTGCCGTCAAGGGTCAATCCACCTGGTGTTACGAACGTGCGAACACCGGCTCATCCGACAAGCGACCAGCGTGACGAGATCGTGCCCTGCCGCCCGTCGCCCTCCGCCCCCTCCGGGTTCGCCGCTGTGACCCGATCGGCCCGTTGCAGCGCCAGGAGGTGGGAGAACACCGAGTTGGCGGCCGCCCGCCACAGACGCTTGTCGACGTCACGGTACATGTCGGGTACCAGGTCCTTGATAGTGCTCGGCGCCTCGGCCAGGCGATCGACGATCTGTCGTTCCCTGCCTCGACGGTGCTCGATGAAGCTGCGGACATAGGCCTGCGGGTTGTCGATGGCCGGACCGTGAGTGGGCCAGTACCGAAGGTCATCGCGGGCGAGGAGCTTCTCGAGGCTGGCCAGATAGTCGAACAGATCACCGTCCGGCGGCGAGATGACCGACGTCGCCCACCCCATCACGTGATCCCCGGTGAACAGCAGCGACTCCTCCCGCAACCCGTAGCAGACGTGGTTGGACGTGTGGCCGGGGGTGTGGACCACGTCGATCGTCCAGCCCGGCCCGGAGATGACATCACCGTCACCGACCACGACATCGGGCACGAAATCGGGATCGGGGCCCTCTCGTTTCAGCTCGTCGGGCGTGTCGGCCCACGCCTTCTCGAAGGTCTCCTTCTCCTGCTCGGTGAAGTACTCGTCGAACGAGATCCGATCGAGCGCGTCCGCTTGAGGGATCGGGCCGTGGGGGCCGAACCCGTGAGTCGGGGAGTCGGTTCGGGACTGCATCGACGGCACGCCGGCGGTGTGATCGGTATGGGTGTGCGTGATGAGCAGATGGCTGACCCGCTCATCGGGCCCGAGGGCGGCCTCGACGGCGTCGAGATGGGTGTCGAGGTCGGGGCCCGGGTCGATCACCGCCACCTGCCCCCGGCCGACGATGTAGACACCGGTTCCGGTGAAGGTGAACGGGTTGGGGTTCTCCGCCACCACCCGGCGGACCAGGGGGGACAGCTCGACCACCTCCCGGTAGCGGGGTTCGAAGTCGGTGTTGAACTCGATGGCCATGAACGCCTTTCCGTGCCTTGAACTCGTCGATCGGGTCGCCTACAGCGGACCGTCGGGATCGAGTATTCCAGTGAACAGGAGCCGGCCGGTCCGGTCCACCTCGGCCCGGTATCGGCGTCGGGCTCCGATGACCGTCACCGATCCGTCGTCGGCGACCTCGATCTCGAACGGCGAGCCGATGGCTGCGGCCACGGCGATCCGGTTGTCCTCCAGCGACTCGACGAGCCCGGCCACACCACGCCGTTCAACCACATCGATGTCGAGCTCCACCCAGTCCTGGTCGCCGACCCCGAAGAACGACATCGTTTCCGGCCCCTCTCCTGTCGATCAGTTCCGGTGTTCCGGCTCGCCGCCCGGCTCGGCGCCCGGTTCGCCGCCGGACTCGAGCTTGACGAAAGCCTCCTGGAGCCATGCCGGCGGTCGGGTCGGCCGGCCCCGTTCGTCGGTGACCGCGATCGTGATGTCGCCCTCGACCAGGACCACCTCACCACAGTCGTCGTCGGGCCGCACCACTCGCTGTCGCCAGATGTGGCTCGCCCGACGGGATTCGCCGAGAAAGGTCACCACCTCGAGATGGTCGCCGGCCGTTGCCGGTCGGATGAAGCGGACTTCGGCCTTGGTGATCACGAGCTGGATGCCATCGGCGGCGAGCTGCTGGATCGGGATTCCGGCCCGTTCCAGTGCGTCGGTTCGCCCGTACTCGAAGTAGGTCAGATACACGGCGTGGTTGACGTGCATGTACGGATCGATCTCGTTGAACCGCACCCGCAGCGGTGTTCGGAAGGCCATAGACCACTCACCATAGGTGCTGGCCCGACAGCATCGCATCCCTGCGGTGGTTCGAGCCACGGCGCGACGGCCCGGAGTGCAACCTCAGCGCGCGCGACCAAGGCTAAGGTGGGCCCACCGTGACCGACCACATCACCCTCACTTCCCTTGCCCATCGAGGCCGGGACCGGGCGGAACGTGTCATGACGTTCGTGCGGTCCAATTCGTCGGTGATCGGGGCGTTCCTCGTTATCGGCGGTCTCTTCCTCGCTCATCGCTACATCGGCGCCTGGTTGACCGACGCGTCGGTCGTCGACGAGTCCGACATCCCGCCTGTGGCGGCGGCGCCCGCCATCGAAACCGAGGCGACCGGGAGCTGCGAACCTTGGCTGCTCACGTTCTCCGACGAATTCGACGCCGATGGAATCGACGACGACCGATGGATCGTCTTCGACAGCCCGGACCGCAACGGCAACGGCGTCCGGCGGCCCGAGGCCATCACGGTCGCGGACGGCCTGCTGGTCATCACGGGCGGCCTTGTCGAGAACGAGGTCGTCGCCGGTGCGATGGCCTCCCGCCACCAGCAGCTGTACGGGCGCTTCGAGGCCAGGGTCCGCACGGAGACCGACCCGAGCGAGACCATGAGCGGCCTCGTTGCCACCTGGCCGGCCGGCAACGAGCACCCGGAGGGCGGGGAAAACGTTCTCTACGACACGCTGACCTCATCAAATCGAGAGCCGTTCTACAGCTACATCCACCATCCCGACTCGACCCGGGAGGAGATCGTGCACAACACCGGTGGCGAGGAGTGGCACGAGCTGGCAATGGAGTGGACGCCCGACGCCGTCACGATACTTCGTGACGGGGAGATCGTGGGAACGGTGACCGAGCCCGACGCCATCGCGGGCACGCCCCATGTCGTGACCCTCCAACTGGTGGCCAACCGGGCCGAGATGGGCGAGAACGTCGTGCGGATGTTCGTCGACTGGGTGAGGGTCTACCGGGCCAACGAGCCGCCGCCGGCCGGCTGCTGAGTCTCGCCGGCCGACCGTTCGTCGATCAGCCGTTGGCGACCGAATCGGCGTGCCTAGACTCGAATGGGCGACGGACCGCAACGTCGGTCACCGAACCGTCCACGGACGAACCACCTAAGCACATTCATCGACACCATCCAAGAACGAGGTACCTCATGACTCTCGCCGTTGGCGATGCCGCCCCCGACTTCACGCTGAAGGATCAGGACGGCAACGAACACACCCTTTCCAGCCATCGAGGCGAGCGCCCGGTGGTGCTGGTCTTCGTACCGTTCGCGTTCACCGGTATCTGCCAGGGCGAGCTGTGCTCACTCAGCGAGGACCTCAACGAGTTCGAGGCCGCCGGAGCGCAGCTCTACGGCCTGACGTGTGATCGTCAGTTCTCGATCAAGGCCTGGACGGATCAGGCCGGCATCAACTTCCCCGTGCTGTCCGACGGCTGGCCCCACGGGGCCACCGCTCAGGCCTACGAGTGCTTCAACGAGGATCTCGGCTGCGCAATGCGCCGCACCATCGTGATCGACAAAGAAGGCAACGTGGCCAAGATCTTCCAGTCCGGTGGCATCGGCGAGCCCCGGGAGAAGGCCGACTACAAGGCTGCTCTGGCCGAACTCACCGCCTGACCTCAGTCGCTTCCGTACCTTCCTCGTTTCTGTGCGGCCCACGTCCAGCTTGGCGGGCGGTGGGCGCACAGGAGTGGTGCTAGGCGTAGCCGGGGCGTTGTTCCTCGCGGATCACCTGCACGTCGTGGGGGTGACTTTCCCGGAGACCGGCGCCCGTGATCTTCGTCAGCCGGGTCTTGGTCCGGAGATCCTCGAGGTCGGCCGCTCCCGCATAACCCATGCCGGAGCGGAGGCCGCCGATGAGCTGGCCGATGAGTTCGGACAGTGATCCGGCATACCGGACCCGGGCCTCGATGCCCTCGGCCACGTGTTTACCCGGGGCCTGCCCGGAGCCGTATCGATCGGCCGCCCGGCCTCGCATCGCGCCGGCCGAGCCCATGCCCCGGTAGGTCTTCCACATGGCGCCGTCGACCAGTTCCAGCTCGCCCGGCGCTTCGTCGACGCCGGCCAGGGCGTTGCCGAGCATGACGGCGTCGGCGCCGGCGACGAACGCTTTCACGATGTCGCCCGAGGTCACGATCCCGCCGTCGGCGATGATCGGCACGCCCTTCGGGCGGGCGACCATGGCGCACTCGTACACCGCCGAGAGCTGAGGCATACCGGCCCCCGCCACCACCCGGGTGGTGCAGATCGAACCGGCGCCGACACCGACCTTGATCACGTCGGCCCCGGCATCGATCAGAGCCTCGGCTCCCTCGGCGGTGACCACGTTGCCGCCGATGACCAGGACCTCCGGCCATTTCTGTTTGATCGACGAGACCGTGTCGACGACGCCTCGGGTGTGACCGTGGGCCGTGTCGATGACGAGAACGTCGACACCGGCATCCACCAGGGCGGCCGAACGGTCGATGGCGTCGACCACACCGATGGCGGCGCCGACCCGCAGCCGGCCGTTGGCGTCGAGCGAGGCGTTCGGCTTCTCGATCCGCTTGCTGATGTCCTTCACCGTGATCAGACCGGTGAGGCGACCGTAACCGTCGACCAGAGGAAGTTTCTCGATGCGATGTTCGTGGAGGATGTCGACGGCCTCCTCGAGTGACGTTCCTGTCGGTGCGGTGACCAGCGGGGCCGGGGTCATGAATTCGGTGACCGATCGCCCGTAGTCGGCCTCGGTGCAGAAGCGCACGTCGCGGTTCGTGAGGATGCCGACGAGGTGGTCGTCCCCGTCGACGATCGGGACGCCGGAGATCTTGTGCAGCGCCATGAGCTGCTCGGCCTCACCCAACGTGGCCGTCGGACCCAGGCTCAACGGCGAGGTGATCATGCCGGCCTGCGCCCGCTTGACCCGCTCGACGTGGGCCGCCTGATCGGCGATCGACAGGTTCCGGTGGAGAATACCGATGCCGCCCTCACGGGCCATGGCAATGGCCAGCGGAGCCTCGGTCACGGTGTCCATCGCCGCCGACAGCAGCGGAACCTCGAGGGTCATCCCGGCCAGATCGGCCCTGGTGGACACCTCCGTGGGCAGCACTTCGCTCCAGCCCGGAACCACGAGGACATCGTCGAAGGTGAGCGATTCGAAACCGGCGAGGAGTTCGTGGTTTCGTCCAACCGGTTGTTCGGTCATGGGGTACTCCGTTCGGGGTTTGCGGCGACGGGCGGCGGCGGCCCGGCACAGGTAGCTCTGCAGTCAGCGTAGGGGTTGGCGGGCGGCCAAAGCGATCACCTTGTCGATAGCTTTGACCACGACTCGATGTTCCGTTGCATGGACCCGCTCGGTGAAGGTCTCGAGCGTGTCATCGGGTTCGAACGGGACCTCCTCGGTCTCGATGACAGGCCCGTCGTCGACACCTTCGTCGGGTACGAAGTGGACCATCACGCCACCAGAGGTGACGGTGCCGTCGAGCCATCCGGAGAAGGCCTTCTCGATCGCCCCCAGGCCGGGAAAGACGCCCGGTTTCGCTGGATGCAGATTGACCACCGTGTGGTGGGTGACGAAGGCCTCCGACAGCAGTCGATCCCAGCCGGCCAGAACGACCAGGTCGACCCCGACGGTTGCCACCGCCCGGGCCAACTCGCTGTCGTAGACCCGCCGTGGTTGATCGCCCTGCTCGATCACCAGCGTGGGAACACCGGCATCGGCGGCCCTGGTGAGGGCGTACGCATCGGGACGATTGGAGATGACGACTTTGACCTCGGCGCCCAGTGTGCCATCGGCGCAGGCGTCGATGATCGCCTGGAGGTTGGAACCGTTGCCGGAGACCAGCACGGCGAGGCCGAACAGGTCAGCTGAGCGAGACGTCACGACCAGAGACCACCCGTCCGATCACAGCGGTCGGTTCCGGTATGCGTGCCCGAACGTCGTCGACCTTGTCGGCGGCGACGACGGCGACCATCCCGATGCCAAGGTTGAGGATCTGGTGGGCTTCCACCCTGTTCAGGCCTCCCTGGGCGACCAGCATGCGAAACAGTGGCGGCCAGGTCCACGAGGACGTGTCGATGACGGCACCGCACCCGTCCGGAAGGACCCGCGGGATGTTGTCGATCAGCCCGCCACCGGTGATGTGGGCCAGACCGTCGATGAGGTCGGCCTCGAGAGCCGGGAGCAGCGGGTACAGGTAGCTCCGGTGCGGTTCCACCAGGGCCCGGCCGATCGATCGTTGATCGCCGTCGTGGTCGGCGCCGATCCATCCGCCATCGGTGTCGACCGGCAGCGGTTCGGTGAGGTCGGCGCCGGAGAACACCTTGCGGGCCAGGGAGTAGCCGTTGGTGTGGAGACCCGAGGATCGAAGGCCGATGAGGCGATGACCGGGTCCGATCGAGGAACGGGGCAGAAGTCGTGCCCGCTCGACGACGCCCACCATGGTGCCCGAGACGTCAACGGCGCCCGAGGCGAGCACGTCGGGCATCTCGGCCGTCTCGCCCCCGAGCAGCACGCAGTCGGCGGCCCGGCAGGCGGCCGACATGCCGTCGACGATCCGGCCGACCACTTCCGGGTCGAGTGTCGCGGCGGCCACCGTGTCGAGGAAGAACAGCGGTCTGGCTCCCTGAACGAGCACGTCGTTGATGCCGTGGTTGACGATGTCGGCGCCGATCGACTCCCACGAGTCGAGCTGATCGGCCAGGATGGTCTTGGTGCCGACGCCGTCGGTCGACGCCACCAGAAGTGGATCGTCGAGGCCCCGCAGCGAACCGAGGTCGAACACGCCGCCGAAGGACCCCAGACCGGAGACGACCCGGCGGTCGTGGGTGTCGACGACAGACTGGGCGATTCGGCGGTTGACCTCGGCCGCGGCATCGAACGACACCCCGGCCCGGGCATACGCGTCACGGGGCACGTAACGCCAGCCGATATCGGTTCGGGCGAACAGCTGATCGCCCACCAGTTGGGAGACCACCCGGTACACCTTCGTCAAGGCGTCGGTGAGGTCACCACCGGTGGCGGTGACCGAGAGGACCCGACCGCCGGAGCTGACGACGCTTCCGTCGTCGGCGATCCTGGTGCCGGCATGGATGATCGACACGTCGGGCGGGCAGTCGAGGTCGGGAATCGGAATGTCGGTGGCGGGCGACGCCGGGTAACCGCGGGCCGCCACCACCACGGTGGCCGCCGTCTGGCCGCTCTGGCGTTCGACCCGGACCTCATCGAGACGGCCCGACGCCGCCGCGTCGAGCAGATCGAGGACGTCGCCCTTGATCAGGGGAAGGAGGACCTGGGCTTCGGGATCGCCGAACCGGCAGTTGTACTCGATCAGCTTCGGGCCGCGGTCGGTGAGCATGATGCCGGCGTAGATGATGCCGACGTAGGGCGTGCCCTCGGCGATCATGCCGTCGACGACGGGTTGGAGGAAGGTCTTGGCCAGTTCGTCCTCGATCGCCGCCTTGTCGGGGACCGGGGCGAAGGCGCCCATCCCGCCGGTGTTGGGGCCGGTGTCGCCCTCCCCCACCCGTTTGTGATCCTGGGCCGAGCCGAGCAGGATGAACTGGCGGCCATCGGCGATGCCGAACAGGCTGAGCTCCTCGCCCTCGAGGCGCTCCTCGAGCAGGACCGTGGCGCCGGCCTCCCCCATCGTCCGCTCGGCCAGCAGATCGTAGATGGCTCGCTCGGTCTCGACCCGATCCTCAGGCACCATCACGCCTTTGCCGGAGGCCAACCCGTCGGCTTTGACCACCACCGGTTTGCCGAACTCGTCGACCCAGTCGACCGCCTCCGACACGTTCGTGAACGGGGCGCAGACCGGACCGGGGATGCCGTAGCGGGCCGCGAACGCCCGGGCGAACGACTTCGAACCCTCCAGTTGGGCGGCGGCCGCCGACGGCCCGAAACAGCGGAGGCCGGCCCCGGTCAGCGCGTCGGCGATCCCAGCCACGAGGGGCACCTCGGGCCCGACCACCACCAGGTCGACACCCCGATCACGGCAGAAGTCGATCACCGCGGCGTGGTTGTCAACATCGAGGTCGACGTTGTGCTCGGCGGTGCCCGCATTGCCGGGGGCCACGTAGAGGCGGTCGAGGACTGGCGAGGCCAGAACGGCCCGGCTGAGCGCATGCTCTCGACCGCCCGACCCGATGACCAGCACGGAGATCTTGTTCACGAATCTTCCCTTCGTTTCGCCGCCGCGCCGAAAGGTCTATCAGCGAAATCTGCAGCCCGGATGACAATCAGCGTCACGTCAGCCGCGAATTTCGGGGTTTGAGATGCGGCATCATCCGATGACGCCGTCGAATCGTTTCTTGCTACTGGTGAGCGCGAGCTGGATCGGCATCGGGTACTCCCCGGTGAAGCAGGCGTTGCAGTAGCCGTCATCGCGCCCGAGCGCCTTCATCATGCGACCGACCGACAGGAAGCCCAGGCTGTCGGCGCCGATGTGGTCGCAGATCTCGGGAACGCCGAGTTGGTGGGCGATCAGCTCGTCGTAGGAGCCCATGTCGACCCCGAAGAAGCAGGGATGGGCGATCGGCGGGCAGGTGACCCGCATGTGAACCTCGGTGGCCCCGGCCTCCCGGATCAACCGCACCAGCGGACCGGAGGTCGTGCCACGAACGATCGAATCGTCGACCACCACCACCCGCCGACCCTCGATGTTGGATGGCAAGGTGTTGAACTTGAGCGCCACACCCTGGCGGCGCAGCTCGTCGGTGGGCTCGATGAAGGTGCGACCGATGTAGCGGTTCTTGACGAAACCCTCGTTGTAGGGGATGCCCGACACGTTGGCGAAGCCGATCGCCGCCGGCATCGACGAATCGGGGACGGGGATGACGACGTCGGCGTCGGCCGGATGTTCCCGGGCCAACTCCTCACCGAGGTTCTGGCGAGCCTGGTGCACCGAGAGGCCGTCCCAGGTGGCGTCGGGGCGGGAGAAGTAGATGTGCTCGAACGTGCAGCGGGCCTGGTTGGTCTTCGGCGCCATCGCCCGATACGACCGGGCGATCCCGCTCTGCAGCACGACGATCTCGCCCGGCTTGACCTCGCGGATGTCGGTACAGCCAACGGTCTGTAGGGCGCCCGTCTCGGAGGCGGCCACGTACCCGCCGGTCGGCAGCTTCCCTACCGACAGCGGCCGGAACCCCCAGGGATCGCGGGCCACCACGACCTTCGTCCCCGACAGAACGACCAGGCAGTACGCGCCCTCCCATTGGGGCATGATGCGGGCCAGCCGGTCCTCCCAGCTGTCACCCTCGGCGGCGGCCAGCATGAGGGCCAGCACCTCGGAATCCGATGAGGACTGCAGGCCGGCGCCCCGCTCCAACAGTTTCTGTCGCAGACGGTCGGCGTTGGTCAGGTTGCCGTTGTGGGCGAGTGCCAGCGGACCGTGCATCGTCTCCACCACATAGGGCTGCACGTTGCGCTCGCTGTTGGAGCCCGTGGTCGAGTAGCGGGTGTGCCCGATCGCGAGCGAACCCACCAGCGGATCGAGGGTGCCCGGCTTGAACACCTGGCTGACGAGGCCCTGGTCCTTGTGCATCCGCACGGCCCGGCCGTCGGAGACCGCGATGCCGGCCGCCTCCTGACCCCGATGCTGGAGGGCGTAGAGTCCGAAGAAAGCCAGTCGGGCGGCGTCGCCACTCTGGGTGGCGACGGCGAGGACACCACACTCCTCGTTTGGGCGGTCCTCCCCGACCGTGTGGAGGCTCATCGAATATCGGCGTCGCCGTCGAGTACCCGCTTGGCCGCCGCTTCCTGATGGGCCACGACACGTTTTCGCAGGGCGTCGTCGTGGGTGGCCAGTATCTTGGCCGCGGCCAGTGCCGCATTGGCCGGCTCCAGAGCCACCAGCGGCGCCACACCCGGGGGTGTCCGCAGGCTCGAGAGGACGTCGAGGCCGGCGAAGGAATCGGAGCGGGGCGGGCAGGCGATGACGGGAGCGGCGACGTTCGCATCGCTCAGCCCGGAAAGGGCGTCGCTCATGCCGGCGACCGTGATGAACACGGTTGGTTCGCCGTCGCCGTCGTAGCCGGCCAGAAGGGACAGAACATGTTCGGGTACCCGATGGGCAGATCCGACCCGACGAATCGTCGGAACCTCGAGCTTGTCGAGGACGGCCGCGATCTTGTCGACCCATTCGGAGTCACGCGGCGACCCCGACAGAATGACAACCTTCATGATGTGTGACTAACCCCCATGTTCTGCTCCCAGGCTTGGTTTGCTCGTTACCCCGTCAGGGGGTCGGACGAAGGGTGGTCGTTCAGATATCGGGCGATATTGGCTTCGACCCGGGGCGCAATGGGGCGCTCGCCGGGCTCGAAGGCCAGGCCTGTCAGGTCCTGATAGAGATCGACATAGCGGTCGGTGGTGGCTTGCCACACCTCGGCGGCGAGCTCCGGCGGAGGACCGTCGCCGCGGTAGCCGGTGGCCTTGAGCGCCAGACGGACGGGCTCCTTGTCGAAGCTCTCCGGGCCTTTGCCTTCGGCGAGACGTTGTTCCAGGGACTCGACATCCCAGAACCGGGACGAGTCGGGGGTGTGCACCTCGTCGATAAGGACGAGCGACCCGTCGGGGGCGAGGCCGAACTCGTACTTCGTGTCGGCCAGCACGAATCCGGCGTCGGCGGCGACGCTCGTGCCTCGCTCGAACACGGCCAGGGCCACTTTCTGCACCTCGGCCCACAGTCCGGCTTCGACCAATCCCCGCTCGATGACCTCGTCGCAGGTGATCGGCTCGTCGTGCTGGCCTTTCTCGGCCTTTGTGGTCGGGGTGATCAACGGCTCCGGAAGCGGGCCGTGATCGCTGAGGCCGTCGGGCAGCGTGTAGCCGTAGAGCAGGCGTTCGCCCTGCTGATAGCGGGGCAACAGGGATGTCGATGTACTGCCGGTGAGCCTGCCTCGCACCACCACCTCGACGGGAAGTGGGGTGGCGTCGACGACAACCATCGCCTGCGGATCGGGCACGGCGATGACGTGATTGGCCACGATGTCGCGTGTCTTGTCGAACCACCAGGCCGACAGCTGATTCAGAACCTGGCCCTTGTTCTCGACCAGACCGACCACTCGGTCGAAGGCGCTGAGCCGGTCGGTTGTGACCAGCAGACGGCGGTGGTCGCCGATCTCCCAGGCTTCTCGCACCTTGCCCGACGTGTGGCCCGGCAGGCGTAAATCCAGAGCTTCCAACGTTGCTCCTGCACCCATGAATTCATCATGGCCCACACCCGGGGCAATCACAGCGATGGCCCGCGATTTGAACAAAAAGTCAAGGTCTGTTCCGGTGGGGGTGAGTCGATCAGGACGAGACGGCCCGCACCCCGGCCTCGAACAGCGCCAGGCATCGGTTGCCGTTGGCCCGGCGGCGATGGGGGCTCTGCCGAGCGAACACGTGATCCTCGGGATGGGGCATCATGCCGAGCACCAGTCCGGTGGGGTCGGTCACTCCGGCGATGTCGTCGATCGAGCCGTTGGGATTGAGCGGGTAGACGGCATGCGCCTGCTGGCCGTCGGCGTCGCTGTAGCGGAAGGCGACCTGGTCGCTCTCGACCAGCGGCTCGACGTCGTCGACGACGAAGCGCCCCTCGCCGTGGGCGACGGGGCACCACAGCGGTTCGGACAACTCGCCGGTCCACACCGAACGCTTTGACGCAGACTGGAGCCAGACCCAGCGGCACTCGAAGCGGCCGTGGTCGTTGTCGGCCAGCGAGGCGGCGATGTCGGCTCCCGGAAGCAGACCGGCGTGGACAAGGGCCTGGAATCCGTTGCAGATACCGATGATCGGCATTCCGGCCTGCAACCCCTGGTGCAGTTGATCATGGAACCATCCGGTGAGGTCGAGCCCCAGCAGCCGGCCGGCACCCAGAGCATCGCCGTAGGAGAACCCTCCGGGCAACGCCAGGATCTGGTGATCGGCGAGCGTGGTTTCCCCGCTCCGCAAGGCCTCGAGTGGCACCTGCGCCGCTCGAGCGCCGGCGGCCTCGAAGGCGACGGCCAGCTCATCGTTACGGTTCGTGCCCGGAGCGATCGGAATGAGGACCGATGGTCGGGTCACGGCTGTTCGTCTCCGTTGTCGTCGGGATCGGCCCCGATCGCATCCGGTGCTCCATCGGGTGCCGGAGCCCGGGCGATCAGATTGGCAGCAACCGGGTGATAGTCGGGCCCGATGAAGGCAGCGCCGATCTCGTCGAGGGACACGTCGACCTCCACACCGATCCGCAGGCGCCCGTCGTCGGTGACCCAGCCGATGCGAGTGGCCGAGGGCACCAGTTCGGCGAACATGTCGGCGTCGTCGGGTGCGACCTCGACCAGGTAGCGGCCGGCACCCTCGCCGAACAGCTCGGCCGGACCGTGGGAGGAGGCAACCGACAGGGTCATGCCCAGCCGACCGGCGAACGCCCACTCTGCGGCGGCCACCGCCAGCCCGCCCTCCGACAGATCGTGGGCGCTCGGCACCAATCCCGAGGCGATGGCTCGATGTAGCTGCCGATGGCGCAACACCGCTCCCGGGTCCGGGGGCGGGACGTCGCCTCCCCGATCGCCGCCGGTGACCTCGTCGAGATACGAGCCACCCAGATGACCCGACGGCGGACCGACGAGCCAGATGTCGTTGCCGTTGGCAACGACACCGGTGCTGGGAATCCGGCTGACGTCCTCGGCGATACCGACGGCGGTGATGATCAGGGTCGGGGTCACCGGGTCGGGCGAGCCGTGCTCGTAGACGAACTCGTTGAACAGCGAGTCCTTGCCGGAGACGAACGGCGCGCCATGGGCGATGGCGGCATCGTGGCAACCTCGGCAGGCCGCCACCAGGCCCGCCAGGGCCTCGGGGCGGTGCGGGTTGCCCCAGGCGAAGTTGTCGAGCAACGACAGTTGACGGGGGTCTGCTCCGCCGACGACCGCGTTGCGGACGGCCTCGTCGATCGCGGCCCACGCCATGGCCTCCGGATCGTGGCGGCCGACCAGGATGGCGGCGCCGATGCCGACCACGGCCGCTCGAACCGGGCGCGGACCGTCGACCTGTTCGAGAACCGTGTGTTCGGACGGCCCCGTTCCCGGTGGAATGATCGCCGTACCGTCGGCCGGTCCGTCGAGGGCCGCGCCTCCGTAGGGCCTGACCACGGTTCCGCCCAGGACCTCGTGATCGTATCCCCGGATCACGGCCTCGTTGGAGCGAATCGACGGGTGGGACAGCAGCGCCAGCAGGGCCTCGTTGGCGGTCACACCCTCGGGTAGCGAACCCGGATCGGTGCGGGGCGGGCGCGTGGTGTCGACCATCCCGGCAGCCAACCGCAGCGGTGGCCGCCCGTTGTGCAGGAACTCGGTGTCGATGTCGACGACGGCCTCGCCACCGTCGACAACGGTCAGCCGACCGTCGCCGGTGAAATGGCCGATCACGTGGGCCTCGACCTGCCAGCGACGGGCCAGCGCCAGAAGCGGGTCCGGGTCGGTACAGGCCACGACCATCCGCTCCTGCGCCTCCGACAGCCAGACCTCCCACGGGGCGAGGCCGGCGTACTTGAGGGGAACAGCGGCCAGATCGACTCGGGCTCCCAGCTCGTCGGCCATTTCACCGACGGCCGACGACAGACCACCGGCCCCGCAGTCGGTGATGGCGTTGTAGAGACCCCGGTCGCGAGCTGCGACCACGACGTCGATCAGGCCCTTCTCGACGACCGGGTCACCGATCTGGACCGACGAGCCGGCCACCTCTGCGGTGGTGTTGCTCATCGTCTGCGACGAGAACGTCGCCCCGCCGACACCGTCTCGTCCGACCTTGCCGCCGAGCACGACCACATAGTCACCGACCTGGGGCCTGGTGGGATTCGAACCCCGGGGCAGCAGCCCGATGCACCCGGCGAAGACCAGCGGCGTGGTGGTGTAGGACGGGTCGTGGAAGACGGCACCGGCGATGTTCGGGACACCGATCTTGTTGCCGTAGTCGGCAATCCCGGCGATCACGCCGGAGCGGATCCGCCGTGGGTGCAGCACGCCCGGTGGCAGCGTCCGGCTGTCGACGTCCTCGGGACCGAAACACAGGATGTCGGTGATGGCGATGGGCTTGGCCGAAACACCCAGAATGTCGCGGACCACGCCCCCGACGCCGGTGTTGGCGCCGCCGAACGGTTCAAGCGCTGAGGGGTGGTTGTGGGTCTCGGCCTTGAGCGCCAGATCGTGTGTTTCGTCGAACCGGACGATGCCGGCGTTGTCGACGAAGGCGCTCTCCACCCAGGGCGCCGAGATCGCCTCGGTCGCCCCGCGCAGGAAAGTCTTGAGCAGGCCGTCGACCACCCCATCGGGTGTGTCGATGGTTGCCCGGAACGTCTTGTGCGAGCAGTGCTCACTCCAGGTCTGGGCCAGTGTTTCCAGCTCGGCGTCGGTCGGTCTCCGGCCGTGCGAGTTGAACCACTTCTGGATGGCCTCGAGCTCGTCGACGGTCAGGCCGAGGCGTCGGGTCGAACTGAGTTCGGCCAGTCCGTCGCGATCGAGGGCGCCTATGTCGATGTGCTCGGTGAGCGGCGCAGTGGCGGTGTCGTCGGTGAAGCCCGGGGCCAGCTGGTTGAAGTTCCAGCGTTCGATGACCTCGTTGTGGAGGACCCGGCTCACCAACTCGTAGATCTGAGCCTGACCAACCTGGCCGTAGACGAAAAAGCGGCGGCCGATCGTGGCCGCCGTCACATCAAAGCCCAGGCTCTCCGCCGCCCGGACCAGCTCGGCCCCCTCCCGATCCGTGACGCCGGGCCGCAGACCCACCTCGATCGCGGTGACCTCGCCGAGGCCGTCGGGAGTCAGGTGTTCGTCGCGCAGCATCCACCACTGTCCGACCCGATCGATGAGCAACCGGTCGGCCAGGGCCTCGAGTTCGGACTGCTCCAAACGGCCGCGCAGATGAACGAGCCGGTAGCCGACGATCTGATCGACCTCGATGCCGAACAGCTTCGCCTTCTCGACCGCTCCCTCCGCACCAATCTCGGTGATGCCGGGACCGATTACAATGGCGTAGTTGGACTCCATTCCCACTGCTTTCAGGATGTCGGGTGTTGCCTCCCGGGCCGACGCCGAACCCGGGAATTTTTACCCAAATGTCTTTTACCACCCCGGGAGTGCCACACGGCGCTGCTCGCACTGCCCCCTGCCAAGGTAGTGCCGATCGTGTCGAGCGCTACATTTGGTCCGGTAATGAATGGGGCAATGGATGGCATGGTATCGAGCGGCACAGGCGTGAGTCTCGGCCCGGGCGAAGCGGCATGAGCGGCGAGTTCGTCTTCGGCGTGGACCTGGACGGCGTCTGCGCCGACTACCACCTCGGATTCCGCGACGTCGTGGCCACCGAACTCGGCGTCGATCCGGAGTCGTTGAGCCGACCGACGGAATGGGGTTACGAGCACTGGGGCATCGAGGCCGACGATTTCAGCCGGCTCCACAAACTGGCCGTCACCGAGAAGCGGATGCTCCGAAACCTGCCCGTGATGGACGGCTGTCCCGATGCCCTCTGGCGACTCTCCGATCTGGGAGTCTGGATCCGGATCATCACCCATCGGCTGTACGTCAACTGGGGCCACGCCGTCACGGTCTCGGACACCGTGGAATGGCTCGACGAGCACCGAATCCCCTACCGCGACATCTGCTTCCTCGGTGACAAGCCCCAGGTCGGGGCCGACGCCTACATCGACGACGCCCCCCACAACATCGACGCGCTCCGCCGTGCGGGGCACACGGTCATCGTCTTCGACCAACCCTACAACAGGGAATTCGAAGGACTTCGGGCCGCGAGCTGGTGGGAGGTGGAGGAGATAATCAGCGATCTGGCCGCCCGGACCGCGGCCCGTCAACCACAGTTGCCGGGGCTCGACGCCGGAGCCGATCGACTCAACCGGTTCCAGTCCGGTCAGAGCTGAGGGCGCCGCCTCGGTAGCGGTGCAGCGCCGGTACCGGGTTGTTGGGAAGCGGGCGCCGTAGCGTTCGTCTGGGCCGCGGCGGCCATGCCCGATCGGTGCGTCCGCTCGATCTCCACCAGGGCTTCCAGCCACCAGGCGTTGGCCACGGTCGTCCGACCGGGCAACTCACCCAGCAACCGATCGATGACCGCCAGGGTCGCAACGTTGTCCCGACAGGCCAGCCGCAGGTCAAGGAGATGATCGACGATCTGATTACGGCCGGAGAGTTCCCCGTGAACGGAGGTCCTCATGTCCACTACGAGTGCTTCCACCAGAGATTCAATCACGAGACCATGGTGCACCATGGCGACAGGCAAGTGGTGGCGTTTGGGTGAAGTGGCTCAGATCAAGGGGCCGAGGGACCTCGCACCGGGCGTCAGAATGGCCGATCGACGGCGACCGGGCGTGGCCGCTCCGGATCGCTGATGGACCGTTCGCCTGGCTAGCCTGCTGCCGTGATCGATTGGGTTCGAGGTTCCGGTGCCATCATCGCAGCTCTGCTACTCGGTGCCGTCATGGTCCGGGCTGCGGTGGCCAAACTCGGCTCTCGTCGACAAACCGAGGAGGACTTCGCCTCGCTCGGCTTGGTCGCCGCCGGTTCCCTGGCCGTCGCCGTACCGATCGTCGAGTTGGCTGTCGCCGCGCTCCTGGTCACGGCCCCGGGCTGGGGCGGCGTGGTGGCCGCGGCGTTGCTCACGGCGTTCACCGCCGTCCTCGTCCGGGTTCTGCGTCGACCCGACGGCCTGGTGCCGAGCTGCGCCTGTTTCGGCGGGTCGAGCCGTTCGCCGATTTCGTGGCGGCACCTGGCCCGCAACGGGGTGCTGCTGGCGCTGGCCCTCGCGGCCGCGTCCTTCGACGGTCTCTTCAGTCCTCTGCTCGCTTTTGTGCTCTACTGATTTCGATGAACACTGAACCCACGGGTATCGAGTCGACGACTCCCGATGATCGGCAGTGGGGATTTCGAACCAGGGCGCTCCACGCCGGCGGGCGGCCCGACAGCGCGACCGGGGCTCGAGCGGTGCCGATCTATCAGTCGACCAGTTTCGTCTTCGAGGACACAGCCGACGCCGCGGATCTCTTCGCCCTGCAGAAGTACGGGACGATCTACACCCGCATCTCCAACCCGACCACGGCCGCGTTCGAGGAGCGGATGGCCAGCCTCGAGGGCGGCATCGGGTCGGTGGCCACCGCATCGGGGCAGGCGGCCGAGTTCCTGACCTTCACCACCCTGGCCGGGGCGGGTGATCACGTGGTGGCGGGATCCAGCCTCTACGGCGGTTCCTACACACTGCTCGCCACAACCCTCAAACGGCTCGGGATCGACACCACCTTCGTGGCCAACGACAAGCCCGAGGAGTTCGCCGCGGCCATCGAGGAGAGAACCAAGATCGTCTACACCGAGATCATCGGCAACCCGTCGGGAGCGGTGGCCGACGTCGCAACGCTGGCCGACATCGCCCACGAACACGGCCTGCCCCTGGTCATCGACGCCACCTTCGCCACCCCGTATCTGTGCCGCCCAATCGAATTCGGCGCCGACATCGTCGTTCACTCGGCCACCAAGTTCATCGGGGGCCACGGCACCAGCATCGGTGGAGTCGTCACCGAGGCCGGCAGGTTCGACTGGGGAGCGTCCGGTCGGTTCGACCGCCTCACCGAACCGATCGACACCTACAACGGCCTCCGGTGGTGGGACAACTTCGGCGAGTACGCCTTCTGCACCGCCCTGCGGGCCGAGCAGCTGCGTGACGTCGGAGCCTGCCTCTCGCCCTTCAACGCCTTCCTGCTCCTCCAGGGACTCGAGACGCTCCCCCAGCGGATGGATGGCCACGTCGCCAACGCCCGGGCCGTTGCCGCCTGGCTCGCCGGCGATTCGCGGGTGTCCTGGGTGGCCCATGCCGACCTGGCCGACTCGCCGTACCACGACCTGGCCTCCCGCTACCTCCCGAAGGGCGCGGGGGCGATCTTCACGTTCGGGATCGAGGGCGGCCGCAAGGCCGGTCGACGGTTCATCGAATCGCTGCAGATGGTGAGCCATTTGGCCAATGTGGGCGACGCCCGAACCCTGGTCATCCATCCGGCGTCGACCACCCACCAGCAGATGAGCGACGCCGAGCTGGAGCGGGCCGGTGTCGGCGCCGACATGGTCCGGTTGTCGGTCGGTCTCGAGGATCTCGACGACATCATCTGGGATCTCGATCAGGCGCTCACGGTGGCGACATCATGAAGGTGCGGTCATGACGAACACACCGGCCACGGCGATCGGGACGGCGCAGCCGCCGGTCCCCGGATGGACACCGCCGTCGCCACTTCGGCGCAAGGCGATTCTCGATCGCGCCCGCTCGATCGCCATCGTTGGAGCGTCCTCGAGCCCGGCCCGGGCCAGCAACTTCGTGATGACCTATCTGAAGTCGTCGTCCTGTGACTTCGACCTCTATCCGGTGCACCCCACCGAAACCGAGATCCTCGGCCTGCCGGTGTTCCCATCGCTCGCCGCGGTCAGCGACGCCATCGGCGGCCCGATCGACATCGTCGACGTGTTCCGAAGGGTTGAGGACTGCCCGACCGTGGCGGCGGAAGCCGTGGGGGTCGGGGCAAGAACCCTGTGGCTGCAGCTCGGCCTCTGGAGCGTGGAGGCCGCCGAGATCGCGCTGGCCGGTGGACTCGAGGTGGTGATGAACCGTTGCACCAAGATCGAACACGCCCGCTTCGCCGGCGGGCTGCACCTGGCCGGCTTCGACACCGGTGTGATCTCGAGTAAACGGCCCGGCTAATGTGACAGAAAACATTGGAGGCACAGAACATGGCTGAAGCCGTCATCGTATCCACCGCCCGCAGCCCCATCGGCCGGGCGTTCAAAGGCTCACTCAAAGACGAGCGCCCTGACGACATCACGGCTCAGATCGTGAACGCCGCACTCGACAAGGTGCCAGAACTCGATCGCTCCGAGATCGAGGACCTGATGCTCGGAACCGGCTCGCCCGCGGGTGAACAGGGCTTCAACGCCGCCCGCGTCGTCGCTGTTCTGGCCGGTCTCGACGACGTGCCGGGCGTTACCGTGAATCGTTACTGCTCGTCGTCGCTGCAGACCATCCGCATGGCCGCCCACGCCATCAAGGCCGGTGAGGGTGACGCCTTCGTGGCCGCAGGTGTCGAGTTCGTGAGCCGCTACGGCAACGGGGCGTCCGACAACGGCGACGCCCGCAATGAGCGGTTCGATGACGCCATGCTCCGGACGCTCAAGCGGTCCGAAGGTATGGCCGAGCCGTGGACGCCGCCCGAGGGTCTGCCCGACATCTACATCGCCATGGGCCAGACCGCGGAGAACGTCGCCCAGCAGGAGAACGTGAGCCGTGAGGAGCAGGACGCCTGGGGTGTGCGAAGCCAGAACCGGGCCGAGGACGCCATCAAGCGGGGATTCTTCGAGATCGACATCACGCCGGTGACCCTGTCCGACGGCTCGGTCCTCTCGGCCGACGACGGTCCTCGCCCGGGCACCACACTCGAGGGTGTCAGCCAGCTGAGGCCGGTCTTCCGGCCAGATGGAACCGTGACTGCGGGCAACGCCTGCCCCCTCAACGACGGCGCCGCCGCTGTCGTCGTTATGAGCGACGAGAAGGCCAAACAGCTCGGCATCAAGCCGCTGGCTCGTATCATCTCCTCCGGCGTGACCGGCCTGAACCCGGAGATCATGGGACTCGGCCCGATCGAGGCGTCGCGCCAGGCCCTGGCCCGGGCCGGCATGACGATCGACGACATCGACCTGGTCGAGATCAACGAAGCGTTCGCCGCCCAGGTGCTCCCGTCGGCCGAACACCTCGGCATCGATCACGACAAACTCAACGTCAACGGCGGCGCCATCGCCCTCGGCCACCCGTTCGGCATGACCGGCGCCCGCATCATGACCACGCTGATCAACGGCCTGGTCGACGCCGACAAGACCATCGGCCTCGAGACCATGTGTGTCGGTGGCGGCCAGGGTATGGCCATGATCATCGAGCGTCTGTGACGTTGCCGTTGAGATTCTGTAACCAAACGGCGGGCTGAAGCGTCTAAGTCCACGAACACTCTCCCCTGAAGCCCCGGCCCCGATACGGCGGTCGGGGCTTCGTGGTCCAGGCCGAAACATCATGCGGCATCGCGTTTCCACTTGTTGTGCGACCGTCGCCCGTGTTTGGCGTGCGAGCTGTGGACGCTAATCGCCGGCGGAGGGGCCGATGGCGGTGCAGTCGGTGACGGTCGTCTCGAAGAACTCGTCGAAGCCCTCGACGCCGTCGGGCCCCAACAGATAGTCGTAGGATTCGGCGGCCGAGATCTTCTGGAGGGCGTTGCCGTCCTCGCCGTAGCGTTCGAAGACGGCGTCGGCGATGCACTCGGCCTCGTTCACGGCGAAGTTGTCGTCGCGGGTCAACACGTCGACGAGGTCGTCGCGATCTCCCGGCCCACCGGTGCAGCCGGTGGCGACGAGCGCGAGCGCGACGAGCACGGCCATCAGGCCGCTGCGTCGGCGGGCAGACGGCGTGGTGCGAGATGATGGCTCGGGGCGGCTGGTGATGGGGCGGGGGATGATGTGGTTGGTCATGGCCTTCGCTTTCGGCGCTCAGGCTACTTCACCGGACCGCGGTTACCACCCCGTCGGGCAACGGCGGATGGGTGCCACGATTCACGCTGTGGCGGGTTCGTCGATCTCGGCCGCCCACGGTGGGTCTGCGCCAAGGCGACCAACGGTGATCGAGGCGGCCTTCACACCGAACGAGACGATGTCCCGCCAGGTTTCCGGTGAGATGGCGGCGATGGCGTCGACCGTGGTCAGATTCCGACGGTGGAGCTGTGCCAGCACCGCACCGCAGAAGGAATCGCCGGCGCCGACCGTGTCGGCCACCTCACCCCGCACCGAGGGAACGGTGAACGGCTCGTGTCCCTTGACGTGGACGTCGACGCCGTGGGGCCCGGCGGTCCGCAGCACCACCGTGGCCCCCCGATGCAGCAGATCGTCGATGGTCATGCCCATCCAGTCGAGATCCTCGTCGCTGGCCTTGATGACCGACGCCCGGTCGAGCCAGGGCTCGGCCAGCCCCAGCCACTCGGTCACCGACGGAAAGACCTGGGGACGGATGTTGGGGTCGAACGAGACGGCGCCGTGGAAGTCGTCGAGCATACGGTGGAGCGCCCGGGCCGTGTCGCCCCGGAAGACACCGAGGGTTCCGGCGTGCACGATGTGCGGACCCGAGCCGAGCGGTGAGAGATCGATGGAGGTCATCGTGGCGTCGGCCGTGTTGTCGCCCTCGAAACGGAACGACTGGACGGGACGGACCGTGACGATGGCCCTGGCGGTCGGTTCAGGCCCCCGCTCGGCGGCCCGCAGATCGACGCCGGACGCCTCCAGGTGCCGCCAGATGAGGTCGCCGTAGGCGTCGGTCGAGATCCGTCCGACGAAGGCGGTCGGTACGCCGAGCCGGGCGGTGGCCACCGCGGCGTTCATCGGCCCACCGCCGGGCACGGCCCGCTCGGGATCCCCCTCGGTTTCCCCGGGAATCACATCGACCAACGATTCGCCTACGCAGATGATCATGATCGCACAAGCATAATGGGTCGCACCGCTCCGTCGACGGGCCGTGAACCCGATCCGTCGGGCGGTGTCGAGCCCCGTAGACTGACCGTCGATGACCGAGGCGACGGCCGAAGCGACTCCGGATTTCGACCAGCTTCCCGAGCTGGACCAGGCGGTTGAGTCACGGCTCCGCCCGGAGATCAGACTCCGTTCGACCTGGGACGACCAACGATCCCCCACCGGTCCGCTGGAGCGGGAGGACGACGTCCGCTTCCTGCTCATCCACCACACTGCGTCGACCAACGACTACGGGCCCGACGAGGTGATCGAACAGATCCACGATTTCTACGCCCTCCATGTCGGCCCCGAGCGAGGCTGGCCCGATCTGGCCTACAACTTCCTCATCGACCGATTCGGCGGCATCTGGGAGGCCCGCCAGGGTTCGCTCACCGAGCCGATCCGTGGTGACGCCACCGGTGGCTCCCAGGGGTTCGCTCAGTTGGTCGGCCTCATCGGCAATCATCTGGAGGCACCACCAACGGCCGAGGCGGTCGACAGCCTCACCCGGCTGCTGGCGTGGATGGCCCACCGCTACCGGATCGACACGACACCCGGGGCGACAGCCGTGTTTTCTTCGCGGGGGTCGAATCGTTGGCCGGCCGGGACCGAGGTCACGGCCGCCACGATCTCCGGACACCGGGACATGTCGCTGACCACCTGCCCCGGCGACGCTGTCCACGAGCTGCTCGACCGCTCCATACCGCAGGAAGTCGAACGGCTCCGTCAGGCCGCGCTCGTCGAAGCGAACGCCGAACTCGACCTCGAGATGACCCCGTCAGCGGTCGCGCCGGACACGATGCCGCCGAAGATCGGCTCGGAGTCGGTTGCGCTCGACGAGCCGCGTGCGGACGAGGCGGCGCCGCCTGTCGCCGGCGACACGGGCGACGCAGATCGCCATGCGGTCTCGGCCGGGGCGACCATGGTCATCGCCGGGCTGGCCGGATTGATCGCGTTGCGACGACGACGAATCGAAGGCTGACCGTTCCGGGGTCAACGGCGAACGGTCATCGGCCGATGGGAACCCGTGACCTCAACCGACGACACCCTGCTCGACCCGGCGGCCGAGGCCCGATTCAACGCCGTCGTGGCCAGGCGCCGGGCCGAGGACGAACGGTATTCGGCCGACCGCAGGGCCCGCCGCCTCCTCTGGCTCTCCCATCACTGGCCCGAGCACTACGGCGACCGCTGCATGACGATCGGCCGATGGCCGGTGTGCCGCCGCTGCAGCGCACTCTACGGCGTCGGCTTCCTGGTCGCCGTGGCGACGACGGTCGGGATCGACCCCTGGCCCACCGGTTGGGATCCGGCGGCGATCTGGCTTCTGTGCCTACCGGCGACTGTGGCCTTCGTCGGCGAGGCGCTCGAGCGGTTCCGGTACTCGGTTCGCTGGCAGGTGGCGACCACGCTGGTGGCCGGGCTGGCGTTCGGCAGAGCCCTCGGCTACGAGCTGGAGCAGCGGTGGTCACCGGAGTTCTGGGGACCGATCGCGGTCTTCGGTGGGCTCTGGTTCTTCGCCAGCCTCATCGGGCACCGGCGCCGTGCCGATCGGAGCGTCGGCGATGACCCGGACACCGCCGAAGATCAGTAGTCGATTCCCTTCTTGGCCACGATCCCGGCGTCGAAGGCATGTTTGACGTTGCGCATCTCGGTGACCGTGTCGGCCACCTCGACGATCTCGTCGATCATGTCCCGGCCGGTGAGGATGACGCTCGTGGTCTCCGGACGGTTGCGGATGGCGGCCACGACATCGGCCCGGTCGATCCAGTCCCACGTCAGTGCGTAGCTGATCTCGTCGAGGACGATGAGCCGGTGTTTGCCGCCCGTGATCAACTCCTTGGCCCGGTCCCAGGCCGCGTTGGCCAGAGCTGCGCTCTCGTCGAGATCGGTCGAGTCCCAGGTGAAGCCGTCGCCCTCGGCGTACCAGTCGACGCCGAGATCGCGGCAGATCTTCTCCTCGCCGACATGCCACCCGCCGCTCTTCAGGAACTGGACGACGGCCACGTTCCAACCCTGGGCCACGGCCCGCAACACGGTGCCGAATGCCGCCGTCGACTTGCCCTTCCCGTCGCCGGTGTTGACGAGCACGAGTGACGGCACGGTTCTCGCCGTGCTGGTATCGGGCTTGTCCTGGGGTGGTTCGTCGGGGGTGGTCATGATGGCTTGTCTCCCTCGCTGGGATCGGAGTGGTCGAGATGGATGACCGGATGGACGGACGGATCGCCGACGATGCCGGTGGTCGGCTTCGAACGGTTCCCGACGGGTACGACGATGACGCCACCGTTGGGATCGGGAAGCACGGACACCTCGACACCGTAGTGATCCGACAAGATGTCGGCGGTCAACACGTCGGGAGGTCGTCCCTGCACCGCCGGCCTGCCGTGGTCGAGGAGGAGCACCTGAGCGGCGTGACGGCTGGCGATAGTCAGGTCGTGCATCGACGAGACCACGATGAGGCCGTAGCGCTCCCTCAGTTCGTCGACCAACTCGAGAACGGCGATCTGGTGGGCGAGGTCGAGGGCGCTCGTCGGCTCGTCGAGGACGAGGACCGACGCCTGTTGGACGATCGCCCGGGCCAGCGCCACCCGCTGTGACTCGCCGCCCGACAGCTCGGCCACGGGTCGGGCGGCCATGTCGGACAGGTCGAGGTCGGCCAGGGTCCGGCCGACCATGTCCCGGTCGCGCCCGGATTCGAACTGGAACCAGCGCAGATGCGAGGTCCGGCCCATCAGCACGTATTCGGCGGTCGTCATGCCCGGTGGCAGCATCGGATTCTGGGGGACGTACGCCACCAGCCGGCTGGTGCGGGGCAACGTACCTCGACGCGATCCCGTCGCGGGCTGATCGTCGAACCGAATGTCGATCGTGCCCCGATGATCGACGATGCCGGCGATCGCTTTGAGCAGGGTCGACTTGCCGGCCCCGTTCGGGCCGATGACGGCCAACCACTCCCCGGCCGCGATGGTGAGCGAAACGCCGTCGAGCACCGTCGCGTGGCGGTACTGCACGGACACGTCGTGGAGGACGAGGCTCCGAACGGACGAATCGCGGCGAGCGATGGCGGTTGGGGCCGGAGCGATCACGTCCACGACCCCTTCCGCGACCACAGGAGGACGGCAAAGAAGGGGGCGCCGAAGAACGCCGTGACCACCCCGATCGGCAACTCGGCCCCGGTCACGAGATTGCGGGCACCGATGTCGGCCAGGACCAGAAACGCAGCCCCGGCCACTGCGGAAAGCGGCACCACGACCCGGTAGCTGGCCCCCACGACAAGCCGTATCACGTGAGGCACGATGATGCCGACGAAGGCGATCAGACCGCTCACCGAAACGGCGGCGGCCGCCAGCAGCGACGCGACGATCACCAGAACAGCCCGTACCACGGTGACGTTGATGCCGAGTGCGGTGGCTTCGTCGTCGCCCAGCTGCATCACGTCGAGGTGGCGGGCCAAGCCGACGGCGATCAGACCGCAGACCACCACGTAGGGGGCCACCAGGCCGACATCGGACCAGCCGAACGTGCCGAGGCGACCGAGGATCCAGGCGTACACCTCGTTCAGGATCTCGGAGTTCCGTTGCATCACGTACGTTTGGCAGGCGGTGAAGAACGAAGCCACCGCCACGCCGGACAGCAGCAGCGACGCCGCAGAGCGGGAGGAGCCAAAACCGAGGATCGCAGCGATCCCGACCGCCAGCAGGCCGCCCAGAAACGCAGCGGCCGGCACCGCCTGGAACGGACCCCACCCGTGGCGGGCGCCCGTCACGATCGCAAGCGTCGCCCCCAGGCCGGCCCCGGCCGCCACACCGAGCAGATAGGGGTCGGCAAGCGGGTTGCGGAACACCCCCTGGAACACGGCGCCGCTCATCGCCAGCGAGGCTCCGACCAGTGCGCCGAGCACGGCCCGAGGCAGCCGCCATTGCCACAGGATCGACTCCTGGGTCGAGGTGAGCCCCGAATCGATCGTGATGCCGGGCAGGCCGTCGACCAGTCCCGAAACCACCTGCCCGAACCCGAGATCGCTGGAGCCGATCGAAACCGACAGCAGCAACCCGAGGGCCAGGCTCAGCAGCGATACCAGCCACGCCGTTCGGGGCACCCTGAAGGCCCCGGCCACCGCCCGTCGCACCTCGGCCGCCGGCTCGATCGACGTCACCGAAGGCCGCTGGGGCGTATCGGGCATCGGCGTCGCCGAGACGGCCCTGGTCAGCCGGGCGGAGGCGCCGGGGGAGGTCATCAGGCCACGGATTCGGCGATGGCTTCCATGAACTCCACGATACGGGGCCCCCAGCGGGAGGCGATATCGGCGTCGACCTCGACGATGCGGCCGTTGGCCACTGCGCTGATGGAATCCCAGCCGGGGCGGTCGGCGATGGCCTCTGCGTCGTAGGGGACCTGTGAGGTGTAGACGATGACGTCGGGGTTGGCGGCGATGATGGTCTCCCCGTCGATCAGCGGGTAGCCGGTGCCGTCGTCGTGGGGATCGGCGATGTTCTTGAGTCCCATCGCCGTGTAGACCTGCCCGATGAACGTGTTCGACGTCGCCGTGTAGAACGACTCGTCGATCTCGTGGAACACGGTCAGCGGTTCGTCCCGTTCGGGAAGCCCGGACAGAACAGCATCGACCCCGGCCCGGATCTCGGCGTTGGTGTCGGCGGCGCCGTCCATCTGCCCGGTGGCAACCCCGAGGTCGGCGATCTGGGCGTAGACGTCGTCGAGGCTCGCGGCGGCCGGTTGGGTCAGCACGGTGATGCCGAGCTCGGTGAGTCCGGTCTCGACGTCGGCCGGCAGACCCTGGGTCACGACCAGGTCGGGTTCGGTGGCCACGATGGCCTCGAGATCCGGTACGAAACCGTCGAGGGTACCGTCGGGCGCTTCAGCCGGGTAGTTCGAATAGAGATCGACGGCGACAACCTGTTCGCCTGCGCCGATGGCGTACAGCATCTCCGTCGCAGTCGGTGACAGCGACACGATCCGGCTCGGAGACTCCTTGGAGGCGGCGGCCGCAGCTGGATCCTCTGACTCGGAGGATTCCTCGCCGGCCGCGTCCGCGTCATCGGGCTCATCGGCGGCACCGGAGTCGTCGGACTCGACGACGGCAGCGTCGGCTGCGCCGGACACCGTGTCGGCGTCGGATCCGCAGCCTGTGGCCACACCGAGGACCAGCAGTAGGACGACCCACATCCGAGCGAGCGCCTTCATGGTTGGTTTCACGAGATTCAAACCTCCTGTAGCTCGGAGGTTTCTCGTGTCGGGTGGCGACAACGAGATCCTTGCTCCGAGGACCTTCGTTACAACCTCACCGGCTAGGCGACCTGGCTTACATCACCTGAACGTGATGATCACAGTTGCGGCACAGCACCGGATTCGCACCGGATTTCGCTAGTTGGTTCGGGGGCGGACCGTCACGGCTACAGCCGATCGAGTACCGCCGTGGGCCAAGCATAAGCCCGGCCCGCCAACAACCGACGTCACCGACCGAATCACCGGTCGGAAAACTGAAAACGATGGGGCCAGCCATTGGAGGGAAGTAATGGCTGGCCCCATCTGCCTGACAGTGTATAGCATTCATCCGTTTTGCAAACAATCATCGGCCTAGGTTGTTTTCCTGTCCATTCGACCCTTCAACCGGGGTGAAAACGTCGGGGAACGGGCCGGCCCTTGCCGGGTCACAGTACGATCGGGGGGCCATGGCCGAACGCCAGCATCGCCCATCGTCGCCTCCGGCCGGTCTCCGGGTCGAACGGGTGGACATCCGCAGACTCCGTCTGCCGTTGCTCGAGTCCCTGGACGCCGCTCACGGCCCAACCACCGGCTCCCATCGGGAACTCACCGTTGTCGCCCTCACTGGCGACAGCGGCGTGTCCGGATGGGGAGAATGTGCGGCCCTCGCCACCCCCGGCTACTGGCACGAAACGGCCTCGTCGACGTTCACAACGTTGGCCGGACTCGCCGCCGGCCTGCCCGGACGGAGGGTTCTGGATCTGACCGACCCGTCGACCGTCGACGGCCTCGACCCGGCACAGCGGCCGATGGCTGCGGCGACGTTGGAGATGGCGGCCCTCGACCTGCTCCTGAAGGTCGAGGACCAATCGCTCGCCGACTGGCTGGGCTGCTCCCGGAGCGTGGTACCCGCCGGCGCCACGGTCGGTTTGGGCCCTGCGGCCGCGGTGTCCGAACGGGTCGCCGAGCTGGCCACCGCCGGCTACCGGCGGGTCAAGGTGAAGATCGTGCCGGACACCGCCCTGACCGTGGTGACCGCCGTGACCGAGCGACTTGCGACCATGTTCGGGGTGGACGCACGAGGCCGGCTCCAAGGATTCGAGCTTCACGTCGACGGCAACGGCGGATATGCGGGCCGAACCGGTGACAAAGGGGTCGCCAGCAGAGCGATCGACAGCAGAGCGATCGAAGGCGGTGCGGTGGACGCTGCGGCGGTTGCGGCTCTCGTCGGGATGGCCCGGCTCGGCGTCCAGGTGATCGAGCAGCCCTTTGCACCCGGCGACGAGGTGGCGGCCGCGGCGTTGCGGTCCGCGTTGATCGAGGCCGATCTCACGACGCTGGTGATGGCCGACGAGGCGGCCACGTCGATCGCTTGCGCTCGGGACGTCTTCGCCGCCGGGGCGGCCGACGGGATGGTGGTCAAGCCGTCCCGGCTGGGCGGCCTCGAGTCGGCCCGTCGGGCGATCGCGAACCTGGCGGCCGACGGAGCGGCTGTGGCCGTCGGAGGAATGGTCGAATCGGCGCTGGGCCGTCACAGCCTGGCCGCCGTTGCCGCGCTGGAGGGGGTGACGGTGACCGGCGACCTCTCCCCCGCCCGACGGTGGCTGCGTGACGACCCGTGGCCCGACGTCGACACGATCGAGATCGACGGGGTGCTGCATGTCGTCGTTCCCACGGGCCCGGGCGTCGCCCCACCGCCGGATCCGGACAAGATCGCCGCCTACACGATCGAGCACCAGTCGACCTCACGCTGACCTCGACCACACGCCGAGGGCGTCCGCCAGCCAGGCGGAGATCGCCGTCGCCGTCGCTGTCGGCCGCTCGAGGTGCACGGCGTGGGTCCCGTCGATTGCGGTCACCTGCACCGGCGCGGCGGGCATGGCGCCGGCCAGACGCTCGGCCAGGGCCGTGAACTTGACATCATCCCGACCGGCGATCACCAGCACCGGCATCGTCAGCTCCTCCAGCCGGTCCCAGAGAGGTTCCTGTGTTCCGGTTCCGCAGTGGCGGAGGCTGGCCGCCAGGCCATCCGGGCGGTTCGTGAGGCGGGCCTCCCGGCACGCGGTCTCGGCGCTGAGCCCGGCGAACAGCGGGTTGGCCAGCCAGGCGTCGATGAACTCGGGGAGGGGTTCTGCTTCGACGCGTGTCGCCAGGCGTTCGTCGGCGGCCCGCCGTTCGGCTCGCTCGGAGTTGCCGTCGATACCCGCCGTTGCGCCGATCAACACCAGCCCGGCGACCAACGATGGGTGGGAGAGGGCGAGATGGAGCGCAGTGCGGCCACCCATCGAGTAGCCGACGACCACCACCGGGTCAGTGGTCGATCCGGTCACGGTGGCGGCGACCAGATCGGCCGAAGTCCACAGATCGGCGTTGTCGTGATCGGAGCGGCCGTGGCCCGGCGCATCGATTGCGATCACCGTATGAGCGGCGGCCAGCTCGTCGGCGAACGGGCCCCAGCATTCGACGTTCTGGGTGAAGCCGTGAAGGAGTACGACCGTCGGCTTCGATTCCTTCGGTTCCCAGGTTCTGACGTGGAGGGGCGGTGAAGCGCTCGCGGTCACGAGGGCTCCGTGACGTCGGCTTCGTCCTGTGGCCTGCGCCAAGTGGGCAGCGTCATGTGGGTGGCGTCATCGTGGGCGAGGTTGCCATGATGGGCTAGTTTGGCTGGCAATGACGATCGCCGCCACCTTTTGCGCCACCCTGGTCGACGAATGGGTCCGAGCCGGAGTGACCGACGCCTTTGTCGCCCCCGGATCCCGTTCGACGCCGCTCGCACTCGCCCTCGCCCGGGAGCCCCGACTGAGGATCCATGTGTTTCACGATGAACGCTCGGCGTCGTTCGCCGCGCTCGGCCACGGGTTGGCCACCGGCACCCCGGCGGTGGTGACCTGCACCAGCGGGACGGCGGCCGCCCACCTGCACGCGGCGGTCATCGAGGCGTCGCTGTCGTCGGTCCCGCTGTTGGTGTGCACCACCGATCGGCCGCCGGAGCTACAGGGTGTCGGCGCACCCCAGACCGTCGACCAGACCAAGCTCTTCGGTGACGTCGTTCGCCACTACGAGGCGCCCGGGGTGGCGGTCGACGAGATGACCGGCGCATGGCGATCGATCGCCTCCCGCCTGGTGGCCGAGGCTCGGGGCGCGTCCGGTCAACCCGGTCCTGTACACATGAACCTCGGCTTCCGTGATCCTCTCGTCGGCGACCCTGACGACCTTCCCCCCGGCCGGCCGGGCGGGGCGCCGTGGCATGTCGACGCCCGCGGTCCGCTCTACGGCTCGGAGTGTTCGCAGGGCGAGATCACCGAGGTGTGGAATCGGATTCGGGGCCTCGAAGGCGCCATCGTCGCCGGAGCCGGCACCACCGAACCCTCGGCCGTCCTGACCCTCGGTCAGAAGTTGGGCTGGCCGGTTCTGGCCGATCACCGGTCGGGTTGCCGGGCCGAGGGCCGGTCGATCGTGCACGCCGACTCGCTGCTCCGGGTCGAAGCGTTCACCGAGGCCAACCCCGTCGATGTGATCCTGCGCTTCGGGCGGCCGCTGGCCGGCAAGGCCCTCAGCCAGTGGCTGACCGCCTCGAACCCCGACCTGATCGTCGCCTCGGAGCCCGGCCGCTGGGACGACCCGGAACGCCTGGCCGCCCTGACGGTGACCGAGGAGGGCCTCGCCCGGGGACTGGTCAGTCACATTCCGTCCGACTACACGCCCTCCGACAGCGGTCGCCGGTGGCTCCACGCCGACGTGACGGCCCAGCAGATCGTGGCCGAGTTGATCGACGGGGCGGGACCGGGCAAGCCGCTCGAGGGCGTGACCGAGATCGGGGTGGCCCGACATGTCGTCAGCACGATGAAACCCGGCGGGGCGCTGGTGGTCGCCTCCTCCATGCCCGTTCGGGATGTCGAGTGGTTCGCACCGAATCGTCGCAACATCCGGGTGCTGGCCAACCGGGGGGCGAACGGCATCGACGGCCTGATCGCCACTGCGGTGGGCGTTGCCCTCACCGGGGCATCGACCACGCTGTTGATCGGCGACGTCGCCTTCCTCCACGACTCCCCGGCCCTGGTGGCGCTGGCCCGCCGCCGCATCGACCTGACGATCGTCGTCATCGACAACGACGGCGGCGGCATCTTCTCGTTCCTCCCCCAGGCCGACCAGGTCGACACCGACACGTTCGAGAAACTGTTCGGAACGCCGCACGGCACCGATCTCGTGGCCCTGTGCTCGGCCCACGGCATCCCGGCCATCAACTGGTCGCCGGGCGACGACACGCCGGGGGAGGTCGGCGTGCGGGTGCTGGTGGCCCGGACCGACCGGGCGGAGAACGTGCGGGTCCACGACAAGGTCAACGCCGCCATCGCCAAGGGACTTGCCGGATAGGGCCGGGTAGGGTCCCGCCGGCACCCATTAGGCTGGCCTGCTATGACCAAGCAGGTTTCCGAGATCTTCGACCCGTCGCTGTGGAACGAGGTGGAGGGTTTCGACTTCACCGACATCACCTATCACCGGTCCAACGACGTGGGCGCCGTCCGCATCGCCTTCGACCGGCCCGAGATTCGCAACGCCTTCCGACCCCACACGGTCGACGAGTTGTACCGGGCCCTCGATCACGCCCGCATGTCCTCCGACGTCGGCGCCGTGATCCTCACCGGCAACGGCCCGTCACCGAAAGACGGCGGCTGGGCATTCTGCTCCGGTGGCGACCAGCGCATCCGGGGTCGTGACGGCTACCGCTACGCCGAGGGGGAGACGGCCGACACGATCGACCCGGCCCGTAGCGGACGGCTCCACATCCTGGAATGCCAGCGACTCATCCGGATGATGCCCAAAGTAGTGCTCTGTGTTGTCCCGGGTTGGGCCGCCGGCGGAGGCCACAGCCTGCACGTGGTGTCGGATCTGACGCTGGCCAGCCGCCAGCACGCCCGGTTCAAGCAGACCGACACCGACGTGGCCAGCTTCGACGGCGGGTTCGGCTCGGCCTATCTCGCCCGCCAGGTCGGCCAGAAGTTCGCCCGCGAGATCTTCTTCCTCGGCCGGACCTACACGGCCGAGGAAGCCCACCGGCAGGGCGCCGTCAACGCCGTCGTCGACCACGCCGACCTGGAGAACGAAGCGCTGCGGTGGGCCGCCGAGATCTGCGGTAAGAGCCCAACCGCCCAGCGCATGGCCAAGTTCGCCTTCAACCTGATCGACGACGGCCTGGTCGGCCAGCAGGTGTTCGCCGGCGAGGCCACCCGCCTGGCCTACATGACCGACGAGGCCCGCGAGGGCCGCGACGCCTTCCTGGAAAAGCGCGACCCAGACTGGTCGGGCTTCCCCTACCACTACTAGCACGTCAGGGCTGGATGAGGGCGCCCAGGATGGCTTTGAACTTGGCTCGGGTCTCGTCGAGTTCGGCCTGTGGATCGCTGTCACCGACGACTCCGACCCCGGCGAACAGCCGGACACGGTCGGGGTCGACGAACTGGGCCGAGCGCACGCTGACCGCGAATTCGCCGTTGCCGTTGCCGTCGACCCAGCCGGTCGGACCGGCGTAACGGCCGCGATCGGCCCGCTCGAGATCGGCGATCAGATCGAGCGCCGCCTTCTGCGGATCACCGCCGACGGCCGGCGTCGGGTGGAGTGCATCGACGAGTTCGAGCACCGAGGCCGCCGGTGACGACAGGCGTCCCTCGACCCGGGTGCCGAGATGATGGACGTTGGCCAGCGAGACGATCGAGGGCTCGGGCTCGGCGTCGACATAGGAGCAGAACGGCAACAGCGTGTCGAGCAGCCAGTCGATGGTGATTCGATGCTCCCAGCGATTCTTGTCCGATGCCAGCAGCTCGGCGGCGAGCGTACGGTCGCGGTCGGGATCGGTGGAGCGGGGCAACGTGCCGGCCAGCGGGTGGGCCCGCACCACATCGCCGAGCCTCGACACCAGCAGTTCGGGTGAGGCGCCGAAGAAGCCGTCGACCAGGAAGAGGTTGGCGGTCGGGAACGTCTGGTCGAGGCGGGGCATGATGATCGCCGGGTCGAACGGGGCATCCGCCGTGACCACCAGCTCCCGGGCCAGCACGCACTTGTCGAGTTCGCCCGACCGGATGAGATCACGGGCCCGGCCGACGATCTCGTCACGCCACAGCTCCGGCGTCAGCATCGACAACAGCGTCATCGTCGTCGGCTCGTTGCCCGGTTCGGACCGAGGGAGGCGAGCCAGCGCCTCGGTGATCAATGCGTCGTCTTCGACGGTCGATCCGGCAGCGGCCGAGTCACGTAGCGCCGTCAGCCACAGCGCACCGTTCGGAGCCCGGCACAGCACGTGGTCGGGAACGATCAGCTCGCCGTTGGACGCCGGGTCGAAGTCGAACGCACCGAAAGCGACCGGACCGGTGCCGGGTTCGCCGCCGGCCGCGGACCCGGCCTCGTCGGTCCATTCGCCCGCCAGCCGAGCCTGGGCGTGGGCGAACCCGCCGGGACGTTCGATCGGGATCCTCAGCATCTCGCCGACACCGGCCAGCGTGCGGCCGTTGCCCTTCCACAGCAGCCCCGAGCGGATTCCCACGCGGAACGGATCAAGATCGGAACGCACCTCCGCCGGTAGGTGATCGATCCGGATCGTGTGTGCCGTCAGTGCCACACGGGCAAGGATACCGGGCACACTGGGGCGGTGGAGAAGGTGTTCCAGGCCGAGACCGTGGCAACCGCCGATGAACTGTTCATCGTCGTCAGCGACCTGACGACATTCCCCGATTGGATCGAGCTGGTTCACCGGGTCGAGCCGATACCGGCCGGTGAAGCACTCGCCGAGGACCGCCCGGAGTGGTGGGTGACGTTGCGGGCGCAGATCGGGCCGCTGGCCCGCTCAAAACGGCTGCGGATGGCCAGAACCGTTCACCGTCCGCCAGGATCGGGATACGGTCAGCGCGGGCAGGTCCGCTTCGATCGATCGGAAACAGACGGCCGCGATCATGCCCCGTGGACCATGGAGGTCACCGTCATCGGCATCGACAGCGGGCCTCACCGCAGCCGGGCCGACTGCCGGCTGCACTACGGTGGCTCGATGTGGACCGGGCTGCTCGACGGACAGCTCGACGCCACCGCCCGCCGCTCCTCCGAAGCGCTGCGCAGGATCGCCGGCGCCCACTCCGGCCGCTGACACCGCGACGACGGGATCAGTCGCCCGCCAGGGGCGCCAGCGGCGTCATCCACCGCCGATCGAGTGGGTGCTCACCGGTCAGCATCCGGCCCATACCCTCGGCCAGGGCCGTCGTGACCGGCCCGGGCGCGTCGAGAACGCGGTCGTCGAGGCGCCCGACCGGCAACACCATGCGGATCGACGAGGACAGGAACAGCTCATCGGCCGTCTCGACCTCGGCCCAGGCCACCGCCCGCACCGTGTAGGGAACGCCGAGGTGCTCGGCGACATCGAGCACGGCCCGCCGCGTGATGCCGTCGAGCACGGTGTCGACCGGAGGAACGGCGATCCGGCCGTCGGCGACGGTGAAGACGCTGGAGGTGACCGATTCGGCCAGATCACCGCCGTCGATCGTTCGGAACACCACCTGGTCGAACCCCTCGTCGGCCGCCATCAGATGGTGGCGGAGACCCGGGGTGTAGCCGGCCGCCACCTTCATCGACGGCGGCAGCACCGAGGCCGGCACCTTCGGCATCGCCGCCGTCTTCACCGCAATCGGGCTCGGCACCTTGGTGAATTGTTCCATGGCTTCGCCGCCGGATCCGAGCGGGGTCACGGTGATGTAGACCGTCGGTCGTCGGCTGGCCGGCACGACGGTGTGCGACGGGGCGTCCCACGAGGCGATCAGCTTGACCACCAGCGGTCCGGTCCGGGTGACGTCGGTCGTTGCTTCGGCCAGGTTGGTCATCACGGTCCGGGCCACGGCCCGTTCCAGGCGGCTGATGTCGGGCAGCTCGTCCATGCCCATGGTCTCGGCCGATCGAACGAAGCGGGTCACGTGCTCCCGCAGGCCGAGCGCCGTCGGGCTCTCGGCGTCACCGACCACGAGGAGAACATCGAAGATCTGCGATCCGCGGGCCGACATGTGGGAAAGGACGTGGGTGGTTGCACTGGCGAACGGGATCAAGGTGCCATCGCGCCAGACCGTCGTCGGCTCGAAGGTCGTCGAGTTCTCATCCGGGCTCTTGCTGGTCATCGCGTCGAGGGTAGTGGCATTCCTCCACCGGTTCGCTCCGGGCCGTTTCGGCCGTGCCGGCGGCCGGAACCGGCGGGTCGCAAACCGCACCACCGATCGTAGGATCGGACCGTGCCCGACCTGATCGCCATCGACGGACCTGCCGGCGACGCATTCGTGGAACTGATCGTGTCGAGCTGGAATGCCGGCGACGCCATCGCCCCCGTCGATCCTCGTCTTCCCGAGGGGCCTCGTCAGGCCGTCATCGAGGCGCTCCGGCCAACGGTCCTCGTTCGGTTGGGAGCCGACGGCTCCGTCGAGCGCAAACGGCTTCGCGGCGGCTCCCCGGTGGTCGACGGTGACGCCCTCGTTGTCGCCACCAGCGGCACGTCGGGCGCCCCCAAGGCGGTCGTCCACACTCACGCTTCCGTCGCCGCGTCGGCTCGGGCCACCAGCGCCGAGCTGGCGGTCGATCCGGCTTCCGATCGTTGGCTGGCCTGTCTCCCGCTGGCCCACATCGGCGGTCTGTCGGTGGTGCTGCGGGCCCTCGTCACCGACACGCCGCTCACCGTTCACCCGACGTTCGACGCCGTGGCCGTTGTCGAAGCCGCCACCACCGGCGGGGCCACCCTGGTCTCGCTCGTCACCCGGGCCCTCAATCAGGTGCCGGCCGAGCTCTTCCGCACCGTGCTCATCGGCGGTGCCGCCCCGCCCGACGAACTGCCGTCGAACGTAATCCCCACCTACGGGATGACCGAGACGGGATCGGGCGTTGTCTACGGCCGCCGGATCCTCGACGGCTGCGAGATCACGCTGGTCGACGATCACGGCCATCGGATCGATCCGCCCGGCGGCGAAGCCGGGGTCATCCACGTCCGGGGGCCGATGCTGTTCCGGGGCTATCGCGACGGTCCGTCACCCTTCGTCGACGGCGGTTGGTTCCCGACCGGTGATCTCGGCCGTTGGCGGTCCGACGGGAGCCTTGCGGTCGAGGGGCGGGCGGCCGATGTCATCGTGTCCGGCGGTGAAAAGGTGTGGCCCGGCCCGATCGAAGTTCTGTTGAGCGAGCGACCCGATGTCGTCGAGGCGGCAGTCATCGGTCGACCGGACCCGGACTGGGGGCACCGGGTGGTGGCCGTCATCGTGCCCAGCGACCCGTCCAACCCGCCGACGCTCGACGACCTCCGGGCCGAGGTGACAGCTCGACTGCCGGCATGGTGCGCCCCGAAGGAACTGGTACTGCAAACCGATCCGCTGCCCCGAACCGCCCTGGGCAAGCTGCGGCGAACCGCTCTCGACTGAGCTCAGCCCGCCAGCGCCTCGCGGGCCAGCTCGTAGTCCTCGGGGTTGGTGATGCCGATCCAGCGTTCGGGCGACCGGACCACATCGACGAGTATCCGATCGTGCGCCATCAGCTCGCCGATGATGGTCGGCAGTTGAGCCTCCGCTTCGGGATCGTCGGCGTGGGCGGCGTGGAAGGTGTCCCAGCGTTCGGTGAAGTCGGCGAGTACCGCGGCGTCGAAACACCACATGTTCATCGACACCGGCGTCGTCGCCGGCACCTCGAGACCGCCGGCCGAGAACGTCCCGTCCATGTTCCGACGGCAGTCCTCCGTCTCGACGATGGACGTCAACCGACCGTCCTCCACCGCACAGACCGCCCGGGTCACCGAGCCCGACGGCGGAACGGTCTTGCCGATCTCGAAGGCCACATTGGCCGATCGGCCCGGCTCGATGTCGTGCAGGTAGTCGGCCGCCAGATCGAACGAGCGGGCCCCGTAGTAGTCATCGGCGTTGATGACCGCAAACGGGCGGTCGATGAGATGGGCGGCGCTCAGCACCGCGTGCAGGGTGCCCCACGGCTTGTCGCGGGGCGGACCGAGGTCGTCCTGGCAAGTGTACACCACCGGCAGATCACAGCCGTGTTGAGCGACGAGGTGTTCGCGGACGTCGGCTTCGATGTCGCTCCGGACGATCATCACCACCGATCCGAATCCGGCCGCGATCGCCTGCTTGATCGAGAAGTCGAGAAACGCCTCGCCGTTCGGTCCGACGCGGGCCAATTGCTTGACTCCGCCGAAACGGCTGCCCAGACCGGCGGCCATGATGACGAGTTGTGGGCTCGGGTTGGAGACGTCGTTCACGTCCTTCTGTCTAGCGGCTTCGGCGTGGAGCGCCTCATTCGGCCACGGTCGTCCAGGGGCGAACGGATTCGCTCAAACGTCGGGATGCCGCGGCCGATGCGCGTCCCGAGACCCTGGATTCAGTACGCTGTCCGATCACCGTGGCCATGACCGTCCGCCTGCCACCGGCACGCCGCCGACCCACCCGTCAGCACCCCGCCGCCGTCTCGCCGGCTGCGGTTCCGACATGATCACGGCCCGACCGCGGCCGCAGTTCGCCGACGCGCTGGCCGGCTTCAGTGTGGCCCTGCTGCTGATCCCTCAGTCGCTGGCCTACGCCCAGATCGCCGGCATGCCGCCGGTCACCGGCCTGTTTGCATCGGCGCTGCCGCTGATCGTGTTCGCCCCGTTCGCCTCATCGCCCTACCTGCAGACGGGACCGGTGACCCTCACCAGCCTGCTGACCTTCGCCACGCTGCACGGAGCCGGATTCGTATCGGGGAACCCGGACTACATCGCGATGGGCGGATTGCTGGCCGTGCTGGTCGGGGTTTTCCGGCTGGTTCTCGGTTTGCTTCGGGCCGGCTGGGTCGCCTACCTGATCGTCCAACCGGTGCTGTTGGGGTTCACTTCGGCCGCCGCCATGCTGATCCTGTTCTCGCAGTTGCCCACGGCGCTCGGGAACTCCCGGCGTGTCCCCGGCACCTCGACCCTCGGTGACGCCGTATGGTCCGTCAGTCATCCGGGAACCTGGCATCCCTCGGCCGTGTTCCTGTCGATCGCCACCGTGGTGGTGATGATCGGCGGCAGGCGGATACACCAGTTGTTTCCCGGTGTCGCCCTGGCCGTCGTCATCGGGCTGGTCTACTCGGCGGTGGTGCCCGATCCCGGTCTGATCGTCGGCGATCCGACCGGTCTGCCCGAGGGCTTCCCATCGCTCAGCCTCGATCTGCCTTGGGGTTCGATCGGAACCCTGTGGGTCGGAGCGCTCATCATCGCGCTGGTCGGCTTCGCCGAGCCGGCGGCGATCGCCAGGGTCTTCGCGGCCGAGGACAAGACGACCTGGGACGCCAACAGGGAACTGGTCAGCCAGGGTCTGGCCAACATCACCGCCGGTTTCTCCGGAGCCTTTCCGGTCGGGGGTTCGTTCTCCCGCAGCTCGGTGAATCGGATGTCCGGGGCACGGACCCGCTGGAGTGGTGGGGCAACGGGGCTCGTCGTGGTCGCGTTCCTCCCGTTCGCCGCCGTGCTCGACCCGCTTCCCCAGGCGGTTCTCGGCGCTGTGGTCATCGCAGCCGTACTCGGCCTGCTGAACCTGCGGGGGCTGTTCGGCCTGCACCGGAAGTCGCCGACCGATGCCGCCCTCGGTTGGTCGACCTGGGGGGCCACGCTCCTGCTGGCCCCCAACGTTCAGTGGGGTGTGCTGATCGGTCTGGCCGCCACCGTCGCCGCGCAGCTGGTCCGCCCCGTCCGGGTCGGCCGGAGGATCCACCGGTCCGAACCGCCGATGCGATCCGGCGAGGAGCGGATCGTGGTCGACGGGCTCCTGTGGCTCGGCAGCCACGGCCGGTTCGAACGGCACATGAGCAAGGTCGTGGCCGACAATCCGGGTTGTCGGATCGTCGTCGACCTCGGTCCTTTATCGGTCACGGAACCTCGTCTCGAGGAACTCGTCGAGCGACTCCACACCCGGGCCGAAACCGATGGTGGCTCAGTGGTGCTGGCGACCGAGGCCCCAGCCGTCCCCTGACGGCGTCGGGTCGGCCCTAGCGGCGCACGTCGGAGCGGGCCTGCCGAACCCGGCTGCGGACCGTGTAGACGCTGTCACCGGACAGCACACCGCCCCGCCCGAAAAGGCGGCCGAACTGCCAGTTCGAGAGACCGAGCTCCGGCCGGTTGAGTGCGTACTGCCCGTCGACCCACCGGGTGAAGCCGTCACCGACGAACGGCGCATCGATCGCCGACCAGAACCAGTCCTGTTGCTCGTCGTCATCGGCGATCAGGCTGGCCACGAAGCGGGGCGACTGACGATTGAACAGGTCGACCGCGTCGGCAACGTCGTCGACGACCGTGAGCGTGATCTCCGGCGACGACTCCCATTCCCACTCCCGGCCGAGCTCGCTGCCGTCGATCAGCTCGGCCCTGGCCTCCGTCGACGGTCCGTCCGCCCGCCCGATCTCGACCTTGGTCTCGAACCAGTCGGGATCGACGAACGGCTGGGCCTCGGGTGTGACGTGCAGTTTGGGATTGACGCCCAACCGGTCCGCCTCGTCGCTCAGGCCGGCCAGCACCCGCGGGATCAGCGTTGCGGCGTCGGCCCGGCGAACGCACACGGTGTTGAGGGTGTTGCACACCTTGCGGTCGAGCGAGGCGGCGACGACGGTCTGGAGACGCTCGGGGTCGCAGCGCTCACCGGTGATCATCCACGCCCCACCGGTCCCGTGAAGGCTGACCGCGACACCGGCCTGGCGGGCCACCGAGCCGAGCTGAGCCACCGCGGGCCCGCTTCCCCGGGCCACGGCAAGGGCGAGCCGGGCGTCGCTGAACATCGCCCACCCGGCGGCATGGGCCGAGCTGTCGACGAGGCTGGCTGAACCCGGCGGGAGCCCGGCCGCCTCGAGCGCCGGGTCGAGCGCATACTCGACGATGGCCCGCGCCGTTCCGAGGGCGTCGGATCCGATACGAAAGACGACGGTGTTGCCGGATCGAAGCACGCCGCACGCATCGGCGAACACGTTCGGCCTGCCCTCGAAGACGAACCCGACCACGCCAAGGCCGGCCACCCGCTGTTCGAGCCGCCAGCCGTCGTGGTCGATGGTTTCCAGCACCTGGTCGCGCCCCGAGGCGGCGTCGCGCCACATCCGCAGACCGCTGATCATGTCGGCTCGCATCGATTCGGAGAGCCGGAGCCGGGTGGTCGAACGGCCACGGGACTCTGCCCGTGCCACGTCATCGGCGTTGGCGGCCGCGATCGGGGCGAACCGTTCGTCGTCGGCGAGCCGGGCCGCGAACTGTTCGAAGAAGGCGCTGATGGCCTCGTCCGACACCGGCCCGAGCCGGGTGAACGCTTGGTGGGCCCGGCCGACCGCATCGGACGCGATCTCCCATTCGGCGGCGGGGATGTGCAGCAGATCGCCGGTGTCGTTGACCACCAGCAGCCGGTCTCCGGCCGAAAACGCCCCGGCGAGCTCCGGCGACACGTGGCTCACCCGGTTGCCGTCGTACACGATCGGCTGGCCGGGCTCGAGGCTGCTCAGGGTTGCGGATCCGGTCGACGGGGCGTCGCTCATTCGGTCAGTCTATCCGGGCCGGTTACGCCCATTCCGGGGGACCCCTGGACCGGCTCGGGAGCCTCTGTTGGTGCCAGTGGAAACCACAGGCATCCTTGAGGTCATGCCGGTCGGACGTTTCGCTCCCTCGCCAACGGGACGTCTCCACCTCGGTAATCTGCGGACGGCTGTCCTGGCCTGGCTCTATGCCCGCAGCGACGAGTCGCCATTCCTGCTGCGGTTCGAGGATCTCGACACCGCCGCCGTTCGGGCCGAGCACTACCGCACCCAGGCCGACGATCTGGCTGCGCTCGGTCTCGACTGGGACGAACCGACCATTAGCCAGTCGGATCACCTCGACCGCTACCGGGACGCCCTCGACCGGCTCCGGTCGGCCGACCTCGTCTACCCCTGCTTCTGTTCCCGCCGGGAGATCCGCGAGGCGGCCAGCGCCCCCAACCGCTCCCACGCCGGGCACCACTACCCCGGCACCTGCGCCGACCTCGACACGGCGCAGCGAGCGCGCCGTTCCGAGGATCGGCCGGCGGCGTTACGGGTGCGGGCCGACGGGATTCGCGTCGGGGTCATCGACGAGCTGCTCGGACCGATCGCGATCGAACTCGACGACTTCGTCGTGCAGCGCAACGACGGGACACCGGCCTACCATCTGGCGGTTGTTGTCGACGACGCGGCCCAGAGCGTCGAGGAGGTCGTGCGCGGCGCCGATCTGGCCGAGTCGGCCTGCCGGCAACTGCTCCTCTACGAGCTCCTCGATCTGACCCCGCGACCCCGGTACGTGCACGTGCCGTTGATGCTGGCCGCCAACGGCGACCGGCTGGCCAAGCGGCACGGCGCCGTCAGCCTCGACGACCGGCGACGCCGCGGGGAGACGGCGGCCGAGGTGTTGGCCTTTCTGGCCTCGACCATCGGATTGGCCGACCCCGGCGAACCCATCACCACGGCCGAGCTGAGGGCCCGGTTCGACCGTGACCGGTTCCGTGAGCAAGTCGACCGCTCCCCCACTCTTCTGCCCGATGACTTCCTCACCTAGACGGACGGGGCCCGGCCGGCCAAAGGACGGGAACCGGACCGTCAGGTCAGGAGGAGCTCGGATACGGCGTGGATGACGAACCCGGCGGCACCGCCGACCAGGGTTCCGTTGATCCGGATGAACTGGAGGTCGCGCCCGACCTGCAGCTCGAGCCGCTCCGCCGTCTCCGCCGTGTCCCACCGTTGCACGGTGGTGGCGATGAGATCGGCCACTTCTCCCCGGAACTGATCGGCGACATACCCGACCGCCTCGACGATCCAGGTGTCGATCTTGGCTCGGAGTTCCGGGTCGTCGGACAGCGACCGTCCGGCTTCGGTCAGCGCCTCCTCCAGACGCCGCCGCAGCTCCGAGTCAGGTGACTCGGCCGCGTCGAGCAGACCGGACTTGATGCGCTCCCACAGGGTGGCCGACCAGGCACGGACCTCGGGGTGGTCGAGGAACTCCTCCTTGAGCGCTTCACCCCGCTCGATCATGGCGGGCGAGGTCCGCAGCTCTTCGGCCAAACGAGCGGTGCGGCGATCGATGTCCACCCGCATCTCGTGGTTGCGGTCATTGCCGATGTCGGTGACAAACCGGCGGACGCCGGTGTAGATCTTGTCGAACACGGCGTCGTCGATCGGTTCGGGCACCCACCACGGCGATTCCTGGGTCAGCCGGTGACGAAAACTCTCACGGTTGTCCTCCATGAACGCACCCAGGCCGGTGAGGACCCCCTCGAGCAGCGTTTGATGATGGTCACCGAGAATGGCGGCGTCGACCACCCGGCTCATGATCGGTGCCACCTTCACCGACTTGGCCCGTTCGACCACGACGGCCTCGATGCCGCTCTGGATGACCTCGTCCTGCAGCACCTCGGTCACACCTCGGACGACGGCCGCGCTCTGCTCCCCCACGAGCGTGGCGTTGTCGGGTTCGGCCAGCCAGTGGCCGAGGCGCTCGGCCAGGTTGGCCTCTCGAAGCCGTTCGGTGATCACCGGTCGGGTGAGGAAGTTGTCCTGGACGAACGAACCGAGACTGGCGCCAATCTCGTCCTTCCGCTTCTGGATGATCGCCGTGTGCGGGATCGGGATATTCAGGGGGTGCTTGAACAGGGCGGTCACGGCGAACCAGTCGGCCAGGGCGCCGATCATGGCCGCTTCGGCGGTCGCCCGGACGTACCCCCAGGCGTTGCCGTCGACCTCCAGCCGCCCGGCGATCACGAAGACAACCGCTGCGATCACGAGGAGCGAGGTGGCCATCGTCTTCATCCGACGAAGATCCGCCGCCCTGATCGCATCGGCGACGAAAGGACTGGGCGCAGCCGTTGCGCCCGGCGGCGCCACGGCGGTCTCCTCGGTCTGGGTATCGGTTCTGTTCACCGCCTATCAGGATGCCGTCGACGGTGGAAAAACACCCCGGGATCCGACGGGCGATACCGGCCTGCTAGAGGCCGGTCGCCACCAGTTGGGCCGTCAGTGCGACCACCGTGACCA